>Ga0209068_10001427_pt1 | contig 11943 bp, 10 predicted proteins | sample ColStrG_CSR_2012_FD_187200 | JGI IMG/M metagenome (GOLD analysis project Ga0209068, IMG submission 187200) | Freshwater sediment microbial communities in response to fracking from Pennsylvania, USA - Cold Stream Run_MetaG_CSR_2012 (SPAdes)... | ecosystem: Environmental > Aquatic > Freshwater >... | reverse complement strand
GACCTCGTTCAGAAATACCGCGGCGCCGGCGAAGGTAAACCGCATCTAGATCGCCTGGGCGGCGTCACCTGGGAGAAAACTAAATCGCGCGTCAAGGCCAAAATGCGCGACATGGCCGACGAGCTACTGCGCCTCTATGCGCAACGTCGCATGACCAAGGGCTTTGCATTTTCGGCCGATAGCAACTGGCAGCGCGAGTTTGAAGACGCTTTCGAATATACCTCCACTAAAGATCAGATCAGTGCGGTGGGCCACATCAAAGGCGACATGGAAAGCGAGCAACCCATGGACCGCTTGCTCTGCGGCGACGTCGGCTTCGGCAAAACCGAAGTCGCCATGCGCGCCGCATTCAAGGCTCTCGGCGACGGCAAGCAAGTGGCTGTGCTCGCGCCCACCACCGTTCTGGCCTTTCAGCACTTCGAAACGTTCAAGCGCCGCTTTGCTTCCTTTCCTGTGCGCGTCGAACTGGCCAGCCGCTTCCGCTCTGCCAAAGAAATCAAAGCCACCCTCGAAGACCTTTCCACCGGCAAAGTGGATATTCTCATCGGTACCCACCGCTTGCTTTCCGCCGACGTGTTGTTCTACGATCTCGGCTTGCTCGTCGTCGATGAAGAACAGCGCTTCGGCGTGAAACACAAAGAGCGCCTAAAGCAGATGCGCCATAACGTTGACGTCCTCACCATGAGCGCCACGCCCATCCCGCGCACCTTGCATATGTCGCTGCTCGGCTTGCGCGACATGTCCGTGCTCGAAACGCCCCCTAAAGACCGCCTCGCCATTAACACCGTGGTCGCGCACTTCAATCCCGATCTTATTAAGACCGCCATCGAGCAGGAACTCGCGCGTCAGGGCCAGGTCTATCTTGTTCACAATCGCGTCGATACCATCTTCATGCGCGCGGCCTCCATTCAGGAAATGATTCCGCAATGCCGCATCGGCGTGGGCCATGGCCAGATGGGTGAAGCCGAACTGGAAAAGGTGCTGCTCGGTTTTATGAAGCACGAATACGACGTCTTCGTATGCACAACGATTGTCGAGAACGGTCTCGATATTCCGCTTGCCAACACGATCATCATCGAAAACTCCGAGCGTTACGGACTAAGCGAGCTTTACCAATTGCGCGGCCGCGTTGGACGATCAAACCGCCGCGCCTACGCCTATTTGCTGGTTCCCGCCGATACGCAGCTCAGTGAAGTGGCTCGCAAGCGTCTGGCCGCTCTCAAGGAATTCAGCGATCTGGGCGCGGGCTTCAAAATCGCCGCCCTTGATCTGGAGCTACGCGGCGCGGGCAACCTGCTGGGAGGTGAGCAGCACGGGCATATCGAAGCGGTCGGCTACGACACTTACGTCCGGTTGCTCGAAGAGACAGTAAAGGAACTCAAGGGCGAGGAGGTTCCTCTCGAAATTCATTCCACGCTCAATCTCGGTCTCGATATTCGCATCCCCCCCGAATACATTTCCGACGAGGCCCAGCGCTTGCGCTCCTACAAACGCATCGCCGACGCTAAGGACGAAGACCAAGCCAAGCGCATTGCCGACGAACTGGCCGACCGCTACGGTCCCGCGCCGCTGGAAGTGTCGAACCTGTTACGCTTCTCGGTGCTCAAATCGACCGCGCAGCGCGCCGGCGTCGAATCCATCGACCGGCGGCAAGGTTTCGCCAACATCAAATTTCACCAGCAATCGAAAATCGATCCACTGAAACTGATGGAGATGGTACGTAACTCCGAAGGAGCGCAATTTACCCCCGCCGGCGTGCTCAAGTGGCCACTCAAACCGAATACCAATCCGGCCGATTTGATTGAAGATTTGAAGCAGACGCTGATTGCGCTAACCACCGACGCGCCCGTACCGGCACACTAAAGCAAGGAAGCGAGGGGAAGCGAGGGGGACGGTCTCCTCTGTCCCCGAGCGCAATGCTTCAATTGTCCATCATGATTCAACGTGGACAGAGCAGACCGTCCCCCTTGCGCTCTTCCCTTTATCGCTACCTAGGGTAACGCGGTGCCACATTTGATCGAAGATTTGAAGCGAAGACTCTGATCGCCTTAACCACCGACGCGCCGTCCCGAGATGTCGGACTTCTTGCGCTCGATGTTTGAGGCGGGCGTTCGCGCGGGCCACCCAGCGGCTTCAGAGACGGAGGTTTTCTTACGGTCGACCCGGCACACCCTTGGACAGGAACTTTTCCTGCGCGTTTAAGGCGGCGTGATTCCGCCATGAGCAGCCAGGCCGAAGTACTGGGGGCGATTGGAGCTCTGAACGCCGCCGGGATTCGCTATGCGATTGGCGGATCGGTTGCTTCGTAAACCAATACGCCTGCTCACTCCACCGCCCTTAAAAACATTTTAAAAGGAAGATCCGACCAGTGAAAAGTGACATTGGGGTTCGAAGCGCAACAACGCGCGCAAGAGAAACACCGAATGAAAAAAGACGCCCACTATTGGGACATTTTGAAGAAAGATGTCAGAGCCTGCTTCCAACTCACCCGCAATCTGACCCAGAAAACAGAGGCCAAAAGGCAGAATCCCGATTTCCTTACTCAGCTGGAGGTCGAATTCGCCATGCACAACGTCAAACCGTCGCGTTTTGACACCGCCGTCGCCGCATAAACGCCTCGCGCCGCAAAGAGCGGTCAACCACCGCGCTCGAAGTGTCTTCCTCCCCATCCGCTGCCCCTTCCCTGCTAGTACTTATGTAGTCTTATCTTCTAGCCGAAGAAGCGTTACGCTTGGAGCAAGAAGGGAAATTGTGGAAATGCAAATGCGGCTGAAATATTCCCTGTTGACGCTCACGGTTGCCGGTTCGCTCCTGGCGCAAGGTCACGGTGGAGGCCACCACGCTGGTACCACTCAGGCGTCACCACCGCAAACTGCCGGCTTTACCGGAATCAACAACCCGCGCGTGATTGTGCCCCCGCCCATCGGTTTGCAGCCTCCAACCGCCGGCTATACCGGAATCAATACCGGCGCTTACAACACGCATCCTTATACTTGGCAGCAGCAGCCTACGAGAGTGAACCGTGTGATTGGCGACCGCGACCGTGATCGTCGCGGCCGTGGGTCGTATGGCTTGCCGTACTATCCCATCATCGGATATGGAAGCCCTTGGTACGATTCGTCGGCTTATGTGCCCGTGCAGGAGGATACCTCAGCCGCCCAGACCGCGCAAGTCACCGCGAATCTACTTGGCGAACAGATCCAGCGGCTCACGGCTGAAGTGGAGTCGCTACGGAATAGCGGAGCCGTCTACGCATCACCCGCTGGTCCACCCGAGGACCCCATTCCCGCCAAGCCTGTCGTGCTTGTTTTGCATAGCGGCCAGAAACTGGAACTTCAGAACTACGCCATCATGAACGGCGTGTTGTGGGATTTCAGCAAGCAGAACAGCCGCCGTATTTCGTTGAACAGCATCGACGGCCCCGCTTCGGCGAAAGCTACCGAAGAGGCTGGTGGCTCCTTCCCAGAAGCGTCTTTCGCAACAAATCCAAACTGAATTGGGTAGCCAGAGTGCGGTTGCGGTAACGGTCCGCGCCATAACGCATGCGTGTGCAGCGCGTGCCCTCGGGCCCGGCAACGCCCAGGTAAATGGTTCCCACTGGATCTGCCTCCGTGCCGCCCGAAGGACCCGCAAAACCGGTGGTCGAAATGCCGTACGTGGCGCCGCTGAGGCGTCGCGCTGCCTCAGCCATCGCAATCGCGGCCGCTTCGCTCACTGAAGTATGTTTCGCAAGCAGATCTTCCGGTACACCCAGTACTGTGCGCTTCTGCTGGTCGCTGTACGTCACATAGCCGGCGATGAAGTAGTCGCTGCTGCCGGGCGCGTCGGTAAAGCGCGCGGCAATCAGGCCGCCGGTGCAGCTTTCGGCGGTGGCCACCGTCGCGTTGCGTTCGCGCAGCATGCGTCCCACGGTTAGTTCAAGCGTATCGTCGGGATCGGTGCTGTAAACGCGATCGCCCAACAACTCCGCAATGGGGTCGCCCACTTCCTTGAGCAGCGCGTCCGTCTCTCGCTCGGTATTGCATTGCGCGCGCAGATGAACCCAAAGATCGCCTAGCGTTGAAAGAACGGTTGTCACCGGATTGGCGTACTTGCTGTAAACCGGCGCGATGAGCGTATCGAGATCGGATTCGCCGATGCCGGTGATGCGAAAGCTGCGGACCTTGATGACTTGCGGCGGCAGCAGCGGTTTCAAGCGCGGAACCAATTCGCGTTCCACCATGGGCTTGAGTTCGCGAGGGGGCCCAGGCAGCAGCGCGATAGCACCGCGCTCCGTGACCACGAACTGGCCGGGCGCTGTGCCATTGGGATTGGGCAGAACCTCAGCCCGTTCGATCAAGTACGTCTGGCGCAGATTGTTCTGGGCCATCGGCCTGTTGATCTGTCGGAAGCGATTGGTGAGAACGGCTTCTTGCTCGGCGGAGTGCTCTAACTTTCGGCCCAGCGCGGCGGCGGCGGCATCCCGCGTGACGTCGTCTTCGGTGGGGCCGAGGCCGCCGATGAGCACGACGATATCGGCCCGTTCCAGCGCGCAGCGAATGGCGCTGGTCAAGCGCTCGCGGTCGTCGCCGATAACTTGCTTGGTGAAAACTTCCACGCCCAGCATGTTCAGATGCTCCGTGACGATGAGCGAATTGGTGTCAACCCGTTGCGGGGTGAGCAATTCGCTGCCGATGGCAATGATTTCGGCAAGCTTCGGCGCCGCGGCCGGGGAGGAAGTGGACATGATCTTCAGTTAGACCAGCGGCCAGCCTGCAATATCCACGTCCACGCGAAAGAGCGCGTTGTGCGTCGTCAGCACCATGGCGCGCGAAGGAGTAAACGCCAGGCCCACAATTCCGGGGCCGGAGAGAAACTGCTCAGGTTGGCGATCGGGGCCGAAGCGAATAATACCGCGGCGCCCGGCCAACGATGCCGCCACGTAGAGCCTGCCCTGCGCATCGAAGGCCGTGCCCTGCGGACGGCCCAGCCCGCGGTAGAACGTCTCTACTTCGCCCGCTTTCGAGATACGGTGAACGGAGTCGAAGCTCGAGGTAGTCGGACCCGTCACATACAAATAATCTTCGGGGCCAAAAGCCAGGTGATACGCCGCGATCGACGGTTCAAGCGTCGCGAACACATAAATCTGGCGTGAGCGGCTAATTTTGAAGATGGTTCCGCTGCGGTCGCCCACGTAAAGATTTCCATCGCGATCGAAGGCGATGCCCGTAGCCACGCCCATGCCTTCGACAAACAAGGACACATTCCCCCCCGGCGTGATTTGATACACCACGCCATCATGCCGGCTGGACGCGTAGAGCAAACCATCGCGGTCGAAGGCCAGTCCGGTGGTATTCATGAGATCCGTCGCGAACGGCCTCGTGGAGTAGCTGGTGTCGATCTTGTAAATAGAGACCGGCGCTTTCTGGCCGCGCGAGCCGCTGAAAGTGCTGTACACGTTGCCTTCCCGGTCCACCGCCGGGTTCGCCACCGGGTGCAGACTTTCGGCGATCTGAATACCGATGTGCGTTTCATGCGCGGCGCTCGTGGCGTTGCCGCTGGCCACTTGCAGTTCGCCCACGATGGCCGACTCGGGAACCCTGGCAATGATGTAGGAATCGCCGGCCACGATCAGATGGGCATTTTGATTGCCCAAGCGCACCGTCGGAAGCCCGGCGGTCGCCAGATGCTCTCCGCGGATATGCAGTTCGCCTCCGGTAATGGCGGCCGACGGTTCCACCTTAGCAATCACCGGGCGAGCCGCGGGTTGCTGCGTTCCTTGTTGTTTTGTCGCCATACTTAATAAAATCCCAACCTACCACTTATAGATAATACGATTGCCGCATACACGCCGGCAGCCAGATCGTCGGCCACAATTCCCACGCCTTCCGGCAGTTTTTCGAAATGGCGCACCGGCCACGGCTTCCAAATGTCGAAGAGGCGGAAAAGCACAAATCCGGCCAGCAACGTCTTCCAGTTCAACTCGCTTGCGCCGAGCAAGGTGAACCATTGCCCAAGCACCTCATCTACCACCACCACCCCAGGATCGACCCGGTTGAGCAGGCGGGCCGTTTGCGTCGCGGCCCACATGCCGGGCAGAAGAAAGACGAGCACAAGAACGGCGAGCACCAGGCGGTCGGTGCCCAACCAGAGGTGAACGGCCAACGCGATCAATACCGCCGCCAGCGAACCGGCAGTGCCCGGTCCCCAAGGGAAGTAGCCGCAGCCGAACCAGGTGGCTAGTACGACAGCGAAGCGATTCACTGAATGGGACCTTGATACTCTTCGCTCTCGGCTTCAAACTCGCTATTGTGGGTGGGCGTTTCGATCACGTAGCGCTCATCCGCCCAGTTCGCTAGATCGGCCGTGCGGCAGCGTTTGCCGCAGAAGGGCATTTCGGGTCCGTCGAATGGAACCTGCTTTCTACAAATGGGGCAACGAAGGGTGGCGGGCATGGCCGGAGTATCTACTTCAATTATCGAACAGGAATGCCATGCGCGCGTGCCGGCTGCGCGCCCAAAATAGGGAATGGATTGGCATGGCGCTGCGCCGTTTGAAGAGCGCTTTCCTGGGCGTTCGTGAGATGCCCCACTAAATCGTAATCGTGCGCTTCGGTAACGCGCAGCATACGCATCTCGCCAGCGCGCGGCTCGCCGGGTTCGGCATCGTTGATATAGCAGACGCCGTCAATCTCGGGCGCTTGCGTCGCCAAGCGGGCTTCCCAGAGAAGCTCGGTTTCCTTGGAAGGGCCTTCCACAAGCACCGGAAATTCGCGGCCGATCAGGCGCTTGTTGCGTGCGAGCGAGATGCGGCGCTGCACCGACATCAATTTGCGCCTGCGCTGATGGATGGTGCGCTTGTCAACTTTAGCGTCGAGCGCGAAGCTCTTGCTGGTCTCTTCATCGCTATAGGAAAATACTCCTAACCGGTCGAATTGCGCGGCTTCGACAAACTGGCACAGTTCCTGGAAATCGGCGTCCGTTTCGCCGGGGAAACCCACAATCATGCTGGTGCGAATGGCAATACCGGGAATGGTGGCGCGGATGCGTTCTAGAAGCTTGAGGAAAATATCGGCGTTAGCGCCACGCTTCATGCGCTTCAGAACCGCGCCGCTGGCGTGTTGCAGCGGCATGTCGATATACTTCACCAGCGCTTCGTGCGCGGCGATGGTATCGAGGAGCTCCTGCGTTACTTTGTTCGGATACGCGTAGAGGAAGCGCACCCATTTGGGAAGTTCGGTGGGGATGCCCGCCAAGCGCGCGAGCAGTTGCGCCAAACCGTCCTTCAGGCCGAGGTCTTCCCCATAGCAGGTGGTGTCCTGACCGATCAAATTGATTTCGCGGACGCCCATGGCGAACATCCGGGTAGCTTCGTTGATGACGCTTTCGAAGCGCCGGCTGCGGAAGTTGCCGCGGAACTGCGGAATGATGCAGAACGAGCAAGGATGGTCGCAGCCTTCGGCGATTTTGATGTAGGCCGAATGGCGCGGCGTGGTGAAAACTCGTTCGGTGAGATCGTGATACAGGTAGGGGCCGGTGGGGAGTGGCTTAGGCTCCAAGCCCTCGCAGAGCGCGGTGATTTTTTCGAGCTCGTTTGTACCGAGGACTGCGTCGACATCCGGCAAAGTCTTTTGAATATCGGCGCGAAAACGTTCGACCAGACAGCCGGCGACAACGAGCCTTTGGGCCTTGCCGGTTCTTTTGTATTCGGCCATCTCAAGGATGGTATCGACGGATTCCTGCTTGGCTGGATCGATGAAGCTGCACGTGTTGACGACAATGACGTCGGCGTCTGCGGGGTGCGGCGTCAACTCGTGGCCGCCGGCGACAAGTTGGCCCATCATGACCTCGGTATCAACCAGGTTTTTCGGGCAACCGAGACTTACAAATCCAATTTTCAAAGGGATAGCTCAGGATAGCATTCGTAACCGAGCCAGTTCGTGTGGGCGAGCGCTTGTCAACAGCCCGTGTCCCGGGTGATTACGATCTTCGCCGATCCGTCAATCTGGCTAAACAAGCAAGCCGCCACGATCAACACGCAGGCCACCACGATCACCGGAGCATCATAAGTGCCCGTTGCCTGCACCAGATAGCCCGCCAACACGGAACACACAAATCCGCCTAACTGTCCGGCTGTGTTCATCGCTCCCGTAACCGTGCCCGCTCTCTCGCCTCCCATATTCATGGCTACCGCCCAAGCCGCCGGTACCATCAGATCTCCCACGCCGAATCCCAATGCTGAAACAATCACTAGCAAAGCCCGCTGATGAATTTGCGTCATAGCTAGCATCAACCCGGCTGCTCCCAGCAAGCTGGCAGACCCTATAAGTCTCCCAGTGAAACGAATCCCGCGCCGCGCCGTCAGGCGATCGAAAATCCCACCTCCCACAACATTCGCGATCACTCCCAGAATGTAGGGCAGCGCTGAATACACGCCCATCTGCTTTTCGCTGAAGTGACCGGTCTTCATCAGATAGAGCGGATACCAGGAGAAATAGAACCACGGCCCCCAGCCATAGCACCAGTACATTGCGAACAGGAGTCGCATCTGCTTGTCACGAAACAGTTGTCCCCAATTGGTTTTCGCGTGCGCCGCCGGCGCGTCGCCTTCAGCTTGCTCGGGCGGCTTGTCGCGATACCACGCGAACCAACTAAGTGCCCACCCTGCGCCGACCACGCCCAACAATACGAAAGTGGTCCGCCAACCCAGCGTCCTTTGCAACGGCACGACAATCAACGGCGCCAGCGCGCCACCCAGTCTGCTGGCACCCCAAATAAAGCCCTGCGCCTGCGCCCGTGAATCGGCGGGATACCAACGCGCCAGCGCCGCCGAGATATTCGGATACGCGCCCGCTTCGCCCATGCCAAACAGAAAGCGTGTTGCCAGCAAGCTGGCGAAGCCTCGCGTTAAGCCGGTAAATGCGGTGAACGCGCTCCACCACAGCACAACCCGCGTCAGTACGCGCCGCGGCCCTAAGCGGTCGCCCATCGCCCCCGTTGGAATTTCGAAAAGCCCATACGACAGAACGAACGCGCCCAGAATCCAACCCCATCGCCGCGTATCGATCTGCAGATCGCTTTGCATGCGCGCGGCGGCCACGGAAATGGCGATGCGGTCGAGGAAGGTGATGATCGCCAACACGACAAGGAATAATAGGACGCGCTGGCGCTTTATCATCCGAATGGAGGGACTCTCGCCATTCCCTAAACCTTCACATTCAATTTCTTCATCCTGCTCCACAATATACTCCGGGTTGCAGGACGAGTGTCTTGGAGTTGGAGTTTATCGGCATCCGGCGAGTGACCGTTTGCCGCGTGAACAGTCAAACACCTAGGTAGGACATCCACTATCCAGCCTCTCCATGACGGCGCGGCGTTGAGTAGGCGCGATGAGGCGTTTGCGCCGATGTGTCGTAAAGGTCCTTGTGGGGTGCGGGACATAAAAGTTAACGAAATCAAGCGGCCTTAGTACGAGAATCCCAAAAGTCGTCGAAGCGGTTGTTGAGACGGCAGCAACGGAGAGCGATGATAGCGTTGGCACCACGAACCGTCCAGAACATGCCGGACAGCTTGAGTCGTTGAGCGATGACGATGCGACAAGCGGCTTCAATCACGCCAGAGCCGACAAATAATTTTTGCTGACGGAAGAGCGGATAGCGCATCCGTTCGGCGTTGCGTTCAAAATAGTCCGCTTCGGTGCGAAGAGTTTCGGCGAGATCTGGATGGGGAACGGAGAGGGAGCGAAGGATGCCGAGGATCTGTTCGATCTTTCCGGCATCCAGGATGGCTTGCATACGCGCGCCCCAACGCTTTCTCTCCTTGTCGTTTGGGAATAACTGGCCGGCGAGATCCCAGAGGTGTTCCCGAGCGTGATAGAGATCGACGATCTGAATGGAACCGGGGAACTCGCGATCAGCGATGTTCCAAATCCAAACCGCCCCATCGCCGAGAACGACCTTTTTGTCGGCACGGCTCCAACCGCGCTCCCAAGCTTCGGTATAGAGACGGCGCCCAAACTGTTCCGCCGTCTCAATCGCGCCGGTATAGGTGGTGGAGGCTTCGTCACGAACGGGTCGTCCCTCTGCATCGACGGTGGTTTGCGTGAAGACGGCACCCAGCTTCACCTCCCGGCTGTGCGCCTGGTCCCCGTTCTTGCCCTGACGTCCCTGCGTCTCGGCGGGGACGACCGGCACGCTGGTGCCATCCATCTCGATATACAGAATCGGGATGCGCGGTCCCATGACAACCGGGAGATCGAGTTGCAGAGCACGTTGGATTTGGACCTGCTCGCGTTGTGCAATATCTTCACCAATGGCTTCGGCGTGCCGTTCGACCGCCTTGCGCGTCACCGTGAGGCCAGCCAATAATTCCAGTTGGACGCGGCCCCGATCAAACGAAGTCTCGCTGCCCACAGCGGCCAACATGCGACGGACTCCCGGAGAATAGTCCGTATCCTCAATACTCAACTCGCGGTCGCGCGGGCACTGTCCCCGCTGGCATTGCGGACAGTAGTAATAAGAACGCTCGATCTCGGCTTCTCCCAAGGCGGTGAGCACACGGCGTTTCCGCTGGCTGTGATAGCGCGCCTGTTGGCCACATTCGCAGGCCACCGACGAAGCAACCGGTTGGGTTTGGCTCAACAGAAGAGACAGTACGGCCGTTCCCGCTCGATGCATGGCCCCCCGGATGGTTGTCTCAATCGCCTCTAGATCGTGTGCGCCCGTCTGCTGTTGCCCGCTAGCGATGACCTTCTGTAGCGCGTCTATTTCGGAGCCGACCGCTTACTGGACCGCCGCCGCCGTTTTTTTTCCTGCAGCGTCAACGAATCCTCCACTGGGCGAGCTTGGCAGATCTTCTCATTGACTTCCAGAAGTTCGCGGCTGAGTTGACGGAAACGGTGAAACGCCGCCACCTCCTGCTCCGCCTTGCGCCGGGCGGCAGGCGAGGAAAACGTCTCGGTCACCGTTTTGCCGTTGACTTTTCGAGTCAGGCGATGGTTAGGACCGTGGCCTGGTTGGCCCGCCTGATGGCATCGACAGTTTGGTTTTCCGCAAGGACCGCCGGTAGTCGTGATCGATCCGCTGCGGAAGTCGCCCAGTTCTAGAATGCGGGCTAGAATGGCGGATCGCTGTTGCTCCAGTTTGCTGACGGACTCGGACATGAGGCACCTCAGATCCAAGCGTATCACTACGCACGGATATCGAGCTCAAAAAAGGAATCACCACTTGCTCTGATATTTATGTCCCGCACCCCACCGCGCATGTCTTGCGCGAATCCCCCAGCCGAATCGCTAAACTAGAAGCTGGAGCGCGGGACGCGGCTTTTTCGAAGCTGATGATCCGGGCCGGTTGCGCATTGCCTCCGGGAAACATTCATCCGCCCTGTTTGGTAACGCCTTCGCTGCCGCCAGCTAAACTGAAATTTCGCTATTGCCAGGAGGCTAGCCTTGAAGAATTCAGCCATCGTCTTAGCCGCGCTTTCGCTTTTCTCTCTTCTACCGTCGTTGGGGACCGCGCAGAGCGCCTTGCCCGCCGGAGTTACGAAGGTGACTTCCGTTGAAGGGATCACTCAGTATCAATTGGACAACGGACTGAATCTGTTGGTGTTTCCGGACCAATCAAAATCGACGATCACGGTCAACATGACATATCTGGTCGGCTCGCGCCATGAAGGCTCCGGCGAAGGCGGCATGGCTCACCTGCTCGAGCACATGGTCTTCAAGGGCAGCCCTAAGCACACCAACATCCCCCAAGAGCTTACCGAGCACGGCGCGCGCCCCAACGGCACCACCGGTTGGGACCGAACCAACTATTTCGAGACGTTCCAGGCTTCAGACGTGAATTTGCGCTGGGCGCTCGATCTCGAATCCGACCGCATGGTCAATTCCTTTATCAAGAAAGAAGACTTCGACAAGGAATTCTCAGTCGTCCGCAATGAATTTGAATCTGGCGAAAACAATTCGTTC
>Ga0209068_10001426_pt1 | contig 11945 bp, 10 predicted proteins | sample ColStrG_CSR_2012_FD_187200 | JGI IMG/M metagenome (GOLD analysis project Ga0209068, IMG submission 187200) | Freshwater sediment microbial communities in response to fracking from Pennsylvania, USA - Cold Stream Run_MetaG_CSR_2012 (SPAdes)... | ecosystem: Environmental > Aquatic > Freshwater >... | reverse complement strand
TACGATGGCGAATCCCGGTACCGGGTCGGGCACCTCACCGCGTGCGCAGGCATGCCAAGCCTCGACATGGTCGTCGAAGCTGGTCAGGCACAGCGCCGGCTTGCGCAGGTCGACGTCATCGCGGCGGTTGGCCTGATGTGCCGATAGGGCGGCCCGCCCGCCCAGCGCCACATCGATCTTGAACGACGACGCGTTGGTCGATGCGGTGGGAATGTGGCGCACCCGGTGGGCAAGTTCGTCGCTGAGCACCCCGTCCGGAAGCCATTGCGACAGGGCGACCTTGACGTTGTTGGTGGTAATGACCTGGCCGGCGGTGATCTGCTCTCCGGTGTCCAGCCGTACACCGGCGACTCGGCGGCCGCGCATCAGCAGCCCGTCGACCACCGCGCCGAACCGCAATCGCCCGCCCGCGGCAGTAAAGCAACCCGCCAAGGCATCGGTGATAGCCCCCGTGCCGCCCTTGAACCGCCCCACACCCGAGCGATGAATCAGCCCAAAGTAGATGAGCACCCACGCGGTGCCATCGGCGAAGATCGGCGCGAAGCACGGTACGGCTGCAAGCAGCGCCTTGACCCGGCGATCGCGGAATCGGCTGTCGATGAATTCCGCCTGCGAGGTCGTCAGGAACTGAGCCAGCGGGCCCAACCGGCTGGGGTGCCGGGCGGATTTCAGGGCGCCGCCGAGGATCCCGGCCGCGCGGGGGCGCAGCGGGTTGGAGTTCATGTAGGGCACGGCGATGTTCATCGCCACGTCCAGCGCATTGGCTAGTTCAATGTATGCCCGCGCATCGGCAGGCGAGAATCGCCGGATCTCGTCGGCGGTGCGGACTGGGTCGCGGTGGATACACAGTGAACTGCCGTCAGCGTCGAGGTAGGCGTACGGGGTGTCGATATCCAGCTCCCGCAACCCGAACCGCTCCAGCTGCAGGTCCTTGGCGATCGTGGTGGTGCGCCACAACGATGAATCCATCGCGCCCTCGTTGACCAGGTGGCCGGGCGCTCCCGCGAGCACCGGTCTGGTCGATGTCATCCCGCCGACCACATCGGCGGCCTCGACCACCAGTACCTGCAACCCGGCCCGCGCCAGATAACAGCCGGCGGTGAGTCCATTGTGGCCCGCTCCGACGATCAACACATCCGGGGCGGCGGCGTCGAGCGCCATCAGCTGTAGCCTTTCTGATGATTTTTCGGTCGAACCTTGCATGAATAGGTTATATAGTGCTTACTATATGAGGTGTCTCCGACTGTCCCTCAACGCATCGGCTATGTCAACCATCTGCCCGAGAGCGATCAAGGATCCTGGTCCGCCAGCGAATTGAAGGAAACTACCTGACATGAACGCGCAAATGACGTTTCAGCGCATCTGCGCGATCAGCGGCATCATCTGCCCGCTGCTGTTCTTCGGCGCATTTGTCTCTGCCGGGTTCATCCCGCCCCTGGCCCCGTCCTCCTCGGCCGCCGAGATCGCCGGCCATTACCGCGACCACGCCACCGGCATCCGTCTCGGGGCGGCGATCATGCTGCTGTCCGGCGCGTTCTACGCGTCGTACACCGCGGTGATCTCCGCTCAGATGCATCGCATCCGGGCGGTCCATCGCGCGGTGGTAAACACCCAGACCATCGCCGGAGCATTCGGCTGCCTGACGTTCCTGCTCCCGGCGATGTTCTTCGCGGTCACCGCATTTCGGCCCGGACGTCCGGACGAGTGGACGCTGTTGCTGAACGACATGAGCTGGATCTTTCTGGTCATGCCCTGGCCGCCGTTCATGATGCAGAACTTCGCCTTCGCGTTCGCCATCCTAAGCGACACCGGCTCGGCCCCGGTGTTTCCCCGCTGGCTGGCCTACGTCAACATCTGGGCACCGATCACCTTCACACCTGGCGCGATCCTCCAGTTCTTCAAGGATGGACCGTTTGCCTGGAACGGCATCTTCGTCTTCTGGATCCCCGCTTCCGTCTTCGTGATCCAGTTCATCGTCAACGTGATCTGGCTGCTCAAAGCGATCAGTTCTGAAGCACGCCAAACAGTCTCCGCCCTGACCTCAGTCGAGACGACGTTAGCGCCAACGAACGGTTAGCCCTCAGCGGTACCGCTTCCCGGCTGACAGGCTTACGTCAACATCTGGGCTGAGCGGCCAGGCGCAGCGACAAGGAGCAGTCTATGAATCCACCGATGGATGCACCGATCGACATGGTGGTCAACCCATTGTGGCAATGGACCTTCGGGACGTTGCACTTCGGGATCGCTGGTTTGACCATCTATCTGGCGCTGCGCAACCCGCTGCGCTACCGCGACTGGTGGGAAGTGCTGTTCCGCTCGGTGATCCTGTGCAGTGGGGCTTTAGGAGCCGTTGTTTTCGAGGGCGCGGTCGACCGGGCCGGAAAACTTTGGTACGCAGAGTATGGGGCGTGGCCGCTGGTACAGTTCTGGGGAACCCACGTTCCGCTGTGGGTGGCGCCGGTTTATCTGTGGTTCATCGGCGGTGGCTCGCTGTTCATCATCCAGCGCGTACGCAGTGGTTGTCGGCCAAAGGATTTCCTGTACATCTTTGGCGGGATAGCGATCGCCGACCTGCTGCTCGAGGTCCCGATAATCAAGATCGCCAAACTTTATACCTATTACGGAGCCAATCAGCCGTTCTTCAATCGGCACTGGTTCCCGCTGCCACTGTGGTTCATCAGCACCAACCGCCTATTCGATCTGGTGCCGGCGCTGCTGATCCTGTTGCTGATGAGTTTCCGGACCAAGTGGGTGATCGCCCTGATCCCGTCCGTCATGTTCGGCTCTATGTATGTGTCATACGCGTTTGTAACCTGGCCAACGGTGGCTGCACTGCATTCCGGCGCCAGCCCGCTCGTCGCCGGCCTCGCCGCCACGTACACCATCTTTCTCGGTGTGACTGCCACGTTCGCCGGCGCACAACTGGCCCCCCGAATGAGGAATATCATGAGCCACCACGACGGACCGTCGGCCCGACGCGGACGGCCCTCGCAGGACGCCCTGGTAACACAACTGACCACAAGCGCGAGGTGATCGCGCCGAGCTGGCCGTGCGTTCTAGCGACCCGGTCCTCGACTTACCACCGATACGAAGGAGACGCAGCTGCCGGGCCGCCCGCCGAGGTTGTGGGTAAGCGCGGTATGCGGGTCGGGCAATTGTCGTTGACCGGCCTCACCGCGAAACTGCAGCCAGGCCTCGTAGAGCATCCGCAGGCCACTGGCACCCACCGGGTGCCCGAACGACTTCAAACCCCCGTCGGGATTGATCGGCAATCTTCCGTCGGCGTCGAAATCCCCCGCCAGCACGTCTTTCCACGACTGGCCGGGATCGGCAAAGCCGAGGTCCTCCATTAGTACGATCTCCGTCGGGGTGAAACAATCGTGCACCTCGGCCAACGAGAAGGCTGTACGCGGGTCGTCGATACCGGCCTGTTGGTAGGCATCACGTGCGGAGCGCACAACTTCGGGAAAGCTGGTGTAGTCGTAATCCGGGTCCGTCGCACCCAGACCTGAGCCGGCGATCAGCGAGAGTGCCCGCACGTACATCGGGGCTTCGGTGTAGCGCAGCGCATGCTCGGCCGGCACGATGATGGCGCAGGCGGCGCCATCGGAGACCCCAGAGCAGTCAAACACACCGAGCCGTCCAGCCACTTTCGGCGCGTTGTCGATTGTCTCCTTGGCAACTGGAGACCGGAACTGCGCCTTCGGGTTACGGGCGCCGTTGACATGGTTTTTCCACGCCACGTGCGTCATCGCGTCACGCATCCCTTCGGCGTGCACACCGTGCTTCGCGCAGTAAGCGGGGTCGAGCAAGGAGAATGCCGCAGGTGCGGTCATCGATAATTCGGGCGCGGTGCCGTCGCCGGGCGGGTCCTGGCGCAACAATCCCGAGAAGCCCGAGTCTTTGAGTTTTTCCACTCCGACTGCCATCACAATGTCGTACGCGCCGGCGGCGACCGCGTAGCATGCGTTACGGAACGCCTCCGACCCACTGGCACACATGTTTTCGACCCGAGTGACGGGCTTGTCCCCGATGCCCAACGGCCGGCTCAACGTCAATCCCGACATACCCGAGCTCAGGGTGCCCAGCCAGTAGGCGTCGATATCGCCCCTGTCCAGCTTGGGGGCTGACGCCATACACTCGGCGACCGCCTCCACCAGCAAGTCGTCGGTGGAGTTGTCCCAGCGCTCGCCGAACCGCGAGCAGCCCATTGCCACCACCGCCACCTTGCCGGCTATTCCCCTGCTAGCCATGGCCTCTCCCGTCCAATCGGGCCTTCCAGAAATAGTTGTGCACGCCACCCGCGGTGAACAAGCGACGGAAGGTGAATTCCACCGGCGTCCCAACCCGTATTCGATCCGGTTCGGCGTCGGCGACCTCGCAGGTGAATCGCCCGCCACCGGCCACATCGATGACGGCCTGTACGACGGGTGGCGATGGTGAGTATGCGAGATGATCGACGGTGCACGTGGCGACAGTGCCTCGCTGGCCGGCTACGGGTAGGCCGCTCATCTGATCGGTGGCGCCACAGTGCTTGCAGACGCGCGCCGGCGGCAGATGAATGAACCCGCATGCGTCACATCGTGAGCCGCAGAGCCCGAACTTCCAGAGCGCGGAGCGACCGGCGGCGGGTCCCGACGGCCGGTCCGGTTCGGGACGACGCGGCGGCTCCCGTTCAACGAGCCCGCGCCACGACAGGTAGGTCAGGTAGCTGACCGGCAAGCCGCCGGCGCGTTGCGCGCTGACCGGATGTGGTTGCCGCGCCCGCGACAGCGCACTGGTGGTCCGCAACAGCATCGCATCACAACCGTCAACGGCCGACAGCATCAACACGGTTTCCCCGGCCTCGGCGGTGTCCAGCACGGTGCAAAGTCCCAGCGCGGCATCGCAGGCACCCGAGAAACCGATCGGTGACGTGACAACCGACTTACCCCCTTTGACCAACGTGGTCGCGCGCTTGACAATCCCGCTGTTCGGGCAGGTAAGCACGACGTGGTCGACCCCAGTCAGTCCAGCGGTGTCCAGCACCCGCTCGACCGCGGCCCGGATGAGGGCCGCGTAACGCTCGGCACCGAACCGCTCCTCCCATTGCTCACCGGTCACCGATGTCGTTGCGCGCCAGCGATCCATGAACTCCGCTGTCAGCGATGCCTTCGCGAGCACCTCGGCGATGGCCGGTTCGTCGGCGCCGAACAGCAGGGCCGCCGCGCCGTCGCCGCCGAGCTTTTCATCGGCCGATCCCGGCCGTCCCACCCGGACATCGGCGCTGGCCGCGATCCCGCCGCCGCCCGCCGCGGCGAGGATAGCGGCAAAACCACTGCGTCCCGATCCGCAGAAGTCGACGGCTAGGGCGTCGAGGGGCAGACCGAGCGCGGCGTGGATCGCGGTGGCGTTGGTCTTGTCCGCGTAAGCCGGCGTGCTGGTGGCGAAATACAGCGCCTCCGCCGAACGAGAAAGGGGGATATCGGCGACGGCCGCGACCGCCATGGTGGTGCTGTCCTCGTCGAACGCGGCAACGACCCGATCACCGCGGCGCACACCGATGTCGCCACCTGCCAGCCGGTAACGAGGCAGGTAGCTGGCGTACCCAACCAAGCCAACGAGACCCTTCATCAGGAGGCCCCGCGGAAGATCGCTGCCATGCCCTGCCCACCTCCGATGCACATGGTCTCCAGCGCCAGGCCTCCGCCTCGTCGGCGCAGCTCGTGCAGCATCGTGACCAGGATCCGCACGCCGGTCGCTCCGATGGGATGTCCGAGCGATATGCCCGAACCGTTGACATTGAGCCTGTCCTCGACGTCGTCGAGCTTGATGCCCCAGCCGGCGAGCACCGCGAGCACCTGCACTGCAAACGCCTCGTTGAGCTCAATCAGGTCCATGTCGTCGAACCCCAACCCCGTTCGGCGGAATAGCTTCTCGACCGCACCGACGGGTCCGATGCCCATTCGCGACGGTTCGCATCCGACCGCCGCCCAGCCCTCCAGGAAGCCAAGCGGCTCGAGATCAAGGTCGTCGAGTCGCTCCTCGGCCACCACCAGGCACGCCGCGGCGGCGTCATTCTGCTGGCTGGAGTTACCGGCTGTGACGGTGCCGTCCTTCGCCAGGGGCCGCAGTCGGCCCAGCGTTTCGGGGGTGGCGTCGGGACGGATGCCTTCGTCGCGATCGAATTGCACCGGTTCGCCTTTGCGCTGCGGCACCTGCACGGCAACGATCTCGTCGTCGAAGCGGCCCGCACGCTGAGCCGCGGCGGCACGCTGATGGCTGCGCGCCGCGAAGCTATCGGCGGCCTCACGATCGATCCCGTAGTCGGCGGCCAGGTTTTCGGCGGTCTCGATCATGCCGCTGATCGGGCCGAATCTCCAGATCGGCTGCGACAATTCGCGACCACGGTCGAGCCGGTCGTACAGCATCTGGTTGCCGGACCGCGAGCCCCACCGCGCGGTCGTGGTGTAGTGCTCGATATTGCTCATCGACTCGACACCGCCGGCCAGCACCACGTCAGCGGCTCCAGTCTGAACCGTCATCGCCGCGGTGACGACGGCCTGCAGCCCGCCACCGCAGCGCCGGTCGATCTGCAGTCCGGGCACGCTGATCGGGAGGTCGGCGTGCAGCGCGGCCCAACGTCCGATGCACGGCGCCTCGGAATTGGCGTAAGACTGCGCGAATACGACGTCTTCGATGGCCGCCGGGTCCACGCCGCTGCGCTCGACGAGAGCCGTGATCGCCTTCGCCGCAAGGTCCTCGGCCCGCAGCGGTCGCAGACTCCCGCCGAAGGTCCCGACGGCAGTTCGAACAGGGCAGACTATCGCGGCGCGTCTCACGTGTCGCCTCGCCAGCGCTCGGCGGATGGGTCTATCAGAGCGGTCAGCCGCCCGTCCGAGAGCCAGATGATCGTCTCCAATTCCAATGCGTCGAGGTAGCGGACACGGCCGGAGCGAAGATCCTCCAACCGCAAACGAGCAGAATTGCCGGACGTGTCGAAATTTACTGATATTTGCGCGAACTCACTGCCGATCACCGGGCCCACCCGAGGTACGTCTACCGAATCGCTATCACCGAATTCAATCGTCATAGCGGCTCAGATGAGAAAGCCCAGTGTCGGAATCGGCTGGCCGTTGTCCACTAGCACAACCTTCTTGTACGCCAGCCGCAAGTCGCCGTCCTGGCGGCGCAGCCGGTAGGTGGTCCGACCGCCCCACAGGTGATTTCCGCGCGCGCGGGATTCCAGCACCAGGAAGTTCGCGCCTACCTCCAGGTCTACTCCACCGCCGGAATTGGCTCGGCCGCCCAGGAATTCAATATTGGACAACAGTCGCCGCAAGTTTGACTGTGGCGCCTGAGCATAGCGTTTGCCGGTGCGAACCTGCTTGAGCCGGGTGGCGATGCGACTGCGGTTGTCGTAGACCACCGACATCGTGCGCGACGGGTCGTTGGTTGTGGCCACTGGAACCCAGTACAGCGCATCGTCGGTCCATAACGCTTCCCAGGCGTCGTAGTCGGACTCGTCGGCGTACCGGGCTTCGCGGTAGAGGAACTGCTCCACCTCCCACCGGTCGAAGCCGTCAGGTATTGGCCCCAGCGTGGCGTGCTCGTCCAGCGCAGTGTTCATAAGCGCCGCTCCTCCTCATCGCTTCGCTCTGCATCGTCGCCCGCGGTCACAGCTCTGCCTCCATCAGCGTTTTGTACTGCGACCAGAATCCGCGCATCCCGGTCTCATCGGTCGCTCCGCCGACGGTGAAACCGTTCTCGTCGACATGTTCTCGGTTGAGTCCGCGGCGTACGTCGAGCCATTCCGGTGTCAGGCACTCGAGGCCGAGTTGGTTGCGCTCGTACATCTCGGTGTCGTCGGCCAGCAGCATTCCGGCAGGCCCCGCAGAGCCCATGCATTGCGACACCATGCGTTTGTTCAGCTCTGCTGCACCCACCAACTGAACAGCGGTGGAGTACTGTATGCACTCGCCGACGGCGACCGGTTGGATATTGAACACCTGGATCTCGGCGATGAACAAGTTCGGAAAAATCATCACGTGCGGGCCGCCTTCGATCATGATCTTCTCGGCTTCCTCGCCGTAGCGTTCGCGCATCGCTGCAACGTAATTGGGCACCCGGGCCTCGGTGGTGCCGAACCAACGCATCGGCTCGGCGAACTTACGGAATTCCGGGCGCAAATCGTTTTCGCTGTGGCCCTGGCCCAGGTCTCGGGTGACCGCCGTCGACGTATCGCTATAGAGGGCGCCAATGGGGCTGCCGGTGACGCCGAAAATCGAGCCGTGCACGAACTGAGGGTGATATCCGTCGGTTTCGTTCTCGGCCAGTAGCTTCCAGTTCGCGCGCGTCTGGTGCTGCAGCCATCCCACGGTGAGCTCGACCGCTCCTTCCGGCGACAGTTGGGCCAGCCGGTCGATCTCGCCCGCGGCGGCGCCGAGATGCTCGACAAGTCCGGGACCATCCGCGGCGAAGCTGCCGAACACGAAGCCCCGGTAGGTGTCCATTCGAGGAACCTGTCCCAGGTTCAGGTCCAACTTGCGCTGGCCATAACCCTTGAAAAAGGGGAATCCGACAAGCTCACCGTTGTTGCGGTATGTCCAGCCGTGATACGGGCAGCGAAATGTTGACGAATTGCCCTGGGCGTCATCGCAGACCTGGTTACCGCGGTGTGCACAGCGGTTGAGCAGCAGATGCAGTTCTCCGTCACGATCACGGGTCATGATCACGTCTTGTAGCCCGAGCTTCTTACGCACATAATCGCCAGGCTGCGCCACTTCGCTTTCGTGGCCGACGAAAACCCAGGTGCGATACCAGATCCTGCGCAGCTCTTCGGCGAACAGAGCCGAATCGGTGTACAGCGACCCATGCACCTTGTCGCGTTTGATCAACTTGTCGAAGGGGCTGCCGGTTGCGGCAGCCGGCTCGATGAGTGAGGTCACTGGCTGGGCTCCTTTGGAAACAGTTCGCGCACGCTACCCTGCGCGATCAGGCCGGGTATGGCGAACTTGCGCACCTTCCCGGTTGGGGTTTTGGGCAGACCGTCGGCGACGTACCAGCGCTGCGGAACCTTATGTGGTGTCAAGTGTTTGCGTGCGTGCGCGCACAGCAGGTCAGCCGCATCCGTCGGCAATGAACCACGGGCAACAATGACGACGGCAACGATCTCGCCCAGTCGATCGTCAGGGAGGCCGAATGCGCAGGCCTCGGCGATCAGTTCATGCCCGGCCAGGCACGCCTCAACCTCGGCGGGGGCGATGTTCTCGCCACCGCGAATGATCAGCTCCTTAAGCCGGCCCAAGTGGGTCAGGTAGCCGCGCTCGTCCATCGCACCGAGATCTCCGGTATGCACGAACCCATCCTCATCCACCGCCTCCGCGGTGGCAGCCGGATCGTGAAGATAGCCGACCATCTGCTGATAGCCACGCGCGCAGATCTCCCCTGGGTGTCCCACCGGCACGACCGCGCCGGTGACCGGGTCTACGACTTTGCAATCGACCTGAGGAAGCGGCCGGCCGACGGTGGCGAGTTGGTCGTCTCGGTTGTCTTCGGGCCGGGTCGCGGTGAGCACGGGCGAGAGTTCGGTCTGACCGAACACGTTCACCACTGTCGCCCCAAACGTGCACTCGGCGGCTGTGATGAGCTCCGCGGGAACGGTGGACGCACCGCCCAGGCAGGTTGATAGTCGTGGTGACGGCTCGGCGGAGTCGCGCTGCGCCGCAACGAGCGCCCTGAGCATGGTGGGCACGAAGAACAGCACCGTCACGTGCTCGCGACGCATGGTATCGAGCAAAACGGTCGGATCGAACCGATCTACCAGCACCTCGGTGCCGCCGATCCATAGCGGGCCCAGGGTGCCGACGACGCAGGCGGCCGTGTGGAACATCGGCAGCGGGTTCACGGTGACCGCACCCGCCGGGATGCCAGCGGCCTCCAGGGTCAATTTGGCGACGTTTACCAGGGAACGGTGTCGCAACAGCACCCCTTTGGGTACGCCGGTGGTTCCCGAGGTGTATTGCAGCATCGCCGCCTGCTCGGGGTCGGTGGGCGCACGGGCGATGACAGCGGCATCGATATCGTCGGTTTGCCAGTCGGTGCGAGATGACAGGCTGATGGTGCGTACGCCGAGGGAGCGCGTATCGATCTCGCCGACAACGGCCGCGGTGTCGTAGTTGCGGCTACGGTCCGCGTGGATCAGCACCCTGGGCTGGGAATGGCGCAGCGCGTAGGCCAGTTCGGCGGGACGCAGCGCCGGGTTCAGCGCGACGAGAACGACACCCGCAAGTGCCGCGCCGTACTGAATCATCGGCCACTCCACCACGTTCGGCGCCCACAGCGCAACGTAGTCGCCGGGTTCGGTGAGGCGTGCCAGTGCGGACGCTACCCGGCAGGCTTCGTCGAAGAGCTCGCGGTAAGTCAAGCGCATCTCTGCGCCGTCGTCGTGAGCAGCGCCCACCAGGGCTGTGACGTCACCGTGCGTGCGGGCCCGCTCGGCCAGCAAGGCACCGACGGTATACTCCTCCAGCTCGGTGCTGGTGTCGGCGTTCAGATACGACCGATCTAGGCGCGCATGAAGTTTCGCGGTCACGTCGGTACCGTTCCGAACTGCGGGCGTCGTTTCGCGCGGAAGGCCGCGATTCCCTCGGCGAAGTCATCGGTGTCGAAGAGTTGGGCCTGGTGTTTAGCCTCGAGGTCGAGGAGTTCGAACGGACTGAGGGCGGATCCGGCGGCCAACAACGATTTGATCACCCCGTACGCCTGCGTGGGGCCGGCGGCCAGCCGCTCAGCGTCGGCCAGCGCAGCCGATAACGCCGCGCCAGGCTCGGCGAGCCCATCGACGAGTCCTATCTCCAAAGCCATCGGTGCATCGATGGGAGTCGGCATCATCAACATCTGCCGCGCGCGAGCGATGCCGACCCTGGCCGGCAGTGATGCGAATGTGCCCATGTCGCCGGCTAATCCGACATTGGTAAACGTTGTTGCGAAACGCGCATCGCGCGCGGCGACGACGCGATCGCACGCGGCGGCCAGCGCGACGCCCGCACCGTAGGCGCTACCTTCCACCGCGGCGACAACGGGCTTGGCTGCGCTCCAGATGGCGCGAATCACCCTCTGCGCCAGCTGTGTCCGCTCCATCGCTCGCTCGGGTGACATTCGCTCCATCGAGGTGATGTCCCCGCCCGAGCAGAACGCAGTGCCGGCGCCGGTAAGCACTATCGCCCGGACCGAGTTGTCCTCGCCAGCAGTCTCGATCGCATCGGCAAGCTCAAGCCGGACGGGAATGTCGATCGCGTTGCGCTTGTCGGGTCGGTTCAGCGTGACGATCCGGACCGCGCCGCGATCCTCGACCAGGACAGAACCGGTACTCATTGTCCGGTGAAGTTCGGTTTGCGCCGTTCGATGACAGCTCTCAGGCCCTCGAGTGCGTCAGCGGTTCCGGACAACTCGGAGACGGTGCGCGCCTCTTCGGCCAATCGTTGTTCGACCGATGCCCCCAACCCGCTCCAGATCAGCCGCTTGGTGGCCGACAATGCCCGGGGCGGCATCGCAGCCAATTCGGTCGCGACTTGTTCTGCGCGGCTGATTAGTTCGGCATCATCGACAACCTCCGTGACCAATCCGATCTGTAGCGCTTCGGTGGCGCTCAGCGTCGGGTTGGTCAGCAGGATCCGCAACGCCTGACGCAGACCGACCAGTTGGGTCAGCGTGACCGAGGAGCCGCCGTCGGGTGCCATGCCGACCCGAACCGCCCCCGAGAAGAACTTTGCTGATCGCGCTGCGACGACGATGTCAGACGCGCAGACCAATCCCAGCCCTCCGCCGCCCGCGGCAAAGCCCTGCACCGCGGCCACTATCGGTACGCGGAGCTGAATCAACGCGGCGGTGGCCAACTGCAACCACGCCGTCGCCTCCCGCAGGTAGTCCGGAAGATCCGCTCCCTTCGACTCAAAGGTATGGAT
>Ga0209068_10001425_pt1 | contig 11946 bp, 10 predicted proteins | sample ColStrG_CSR_2012_FD_187200 | JGI IMG/M metagenome (GOLD analysis project Ga0209068, IMG submission 187200) | Freshwater sediment microbial communities in response to fracking from Pennsylvania, USA - Cold Stream Run_MetaG_CSR_2012 (SPAdes)... | ecosystem: Environmental > Aquatic > Freshwater >... | reverse complement strand
AGGCGTGATGTCGGTGGAGCAGAGCGACACCATCGCCCGTTTGCGGGCCGCGAATCCGGTCCTCGTCGAGGAGGATCGCGGACGCACTGTCGCCGCGCAGGTCGCGTTGGCGCGAATCCTCGACGATCCCGCCACGCAGCCCGATTCGCAGCGGCGCGAGCGTGCGGGTCGTCGCCGATCGCGCCGCGGAGTGGTTGGGCGCGCGCCAGGCCGCAACCCGCGAGGTCTGCGTCGCGGCGTGCGCGCGACGGTCACGGCCGTTCCGGTGCTGGTCACGATCATCGTGGCGGTAGCCGTCGCTGCGGTCGCGTTGACCGCGCTCAGGCACCACCACGCCTCGACCGGTGTGCCGTCGAGCGCGGGCCGCGCCGCCAGGAACGGGAAGATCGCGTTAGTCGAGTCGCCGATTGGGGCAGCAACCCCGGTCCAGGGACAGCCTTCCTACGTCAACGCCGGGCTGCAGCTCGTCAATCCCGACGGCTCGGGACGGCGTCCCGGGGGCGCGTACGCGTGTAACTCGCTGGACGAGTGCCAGGTCAGGGCGTTGGCGTGGTCGCCTGGCGGGAAGCGGCTGGCGTATCTCGCTGGGGTCGCTCGCGTGACCCACCTCAGCAGCATGACGCTGTATCTCGTCGGCGCCGACGGGCAGCACCCGCGGCGGTTGGCGGCGTGCGGTGACTGCAGCGGTGTGAGCTGGTCGCCCGACGGGTCGCAGATCGCAGTCTCGCGCTACACCGGAGGTGCCGACTGGCTAAAAGGTGCGTGGAACGTCTGGGTTATCAACGCGAAGACCGGCGCCTGGCGGCGTGTCACCGACTGCCAGCCCCACCCCTGCTACACGTTCGCGCCACAAGGGCTTACTCCCAGCAACGACGGCCCGCAGTGGTCTCCCAACGGCCAGGCGATCCTGTTCGGCCTGTACCGAAAAGTGCTTGATGGGTCGCTCGATACGGTCCGCCCTGACGGCTCGCACCTGACGAAGCTCGCCACGGTCCCCCTGAACGCCGATCCGCAGTGGTCGCCCGACGGGCGCCAGATCGCGTTCGGCAAGAACAACGGCATCTACATCGTCAACGCTGACGGAACCGGTCTCAGGCTGCTCGTCGCCCGCGGCGCTGCTCCTTCCTGGTCGCCGGACGGCACCAGACTGGTCTACTCGACGCTACCGCCGGGCGGGGGCGGGGCGCGCACCCAGCTCTGGGTGATCAACGCGGACGGGTCCCAGAACCGGCTGTTGTATCGAGCCGCGTGCTGCAACGCGCAGATCTGGTCACCTGACGGCAAACAGATCGCGTTCTCGCCCAACCACGGCCGCACTGACGTGATCAACGCGAACGGAACCGACCTCGATCACATCGGTCAAATCACCCCTGAACTCGTGTGGCAGCCCATTCGCTAACACCCGTCACGGAGGTCCAGCATGAACCCGCCCCATTTCACGGACACGCCAGCCAGGGGCGCCGCGCGCCCGTTCGGTCAGCAGCGCCGAACTCACCTCGCAGGGGGAGAGACAGTGATCCGCCGCCCGTCGGCGCTGATCGCCACCGGGATCCTCGCGGCGGTCATGGCAACCGTCTTGGCGGTGGCGGCGGTCGGACCGGCGCAGGCAAAGCACCTGAAGCGCTATCCGTACACGCTGGTTGACCCAGGCACGTTCGGCGGGCCCAACAGTTTCCTCGACGGGCCCGTGCTGCTCACGAGCCAGGGAGCGTTTCTGGACGGCGTCGCTGACACAGCCACTCGCGATGGCGACTACCCCCACTGTCCGCCGCCGTTCGGCTGCTCTGACCGCTACATCCAGCACGCGTTTGCGTGGCACAACGGACGGCTGAGCGACCTCGGAGCATTGCCTGGCGAGAGCTCCGACGCGCTCGTCCGGCTCAACAGCAGCGGTGTGGGGGTCGGCGCCTCAGAAGATGGATTGATCGACCCGTTCACGAAGATGGCGGCCTCTGTCGCGGTCATGTTCGACCACGGGAAAGTGATCAATCTGGGTGCGCTCCCGGGGGGCTTTGAGAGCCTCGCACAGAGCATCGACAATCAAGGGCAGGTGGCCGGGTTCTCCTCCAATGGCGTCCGCGACCTGTACGCCTGCTACCTGTTCGGCCCGGAGCCGTCGTGCGGATGGCCCACCCAGGTGCGCGCAGTTGTCTGGCGGCACGGGGTGATCAGCGATCTCGGCACGCTCGGCGGCCTCGACGCGGTCGCGGTGGCCCAGAACCAGCGGGGGGAGATCGCAGGCCAGTCGTACACAAGCGACCAACTGAGCGCCGGCACCTCGCTTCCACCGCAAGCCCCGTTCCTGTGGACTAACGGTCACATGATCAACCTCGGCACGCTCGGCGGCGCGAGCGGCCAAGCGAACGGGCTCAACGGCCGCGGCGAGGTCGTCGGCTACAGCGACCTTCCCGGCGACCGGATCTTCCACCCGTTCCTGTGGAACGGGCGGCGGATGATCGACCTGACACCTCGATCGCGAAAGGGGACCGCCAACTGGGTCAACGAGCATGGCGACGTGACCGGCTGGACATGCGGGTCGCTGGTTTGCAAGGCGTTCCTATGGCGCCACGGGAAGCTGACCATTCTGCCTGCCGTCGGGAGCGCCGCATGGGTCAACGGCAAGAGCATCAACGACCGCGGCGAAGTGGTCGGCGACGAGGCCGACGCCAACGACGCCAACGACAACGCATTCATGGCCGTCCTCTGGGCAAACGGCCATGCCTACAACCTCAACAAGCTCATCGCGCCCAGCACCGAGAAACTGACCGACGCGCAGTACATCAACGACCAAGGAAACATCGTCGCCAACGCGGTACTCCCCAACGGCGACCACCGAATGGTCCTGCTCACCCGCAACCGGACCGTGCCACTACCAACCACACACTAACGGCGCGCGTCTGCGGACAAGCACCAAGCGGAGACCTTCTCCAGCCATGTTCACGCGGCTTCCGCACGCCACCGAATGGGACACTCGCCCGGGTCTGCCTGAGAGAGTGCCTCGTTCGGCGGATGGCGTCCGGGTAGCTACCTCCCGGTTGTCTGCTCGGGTGGTTTCGGGGGTACCAGAAAATATTTCGGGTGTCGTGGCAACCGGATGGCCGTTGTTGGAGTCTTATGTAGTTGTGGGTTCAGCGATTGGATCTGGTGGAGGGTCTGTGCCGGGGCTCGAGTTCGGCCGGTTCGTGGCGCGTGTGGCTCCGTCGCTTCTTCGTAGCGCGTATCTGTTGACCGGGGATCGGGGGCATGCGGAGGATTTGCTGCAGGTCACGTTGTGGCGCACGGCGCGGCACTGGGACGCGTTGCGCGGGTCGCCGGACGCTTACGCGCATGAGGTGCTCGTGAATCTTTCGCGGGATCGCCGTCGCAGCCTGGCTCGCCGCCCGTTTGAGGTTGCGCAGGCCGATCCGGTGGTGGAGTACGGGCATGACGATATGGAGGCGTTGCTGGAGCGCAACGCGGTGATCGGCGCTGTCCGTCGGCTTCCGCGCCGCCAGCGCGAGGTTGTTGTGTTGCGTTTCTTCCTGGACCTTTCGGTCGCGCAGACCGCAGTTGCGCTGGGGGCCTCGGAAGGGACGGTCAAGTCCTACTCGGCGCGAGCGATCGCGCGGCTGCGCGCCCTGTTGAGCGACGCCGCTGCTGCATCGACCGCGGTCCTGACGGAGGTTCCGGGTGCTGACTGACGAGCAATTCATCGACCACGTCCGGGCTGAGCTTCACGCAGGCCTGGAGGTCCTCAAACCGAGCCAGCAGTTGCTGGACACGCTCGACGCGCCCGCGGATGCCAACGGTCGCTCGCCGCATGGATCGGTCGAGCTCACGGGAGGCCGTGATCGACGGGGTTGGCGGGTCCGGGCGCGGGCGCTGGGCGCCGCGGTTCCGGTGCTGGCCGCTGTCATCGTGGCGGTGGCCGTAGCTGCGGTCGCTTTGACCTCGTTCAGACACCATCACAGCTCTACCGCCGTTTCGCCGACTGGCCCGAGGATCGTTGCCAAGAACGGGAAGATCGCGTTGACGTTGCTAACCACGGTCGTTGTAAAGGGACACCTGCCCCTCCGTGTTGGGTTGGTGTTCGTCAATCCCGACGGCTCGGGGCGGCGGTACGTGGCCGCGTATCCGTGTCCGCCGTCGTTTGAAGGCGGTTGCGGCGTCACGGCGTTCGCTTGGTCTCCGGACGGGACGCGGCTCGCGTATCTCGCGGGGGTCATTCGCAGGACCTTCGCCAACAGCGTGACGCTGTATCTCGTCGGCGCCGACGGTCGACACCCGCGCCGGTTGGCGGCGTGCGGTGGCTGTGACGGTGTGAGCTGGTCGCCTGACGGCTCACAGATAGCAATATCGCGCTACACCGGAGGCGCGTATCCAAAAGGTACGTGGAACGTCTGGGTCGTCGACACCACCACCGGCGCGCTGCGCCGTGTCACGAACTGCCTATCCTCGAGTGTCTGCTACGCGAGTGGGTTTGCTAGCGGCGGGGGCCCGCTGTGGTCTCCCGACGGGCGGGCGATCCTGTTCAGCCTGACGGGAAAGGGACCTAATTGGTCGCTTGATACGGTCAGCCCTGACGGCTCGCACCTGACGAAGATCGCCACGCTGTCCGGCAACGCCGATCCCCAGTGGTCGCCCGACGGCCGTCAGATCGCGTTCGAGAAGAACGGCGGGATCTACACCGTCAACGCTGATGGAACCGGTCTCAGGCTGCTCGTAGCCCGCGGCGGTGGTCCGTCCTGGTCCCCGGACGGCACCAGGTTGATCTACTCGACGCTGCAGCCGGGCGAGGGCGGGGGGCGCACCCAGCTTTGGGTGATCAACGCGGACGGGTCCCAGAACCGGCTGTTGTATCGAGCCGCGTGCTGCTTGGCGCGGATCTGGTCACCTGACGGCAAACAGATCGCGTTCTTGCCCGACCACGGCCGCACCGACGTGATCAACGCGAACGGAACCGATCTCCATCACATCGGCCCGAACACCATCGGCCCGAACTTTGGCTACCAGTCGCTCGCCTGGCAGCCCATTCGCTAACACCCGTCACGGAGGTCCAGCATGAACCGGCCCCTTATCGCTAACACGACCGCGAGGCGCGCCGCGCGCCGGAAGCGGCGGGTGCGCTCGGTGCGAGCCCACGCGGCCGGATTGTCGCCGTGACATCAACGTTGAAGTAAGGAGGAGCACGTGCGCAAACTCATCTTTCTCGGTTCATTGGTGGGCGTCGTCGCGGTGATGGCGCTGACCGCCGCGCCGGGCTTGGGAAAGGTTGCGGGGAGGAACGGTCGGATCGCGTTTGCCCGCTATGACCCGGTTGTCGGCGGCACTTTCACCTATACGGCGAACCCCGACGGAACCGACGTCAAGCCGCTGCTGTCTGGCTACAGCTCTTCGTTGCCGCGCTGGTCGCCGGATGGCAGTGAGGTCGCGGTCGGCTCGAGCCTCGGCGCGCCGTGCTGCACGTTTCCCAACTCGGCGGTGATCGTGAACCCCGATACCGGCAGCTACCGCACGCTCCCGATCCAGGACCCGTCTGTCGACACGTCCTGCCAGATCTGGTCGCCGGACGCCAGCCATTTGGCGTGCGAGGGCGGCAACGATTCCAACCCGAGCGTCAACGGGATCTACACGATCCGGTCATCCGACGGCGGCGGCCTGACGAGGATCACGAACGCTGGCGGCATGCACGATGTGCCGATCGACTACTCCCCGGACGGCCGTCAGATCGTGTTCGGTCGCGACGGTCAGAACCACAACTGCACTACTACCTCGGCGCTGTACGTCGTCAACCTCGACGGCAGTGGCCTGAGGCGGATCACCCCTTGGGGCTACTGTGATGATGACGGCAGCTGGTCCCCGGACGGCACCAAGATCGCGTTCGCGACCTCCAGCGGTTTGATCCTCGTGGTGCACCCGGACGGCACCGGCCTGAAGCAGATCCACCTAGCGATCAGCAACGCCATAGGCGCGGGCGATGTCAGCTGGTCGCCGGACGGCAAGAAGATCGCTTTCCTGCTGGCCACCCACAATCGCTCGGGAACCCGACGGGAGGGGATCTACACCGCGAACGCCGACGGCAGCAATGTTCAACAGGTGACCAGCAGCCCGTCGGGCGACAGCCAGACGGATTGGGGACCGCACCCGGTCTCGCTCGCCGGCGCCGGGGGTGCCAAGCCGTCGTGCCGCCTGAAGCCGAACGGCTCGCGCGTCACGGCCCCGGCGCGTTTGAACGCCGCGAAGCACCGATCGCGCACCGGTGTTGTCAAGCTCACGGCGGTCTGCCGTCACCCCGCGAAGCTGAAACTGACCGGCGCGATCACCACGATCACGACGCGCACGAATCGCGCGTCCAGGACGTTCAAGATCGCGCCGCTCACCGCGAGCGCCCCAGCGACCACGCGGGTGACGCTGACCGCCGTGCTGCCAGCAGCCGCCGTCCAAGCGCTCGAGAAAGGCGCCAAGGAATCAGCAACGTTCACGCTGACCGCGACCAACGCGAACGGAACCAGCACCGTCAACACAAAGATCGCGCTACTCAAGCCCGCCACACCTAGCGGCAGAACCGCCGCCAGCAGACCCCCAACCGACGCGATCAACGATCGGCTCAAAGCACCCCTGGGCAACGCTCCCGACGGGCTCCCCCCGAAGGGAGAGAGACAATGACGCGACGTCGATCAACACTGCTCAGCGCCGGGATCGTCTCGGTGGTCATCGCCGCGGCGGTGGTTGTCGCCACGGCCGGGTCGGCGCAGGCAAAGCACGTGCAGCGCTATCCGTACACACTCGTCGATTCCGGGACCTTTGGAGGCCCGTCCAGCTTCCTCGACCTGCCCGGCGTCCCGCTGACGAGCAACGGCACGCTGATCGGAACGGCGGACACGAGCACCGCCGACAGCGACTTCCGAAGCTGCGCCCCGCCGGGCGGCTGCTACGACCGGTTCGTCCAGCACGCGTTCGCGTGGAAGGACGGTCGCTTGACCGACCTCGGAGCGTTGCCGGGTGAGACCGACAGCGCCATCTACGACCTCAACGGCCATGGCGTCGGAACCGGCACGGCGGAGAATGGCCTCCCCGACCCGCTCACCGGCACGCCCGCCAGCGTCGCCGCGATGTTCAAGAACGGTCAAGTGATCGATCTCGGCACGCTCCCGGGCGGCCACGAGAGCCTCGGCCAGTTCATCGACAACCGCGGACAGGTGACCGGCTTCGGCTCAAACGGCACCCCCGATCGGTTCACCTCTGACTTCTTCGGGCCCGGCACAACCTGGAACACGCAGGTACGGACGATCGTCTGGCAGAACGGCGAGATGCAAGACATCGGCACGCTCGGCGGGCCGGATGCGCTGATGAGCGCCGCCAACGCCTCGGGCGAGATCGCCGGCCAATCGTTCACGAACTCGGTCGTCAACGCCTCAACCGGCTATCCCACGCTCGACCCGTTTCTCTGGGCCAACGGCCACATGCGTGACCTCGGCGGGCTCGGCGGTCACAGCGGCCAGGCGAACTGGCTCAACGACCGCGGCGAGGTCGTCGGCCAGAGCAACCTTCCCGGCGACGGGATCTACCACGCGTTCCTGTGGAACGGGCGGCGGATGATCGACCTCACTCGCCATGCGCGAAAGGCAGCTGCCACCTGGGTCAACGACCGCGGCGACGTCACGGGCTGGACATGCGGGAGGCTGGCTTGCACGGGGTTCATGTGGCACGCCGGCAGGATCACCGCCCTACCCCTCGTCGGTGCCGGCGCGTCGTTCGCCAGTCCGAACTGCATCAACAACCGCGACCAAGTCGTCGGCAACGAGAACAACGCCAACGACAAAGAGATCATCGCAGCGCTGTGGGCAGACGGCCACTCCTACAACCTCCACAACCTCGTCGCGAGGTCGTCCTTGCGAATGATCAGCGCCGACTACATCAACGCCCAGGGCGACATCGTCGGCCACGGAGTCATGCCCGACGGCAGCCAACGGATGTTCCTCCTGATCCGCAACCGGACAGTGCCACTACCAACCACACACTGACGGCGGCGCGTCTGCGGACAAGCACCTGGCGGTACCCTCAGCGACCGCCAGATGGCCGTCAGGCGCCTTCTGCCGGATGCGCAAGCCTGATTCTGCAGCAGATTCCACAACCTCACCGGGATGCGCCGGCCCTCGCGCACAGCTTTCACGCAGGAGATCGCCGGTTCGAGTCCGGCTGGGGGTACTACTACTGCCTGCTCGGTCGGCGGAACGTAAAATGCGATCGTCTGCCGATGCGATCGCGTACGTCTCCCGCCGCGCGCTTGCAGTCGCCGAAGGGATCCGGTAAAGAGCGATCCGTGGGCTTGCGAAGAGTCGCGGCGGTGCTTCTGGCGCTGGGGCTGTTGGCGGCGGTGGCGTCCGCAAGACAGCACGACGGGAGCCGCGCGGTGGCCGCCGCCGTATCGACCACCTGGACACAGGTGAGGAGCGACTGCACCAAGCCCCAGCCGGGGCATGGCGGCACCTGGGTCCAGAAAGGCAATGGCTGCTGGGATCAGCAGTCGGCATACGGAGCTGGATGGTCAGCGATGGCAGCGCGTCCGTAACCCAGCCGAGCTTCAGCGTGAGAATGAGCTGGTCGATGCCCGCCTCGATCGCGGGCTCAAGCGGGCAGGCGAGCATCGCTGTGATGACCACCGGCGGGGTGGCCCAGAGGATCTGTGTCCTGCAGGCCTACACGTCGTTCCCGATCCAGGGCGGCGCAGGGAGTTGCGCGCAGACGTCAGCCACGATGCCCTCCGCCTCGGCGCCAGCGACCCTCCTGCCCTACGAAGCCTCCGCCGGGACGACTGGCTATGTCTGGGTCAGCCTCGGCGACGGCGGGAACCTGTACTGCAGCTACCAGGCCAGCACGCCGAAGCCGACCCCGAGCCTCGAGACCGTCCCGACACCGCCGACTCTTGGCCAGACGGTCACGGCGCCCGAGCCGCCGCCGGGCAGCGCGGCCATCGCCACCTCGCCGCTGCTCGCGATGTTCGGCGCGGTCGGCGCCCCGGTGAGCGTCGAGGTCGAGGGTCTGTCGGTCCGCGATCAGGTGATCGCCAACGTGCGCCACGACTGCTTCGTCCAGTTCGTCAGATTCATCCACGGCCTCGCTGCGAGGCGGCTGATTACGCTTGCGGACGAGACAGATCTAGCGCCCTTTACAACTGAGGGTGTTAGGTACGGCATCCAGTTCGGGATCGCCAATCTGGCAGCCTGCTTGGCCTAGCCGACGCTTACGCGCAGCAGCTGTACGGGCGCGCAGCTGGCATCGCACGGGCGTCGTGCACCGACATGCCGGTCAAGCTGTCGATCAGCGGGTCAGGCCGTCACGCGCCGCTGAAGTCGTTCCACTTCGGCGACCCGCAAGCGCCGCTGAAGGTAAGCTGCAAACGCCACGCCGGAGGACTCACGATCTCGGGGTCAACGCGATCTAGACACATCCCGCTGAGCAAGGTGGTCGGATCCAGGCTACGCATCGGGATCGTGCGCGCCGCGAGCGACACCGCCGGCGGCCAGCTGAGCGTCACCTTCACGCACGGCTCAGAGCACGCTTTCCGCCGCCAGCTCTCTTCCACCGGCCCGTCACTTGATCAGCAAGCCGGCGTCGTTTGGTAGCACCACACCCCTGATGTAACGCGACTCAGCTCTGGCTGACGCCGAGCCGGCACGCGTCGCGGACGATCGCGTTGATCCTTGCGCCGACCAGAAAGCAGTGATCGCGACGTCAAGATCGCCCCGATGGAATCGACGGCGACCGCTGAGCCGCAGGGTCCGAACGTTGCCGACTCGATCGTCCGCGACGCGGTAGCTCTGGCTTCGCGGACGCTGCGCGATTTCGCCGCGGCCCTGTGCCCGGCTCGTGGGCGCGTCAACGGGACGGTTGCCCGAACCGTTCGACCCCTCCCGGGCGCGCTCGCCTATCCGAGCGCCGCGCCGGAGGCGAGCTCGGAGCTCGCGCCCTCGGTCGTCCAGCAACGCACGATGTCCCGCATCGAGATGATGCCCACTACATCCGCGCCGTCGACCACGATGATGTGCCGGAAGCCGCCGCGGACCATCTCGCTCGCTGCCTGCTCGAGCGGCCAGTCCGGCGCGGCGAGGATCACGTCGGCGGTGAGGTGGTCGCGGACCCGTTCCTCGTCTGGTGCCTCGTCGCTGGCGATGGATCGCAGGATGTCCCTTTCGGTGATGATGCACGGTCCGGCCTGCTGCTCGTCGATCACGAGGGCGGCGCCGACGCTGCGCGCGGTCATCCGTCGAGCGGCCTCCCTCACGGTGTGGTCAGGGCCGGCCGTGACGACGACATTGGTCATCGCGTCGCGCACGTGCATTGCGCCTCCTTTGCTCGATTCGTAACAAACGATACAACCACCGGCGCGGGCTCGCGGGTCAAAAACGGCTGCGATGCTCGCAAACCCGAGTGGGCCATCCGTCGCGATCCCGCGAGATACGACGGGCGTTGGCAGCGCTCGTGAACCGATCAAACGCCAATCCGCCCGTCAGCTCGCGGGCGACTCAGAGAAAAAGCGCTTGTGCGGGCTGTCGGTCGGGCCCGCGAGGTCGAATGCAGTTCGTCGCTATGGCAATCGTCAGCTGCGCGGCGGTGTCTGACGCGCGAGCTTGCGCGTCAGCGGCGGTGGACCACGACCACGACGGTGCGGGTGAGCCCGCCGGAACTGAGCGAGAATCGGACGCTGGTCGGTTTGCGCCCGCGCAGAGTGCGCACGGTCACTCGGCGCGTGTTCCGACTGACGGTGAACTGCTGCGGGTGCATGCCCGCCGTTCGCACGACGAGTCTCGCGGTGAGCGAGCTTGCAACGGCGATCTGCAGGAACCGAGCGGTCCGCGCGAGGACGCGCGGCGTGGCCAGGCGGAGGAACAGCGGTCGCGCCGCGCGTAGGCGGACGACCAGCGAAGCCCGCGAGACGCGCCCGGCGCCGTCCCGGGCCAGCAGGTCGATCCTGTGCCTCCCGGGTGGAAGGCCGCCCACCGTGACCTGCTCACCGACGGCGAGCAGGCGGCGGCCGAGCATCCAGCGCAAGTGCCGCCCCGTGAGGAGGTTGGACTGATCATCGAACGCCTGTCCGCTGAGTACGAGCGGCGCGTCGTTGGGCAGGCTGAAACCGGGCCGCGGCGTCAGGATACGCACGAACGGCGGCGCGCCGGGCGACCGGAAGAGCCGCGACAGCGCTGTTGCCGTCTGAAAGCCGTCGCTGACAAGCGCCCTGAGTCGGGCGTGTGCCGAGCGGAACAAGTAGCGGTCAGGGAGCCGGGCACCGCCGCGATTGGGGCCGATCCACACCGGGTTCCACGTGCGGCCGGCATCACCCGAGTAGTCGATCTCAACGGCGAGCGGATCGCCGTCCACGTCGCGGGCGCTCCAGTGGACCAACACGCTCCGCGAACCGAAGACGGGGGGCTTCGCGATCTTCACGACCGGCGGATGAGCGCTTCGCGCCCGCGTAGCCACCGTGACCCCGTTGTGGACGACGGCGACGCTCGCAACGTGCGAGCCCCCGATCACTGCGTCGAGCGTGACTGTCGCCTGCGTCAGAGTGCCGTCGACGTGCCCGAACGACTCGAGCATCGCGCGCCTCGCGCCTCAGCCCCGTGCGGAGCAGATGCGCGAGCGTGCGCGCGTCGACCGCGTCGGTCTTCACTCTGGCGGCGGCGATCGCCCGGGTCCGCAACGGGCGCGCGAGGTGAACTTCGAAGCCGCGTTCTCGAGCAGCTCCGCGAGCCACTCCCAGCCGTGGGTCGCCTCGAGCGCGACGTGGGTGCCCCCTCCGGGTCGCTCCGGCCCCGGCCCTTCATCACATCAAACCCTCGTGGCGAGAAGTTGCTGGAGGGCGGCGTGGCTGCTCTGCTCCAGGGCTTGTCTTCCAACCTGGCGCCGCGGGGGCGCTGGCGCTGTCAGCGGTCCGTAACGTTCTCGGAACGCTCAGCAGCTTAGATT
>Ga0209068_10001422_pt1 | contig 11952 bp, 10 predicted proteins | sample ColStrG_CSR_2012_FD_187200 | JGI IMG/M metagenome (GOLD analysis project Ga0209068, IMG submission 187200) | Freshwater sediment microbial communities in response to fracking from Pennsylvania, USA - Cold Stream Run_MetaG_CSR_2012 (SPAdes)... | ecosystem: Environmental > Aquatic > Freshwater >... | reverse complement strand
ACAAGGGCGCCTCCAGGGGTTTCGCGGCTTTGCCGGAGGGGAGCCCCTGGTCAGGAGGGGGAGGCGACCGGGCCGTTCAGCCCAGGGCGGGGAAGAAGATCCCGATCTCCCGGGCCGCGGCCTCCTCGGAGTCGGATCCGTGGATCAGGTTCTCCGCCACCTCGGTGGCCAGGTCGCCCCGGATGGTGCCGGGCGCGGCCTCGGCCGGGTCGGTGGACCCCATCAGGGTGCGGACCACCTTGTAGGCCTGACCGGGCCCCTCCACCACGAGCACCATCACCGGGGAGCGGGTGATGAAGGCCACCACGTCCTCGAAGAACGGCTTCCCCTCGTGCTCGCCATAGTGGGCCCTGGCCACCGCGGCGGTGATCATCCGCAATTCGCCGGCCACCAGGGTCAGGCCCTTGCGCTCCATCCGGCCGATGATCTCGCCCACCAGGCCGCGTTCGACGGCATCGGGCTTGCAGATGACCAGAGTTCGTCCCACGAGCGAGGCAGGCTAGCCGACCCCGGGGGCGCCCGGTCAGACCGCATCGGGGCGCAGCAGGCGCCGGGCGTCGGCCACCACGTACAAGGAGCCGCACACCACCACCCGGTCGTCGGGACCGGCCCGGCCGAGAGCCGTGGTGACCGCCTCCTCGGGCGAATCGGCCACCACGGCGTCCATACCCAGGCCCGTGGCCGCGGCGGCGACCATCCCGGCGTCGAGCGCCCGCGGCGAGTGGGGGGAGCAGGCCACCACCGAGCGGACGCCGGCGGTGAGCAGCGCTTCGAGCATGGCCGTCGGATCCCGGCCGGTCAGCATGCCCACCACTGCCTGCGACGCGCCCTCCACGGTGAACTCCTCGACCATCGACCGGGCCAGGACGATCATCCCGGCCACGTTGTGGGCGCCGTCGACCACCACCAGCGGACGCCGGCCGATCACCTCCAGCCGACCGGGGACCCGCACGCCCGACAGCGCCTGTTCGACCATGTCCTCGGGCAGCGGGGAGCCGAAGAACGCCTCGGCTGCGGCCATGGCGCACGACGCGTTGTCCCCCTGGTGGGCGCCGTGCAACGGCACCAACAGCTCGCCGTAGGCGCTCCCCGGGGTCCGGACGTCGATCAGCCGCCCGCCCACCGCCGGCCGGTTGGCGGTGCAGGTGAAATCCCGGTCGCGTGCCCAGACCCCGGAGGCATCGGCTTGCTGTGCGGCCCGGTCGAGCAGGGCCACCAGCGTCGGGTCGGTCTCCCCGATGATCACCTCGCTTCCGTGCTTGAAGATGCCGGACTTGTCGGTGGCGATGTCCTCGAGGGTCGGCCCGAGGACCTCGGTGTGGTCGAAGCTGATGTTGGTGACCACGGCCACGTCCCCGTCCACCACGTTGGTGCAGTCCCACAGGCCGCCCAGCCCCACTTCCACCACGGCCGCGTCCACTGCCTCGTCGGCAAACCAGGCCAGCGCGGCCGCGGTCAGGAGCTCGAAGCGGGTGGGTGGGTCGTCCATCAGTCGTTCGAGCCGGGCCAGCGACTCGAGTACCTCGACGAAGGCATCGTCGTCGATGGGCTCGCCGTTGCGCGAGATGCGCTCGTTCACCCGGCTCAGGTTGGGACTCGTGTACGTCCCGACGCTCAGGCCGCGGGCGGCGAGCAGGGCGGTGGCCATCGCCGCCGTTGACCCCTTGCCGTTGGTCCCGGTGATGTGGACCGACGGATATGCCTCCTGGGGATCGCCCAGCAGGCCCATCAGGACGCGTATGCGCTCCAGGGTGGGAAGGGAGCGCCTCGTCGGCATGTTCGACTCAAAGTCGATGTGCCCATCGAGCCACACCAGGGCATCGGGGAGGTCGTCGAAGTTCACGTGGGGACCCGGGTCCGTCCTCCGGGTGTCCGGCACTGTGGTCGTGCCGGGCCCGGGCCTGTCCTTACGATGCAGCCCGGCGGCTCCGGGTCGCCTTGGCCGGGGTCGTGTTCAACGGCACCAGGGTGGGGTGCACCTTGTCGAGCACCACGGCCCGGTCCACGACGCACTTGGAGATGTCGGTACGGCCGGGGAGGTCGTACATCACCTCGAGGAGGACCTCTTCGAGGATGGCCCGCAAGCCCCTGGCGCCGGTGCCCCGCAGAAGCGCCTGTTCGGCCACCGCCTCGAGGGCGTCCTCGGTCAGTTCGAGCTCGACGTGGTCGAGCTCGAACACCCGCTTGTACTGGCGGGTGAGGGCGTTCTTCGGCTCCACCAGGATCCGGATGAGTGCGTCCTTGTAGAGATGGGACACCGCGCTCACGACCGGGAGGCGCCCGATGAACTCGGGAATGAGCCCGAATTTCATGAGGTCTTCAGGGAGCACGTCACGGAGCAGCTCGGAGTCGTCCCGCTCGGACGCCTTGCGCACCTCGGCCCGGAATCCCATGCCTTTGCGGCCGATGCGGTTCTCGATGATCGTGTCGATGCCGGCAAAGGCACCGCCGCAGATAAACAGGATGTTGGTGGTGTCGATCTGGATGAACTCTTGGTGGGGATGCTTTCGGCCACCCTGGGGCGGAACGGAGGCGGTGGTGCCCTCGAGGATCTTCAGAAGCGCCTGCTGGACTCCCTCACCGGACACGTCCCGGGTGATCGACGGGTTCTCCGACTTCCGGGCGATCTTGTCGATCTCGTCGATGTAGATGATCCCCGTCTCGGCCCGCTTGACGTCGTAGTCGGCGGCCTGGATGAGCTTGAGGAGGATGTTCTCCACGTCCTCCCCGACATAGCCGGCCTCGGTCAGGGCCGTCGCATCGGCAATGGCGAAGGGCACGTTGAGCATCCGGGCCAACGTCTGGGCGAGGAGGGTCTTGCCGCATCCGGTCGGGCCCAGCAACAAGATGTTCGACTTGGACAGTTCGACTTCGTTGTCGTGGGTCCCGTTGCTGCCCGCCTGCACCCGCTTGTAGTGGTTGTAGACGGCCACCGACAGGATCTTCTTGGCGTACTCCTGCCCGATTACATAGTCGTTCAGGAACTCGAAGATCTCCTTTGGCTTCGGGAGCTCTTCGAAGGAGAGCTCGGTGGTGTCGGCCAGCTCCTCGGCGATGATGTCGTTGCACAACTCGATGCACTCGTCGCAGATGTAGACGCCGGGCCCGGCGATCAGCTTCTTCACCTGTTTCTGCGACTTCCCGCAGAAACTGCATTTCACCAGATCGCCACCGTCTCCGAACTTCGCCACGTCGGTTTCCCCTTTGTCCTTCTGTCAGCGATCCCAGTTGCTCAGCCGTACTTCATGCCCGATCTGCCCCGGCCGAACCTCGGCCGTGTCCCCCACAACTCTAGCTGCTGGCCCCACGACAGCCGGTACCCGTCATGGGACTACGCCGCACCGACCGCTTCGATGCCGATCGAATCCCTGGCCGTGATGACCTCGTCGATCAGTCCGTAGGTCACCGCCTCCTCGGCGGTCATGATGAAGTCCCGATCGGTGTCCTTCGACACCCGCTCCATGGTCTGCCCGGTGTCCGCGGCCAACATCCCGTTCAGGAGATCGCGCATGCGGAGGATCTCCTTGGCCTGCAGCTCGATGTCGCTGGCCTGGCCCTCGACACCGCCGAACGGCTGATGCAGCAGGATCCGGGCGTGGGGAAGGGCGAAGCGCTTGCCGCGGGTTCCGGCCCCGAGGAGCACCGCCGCGGCCGACGCCGCCTGGCCGAAGCAGAACGTGGACATGTCCGGCTTGATGTACTTCATGGTGTCGTAGATGGCGAACAGCGCGGTGATGTCCCCGCCGGGAGAATTGATGTAGAGGTGGATGTCCTTGTCCGCCTCCTCTGACTCGAGGAAGAGCAGCTGGGCGCAGACCAGGTTGGCCACCGTGTCGTTGATCGGCGTGCCGAGGAAGATGATCCGCTCCCGCAGAAGTCGCGAGTACAGGTCGTAGTTGCGCTCACCGCGGCTGGTGGACTCGACCACCCACGGCACGCTGTAGGCCTGTGCGTCCATCTCCCTGATTCCCTCCGTAGCGCTCACTGCGGGTCCTCCTCGTCCTGGTTCACAGTCAGGTCATCCCGTGACACGGGGTTCCCGTCCTCATCGAGCAACTCGACGTTGTCGATCAGCCAACGCATCGCCTTGGACTTGCGTCGGTCCGAGCGTACCGCCGGAAGGCGTCCGGCCCGGTCCAATTGCTCGCGAACCTGGTCGACATCCATTTCCAGCTGGTCGCCCATGGCGGCCAGTTCCTCGTCGAGCTCCTCGTCGGTGACCTCGACCCCCTCCTCCTCGACCAGGGCTCGCAGCGCCAGGTCGACCTTCACACTCTGCAGCGCCCCGGCCCGGAGCTCGTCGAGGAATTCCTGCTCGTTGCGGCCGGTGGCGCCGAGGAACTGGCCGAGGCTCATCCCCTGACTGTCGAGGCGGTGGTTCAGGTCGTGGATCCGTTCGCGAAGCTCCTCGAGCACCAGCTGCTCGGGAATCTCCTCGGTGACCAATTCGACCAGCGCCTCCGCCGCCTTCTGTTGGAGCGCCATCTGGGCCCGGACGACGTGGCGCCGGTGCAGGCCCTCCGAGATGTCGGCGGTCAGCTCCTCGACCGTGTCGAACTCGGACGCCTCCGATGCCCACTCGTCGGTCACTTCGGGAAGGACCAGCTGCTTCACGTCCTTCACCAGCACCCGGAACGAAACCGGTGCCTCCCCCGGACCATCGAAGGCAAAGATGTCACCCGTCTTTGCCCCGCGCAGGTGGTCGTCGAGCTCCGGGGTCACCAGTCCGCTCCCGACCTCGTAGAGGAAGTCCTCGGCATCGAGGTCGTCGTCGTCTGCCCCGCGGCCGGCCCTCTTGCCGTGGAGGTCGATGGTGACCCGGTCACCATCGACGGCAGGGCGCGACACCTCCACCAGTTCGCCGGAGGTGGCCCGGAGGCGGTCGATCTGTGCACTGATCTCGTCGTCGGTCACCTCGAGGCTCGGCAGCGTGACCACCAGGCCCTGGTAGCCGGGGATGGCCACGGCGGGCCGGACCAGGACCACCGCGTCGAACGACACCGCTCCGGACTCCTCGCCCGAGGTGATGTCGATCTCGGGTTGGTCGATGGGGTCGACCTCGGTGTCGGTCACGGCGCGTGCGTAGAAGTCGGGAAGCGCCTCGCGGAGCGCCTCGCCCCGCATCGCCGCCGCCCCTCCCATCCGGGCCTCGATCACCCGCCTGGGGACCTTTCCGGGACGGAATCCCGGCACCCGGACGTCCCGGGCCAGTCGGTTGATGACCGAGTCGAGGGCCTCGCTCATCTCTGTCTCGTCGATCTCGACGGACAGTCGGACCCTGTTGCCCTCCTCGGGCGCGGCGGTGGCTCGCATACGAATTGGTGAGTGTACTGGCAGCCGGGATGGCCGACCCTCCGCCAGCCACCCGTCGACCGTGTGTTCCGAAGTGGGAACCCGCCACCGCCGGCGTCGACCGGACAGCCCTCAGATCATGAAGGCCATCGACTCGACCACCCGCCGGCCGATCCCGGCGTCGCCCCCGACGACCACCCGGTCCGAGGCCAGCGCCTCGGCCGGGGCCACCCGACCGAATCCCAGTCTCCAGAATGTCTCCTGATCCATGCCCAGCTCCACGACCGGGGCGCCGGCCGGCGGCGCCGGGGCGGCCCGGGCGCGGCCCTGCTCCATCGTCACCACGATCTGGCGACCGAGGGGCCCGGTCACGGTGAACTGCACCGAGCTCCCGTCGGGAGGTGCGACCCGCTTGCCGACCACATACGGCATGGTCTGCTGACACCGGTCGAGGGCGGTCGCCTCTCCCGGCCCGTTGCGACCGCCCGGCCGGCCCACGGCCCGGCGGATGTCCTGTTCGTGGGCCCAGGTGTCGAGGACCCGGGTCTCCATGAACTGGCGGTAGGGAACCTCGCCCACCGGGCTCCACCCCACCGCGTCCCACTCGTCTTCCGACATGGCCGAGAGCGCCTCCATCCGTCGCCCGGTGGTCTCCCCGAACTCGGCCAGGACCTCAGGCCCGGGCACCGGGCGTCGGGCCTCCACCCAGGCCTCGTTCATCTCCCCGAATTCGTTGGCCACATGGGGCGGGACCTCGGCCAACCCGGGCGGTGCCGGGTCCCCCAGCAGCATGCGCTCGACCCCGACGAGATGGGACAGGTTGTCCTTCACGCTCCAGCCCGGGCAATCCGTCGGACGGTCCCACTCACCGCCGACGAGCTGCTGGCACACGCCGGTCAGGGAGCCCCATACCACTGCCAGCTGATCGACGACCGGCTCCCGGGGCGCGGCGGGTGCCGTCACCGGGTGCCACCGCCGGCCGTCCGCCGTCGAAGCATCGAACCAGCTCTCAGGGGCCGTCGGTCAGCCCGGGAGGAAGGCCTCGATGGCGTCGATGACCTCGGGGGCTTCGGGGTCGACCATCGGCCGGAACCGCTGCACCGTCTCACCCGTCGGCGACACCAGGAATTTCTCGAAATTCCACTGGATGTCGCCGGCTTCGCCGTCCGCGTCGGGAAACGTCACCAGCTCTTCGTAGACCGGGTGCCGGCCGTCGCCGTTCACCTCGACCTTCTCGAACATCGGGAAGCTGACCCCGTAGGTGGTCGAGCAGAAGGTGGCGATCTCCTCGGCCGTGCCCGGCTCCTGGGTGCCGAATTGGTTGCACGGGAATCCGAGCACGGTGAACCCTTTGTCCCCGTAGGTCTTCTGCAAGCGCTCCAAACCCTCGTACTGGGGGGTGAGACCGCATTTGGAGGCCACGTTGACCAGCAGCAGTGCCTTCCCCCGGTAGTCGCCCACGGAGGCCCGATCGCCGGTCAGGGTGTGGAGGTCTGGATCGTAGATGCTCATCGGGCCAGTGTAGGTGGCCTCGGCGCCCGTCGGCCCGTCCGGGCCGTCCCCGCGGGACGGCCCTCGACGGCCACCGCCGCGGGTCTCGTCGGCGGGCACGGCACCCGGTCGGATCGAACCCGCCGCCCCTGTTTTCCGGGCAGAATCACGCCTGGGCCGGTAAAGGCGGCCCGTGGTTTGGTCGAAGATACGGGACAAGGGATGCGCAGCGCCCAAGGGCTGCCGTTGTGCCGAGGGGTTGAATGCCGAGCGATGACCGTCGACGTTGAGGAGAGGAGCCACCCGACCCGGAAAGGCCGCGACGTCTCGGGGGCGGTTGTCAGCGTGGTGGTCAGACTCGTCCATGCCCGCGGCGGTGACGTCGGGGTCACCCAGATGCTCGCCCTGGCCGGCGAGGGCCGGTCCTTCCACGAGTTGGGCGATCCTCACGGATGGAGCTCCCTCGACGAGACCGTGGCGCTGCTGGACGCGGCCGCCCTCGTCACCGGGGACCCGGCCATCGCCCTGCATGTGGGCAACCTGTTGCTCGCTCCTTCTCCGGGCGACGACTTCACGGACCGGCTCCGAGGCCTCGGCTCCCCGGCCTCGGTGCTCGAGGATGTGGCTCGATTGCTGGAGCACGTCGAGACCACCTCGGAGGCAGCGCCGCTCGAGGTCGCCGTCGACCACGCCCTAGTCAGTGTGACACCAAGGCGGTCGTCGTCGCGACATGCACACCTTTGCGAGATGACCCGCGGGATCCTGTCCCGGATCTCCGTCCTCTTCGGGGGCCAACCGGCGCTCATCACCGAGGCCGAGTGCAGCGCCCGGGGTGGCCGGCGGTGCCTCTACGCCATGAGCTGGGACGCCGACCCGCCCGAGTCCGGGGCCGGTGCGACGGCGGACGAGAGCCCCCGACCTCTCCCCCGGACCGGGACGATGAGCGAATCCCACGGATCCACGTCACCCGGGCCCGCCGACGAGGCCGGGCCCGCCCACGAGGCCGGACCGGACCACGGGCCGGGCCATGGGGCGGACCGGCCCATCGCCGAGCTCAGGGCCGAGCTCGACAAGATGCGTGTGCTGGTGGAGGGCGCGTCGGCAACCGCTCTCGAGCTCCTGGACGACGACGTCGAGTCACTGCTGACCCAGATCGCAGAACGGGCGGACGCGGTGGTGAGCGCCCACCGGTACCTCCTGATGGTCAGGGTCCGGGCCGACTCCCCGATACAACTCCATCACCGGGGCCTCGATCCGGACGAGGCGCAGATCCTGGCGGCCGAGCTCTGGCGCGAGGAGGCCGGCGGAGACGGCGGTTCACCACTGATCGTGGACATCAGCTCCCGGCGGCACCACTACGGACGCCTCGCCCAGTTCCCCCCGCCGGGGGCTCTCCATCCCCCTTCCGAGTCCCGGGTCCTGGGTCTGTTCGCCCAGTACGCCGCAACTGCGCTCGATGTCTTCTCGGTCGTGTCGGAGGCCAAGCGCAGCGATGCCACCGCCCGGGCGCTGCTCTCCTTTTCCGAGGCCCTGTCCCGAGTGACCAATCTGGCCGAACTCGTCCAGCTCCTGGCGGACACCGTCCCCGAGGTCACCGGCTGCGACCAGTCAACGGTGTACCTGTGGGACGCGGATCTGGGCCAGATGAACCCCCACGCCCGGACGACGGGCCTGGACTCGCCCCCCGGTGCCTTCATCGGGCCGATCGTCCCGGTGCCCCGAGGTGGCCAACCGCGGCGACGGCCGGGGCCACCACCACACGGTGACCGCCTCCCATCGGCGGGGCCCGGGCCGGTCGACGGCACAGGGGACCCGGACCCGGACGGGACAGTCGACCCGATCGTCGTCCACGCCGACGTCTCGTTGATCGACCGAATGATCAAGCACCGGGAAGTGGTCGTCATCGACGAGACGACGGAAGATCCCTCACTGCGCCGCCTCATGGACCGATCCGAGACAACGGCGTCGGTGGTGGCCCCGCTGTTCGCCGCCGGTGAGTTCCTCGGGGTGATCTCGGCCAATTTCGGGCGCGAGACGCCACCGGCCGCGATTCGGGATGCCGACCTCCACGAGCGCCTGTCCGGCCTGGCCGACCAATCGGCCACCGCGCTGCAGAACCTCGCACTCCTCGAAAAGGTCTCCCACCTGGCGTGGCACGACGCGCTGACCGGGCTGCCCAACCGCCGTCTGTTCGAGGACCGGGTCGAGCAGGAGCTGGTCAGATCCCGCCGGGTCGGCGAGCCGGTCTGCATGTTCTTCGTCGACCTCGACCATTTCAAGATCGTGAACGACACCTTCGGCCACGGCGCCGGGGACGACCTCATCCAGCAGGTGGCCGAGCGGTTGGTGGAGACCGTCCGGCGCCAGGACACGGTGGCCCGGGTGGGCGGCGACGAGTTCGCCATTCTGCTGCCCGGGCTCTCCGACCAGCTGGCCATCGACCAGCTGGCCCAGCGGTCGCTCGACGCCGTGAGTGCCCCCTTCCTCGTCCTCGGGGAGGAGATCGGGGCCTCTGCCTCGATCGGCATCGCCATGGCCCCGGAGCACGGTGACTCCTACGACGAGCTGTTGAGCCGGGCGGACGAGGCGATGTACCGGGCCAAGGCTCTGGGCCGCAACGCCTTCCAGATGTACTCGGACACCCCGGACCCGTCCGGCCAGGGCCGCCAGGCCATCGATGAGCGCTCCCTGTACGCCGATCTGATCCACGCCATCAAGCACGGCGAGTTCTTCATCCTGTACCAGCCCTACATCGACCTCCGGACCGGCCAGGTGGTGGGAGTCGAGGCGCTGGTCCGCTGGCGGCACCCCACGCTCGGGATACTCGAGCCCGGCTCGTTCATCTCCATGGCCGAACGGAGCGACATCATCGTCGCCCTCGACACCTGGGTGCTCGAGGAGACCTGCCGGCAGGCACGGATCTGGCTCGACCGGGGACTGCCCCGCCTACGACTGTCGGTCAACCTGGCATCGAGAGACCTCTCGAACCCCGATCTGTTCGCCAACATCGACCGGGCCCTCGATGAGACGGGCATCGATCCCTCCATGCTCGAACTCGAGATCACCGAGCGGGTGGTGCTGGACGAGAACGGGCCCGCCAAGTCCAACATCGAGCGGCTTCGAAGGCTCGGCGTGCGCTTCACCATCGACGATTTCGGCACGGGCAACTCGTCCCTGAGCCGGATCGGGTCCTTCCCGGTCAGCACGCTCAAGATCGACCAGTCGTTCGTGCAGGTGCTCGGGCCCGACGGTGAGAGCAATTCGCTGGTCGCCGCCATCATCTCCATGGCCGACCGGCTCGGTCTGGACTGCGTGGCCGAGGGGGTCGAGACGTCGCTGCAGAGCCGGGTGCTGCTCCAGCGCGGCTGCACCACGGCCCAGGGGTACTTCTTCAGCCCGCCTCTGCCGGCGGAGGACATCGAGAGGATGATGGCGAGCATCTCGGCGGCCGGCGGGGCAGGGGCTCTCGGGGACGACTGAGCCTGGGCCTGCGGAGTCCGGCGGCATTCCGGAGTGTTAACTATTGCAAGCGTTTTGCTAGCGCTGGACCGGACTATCCCCCCTCGGGCGAGCCTGGACCGGTACGTTCGGTCCATCCGATCACCGGATGCTCGCCCGACCGCCGGATGCTGGCCGTCCGAATCATGAGGAGGAACCATGGCGTCGTATGAGGGATATTGCGTGAAGTGCCGGGAGAAGCGGCAGTTCGAGGGGGAAGAGGTCGAGATGGCCAACGGCCGTCGATCCGCCAAGGGGAAGTGCCCGACCTGCGGGACCGGCATGAACAGGATCCTCGGCAAAAAGAAGGCCTGAGCGTCACAGCCGGACCGCATGGGGTCGGTGCGGCTAGGCAGGCACGGGACGCCGGTCCGCCGGCAGCGAGAGGGCGCCGATCACGGCGCCCTCTCGCAGTCCCCACTCGCTGACCACCAGGCGCTGGAGCCCGAGGGTCTCGACCAGGGTGGACAGCACCACCGCCCCGATGGGCAGGAGGGGCGCCCTTCTCGACTGGACGCCGGGTAGGGCGAGCCGGGCGTCGAGGTCGAGCGTGGCCAGGTGGTCGGCTAGTTCGTGGAGTTGGCCGGCAGGCAGTTCCACCTGATTGACCTGGAGCGAGGACACCGGGCCTGACGTGCTCAAGGGTCGGTGCAGTCCCATGGCCAGTCGGGCCAGGGCCCGGACCGTGCCCCCGCTGGCGATCACCCTACTGGCGGCCCGGGGGTTCCGCGCCAGCATGGCCCGGATCGGCTCCACCCGGGCCAGCGCCACCTCGGCGACCGCCGTGCGGTCGTCCCGGCTCAGCAGTTCGCCGGTTCCCAGCTCGCCCCGGAGCCGGGCCGTGCCCAGGGCGACGCTGGCCACTTCGGTCACCTCGTCAGCCGTCCCGATGCCGCATTCGAGGCTGCCCCCTCCGAGGTCGAGGCCGAGCACCTGGTCCCGTCCCACCCAGACACCGGCTCGCTGGCCGAGGAAGCACAGCCGCGCCTCCTCCTCGCCGCTCAGCAACGTGATGGAACTGCCCAGCACCCGTTCGAGCCGACTGATCAGCCGAATGCCGTTCGCCGCCTCGCGGAGCGCGGCGGTCGCCAGGGCCACCACCACATCGACGCCGGCATCGGTGGCGGCGGCGTGGAGCCGCCGGACGGTGCGAACCGCCGATGCAGCCCGGTCGGCCGGCACGGCACCGGTGCGGGCCACCTCGGTGCCGAGGTGGAGGAAGGACCGGCGACGCAGCACGGGGACGAGTACTCCCTCGCGTGTTGCGTCCACAACCATCAGGTGAAAGGAGCTGCTGCCCAGGTCGAAGACGGCTACGCGGACGGACGGCATGGCGTGACGCTATCGGCTGGTGCCGGGCGTGGGTAGGACCCGGCCCCGGGTGGCCTACGCTGTCGGGTGGTGGACCCCGTGGCCGGTTGGCACAGCATTCTGGCTGGGGCGGCGGAGCCTCCTCGTCCCTCCGGCGCCGTCCGTTCCGGAGGGACGTGAGAACAATCGGGACGTAGCGCAGCTTGGCAGCGCGCCTGCTTTGGGAGCAGGAGGTCGCGGGTTCAAATCCCGCCGTCCCGACCACGTGAGCTTGACCCCATTCGGTGGACCACGTTTTAGGACAAAGTGGCCTGCTGGGTGGTGGTTGAGTGTAAGTCCTCGAACTCGTTCGGGGTGAGA
>Ga0209068_10001421_pt1 | contig 11956 bp, 8 predicted proteins | sample ColStrG_CSR_2012_FD_187200 | JGI IMG/M metagenome (GOLD analysis project Ga0209068, IMG submission 187200) | Freshwater sediment microbial communities in response to fracking from Pennsylvania, USA - Cold Stream Run_MetaG_CSR_2012 (SPAdes)... | ecosystem: Environmental > Aquatic > Freshwater >... | reverse complement strand
TACCCATCTTCGACGTTCATTCAAATCACGTCCGAGAGTTCGGCGGAGTGGATATTGCCGGACGCCAAGCATCGCCAGTATCGGGCCCACGGATTCAATTCGCGCCAAACATGTCTTTGGAGTCTTCGGGCGGACCGTTGTTGGACTTAGACGGCAGGGTGGTTGGGATTCTGGGCGCGAGTCTCACGCCTGGAGCTCGTTTTCATCACAAAGATGTTTCCATTAGCCCCGCCCTTTGGAACAACATGAGTTCCACGAGCGCCGCCGTTCCTATTTCTGTCTTGCCTGCCGCATTGCCGACTCAAGCCGAGACTATGAGCACGCTCATGGAAAAGAAAGTCTTCACGCGGCCATTGGAGCCTGGGCCATCTTTCCTTTGGGGCGGCACTTCAGATAAGCTGCCAAAGAATCCGAATTCCCCACCGCCGGACTTCAAGACTGAGTTCCGTAAGGATCAAGAGATCACAGTTCAAATGAACTGGCAGAAGCGCGACAAGGTTGGGAAGGGCATTCTCTCCGCCGAAATTTTCGACGCCTCAAACCGCTTGCTGGGCAATGTGCAGGGCAAGAAGGTATCGCTTGCGGATAACGTGCCAACCCGCCTGGCATTTAGCTTTTCACCAGCGCCATTGAAGCCCGGGGTTTACCGCATCGACGTGTTGTGGAACGATCATGCGGTATGGCGAACGTTCTTCACCGTGGTTGAGTAAAGAATGCCCAAAAACGCTGAATAACCAGTGCTGTGCACCCCATTCCCCCGCCCAACGCCGGCAGGATCATATTGGCTTCAGCGCGGCCGCGATTCCGCCCATTTGAACCGTTGCTAGATTGGAATACAGCCATATGGAAACCAAAAGCGCCGTTCTCGCTCCCTCGGCCGTGCCTCTTAGCGTCGACAAGCATCTACTGCGGTGGGTGGAAAAAATGGCTGACCTCACCAAGCCGGCCGCCATTCACTGGGTAGACGGCTCCCAGGAAGAGAACGACGCGTTGTGCGGGCAAATGGTTGAGAGCGGCACGTTCATCCGCCTTAACCAGCAACTGTGGCCGAACTGCTACTACGCGCGCTCGGATGCGGGCGACGTGGCGCGGGTAGAAGACCGTACCTTTATCTGCTCGCTATCGAAAGAGAACGCCGGGCCCACCAACAATTGGGTCAATCCGTTTGAGATGCGCAAAACGCTCAAGGGTCTGTTTCGCGGCTGCATGCGGGGCCGAACCATGTATGTGCTGGCCTTCAGCATGGGCCCTATCGACTCGCCGCTCTCGCAAATCGGCGTCGAGCTGACCGATTCTCCGTATGTGGTTGTCAACATGCGCATCATGGCCCGCATCGGCCTAAATGTGTTCAAAGAGATTGACAAAGATATTAAGCGTGTGGTGCCTTGCATTCATAGCGTGGGCATGCCGCTGGCGCCTGGCGAGAAAGATGTGGCGTGGCCGTGCAACAAGGAAAAGTACATCGTGCATTTCCCGGAAACACGCCAGATCTGGTCGTACGGCTCGGGTTACGGCGGCAACGCGCTTTTAGGTAAAAAGTGTTTCGCGCTGCGCATCGCCTCGAACATCGCGCGCGATGAAGGCTGGATGGCCGAGCACATGCTCATCCTGGGCGTCGAAAATCCCGCCGGCGAAAAGACCTATGTCGCGGCGGCGTTCCCCAGCGCTTGCGGCAAAACCAATTTCGCCATGATGATTCCGCCCGAGGGTTTTCCAGGCTGGAAGGTCTGGACGGTGGGCGACGACATCGCCTGGATCAAGCCGAATGCCAGCGGCGAATTGCGCGCCATCAACCCGGAGGCGGGATTCTTTGGCGTCGCGCCTGGCACGTCGGCCAAGACCAATCTGAACGCGATCGCCACGCTGTCGAAGAACACCATTTTCACCAACGTGGCATTGACTCCCGAAGGCGGCGCTTGGTGGGAGGGCTTGACGGAGAATCCGCCTGCGGAGTGCCTGGATTGGCAAGGGCAAAAATGGACCCCGCAGATTGCGCAGCAGACGGGGCGCAAAGCCGCTCATCCCAATTCGCGTTTTACCTCGCCGGCCGCGCAGTGTCCGGTCATTGATCCTAATTGGGAAGATCCGAACGGCGTGCCCATCAGCGCGTTCATTTTCGGCGGACGCCGGGCGGCCAGTATTCCGCTCGTGTTCCAGGCTTTCAACTGGAGCGCCGGCGTGTACCTTGGCGCGACCATGGGTTCGGAAACAACAGCCGCAGCCGCCGGGGCGGTGGGCAAGGTGCGCCGCGATCCCATGGCCATGCTGCCGTTCTGCGGCTATCATATGGGCGATTATTTCCGCCACTGGCTCACGATGCAGCGCGCCCTCAGCATTACGCCGAAGATTTTTCATGTGAATTGGTTTCGCAAAGACGCCGATGGCGATTTTATCTGGCCGGGCTTCAGCCAGAATATGCGCGTGTTGAAATGGATCGTCGATCGCGCCCATAGCCGCGCCGCCGCCAAAGAATCGCCCATCGGTTGGGTGCCGCGCTATGAAGATATCCATTGGAATGGGCTCGATTTCCCCAAGGAGAAGTTCGATCATTTGCAGCAGTTCGACCGGGCGGCTTGGAAAGCGGAGGTCATGGGCCATGAAGAGCTCTTTATCGAGTTGCACGATCACCTGCCGCCCGAAATGGTTTATGAGCGCGAACTGCTCATCTGCCGGCTATAGCCGTTAAGTCCGCGTGCTTCCCTCCCTTATGGTCGGGGTTCTGAGACTAGTTAATATTCAGCGGATTGTCGTCTTGCACGGCCAATTTGCCTCGCGGATTGGTGCGTTCCACCGACGACAAAATAACGCCCGCGCGATTCTTAACTACAATCGCATTGGGTGACATTTCAAACAACAGGCGATACGACGAGTTGCTGTCCATGCCGTGCGCCTTTTTCTCGTCCTGGATGGTCTGGCCGCCCGCAATAACCTTGGAAGTGAGGTTGTGCCCGTCAAGCGCGTATACTATGCAGTTGTCGTGATCGCCGCAGTCGGCCAGAATGTTGATCTTTTTGTTGCGCGCGCCTGCTTTCTTCTTCAAGAAGTCGAAGCTGAACGTGCCGGTGGAAGCGCGCAGCGAACTGTAGCCGGAGCCGGAATGTACCCACCAGCCGCTGCCCTCACTGGAGGGTTGCCAGGATTCGCCGTTTTCAAAAATGCGCATGGGGGCCAAGGCCGCCGGCGCCGTAGTCGCCGCTGCCGCGGGAACGACCGCGTTCCTCTCCAGATCCCAAGCGAGACTGAGGAGCTTGCCGTTGGCTACCTGAACGATTTCGCTTCTCTCGCGATACCCGGCGGCCTCGGCGGTTACACGGTATGAGCCGCCGGCCAGCGGCAAGGGCGTGTTGTTGAGCACCGAGATCGAACTGCTATCCCCTTCGCGGCGGGCCACAATCCGCGCTCCATCCGGAATCACTTTGACGGCCAGGCTGCCGGTCGAAGGTGTCAGTGCGCCATCCAACCGCAGAGATTCTCCGGCCTTTACCACGCGCGCTTCCCTGCGCGGCTCGAAGCCGGGCTTGCGCCACTCAAAGGTATAGGAGCCAGGGTCGATTTCCTTATTGAATACTCCATCCGCCCCCACCGTGCCGATGCGGACTTGATTCTGCAACACTGCTGTGTCGGGGAGCGCGCCCGTCAAAGTGAACATGGCGCGGCGAGGGGGCAACGGAATCGCGGTCATCGCAAAATCGAGTTTGTAGGGGCCCGCGTCGCCTTCCTTAATCGTTGCGATCTGTTCCAAGTCGCGATAGCCGGGGCAGGAGAGACGAATCGGGTGAACGCCCGGATCAAGTGGAATCGAGCGGGCCGTTCCGGTCATCGGGTCTTTCAACGGCTTGCCGTCCACAGAGATGACGCAATTCGCCACGTTAGACGTGAGTGCCAGAGACGCGGGCTCCGAGACGCCCGCCAACTTAATGGTTAGAACGGGAAACAGCGAGCTATCGGCCGACTGCTGCTGGCTAGCTCCCTTGCTGCCTTCAAGCAGAAAGCGCGCGGGTTTTTCCGGGGAGCCGGCGAGATCGAGGCCCATTGGCGGAACTGCTTGCAGGGTTTGGCCGGGAATCTGAACCGCGGACGCCCGCAGACCCGCCGTCGTGTAGAGTTTGGCGGCTCCTCCTAGAGAGGCGATCACCGCTCCCGCCACGGGCTGAGTGGCGAGCGGGGTGATGAGCACCGGTAACTGGTTGGGCCGCGCTTCGAACGCAAAAGAGAAGATCTCGCGCCGCTTGTCGTAAACCCTGACTGTGTGGGGGCCGAGAGGCAGATCCTCCTTGCTTACTGAGCCTGCTTGCAAGGTTAAGGTTTCCAATTCGTCAAGCACGAGCCTGCCGTTGGCGATGGGAGAATTGAGGCGCAAATGCGCCAAAGCACGGCGCAACTCAAATTTCACGGAGAGGGGCGAAGTCGCGGCCGCGTCGATTGAGAACACCTTGAGGTCTGGAAGATAGCCCTCATGCGACGCCTCCACGGCGTGGTTGCCGGCGCTCAATTCAGAAGCGGCTGCGAGAGTTTTGCCGTCCTCGCTGAATCGCGTTCCCGCCACGTTCGATTCCAGCAGGACGGGCCGCGTTGGCGGCAAGATCGGCGCAGGCGCGCTGCCACGGGCATCGGCCGAACTGGGAGCCGCCGTCTCGCGCGCCGGCTGGGTGGGTTTATGGGTCAGCGAATAAATGCCGGCGGCCGCAATGAGCGCCAACGCGCCCACCGCCGCCACGCCCCAGACCGATCCTTTGAATCTGATCTCATCGATGACACCCGGAGTGTGAGGTGGAGGCAGCTTGGACGCGGCCGGCCGGTTTTTGCGCTCGGGCAGCATGGGAGGCCTGACCGCGATCTCCGTTCTGGGCTTGGTTGCGGGAACGGGAACGGCCGCGCCCGGAAGCACCGGGACCAGCTTCGGCCGTAGCGCATCGAGCGCGCCTGTGCTAACCGGAGGCTCGGAAGGCGCCGCAGCCGGTGGCGGAGGTTCGGGCTCCAGCGCGGGGGGCGATTCCACTACCAACGGCGGGGCGGCGGGAGCGCGCAGGCTATCGGCAAGCTGCGACAGCCTGAGATCGTTCGGGTATTGCGCCAAGCCGCGCTCCACCAACTGCAGCGCATCGGAGATATGACCGCCGTCGCGGTAGTTCTTCGCTCCAACCAATATGTTGGCGATAGCATCTTGACGGCGGTGATCGTCAAGAACCGACAGCAGGCTGCGCGCCGCTGGATCGCCTGGTTCCAGATCCAGCGCTTCTTTTACCAGCGGCTCGGCCGCGTGCCAGTCTTTGGGCATCAGTTCCCGGGCGTGAGCCACCAATCCGCCGATCAGGGCGGCGCGCGCCAAACCGTGGCGCGGGTCGAGCCGCAGCGCTTTGCGCAGCGCCACTAGCCCTTCCTCGTATTGATGCACAAAACATAAATCCTGCCCTTGTTTGAGCAGGGCGCTGCCTTCGCTGCCGCGCTGCAAGCCTTGCTCGGCGATGGACTGCGCGTGCATCAGTTCCTGGTCTTGCGGGAATTCGCCCAGCGCTTCGCCGATCTTCGCATGGGCTTTGGCATAGTCCGCGGCGTTCAGATGCGCGTCAATCTGCTCCATCCAGCGCGCCTTCGCCTCCACCTGAACTTGTTCTTCCTTGCGCCTTGCCAGCCGCTCGATTTCAAAATCGAGGCCAGGGAAAAGCGGGTAGATGTTGCGCAGAATGTCCCATTGCCCTTCGGCGTCGTTGAACATGCCGCGCTCTTCGTACTGGCGCGCACGGCCCACAATCGTGCTCACCAAGTCGCGCCGGTCGCGGACAAGCTTCATCGACGAGCGGAAATGAGGCTCGTCCGGGAAGTTCTGCACCGCCTCCTTCAAAATGTTTAGCTTCTTGTCGATGTCCGGCTCGGCTTCCGCCCGCCGGTTCACTTCCGTCACGGCGGCGGATAGCTCCTGCCTCTGCAGTTCCTCCGCTTCGAGTTTAAGGGCCTGGAACATCGGGTCGGCCGGGTGCTTCTCCAGGTATTCATCGCAGATTTCGAGCGCGCGCGCCACGTTGCGGTCGAGGATGTACTTCCGTCCCTCAGCATAGGCATTGCGCGCCGCATCGCGTTCGGAGCGGACCTGGTTGTAAAAGCTTTGGCACTGCGCGTCCAGATCGGGCGCGCCCGAGGTGGCGCTGCGCCACGAAATAGCCAGCGCGCGTTCCAGGCCACTCAGCGCGGTGCTGATTTCGCCGCCGCGATAAGCGGCGACGGCGCCTTCGTAAAGGCGTTGCTTCTCGGCGCGAATCCTGCTCAGTTCCTGTTCGCCATGGTCGATTTCCCCCAGCAGCTGGCGGGCCTGTGCGTTGGCGGCGTCGAGTTTGAGAATCTCCTGCAACCCTTGGCGGGCCTGAGCGAACTGGTTGTTGTCGCGCTGCTCCTGCACCACCCGGAACCAGCTCTCCACCTGCGTTTCGCCGCGCAACCGTTCAATCTGCGATCGCAGCGCTTGCGCATCCCGATTGTCTGGATCGAGGCTGAGTGCGCTTGCCACCTTTTGCAGCGCCAGCGGATACTCCTGCTCATCCATCCGGATCCGCGCGTTCTCGAGCAACTGCCGGATATTCTTCCCGCGCGCCGCTTGCTCGATCTGCGTCCGCAACACCGGCATGTGCGGGTCGAGATGCCCTTCCGATTCCAACTCGCTCAAAATCTCTTGGGCGAACTGGTAATCCCCTTCGCTGTATGCCCGCTTCACACGTTCGATGCGCGGCTGAATTTTCGCGGGTTCAAAGCGTTCGATAGGCTCGTTGCGCAAAGCTTTCTGCAGCGTGTCGCCAAATTCACGAGCGTTGGAGAAACGGTGTCCCGGCTGTTTTGCCATTGCCTTATGCACCGTGCGGCTTACCATCTCATTAATAACTGGGTTGATTTCAGACGCGGGGGGCGGTATGTAGTTGCGAATGGCCTCCCGGGTGCCGGCCTCGTTCTCGCGCTCAAACGGTTTGCGGCCGGTGAGCGCTTCATAGCAGACTACGCCGAGCGAGAAAATGTCGGAAAGCGGCGTGGCCGGTTTCATCTCTACTTGCTCGGGAGCCGCGTAGGGAGAAACACCTTTAATGCCCGCTGCGGAGCGCGCATCCACCGTTTGGACGACGCCAAAGTCGATGATTTTGACGGTATCGTCTTCCATCACGAAGATGTTGGTGGGCTTGATGCCCCCGTGTACCAGGCTTTGGTCGTGCGCCGCCTGCAACCCCCGGCAAGCCTGCGAGAGGATATCGACGGTGCGTTCCACTGTCAGGCGCGGACTGGCCGTTTTGATCAAGTGCTCAAGCGTCGCTCCCGGCAGCAGCGGCATGACGAAATAAGGCTGCCGCTGGCCGTTAAAGCTCCACTCCCCGGTGTCGAGGATATCCACGATATTGGGGTGGCTCAAGCGTCCGAGGACGGTCCATTCGCGCTCTAACAGCCCACCGGTCTCGGGTGCGGCGTCCGCCCAAATCGTTCGCAGGGCGACAAACCTTTTAGTTACAGTGTCATAGGCCTTGTAAACAGTGCCCATGCTCCCCTCGCCCAACGGTTTTTCAGTGATTTCATAGCGGCCGTTGACTTTCAGGGGCTCAGGGAGGGGGTTTGTCATAATATGTGGCGAACTGTGCCCGAACACCCGATTCTAATGGAGTTTAGTGGTTGTGCGCAATGGACTTTAGTAAGCCAAAGCACATCAAACCTCTTAAAACTCAAGAACATTAAGGCGAGTTTAATGTAGGCTTCAGGAGTTCTTCACCAAAATTTGGGACTATACTTTTGTAAGCACTGAGTGCTACCAACCAGAGTACAAGGAGAATCCCGCAAATGAAAAGAATCATGATCGCCGCCCTGAGCTTGTCGCTCCTGTCCGGCACCGCCGCCGTTGTTTTCGCCCAGAACACTATGGATACCGCCACCAAGGCCACCAAGAAGATGCATCACAAGAAGGGCAAGAAGACTACGGCGACAGACACCATGTCTGCCCCCAAGTAAGTTTTTAGGAAATCTACTGGTCATTGGCGCGGCCCGCAACCCATCGGGGTTCGGGCCGCGTTTCGTTTTTAGTGGCTTAGTACCAGCGGCGCTTCCAGACGGAAAGTGATCTCAGTCTCGGAAGGAATCTTGATTTGCTGGCCGTGGGTAGCTAACTGATAACCAGCGCCCGCGCCGCCGCCCGCCGCTGCGCCGATGGCCGCACCCTTACCGCCGCCCGCCAGCGCGCCAATCACCGCTCCAGCGGCCGCGCCGATTCCGGTGCGCACAGCGGTTTGCTTGCCGCGCGAACTACCCTTGGCTTCATACGCGCCGCTCGATACCCTGACTTCAGCGCCGTGATAGGTGATGCTGGTAAGCCGCAGTTCAAGCTCACTTTGCCCCTTAATGCGCCCAGCGCCTCGGGCACTGGCTAACAAAACCGTGGCGGGCGCGCCCGACGGCACAATCACGCGATCCTCTTCGGTAATCGGCGCATTCAGAGATGCGCGAAAGCTCTCGCCTTCCTGGTTGTGGCCAGTGTCAATGGAATCGATCATACGGATTGAAATAGCCTCACCCGCGGGAATTGTAAAGGTCCGGGGTTTGGGCGGAACTGGCGCGGCCGGGCGTTCTTCGGCATCGTGCCGGATCATCTCCTCATGCTGGGGCGGACGCGCTTCGGCGCGTTGCACCGGACGGGGCGGCGCGGCGGCAACCGGGGGCGGCGGTGGAGCCATATTCTGAATCGGCGCGGGAGTGGTTGGCGCAAGCGGTGAAGCAACCGCGGGCGATGCCGGAGCAGCGGATGCTGCCATCCCTTCGGCTACCTTCATCTGGTTGCTGACGCTTTTGATACCGGTTGTGCCATTGGCTACGCTCATGGCCTGCAGAGCCACATCGGCATTGGGCACATCGCCGCTCAGGGTAACGACGCCGTCTGTGACCGCCACTTTAACGGCGGCGGTGCGCGTTACGTCATTGGCATAAAGTTTGGCCTGAATTTCAGTGGTCAAAGCCTGATCGGTTGCCGCCTTGGGACCGCAAGCGATCATGAGGCAACTGAAAGCGGAAACTAAGAATATCTTTTGAACGTGGTTCATCTCCCCACCATTTTGACAAGAAAGAAAGCAGAGTTGGGGCGCCATCGAAAGATACAATGGAATTTGCGGCAAAAACCCTCAATGGCACAGCAGACTAAAGACGTTAAAACAGCGGAAAAAGAAGCGAAGATCGAACTAAAAGAACCGGCTAGAAACGGTATTGCAGAATGGGCGGTGACCATTCTGCTCCTGCTGTTCGGCACCACCACGCTGGTACAAGCGTTCGTAATTCCCACAGGGTCGATGGAAGACACGCTCCTGATTGGCGACCACCTGCTGGTGGATAAACTCGCCTACGCGCCCAGCGGGGCCATCAGCAAATACCTGCTGCCTTACCAGGAGCCGAAGCATGGCGACATTATTGTTTTCCGCTATCCGGCGGACATTTCAGCCACGTTCGTGAAGCGCGTGATTGGAGTCCCGGGCGATCATTTGAAGATGGTGCGGCGCGATATCTACCGCAACGGCGCCAAACTGAATGAGCCGTACGTGTTCCATAAATTCGAGTACGACGAATATCGCGACAATTTCCCGGGGCCGGTATCGCCTTTCCAGCAAACCATTCCCTTGGCCTCGCAACTCCAGCGCAAGATGCTGGAGGAGAACGTTAGCAACGGCGAGATTGTGGTGCCGAAGGATTGTTTCTTCGCGATGGGCGACAATCGCGACAACTCGCTCGACAGCCGCTATTGGGGCTTCGTGCCGCGCGAAAACATTATCGGCAAGCCGCTGATCATTTACTGGTCTTATAAGGCGACGACGGATGACTTAGCCGGTTCGAGCGTGGGTTCGCTGGTTTCGCATGTGGTGGATTTGGGCCAGCATTTCTTTACTCGTACGCGCTGGAGCCGCACGCTGAATTTGATTCATGGCTTCCCGGATTCGCGGTTGCCGAACCATGAAGTGCCGCTGAACAAGGGCAACCCGAGTCCCTAGGGCCTCCGAACAAAAATGGCAAATCACTGCTACGGCCTGATCATGGCCGGCGGCCGCGGCACCCGTTTCTGGCCGCGCAGCCGCAAACGCAACGCAAAACAGGTTCTGCGTTTTTTTGGCGAGCGTTCACTGATTCAACAAACCGTCGACCGCCTAAGCGCGGTGATTCCGCCGGAAAATATGTGGGTCGTCACGAACGATTTCTTGCAACAGGAAATCCGCCGGCAATTGCCCGAGGTTCCCAAACGGCAGATTATCGCGGAACCTGCGCAGCGCAATACCGCGCCATGTATCGGGTTAGCGGCGCATATCTTGGCGGGGTTCGATCCCGAAGCTGTCATGGGGGTCTTTCCGGCCGACCACTTGATCTTGAAAGAAGCGCGCTTCCGCAGTTTCGTCCGGGCCGCATTTAAGGCGGCGGAGACGAACAACGTGGTGGTATTGGGCATTCAACCGCGCTGGGCGGAGACTGGTTACGGTTACATCGAGTTCCCCAAGAACGTGTTGCCGGGAGGCAACACGCCGATAGCGGTGAGCAGTTTTCGCGAGAAGCCGGATGCCAGGGTGGCCAAACAGTTTGTCGAGCGCGGGCATTTCTTCTGGAATGCCGGGATGTTTTTCTGGAAGGCGTCGACGGTGCTTGACCTCATGCGCCATCATCAACCCAAGATCGCGACTCTGCTGGCGGGTTTGCCGCATGTCCATAAGAAGAGCTTTACGAAGAAATTGGCGGAGGCTTATCCGCTGTGCGACAACATTTCGGTGGATTACGCCATCATCGAAAAAGCCCAGGCAGTGGTGGGCTTCGCGCTGGACGATATCGGCTGGAACGATGTAGGGAGTTGGGAAGCGGTGTACGATCTAGCCGGGAAGGACGGCAATGGCAATGCCTCGCGCGGTGAATTGCTGGCCGAGAACAGCCGCGGCAACTACGTGGATGCGCGGAAGCCCGTGGCGCTGGTGGGCGTCGAGAACTTAGTGATTGTGGATACGGCGGATGCGCTGCTGGTGGCGAAGCGCGGCAGCGCGCAGGATGTGAGCAAGATTGTGAAGGTGCTGGATGAAAAGGGCAGGGAGGAGTTGTTGTAAGAAGGAGACAAGAATAGAAGAAGTCAGGAGCGAGGTGCGAGCTCTTGCTCTAGGCGCAGTGCTGCGGCATGCTCTTCAGCCAAATCGGTCTCAATTTCCTCTAGATTGACGTGCTAAATTAGAACGTCAGCCCAGCATGGACTTGGGTCAGTGTGCGGGTACTCCAACGCAATCTCTTCGGGCGTCACCCATCTTGTACCAACGCCGATTCGGCTCACAGTCAACCCAGTGCCGGCGATTTTCGGCCGCCCGTTGCGAATTCTAGGATCGCGGTCGGTTAGGCTCCCGATTTCAGTGACCGAAGGCATTTTATGAGCTTAGCGCGCGTTGGGCTCGGGATCTTCACCGCAGAAAGCATACCCGGTCGCGCCAGTCCCAAGTCTGGCTTTCTTTCACCAGGTTCCTCAACGCACGAACGAGTGCTCCGATGTTTGATTGAGCAATCGTCTTTTCGTCCACAAAAATCACTCCGCCATGCTGGCGACCCTCCTCCGCCCATGTCTTAAGCAATGGCGGGATGGTCCTCCGGTCATACGTGACGAGCGTCAGATTTTGGGCGGCCGCCTCTGGCATCCAGAGGGCATCATCCCGTCCCAGAAAGTTGCCGCCCTCCCATTCCACCATCCAGCGAACCGGGAGTCCGCGAACGAGGCGGCGAAGGCCCATCGCCACATCGGGTGAAATGTGCTCATCGAGCAGGAGCTTTAGCACGCGGCTGCCTTGCCAGCCTCTCCGCCGGGAACTCAACGGCCAGCGGCAGCATGCGCTTCAGAGCGGTGAAATCCACCGCGTCGTTTTGAGCTAGCGCCTCGCCGATCTCCTCCGGAAACGCTTCGGCGTAGTTGACGGCTGCCCGCACCTTCAATAGCGGCCAG
>Ga0209068_10001420_pt1 | contig 11957 bp, 10 predicted proteins | sample ColStrG_CSR_2012_FD_187200 | JGI IMG/M metagenome (GOLD analysis project Ga0209068, IMG submission 187200) | Freshwater sediment microbial communities in response to fracking from Pennsylvania, USA - Cold Stream Run_MetaG_CSR_2012 (SPAdes)... | ecosystem: Environmental > Aquatic > Freshwater >... | reverse complement strand
CCCCGAGCCCTCACCACCGCCGACTTCCGCCCCTATGTGCTCCGCCGCGGCCTCGGAGGGCAGTCCGGGACCCAGTGGTTCTTCACCGAGACCGGCAGGCCGTTCTCGCTGTACGTGGCGCTGGGAAGTCACCTAAGACGGAGCGCGCTCGTACCCAGGGTCAACGGCCTCTTGGCCAATATGGCCATCGGTTCCCCCACTGGGCCGGCCGGCGCCTACGCCGCCCCCCTGGCTGCCGGAGCGGGTGCCCCATGGAACTGATCGGGCTCTATCTCGTCGCCTGCGGCCTTCTCATCGGGGCCGGGGTGACCAAGGCCATCCGGCCCGGTGACACCGCCCGCGCCTGGGCCGGCCAGCTGCCGATTTCGGAAACGCGCTTGCGTGCCGGTGTCCGCATCGGGTCCGTGGCCGAGGCGGCACTGGGAACGATCGCCCTGGTGGCTCCCCGCACCGCATCGGCGTGCCTTGTCGCTGTCTCCTATGCACTGTTCTCCGCCGTGGTGGCCTTGGCACGATCCAAGGGTGGGGCGATCGCCAGCTGCGGATGCTTCGGAACGCCTGACACCCCTGCGACAACTCTCCACGTGGTCGTCAACGCGGGATTGGCCGTGAGTGCCGCGGCCGTGGCGATCTCGGCACCCACCAGGAGCATTGTCACCATCCTTGCCTCGCAGCCGCTGCACGGGCTGCCGCTGGTCGCCGTGAGCGCGCTGTGTGGATGGCTCGCCTACCTGGCCATTTCGACGATGGCGGCGGTCCAGGGCGCCCGCCGCCTCACCGCCGTCTCCTTCCGGTCAGGGCGATGACGATGTCGAAGCACCATGACCTCCGGCACCACGACCTCCCGACCATGACCTCCCGACCATGACCGCCACCCTCGTCGAACGGGCTTCGAGCTTTCTCGAGTCGAGACTGTCGCGGCGCAGCTTCATCAACCGCTCTGCCTATGCCGGAAGCGCAGTCGCCATCGGCGCCGGCCTGGATCTCGTGCTCAAGCCGGGAACCGCCTACGGCCTGGTCTGCACCTGTGGCAATGCCGGCTGTGGATGCGGGTCCACCTGTTGCGCCGGATTCACCGAGTTCTGCTGCTCGGTCAATGGGGGCTACAACTACTGCCCGACCAACTCGGTGATGGGCGGCTGGTGGAAGGCGGACAACTCCTCGTTCTGCGGCGGCCCGCGCTACTACATGGACTGCAATGCTGCCTGTGGGTGCAGCACCGGATGCGGGAACGGTTGGGGTTTCTGCGAGCCCGGCTGCGACAGCACCGGCTGCGGATGCGGGCCGAACGGTTGCAACTCCTATGTAACCGGTTGCTTCCAGTTCCGGTACGGCCAGTGCAATCAGGACGTTGCCTGCATGGGACGGATCGTCTGTCGGGTGGTGTCGTGTGTCCCGCCGTGGCAGGTGGAGCCGTCATGCACCACCGCCAACGCCCAGGACAACAGCACCGCCGAGCAGAACGCGGCGTGTTGGACCCCGGCTTTACCGTCCCCTCCGCCGGCACCCTGCGGAGCGCTCCTGACCAATTGCGACGTGGTCGGCGTGGCACCGAGTGCTGACAGCGGCGGCTACGGGATGGTGACCTCGTTCGGGCGGGTGTTCACCTTCGGAGACTTCCGGAACAGGGGAGATGACTCCGCCCTCTCCCTGACCAAACCGATGGTCGGGATCGCCGGGCACCCGGGTGGGGGGTACTACCTGGTGGCCGCCGACGGCGGGATCTTCTGCTTCGGGGGCGCGCAGTTCTACGGGTCCATGGGCGGCTATCGCCTCAACCAGCCCATGGTGGGGATGGCGGTGACCACCTCGGGCAACGGCTACTGGACGGTGGCCTCCGACGGCGGCATCTTCTGCTTCGGCGACGCCCAGTTCCACGGGTCGATGGGCGGCCAGAGACTGAACAAGCCCATGGTCGGGATGGCCGCCACCCCGTCGGGCAACGGCTACTGGACGGTGGCCTCCGATGGCGGCATCTTCTGCTTCGGCGACGCCCAGTTCCACGGGTCGATGGGCGGCCAGAGACTGAACAGGCCCATGGTCGGGATGGCCGCCACCCCGTCCGGCAACGGCTACTGGACGGTGGCCTCCGATGGCGGCATCTTCTCCTTCGGCGACGCCCACTTCCTCGGCTCGATGGGCGGCCAGCCCCTCAACCGACCGATCGTCGGAATGGCTGCCGTGCGATCGGCCGCCGGCTACTGGCTCGTCGCCCAGGACGGCGGAATCTTCACCTTCAACGCTCCGTTCTTCGGATCCCCCGCCTAGTGATGGCTCCGACTCGTACGGCCGCCACGAGATCCTGTTCGGCACCTGATCCCGGCGTGCATCGCCTGTTCCCGCGCCGCCGGTTCCGGCGGGGACCCTCCTGCCGAGGAGCCCGATGACGTTCTGCCTGTCGATCACTGCGATCTCGGTGGCCATCGCCGCCGCTGCCCGCTCCACGTGGTCGCCCTGCGGTCTGTCCATGTTGTCGAGCATCACGCCGGTCAGCGAGAGTGCCAAGGGAAACTCCTACCGGTCGACGGCGACGTGGTTCGTCCTCGGCTCCACTCTCGGCGGGGCGACGCTGGGGACGGCCATGGCGGCACTGGCCGCCGGCACCCACCGGCTCGCCCTGCCGCCGACCGGCATCGGCCTGCTGGCGCTCGGGGCCGCCCTCATAGCGGCCGGATCCGATGCCGGGGTCTTCGGAATCAGCGTGCCGATTCACCGCCGCCAGGTCAACGAGCGGTGGCTCGACCGGTACCGACCCTGGGTCTACGGCGCCGGATTCGGTTGGCAGATCGGGGCAGGCCTCACCACCTACATCACCACCGCCGCCGTCTTTCTGATGCTGGTCCTCGGCGCCCTGACCGCCGATCCGGCAGTCGCCCTGGGCGTGGGTACGGCCTTCGGCGCGCTCCGCGGGCTGGCGGTACTCCTCACCCGCCACCTGACCACCCCGACCGAGCTGCGGGCGTTTCACCGTCGGTTCCATCAGGTGGGACCGACGGTGGGCCGGCTGGTGGTAGCGGTCGAAGCCGGCACCGCCGTGGTGGTGGCCGCCTACCTTCGGTCTCCGATGGCGCTGGCCGTGGTCGGAATGGCGCTCGGTCTGTCGGCCGCATCTCTCCTCTCCGCCCGGCGCACCGGTAGGGCTCGGTCCCGGGTCGGCACCGTCGGCGCCACCGCTCCCTTCGACGGGGTCGGCCGGCCACCCCGCACCGACTGATTGAGCCGTTCGGACCGGGTCGGCTCGGACCACGGACGAGCGGCCGTCAGTCGTGGTCCGCAGACCCCGGTCCGCTGGTGCTCGAGGCCACATGTGCCGGGGTCTCGCCACCGGACTCTGCGGAGCCCGTCCCGGAGTCAGCCGCGTCATTGTCATCGGAGGCCTCCTCCGACCCCGACGCTTCGTCTGAGCCGGGTTCCGGGGTGGGCTCCGGATCGCCGCCCTCCCCCCGCCGCCAGCGCTGGAAGGGCCCGATCCGCGAAATCAGCAGGATGGCGCCGACCGCGGCCAGGGCGATACCGGCCCCCTGGACCAGGACCGACCCGAGGTGCCCGTCTTCTCCGAGCCACAGGTGCTCGTCGAGGAACCGCTCGATGCCCCAGAGCACCATGCCCACGCCGAGGACGATCCCCGCCGGGGGGAGCAGCCTGCGAGCGGGAGCAACGCCGTCGGCCGATTCGATCGGCGCCGGGGCCATGGAGCGGAGCCAGCGCTCGACGAGGAGCAGGATCCCGAAGATGGCGAAGTCCTCGATGGACTGGAAGATCGGCACCGGCAGCCGCTTGCCGACCTGTCCGGCGTAGTACATGCCGAACCACTGGTTGGTGGGATGGCCCCCGCCGGCGACCATCAGCTGGGGGCCGAGCAGTCGCCCGATGCCCCAGCACGCCATGAGCACCGGCGCCATCAGGTCGGCGAAGCGGAGCGTCGGCAGTTGGGGGCAGCGCCGTCTGGTACTGACGATGGCAACCGGCACCGCGAAGATGAGACCGCCGAACGAGGACAGGCCGCCCTGCCAGATGGCGAAGACCTGTCGAGGATTGTGGGAATAGAAGGAGAAGTTGGAGAGGACGTGGAAGGCCCGGGCACCCACGATGGCGGCCACGATGACCCACACGAACATTCCGGTGACCCACTGCCACGGGTAGCCCGCCTTGCGCAGTCTCCGCTCCGTGTAGCGCAGTCCGAACCAGAAGGTCAGGGCCAGCCCGATCCCGTAGGTGTGGACCTCGAGGAACCAGATGTGGAACGCGACGGGTATCGGTCTCATGGAAGAGGCGATCTCATAGAAGAAGAAGGGGTCTCATGGAGGGAGGAGCACCTGGCCCGAGACACGGCGGACGCTCTCCCAGTATGCCCCAGCTGCCCGGTAGGGTGATATCGGCCGGACACCCGACCGGACACCGAATCGGACACCGGGCCGGACACGCTTCGCCACCCGGACCGGACACCGCTTCTGACACCCGGCCGGGGCCCCGCCAGGACGCCCTGGCCGCGGGCGCTGACCAGCGGGAATCAGACCCGGAGGACCGACAGGAAGTGGGAGGACGATGAGAGAGCTCGCCGGCAAGGTGGCCGTCGTGACCGGGGGTGGATCGGGCATCGGCCTCGCCACCGCCCAGCGGCTCGCCGACCGCGGGGTGTCGGTGGCGGTGGTCGACCTCGACGGCGCCTCGGCCGAGCGGGCCGCCGCCGGCCTCGGGGGACTGGCGGTCCAGGCCGACGTGGGACGCTCCGATTCCTGGCCCGGGATCGTCGATGCCGCCACGTCCCGCTTCGGCGGCATCGACCTCGCCCATCTCAACGCCGGCGTGACCACCGGCGAGGCCGACATCACCAACCTGACGGATGACACGTACCGCCGGGCCGTGGGGGTCAACGTGGACGGGGTCGTGTTCGGAGTGCGGGCCCTGGTCCCGGCCATCTCGGCGCGTGGCGGTGGTGCCATCGTGGCCACCGCGTCATTGGCCGGCCTCATCGGTTTCTCCCCCGACCCGATCTACTGCCTCACCAAGCACGCCGTCGTCGGGCTGGTGCGGTCCCTCGGGCCGCAGTTGGGCGAGCGCCACATCACCATCAATGCGGTGTGCCCGGGGATCGTCGACACGCCCCTGATCGACGACATGCGCGAGGTGCTGCAGGGGAGCGGGTTCCCGTTGATCGATGTGTCGGCCGTCTCCGAGGCCGTGGTCGACCGCCTGTCAGGGGAGGAGACCGGAGAGGCCATGGTCATCCAGGCCGGGCGAGAGGCGCTGCCGTTCCACTTCGGCCGTCCCCCCGGCCCGCGGGCCGGGGGTTCGGTGGGACAGATGCCCCCCACCGAGTTCGCAGCCCACGATCAGGAGTGACGGGCAGCCCGGGGTCCGATCGGGGGTCTGACCGGAAGTCTGATCGGGGCTCTGACCGGAAGTCTGACCGGGAGCGGTCAGGCGACCCGGCCGACGCCGACGAATCCGCCGTCGGTACGCACGCCGGTGATCCACACCGAGGCCCCGGTGAAGGGCGCTTCGATCATCGAGCCGCCGCCGATGTACATGGCGACGTGGTCAGATCCGCCGGGTCCGTAGAACAGGAGGTCGCCGGGCTGGATGTCCGCCAGAGGGATGTGGGTGGTGGCCGCGTACTGGGCCCCCGACGTCCGCGGGAGCCCGATGCCGGCCTGGGCGTAGGACCACATGACCAGCCCGGAGCAGTCGAAGCCGCCCGGGGCCGAGCCACCCCAGACGTACGGGGTGCCGATCTGGCTCTTGGCGGCCTGGATGGCGCCGGCCACACCGGCGGGCACCGGCGGGGGTGGCCCCACCGGGGCGCTCACCCCGCTGCTCGAACTGCCCCCACCGCTGCGGACGACCGTCGCCTGGGCCGCGGTCTGGGCGGTCTTTGCCGCGCTCAGCTTGGCGTTGAAGGCGGCGGCGGCCGCGGCCTTGGCCGCCGCCTGCTGCGCGGCGACCTGGAGCTGGATGTCGGCGTTCACGCCGTTGAGGGTGGACTGGTCCTGGGCGGCGAGGGCCGAGGCCTGGCTCTCCGACGACTGGAGGGTGTTGCGGGTCGTCGTGGCCTGCGCCTGCTGCTGCTCGAGGGCGCCCTGGGCGGCCTGCAGCTGGCTCTGCGCGGTGTGGAGGTTGTCGATGGTGGTGGTGACGTTGCCGGTGGCGATCGACGAGTACTCGGAGCGGATGGCCGACATGTTCACGTTCGACGAGAACATCTGGGTGACCTGATTGCTGCCGGTGCCGCTGCTGGTGTAGTCGCTGATGGCCTGGGTCCGCAGCTGGCCCTGGTCCTTGTTCACCTCGGCCTGGTCCTTGGCCACCTCGGCCTGGTTGGCCGCGATCTGACCGCTCAGCTGGGTCAGTTGGTAGTCGGCCGCTTGGACCTGGCCCGACAGCGCGGAGATCTGTGCCTCGGTGGTCTGGAGCTTGGCGGTGATGGCCGCGGCCTGCGCCTTGTCGTCCGATATTGAGCCGGCTGCGGCCGGGCGCGAAGCAGAGAACACCGCAGCGGCGAGTCCGATTGTGACGGCCAGTGTGAGCACCGCAAATAGTCGTTTGCGGGGGGATTTGAAGGGGGGAGGGGACACACGTGGCACTGACGTCGAGTACTGCTCGGCGTGAGTCATATCGCCCTCCTGTCTAGTCCAATCGAAGGAGAACCACAAGGAGGCCCCCCACGAAACGGCCGTTGAACAGGTACTTTGCTGGGAAGAAGCACCACCGGGGGCGCCACTACCGTTCGGCATTTGCAACAACCGGGGTGCCATTGAGACAGCTCGGCGGGGAGCGCTGATTCACCTGGGGGTAGGGTCGTCATCCATGGGAGAAATCATCGATTTTCCGAGCAATGGGAGCACTGGCCAGGGTTATATCGCATACCCGGCCAATGGTTCCGCGGCGACCCCGGGAATCATCGTCTTGCAGGAGTGGTGGGGCCTGGTCGAACAGATCAAACGGACCTGTGACCGGTTTGCCGGGGCCGGGTTGACGGCGCTCGCCCCCGACCTCTTCGAGGGCACCACCGTGCCCCTCTCCGAGCCGGACGAGGCCGGCGCCAGGATGATGGCCCTCGACATGGGGTCGGTGGCCAAGGACCTGAGCGGCGCCGTCGACGAGCTGATCCGTCGCACCGGGAGGCCCACGGTGGGAGTGATCGGCTTCTGCATGGGCGGCGGCCTGGCACTGGTCCTGGCCACCCAGCGGCCCGACGCCATCAGGGCCGTCGTGCCGGCCTACGGGCTGATCCCGTGGCCCGACGCACGGCCCGACTACACGGAGATGGATGCCGCGGTGCTGGCGCACGCGGCCGCACAGGACGAGATGTTCAGCGTCGAGGATGCGCACGCCCTGGAGGCCGAGCTCACCGCCCTGGGCAACCAGGTCGAGGTCCACGTCTACCCCGACGTCGGTCACGCGTTCTTCAACGAGGACCGACCCGAGGTCTACGACCGGGCGTCGGCGGAACTGCTGTGGGACCGGACCGTGGCCTTCTTCCGGCAGCAGCTGGGCTGAGCCGGCCGTGTCGGAGCCGGGCCTGGTCGAGGAGTACCTGACCCTCGGCCTCCGGCTGGGGCGGCACATCGACGGGCTGGTCGACGCCTACTACGGCCCGCCCGGCCCCGCGGCCGCGGTCGGCGCCGAGCCGGTGCACCCCCCGGAGCGACTGGTCGCCGGGGCCAGGGCCCTCTTGGCCGCCATCGACTCCGGAGCACCGCTCGACCCGGACCCGACGGTCGGGAGCAGCGAGGACGGGGCCGCTCCCTCCCGCTGCCACTGGCTCCGGGCCCAGGTGATCGGACTGTTGACCACGGCCCGTCGGCTGGCCGGCGAGGCCATCGGCTACGCCGACGAGGTGGAGGCGTGCTACGGGGTGCGGCCGACCAGGGTCGCAGAAGAGGTGCTGGTCGAGGCCCGGCGCCGGATCGACGAGGTGCTGCCGGGCTCAGGCCCGCTGACCGAGCGGTTGATCGCCTGGAGGGAGTCGCACGCAGTCCCAGTGGAGCGGCTCCGCCCGGCGATCGACTCGCTGACCGAGGACCTGCGCCAGCGGACCCGCTCCCTGTTCGGGCTCCCCGACGGCGAGCAGGTCGAATTCGAGCTGGTCACCGGGCAGCCGTGGGCGGGGTTCAACTACTACCTGGGCGGCCTGCGCAGCCGGGTGGCCGTCAACACCGATCTGCCCGTGCTGTCGACGGGCCTGGCCCACCTCGTGGCCCACGAGGCCTATCCGGGCCACCACACCGAGCACACCCGCAAGGAGGTCGGACTGGTCCGTCGGCGCCGGTGGTGGGAGGAGTCCATCTTCTTGGTGGGGACGCCGCAGTGCCTGTTGGCCGAGGGTCTGGCCGACCTCGGGCTCGAGGTGGTGATGGGCCGGCGTCCCGAAGAGACGGTGGCCGGCCACCTTCGGCCGCTCGGGATCCGCTACGACGCCGAGGTTGTGGCCGCGGTGTCCGAGGCGTCGGAGGCCCTGGGCGCGGTTCGCCAGAACGCCGCCTTCCGGCTCCACGAGGACGGGGCCGACGCCGACACGGTGGCCGCGGAGGTGGCCCACTGGGGACTGCTGTCGACGGAGCGGGCGGCCAAGGCGGTCGAGTTCCTCACCCACCCGACGTGGCGGGCCTACCTCACCTGCTACGTGGAGGGCCTGCCGCTGTGCCGGAACTTCGTCGGGGGTGACCCGGCGCGCTTCGACCGGCTGCTCGCCGAGCAGTTGACCCCGGACCTGCTGGCCGACCAGATACGGATCGACGGGACCGGAACCGACCATGAGGGCGCGGCGGCCCCGGGTAGCGGCCTCGGGTAGCGGCCCCGGGTAGCGGACCCGGGTAGCGGCAGAGGCCAGCGGCTGGCGACTGCGGGCCGCCGGCCGGCCCCCATTTGGGGCTCCCCCCGATTGGGCCGTACCATCACGGCATGTCCGAACGCTCAAGAAACCTGCCCCGCCGCTCGTGCATGTCCTCTCCCGGGTCGAACGAGCGCTTTCTGGCCAAGGCCCCGACGGTGCCGGCCGACATGAGCTTCCTCGACCTCGAGGACTCGGTGGCCCCTTCCGAGAAGGAGGCGGCCCGAGCCAAGGTGGCCGACGCCATCAAGAACCTGGCGTGGGACGACCGCGTGCTGTGCGTGCGGGTCAACGCCTGGGACACGGAGTGGACCTACGCCGACGTCATCGAGGTGGTCTCCAATGCGGGCGAGCGGCTCGACGAGCTGATGCTGCCCAAGGTGCAGCGGGCGGCCGAGGTGGTGGCGCTCGACCTCCTGTTGACCCAGGTGGAGAAGAAGTGCGGGCTCCCGGCCGGGCACATCGGGATCGAGGCCCAGATCGAGACCACCGGCGGGTTGATCAACGTAGAGGAGATCTGCGCCGCCTCGCCGCGGCTGGAGACCATCATCTTCGGCCCGGCCGACTTCGCCGCCTCGATGGAGATGCCGGTGCTGACCGGCGGCGTGGCCATCCCCGAGTACCCGGGTGACCATTTCAACTATGTGTTCTCGAAGATCCTCATGGCCGGGCGGGCCAACGGGCTCCAGGTGATCGACGGCCCGTTCCTCAAGGTCCGCGAGCTCGACAGCCTCCGCGAGTTCTCGATGCGGACCCGGGTGCTCGGCTACGACGGAAAATGGGCGCTCACCCCCGACCAGGTCGGCGTGCTCAACGAGGTCTACTCGCCCACCCAGGAGCAGTTCGACAAGGCCTGGAGCATCCTCGACGCCTACCGCAAAGCCACCGAGGACGACCGCTCCGGCGCCGTCATGTTCGGCGACGAGATGATCGACGAGGCCTCGCGCAAGATGGCCACCAAGTTCGTCACCCGCGGGGAGCGTGCCGGCCTGACCCGGTCCCCGGCCTGACCCGTCCGTGGTCATCGGGGGTCGGGCGGCGGCCGGCTCCGGGCTCCTCCGGCTCCGTGGGACCTGATTCCCGGCGCTGGAAGGGAGCTGAGTCCGTGGCCGCCCGGAGGGCGGTTCAGAAGGCGAAACGGCGGTACCACTCCTCGAGGACGGTGTCGTCGCCGTGGACGTCGAGGGGGCTCAGGGTCGGCCGCCGGTACAGCGTGAGCTCGAGGTCGGACGCCGTCCCGCCGACAAACAGGTCCGGGCCCTCCCGGGGGGCCTCGTCCCCGGTGTGCCGTTCGACCTCGATGCGGCCCGGCTCGAGGGCCACGAACCACTCTGAGCCGACGTCGGTGGACAGCAGCGCCAGGCTCCGCCCCGATCCCACCTCCGGCTGATCGCGGGTGGTGATGAGGACGTCGAGGATCTCGTCGATCCCGTCCACGGCCAACTCGATCGGGATCGGCGTGCAGATGCCGAGGGCCGATTGGGCGTCATAGCGGTGCACGGACAGCTCGTGCGCGCACCGGCGGGCCACGAACCCCGCGGTCCGGTCCGGCTCAAACCAGGTCCAGACCTCGGTGGCTGCCGGAGTGGCCTCGAGCCCGCTGATCAGGTCGGCACATGCCCCGGCCACCCACGACACGACGCCGTCGCCGGCGGGAGGGTCGGGGAGGGGGGTCTTCGGCCGGCCGGTGCCCTCGCACAGGACGTGGCTCCAGAACCCGCAGAAATTGCCGACGTGGACGGCCAGGTCGCCCACCGTCCAGCCCTCGCAGGTCGGAACGGCCACGTCGGTCGAACCTGCATCGAGTGCGAAGGTCAGCGCCCCGCACTCCTGCCGGACGACGGCGATCAGGTCGGCATGGTCCACCGGTCGCTCAGCTCCCGACGTCGGCCAGCAACCGCCGGGCGATCACCTTGAGCGCCAGCGTCTCGTCGGCACCCTCGAAGATGGAGAGCACCCGGGCGTCCACGAAGTAGCGGCTCACCGGGAACTCCTCGGCGTATCCCATGCCCCCGTGGATCTGGAGCGCCTCGCGGGTCACCCACTCCGCCGCCCGGCACACGTAGGCCTTGACCATCGACGCCTCGAGGCTGCCCTCGCCCTTCGACATCAGACGGGCCACCTCGTAGGAGAACTGCCGGGTCGACTGGATGAGCACGGCCATCCGGGCCAGCTTCACCCGGTTCAACTGGTACTCGATGATCGGCGCACCGAAGACGACACGGTTCCGGGCGTAGTCGAGCGCCGCCTCGTAGGAGGCCTGCATGACCCCGATGGCCCGCGCCGCGGTCTGGAGGCGGCCGTTCTCGAACCCCTGCATCTGGAGGTAGAAGCCCCGGCCCAGGCCCTCTTCGCCGCCCACCAGGTTGGCGTCGGGGACGAACCAGTCCTCGAAGGCCACCTCGTAGGAGTGCATGCCGCGATAGCCCAGGGTGTCGATGGCCCGACCCTCCATCCTTCCCCGCGACCCCCCGGGGCGACCGTCCTCCCCGGGCTCCTGGTTGAACACGAACCCGTGCCCGTCGGCCCGGGGCTTCTCGACCAGGAACAGGGACAGGCCCCGGTGGCCCCGGTCCCGGTCGGGATCGGTGCGGGCCAGCAGCATGAGCACGTCGGCCCGGGCCGCGAACGTGCACCAGGTCTTCACCCCGTTGATCAGCCAGCCGCCCTCGGTGGGCGCGGCGGCGGTCACCACACCGGCCACGTCCGATCCGAAGTCGGGCTCGGTCACGGCGACCGCTCCCATCACCTCGGCGGTGGCCAGTCGGGGCAGCCAGAGCCGCTTCTGCTCCTCCGTGCCCCCGTGGACGATGGCCCGGGTGAGGATCTCGGGGCGGGTGATCAGGGATCCGCCCGCCCCGAGCGACCCCCACGCCAACTCCTCGGTGGCCACCACCATGCCCATGTAGTCGGCCTCGCCTCCCGTGGCGAACCCTCCGTACTCCTCGGGCACCGACATCCCGAAACCACCCATGTCGGCCATGCCGGAGATGATCTCCTCGGGGACGTCCGTGTTGGCCCGGTGGATGTGCTCGGCCCGGGGGCGGATCTGCTCGTCGGCGAACCGGTGGAAGGTCTCCCGCACCAGTTCGAAGTCGGCGTCGAGGTGGCGATCACCCTGCAC
>Ga0209068_10001418_pt1 | contig 11967 bp, 11 predicted proteins | sample ColStrG_CSR_2012_FD_187200 | JGI IMG/M metagenome (GOLD analysis project Ga0209068, IMG submission 187200) | Freshwater sediment microbial communities in response to fracking from Pennsylvania, USA - Cold Stream Run_MetaG_CSR_2012 (SPAdes)... | ecosystem: Environmental > Aquatic > Freshwater >... | reverse complement strand
CCCGAAAACATCATGGTGGGGCCCGATGACACTGTGAAATTGATCGATTTCGGCATCGCCGGCCAGGAAGGCGCGCGGCGCCTCACATTCGCGAAGCTGTCCAACCTCATGGGCACGCCCGATTACATTTCGCCAGAGCAAGTAAAGGGAAAGCGCGGCGATGGCCGCAGCGATATCTATGCCACCGGCGTGATGCTGTATGAGATGCTCACCGGCGAGGTGCCGTTCAAAGGCCCCAATCCTTTTGTGGTGATGAACGATCGCCTGCTGAACTTCCCAGTGCCGCCGCGCGAGTTGAATCCCGCAATCTCTCCGCAATTGCAGGAGATCATCTATCGGGCTATCGAACGCGACCCATCAAATCGCTATGCTCATGCGCGCGATCTGGTCTCGGATCTTGAGCATCAGGATCAGGTGGGCGTTTCCGAAGACCGGCTGGAACTGCACACCTGGCAACAACGCCGCTCGCCGCTCTACAAGAAGATTCTGTTCTATGCGATGCTGGCAATGATTCCAGTGGTTGTGTTCGGCCTGCTTCTTTATGTCGCGAAACATGGTTAACCTTTTAGAGAATGAGCCGCACCCAAGCGCTATTCATTCTCTTGGCAGCGGCCATTTTAGAGGTAGGCGGCGATGCCGTCATTCGCGCCGGCATGCATGGCTCGCAACGCGCCTCGCGCCTTGCGCTTTTTCTGCTGGGCGGCGGCATCTTGTTTGGCTACGGCTGGTTGGTGAACGCGCCGCCATGGGACTTTGGCAAGTTGCTGGGCGCCTACGTCGGGTTCGTTTTCCTTGTCGCCCAAACTGTAAATTTCTTCGCGTTTGGAAAGAAACCCAGCACAGCCGAGATTGTTGGGGGAATACTGATCGTCAGCGGCGGGCTCGTCATCGGAGTAGCGAAGAACTGAGGAGAGGAAGAGGGGCGGCGCAATGCTATCTTTGGAGGTGCCTAAGAAAAAAGAACGGGTTTGGGACCTTGCGTGGCCGAGATCCTGACCAACCGGATCAGAGAAGGTTCGCCATATCCGCGAGGCGCCAGTTGGGACGGCAAGGGCACAAACTTTGCCATTTTCTCCGCGCACGCCACCAAAGTAGAGCTCTGTATTTTCGGACCCGGCGGCGATAAAGAAGTCGAGCGGATCGCGTTGCCGGAGTACACCGATCAAATTTGGCATGGCTACCTGCCTGAGATCACTCCTGGGACCCTCTATGGCTTCCGCGTCCATGGCCCCCATGAACCCAAAAGCGGACACCGGTTCAACCCAAATAAGCTTTTGCTCGATCCTTACGCGTGCGCGCATTTTGGCGATTTGAAGTGGAACCCGGCGGTATTCGGCCACCAAATGGAAAGCGCCGACGATTTGACCTTCGACAAAAGGGACAGCGCTCCTTTCATGCCGAAGTGCGCGGTGGTAGATGCGAATTTCGACTGGACCGGCTCACGGGGGCGCAAGAGCGCACCCTGGAACGACACGATCATCTACGAGATGCATGTCCGCGGCTTCACAAAGCGGCATCCCGCGGTACCCCAGCATTTGCGCGGCACGTACGCGGGCCTGGGGACGAGGGCGGTGATCGACTACATCAGGGCGCTGGGAGTCACCACCGTCGAGTTACTGCCTATTCATACTTTTGTCGACGACAATCACCTGCTGGAGAAAGGCCTCAACAACTACTGGGGATACAACAGCATTGGATTCTTCGCACCCGATCCCCGCTATGCCTCGGCGCGGGCGGACAGCCTGCGCGAATTCAAAGAGATGGTGGCGCAACTGCACGACGGCGGGCTGGAAGTGATGTTGGACGTGGTCTACAACCATACGGCCGAGGGAAACGAATTGGGGCCAACGCTGTCGTTCAAAGGAATCGATAACGCCAGTTACTACCGGTTGATTGCCGGCGAACCGCGTTACTACGTCAACGACACAGGAACGGGCAACACACTGAACCTGAGCCACCCGCGTGTTCTGCAAATGGTGACGGACAGCCTTCGTTACTGGGTGCAACAGACGAACATCGACGGTTTCCGTTTCGATCTGGGCACAATTCTCGCCCGTGAACCGAACGGCTTCGACAATCAGAGCGGATTCTTGAAGGCGTGTTGCCAGGACCCTCTCTTGGGGACGGTTAAATTGATTGCGGAGCCATGGGATTGCGGCCCGGGTGGCTATCAAGTGGGAGGTTTCCCGCCCGGCTGGGCGGAATGGAACGACAAGTTTCGCGACACGGTTCGCGACTTTTGGAGGGGCGAAGCGCCGGCCTCCGCCATGACTGAGAGGATGTGCGCTTCGGGAGATATCTACAATCGACAAGGCCGCCGCCCTTGGGCCTCGGTCAATTTCGTCACGGCGCACGATGGCTTAACCTTGAACGACACTGCGAGCTATAACGAGAAGCACAACGAGGCCAACGGCGAGGAGAACAAAGATGGCAGTTCGGATAACCGCTCATGGAACTGCGGTGTGGAAGGACCTACGGACGATGCCGCCATCTACGAACTGCGCGAACGCCAGATTCGCAACATGCTGGCGACCTTGCTACTTTCGCAGGGAACGCCCATGGTTTTAGCGGGCGACGAATTTGGCCGCACGCAAAAAGGCAACAACAATGCGTATTGCCAAGACAACGAAATTAGCTGGTTGAATTGGGATATTGAAGAGAAGGGCCAGTCGCTCATTCGCTTTACCAAAAAGTTGACAGGCTTGCGCCATAAGTACCCGATTCTGCGCCGTGACCGCTTCCTGAACGGGCAATACGTGGAAGAACTCGGTGTCAAAGACGTGACCTGGATCAATGCCAACGGCAAGGAAATGGAAGACGAGCACTGGGGCGATTCGGGCATGCGGTGTTTTGGAATGCTGCTCGACGGCCGGGCTCAGACCAGCGGTATCCGGCAAGCGGGCCATGAGGCCACGCTACTAATGGCGATCAACGTTCATTCCGATTTAGTAAATTTCGTTCTGCCCGAGTGCGTTGGGGGCAACGCATGGACCGTACTCATTGACACGAACGAACCCGCCAAGGATGAAGGCGTGACGCTCGAGACCGGCGAAGAGTATGGAATGACGGCGCACTCACTGCTGCTGTTCGCACTTAAGGTAACGGCTTGATCAGCGCTCGCGCCACAATCGCTTGCGCCACGCTCCAAAGTTGCGCCGGACAGCCGGCCGGACGTTGCGGAGCCTCCGCATCGTATACCTCGCTAATCGATCCCAGGCAGCACGCGCCCATCTGGTTCTCGACACTCTTCAGAATTTCATCGCAGTAGCCAAGGCTGACAGCATTCCGCCCAAACGCATACAAGTATCCGGCGATGAACGGTCCAATCAGCCAAGGCCAAACGGTCCCTTGATGATAAGCCGAATCGCGCGCCGCCATGTCGCCTTCAAACCGCGGGCGGTAAGCGGAGTCGTCAGGCGCAAGCGTACGCAAGCCGGCGGGCGTCAGCAGCTTGTCGCGAACAACGGCCATAACCGACTGGGCGCGCGCGCGGTCGAGCAGCGGGAAGGGCAACGAAATACTGAAAAGCTGATTGGGGCGGATGCTGGCGTCGTTTTGCCCGTTCGTCAACACATCGTAAAGACAGCCGGCGGGATCATTCCAGAACTTGCGCGAAAAGGATTCGCAGGTGGCCGCGGCCTGCGCGTTAAATCTAGCCGCATCGTCCGCATGGCCCAGCATGGCCGCCCAGTCCGCCGCGATCTGCAGCGCGTTGTACCAAAGCGCGTTGATTTCCACCGGCTTGCCCATGCGCGGCGTAACAACGTAGTCGCCTATCTTTGCGTCCATCCAGGTGAGTTGCACGCCCGGCTCGCCGGCCGATAAGAGACTGTCCTCGGGATCGTTCTTGATGTTGAACGATGTGCCGCGGTTGTGCCAGTGGATGATATCTACTGCGGCGGGATAAACCGTCGTAGCCAGGAACTCGAGATCGCCAGACCGCTGTAGGTGATCGTAGGCGGCCACAAAGAACCACAGCGTGCCATCCACCGTGTTGTATTCGTTTGTGCCGTGCCGGTCGGTGAAGCGATTGGGCAATAGACCGCGCGAGCGCTGTTCCAGAAGCATCGCGAGAATGGCCCTTGTCTCCTCCGCCGCAAAGCCGGCCTGCGTAAGCGCCGGAAGGCTGATGAGAATGTCGCGGCTCCAATCGGTAAACCATGGGTAACCGGCCATCAGCGACGGTCTGCCGTTTTCGCGTACCACTCGGAATTGATCGAGAGCGCTCGCGAGTGGGTTTTGAAAAACACGGCGCTTGCGTTCGCCGTCAAGGATGGAATCGATGGCCGCATCGTCAAGACGGAGCTCGTACTCATCCGGCTCTATGCCGGCGAGTAGCCAGACGCGCTCATCGGCCTGAAGCTCAAAATCAAGGAAACCAGGCGAGTAAAGGTCTTCGCGGAAATCGAGGCCGCGCTCCAGTTCCCGCAGATATTCATTGTCAAGGCACCAGGTGGGAGCCAGGTTGAAGCCCCGACCCGAATGAAGAATGGTGATCGCTGGAAGGCCGCCGTAGGGAGCGAAGGAGCAGCGTCCATCGATCGATCGCACACTCGTGGAAAGCGCGGCGTTCTGACGTGCCAGTGAATGGTAATCGCGAAAGGAAAGCAGTGGCCGCACGCTTAACCGGCAAGCTTGCGAGGCGCGGTAGCAAAGCAAGACCGCTTGGCGCTTGTCAAGCAAACAGACGGTTTTTTGAATGATCGCGCCGCCAAGGTTGTAGCGCCATTGCGGAAACGGATCGAGCCTGAATTCGTCCAACAGATCATGGCCGTGCGGCGCAACGGCGCCCGGATATTGGGCGCTGGCCAGTTCGAATTGCATGCCCTTAACGGACACCGTCTCTTCCACGCGCGCGAGGAGCGAAACGCGGTCCGCGGGCGGATTTAGCGATGCAATCAGCAGCGCGTGATAGCGGCGCGTGTTGACGCCCGCCACCGTCCCCATGGAAAATGCCCCGGTGTGATTCGCTTCGAGCCATTCAAGATGCGACGACCGCGCAAAGTCACGGCAGACTTCTCGCGGAACGACAACGGCGCCGGCTTTGGAAGCGTCTGCCACACTCATAGTCTAGGGAATGCAAAAACGATATCAGTGGAAGTTGAAACGGCGGGAGATCAATCTCGGCGAGCGTACGCTCATCATGGGCGTGCTCAACGTCACGCCCGACTCCTTTTCCGACGGCGGAAAGTACGCCGACCCAGATCAAGCTTTCGCGCGCGCGCTAGATCTCGAAGAGCAGGGCGCGGACATTCTGGACATCGGCGCGGAGTCGACCAAGCCTGGCTCCCAGCGCATTCCCGAAGCGGAGGAACTGAGGCGGTTGATTCCTGTGCTGAAACGGCTCAACGGCAAGCTGAGCATTCCGATCTCAGTGGACACCTATAAATCCGGCGTCGCCGAGAAAGCGCTGGAGCATGGCGCCGAGATCGTCAACGACCCTACCGGTATTCTGCTTGATCTGCAACTGCCGAAAGTGGTCACGAAATACGACGCAGGCCTGATTATCAATCACATGCGCGGCACTCCGGAGACTTGGGCGAAACTCCCGCCGGTGAAGGATTTGATGCGCACCATCGGCATCGATCTGGATGCCGCGTTGAATCGCGCGCGCCTTGCCGGCGTGACGAAGCACCAGATGGCCATCGATCCGGGGTTGGGATTCGGCAAGCGGCGCGAGCAGAATTCGGAAATCATCGCTCGGCTCGAGCAGTTGCGCGTTTTCGACGTGCCGATTTTGATTGGGCCGTCGCGCAAGTCGTTTCTGAAGAAGGAAGACGAGATCGATACCGAGTTCGCCACGGCGGCGGCGGTGGCGGCGGCCATTTTGCATGGCGCGCATATTGTCCGGGTACATGACGTGAAGGCGATGAAAGCCGTGGTGGACGTGACCGACGCCATCGCACATGCGCGCGAGCAGGAAGAAGAGCCGGCGCCCGCGCCGCGGCAGCGCATCAACCCCGCTGTTCGAAGCGGCGGAGAAGAACCGATCAAGAGGTTACGGCCGCGTTTGAGAGAGGCGCCGCCACATCAAGGCCGCTGACTGTACTGGATAGTAGTAGTAGGCGCAATCATGGAACTCCTGCTGCGGAAATCGCCGATCGAGAAGGAACGATTGGGGAGATCACCCGCAGCCTCGTCGATTCTTACCATCCTGTGAAAGTTTACCTTTTTGGGTCGGCTGCGCGCGGTGAGGCGGGGCCGGACAGCGATCTGGATTTCTGCGTGGTGATGCCCGACGATGCGCCGGATCAAATATTCCATCCGGGCGCCATGCGGCAAGCAGTCCGAGGACTCAGGATAGCGAAAGACATCCTGCCTTGCCGGAAGACCGATTTCGAACAGCGTGCCGCTTGGGTGAATGCCTCGCTCCCCGCCACTATCGTGCGCGAGGGCCGAGTACTCTATGAGTCCGGCCATCAAGGCCGCTGGCATTTCGGGCAATAGTGGGTGCCGCGCTGCCCAAGCACAATCCGCCGAACGGCCGTGCCGCAGCGCGCACATGCTTCGCCGGTCCTCCCGTACACGTTGTGCTGCTGCTGATAGTCGCCGCAAGCGCCGTCGGCATCGACATAGTTTGAAATAGACGAGCCGCGATGTTGGATAGCGAGTTCAAGGATAGCGACGATGTGGCGATGAAGCTCGGCCGCGCGCGATTTGGAAATCCGGTTGGCGCGCGCGCGCGGATGAATGCGCGCCGCAAACAGCGATTCGTCCGCATAAATGTTGCCCACCCCGCCGATAAAAGACTGGTTCAGAAGCAGCGGCTTAATGTGGCCGGTGTGGCGCTTCAGGCGCTCCAGAAATTCAGGCGCGCCGACGGTAAGCGCGTCGGGTCCGGTGCGCGCCAGAAACTCGGGAATCTCGGGATAGTATTCAACGCGCCCGAATTGCCGCACATCGTCGAAGATCAGCGTGCCGTTGTCAAGCTCGAAAATGGCGCGTGCGTATTTGGTGCGAGCGCCGTTCCACAGCAGCTTGCCTGTCATGCCGAGATGCACATAAAGGACGCCGCGATTCAGATGAACGAAAATCTGTTTGCCGCGGCGCACAACGCGGCCGATGGTAGCGCCGCTGAGAGCCTTGGCGGTGGCCGCGAAACTGGCGCGCGTCACGCGGTGCGAAAACATCTGCGCGTGCAAGATCGTGCGGCCTATAATGTAAGGCGAGATGGAACGGACAACCGTTTCAACTTCCGGAAGTTCAGGCACGTGCAACCCTTTACTTCAAGCAGATAAAGCGCGTTGCATCCGAAAACGTCAGGGCCAGAGCCTTCACCGGAGGCATCCGCCGCGACCACCGCACTACCGCTTTACGGAACCCGGTGCTCACCGTGCTTTCATCTGCAATCTCCACCCGGTCTAGTATTTTGCTAAACCCGTTGCGCTCAAATTCCCGCCGCAGTACAGAATGCCGGAACTGATGGAAGTCGATACCGAGCTTCATGATGTCGGCCCCCTGCGCGGACATCCGCAACCGGTAGCGCATTTGATCCGGCAGCCAGCCATAAAATCCGTAGAGGGGAAACTTAGAATACTCACCGGAAGTAAAGCTAAACTTATTGGTCGATTCGAAAAACAGCAAGCCGCCCGGTTTGAGCGCTTGGGCGACTTTTTGGATGCCGGCCCGCCAAAGTTCCACGTGCTCGAAGACGTTGGAACAAATCGCCACGTCATACTGCTCTTTGCCCAAATCCGTGTCTTCCAGGTTCCCCAGTTCGATGTCCGGAACCAGGTTGTACTTCGCCCCGACCTCTTTCGCCCGCTGAATCAACTGCGGACTGATTTCCACGCCCTTGCAGCGCAAACCGTCGAGTTGGCAGAGCAAGGGGAACCAACCGGTTCCCGTTCCAATCTCGATGATGCGGCTGCTTGCGTCCACGGGTTTAAATCGCCGCACGGTGCGCAGAATGCTATTGTAAAGGTGCCTTTTATCTTCCAGCCCGATGTCTTTGTTGTTGTCCAAATAGCGTCGGACATCCGCCAATTCTTCGTGATGAATCTTCATTGCTTCTAAGGAGTTCAGGGCTATGGCACGGCCAGTGTCCGCCCGCGAGTTTGCCGGATCACCCGCGACCAGGTGGACACACGCCACGGCGACCAGTATAGCCTAGCTGATAACCGCACGCCGCTTCGCTAAGCTGAAATCATGATCTCGGCGGGACGCCAGAAATCCATCGCCTTTTTTATCGCCTTGGGCGCCGGGCTCATCACCGTTACCCTCCTCCTCTATATAGGCTGGGTTTTGCTCAACTGGCGAACCGGAATCCTCCTTTTTCTGGGAGTTCTGCTGCTGGCCATGATCATCTCCGGTGTCGTATTGAACACCATATTCCTGGTCCGCGAAATCCGCCGGAACGAGCAGCACGACGCCTTTATCAACGCAGTCACTCACGAATTGAAAACGCCGGTGGCTTCCATCCGGCTCTATTTGGAAACGCTGTTGACGCGTTCGGTGGACGATAAAAAGCGCGACGAGTTTTACCGGATCATGTTGGACGACAGCGGCCGGCTGCTGCACACCATCGAGCAGGTTTTGCGCACCGGCAGGCTGGGCGCCGCACATCCGATTTTGACGCTGGCGGCCATCGACGTGAACGCTTTGCTCAGCGAATGCGTGGAACGGGCCAGGACGCTGCACAGTCTCGCGCCCGACGCGTTGCAATTCGAGCCCGGCAGGGACTTCGTTATTGAGGGCGATGCCGACGAGGTACGCTCGGCGGTATCCAACTTAATTGACAACGCCGTAAAGTACTCGGGGCCGAGTGTGAAAGTGGCGGTGGAGACGGCGAAAGTGGACGATGGGTTTGTCGCCATCCGCGTCAAAGATCAAGGGGCGGGTATTCCGAAAGACGAACTCAAGCGGATTTTCAAACGTTTCTACCGCGTGCCGGGTCCGCTGGCGGCGCGCCTGAAAGGTACGGGTCTGGGTCTCTTTATCGTTCGCTCGGTGGCAAAGCGGCATGGCGGCCAAGTGTGGGCCGAGAGCGCTGGGCCCGGCCATGGCAGCACCTTCACCTTTCAGTTGCCGATCTCAAACCCAAAATGAATCGCGTTTTAGTAGTGGAAGACGAGCTGCACTTGGCTGAGGGCCTGCGATTTAACCTGGAAGCCGAGGGGTATCAGGTGGAGCTGGTGGACAACGGCGAAGCGGCGCTGGAGAAGCTAACGCAACCGCCGGCTTTCGATGTGCTGATCCTGGACGTGATGCTGCCAGGCAAAGACGGCTTCGGAGTGATGTCCGAAATGCGCGAGGCGGGCTTGCTGGTGCCCACGTTAATGCTCACGGCGCGCGGGCACTCAGACGATGTGCTGCGCGGCTTTGAAGCCGGCGCCGACGATTATTTAACCAAGCCTTTCGATCTTGCCATCTTGCTGGCGCGCCTGCGTGGATTGTTGCGGCGGCGTGACTGGTTGCAAACGCCGGTAGCGCCGCCGGCCGCCGCGCCACCCAAGCAGGACGACGTGTTCACCTTCGGCGCGGCCGCCGATAAATCCGTCAACTTCGATTCGCTCGAGCTTTGGGTCGGGAATCAGGTTTTCCGCTTGACTTTGATGGAGGCGAACCTGTTGCGCTACATGATTGAGCATGAGGGCAAGCCCGTATCGCGCAAAACGATGTTGCAAAAGGTCTGGAGCCTGCAGGAAGATACCGATACCAGGCCGATCGACAACTTCATTGTGCGGCTGCGGCGGTATTTAGAAGACGACCCCAAGAATCCCCGGCATTTGCTCACCGTGCGAAGCGTTGGGTATCAGTTCGTTGCGGTGCCGGTGTAACGGCGATGCCTACCAGGCGTGAAAGAATCCGCCGCGTTCCACAACTTCCACCGGCACGCCAAACGTGTTGGAAAGGCTAGCGGTCGTCAGCACCTCGCCCTTGGGTCCATCGAGAAAAACGGCGCCATTCTTCAGCAGGATGACCCGGTCGATCTCTGGAATGATGTCGTCCAAATGGTGCGTCACGAGCAGCAGGCCTACGCCACTTCGCGCCAGCTTGCGCAACTGGTCGCGCACTTCGCGTAGCGACGGCAAGTCAAGGCTGGTGGTCGGTTCGTCGAGCAGCAGGGTCGAGGGATTGTGAATCAGCGCACGGGCAATCAGCAACCGCCGCGCTTCGCCTGAGGACAACTCGTCGAGCCAACGCTCCGCCAAATGAGTGACATCCAGCCGCGCCATAGCTTTTTGCGCGGCTTCTTCCATTTCGGGCAGAACTAGGTGGTTGGGCCAGATACCAATCGAGCCGAAGAAGCCCGAGAGCACCAGCTCGCGGCCTCTGATGTCGCGCGTACATTGCGTCATCAGGTCATTGCTCACAACGCCCAGATGCGTTCGCAGATCGAAAATGTTCCAACTGTCGGCGCCTAAAATCCGCAAGGTCGTTTCCGGCCGGAGCAGCGGATAACACTCGCGCGTAATGGTCTTGATTAGCGTGGATTTTCCGCTGCCGTTGGGTCCAAGAATGGCTACATGTTCGCCGGCGTTGATGGTGAGGCCGAGCCCGTTCAGAGCAAAACGCCCGCCGCGCTCAACGAAGACGTTTTTGAGTTCGAGTAGTGAAGGCGGAGTCAAGAAACGAGGGTAGCAGCTAACGCTGTATCCCCGTCTCTTTCTTCTGCCTCATCGCTATAATCCTCGCATCCGACGCCGCCTCCACCGCCTGCCGTGCCGAATCGATCATGCTCTTGTAGTTCTTCCTCGCGTAGGCGGCTTCGGCTTGATCGAGATAACCACGCGCTTTTGCCAGCGTTCCGCCGGCCACTTGCGCCGCGCCGTCGGCGCGCGCGATCTGGATCGCATTGCGCGCCTGATAGAGCGTTGTGGTGGCCTCGTATTGCTCCATCGAAACGCTCGGCTGATTCTTCATGCTGGCTGAAGCCAGTTGCGATGCCCTGATGTTGAGGGTGTATTGCCCGCGCGGCAGCAACTCGGCTTTCGCCTGCACTTCTTCCACACGGCCGATGGTGTCGGGGCGCACCGCGCTCTCCACCACAATCACATCGCTTGGATACGGGACAGAAAAGTAGGGCTCGGCGGTGATCAGCAGCCCGAACGTCGAATAAGGCGACGTGACGTGCATGCTCGCCCTGGATGAGCCATTGGCAATCACTTCACCCAGATTGACGGCCTTCCCATCTGGCGTGATCGCCCAAAGCACATACGTAAGAAACTCAGTACCGAAAATCGTCGGTGGGTCCAACTTCTTCAGATTGAAATCGATCTTTGTGTAGCCGTTCTTCACCTCGACAATGGCGCGGCCTTCCGCTTTGGGCAGCAGCACGGTTCCCTTGAGATCCATCCCGGTAGATCCGGCATTTCGTTGAAAGTTCACCGCTTGCAGGGCGTGCTGCACGACCGTGACGCGGTAGATAGGCACGCGATTGTCCGGCGCGGCCGGCGAAGGGGGAGAGACTTGGGCAAAGGCAACGGCCGGGGCCAGGCAAAGTATGGCAATCAGTGTCTTCAAGAGAACCTCGTTAGCGCGTCTTTAGGTTGACTCTGTTTTGCCGGTTGTGTTTCGCGGATAATTAGCCGCGCCCAGCGAGTTCCTTGACTAACTCCAGCACCACATCCCCTACAATTTGCAGGCTTTGTCCGCTGAGCTTATCCATGGTGTCTTGGGCCGTATGCCAATACGCTTGCCGCGGACCATAATCGAAATCGATCAGATCGAGTACGTTGACACCCACCTCCGCGAAAGGCCGGTGATCGTCGTCTATGGCATTGGCATCCTGGCGAAAATGCTTGGCGTAGCCGAGTTTGGCGGCTATCGTATGCGTCAGCTCGCGCAGGGTCGAAGCCGAATTGCCGTCGTCCATGATGTCCAGATCCTTGTCGCCGATCATGTCGACATTAATCAGAGCTTTGAGTCGGCCCAACGTTCCGTCCGCCAGCCACTTGGCGGCCAAGTGCCGGCTGCCGTAGCGGCTGTCCGTATCCGTCCATTCGCCCACCGCCTCTTCGCCAT
>Ga0209068_10001417_pt1 | contig 11969 bp, 13 predicted proteins | sample ColStrG_CSR_2012_FD_187200 | JGI IMG/M metagenome (GOLD analysis project Ga0209068, IMG submission 187200) | Freshwater sediment microbial communities in response to fracking from Pennsylvania, USA - Cold Stream Run_MetaG_CSR_2012 (SPAdes)... | ecosystem: Environmental > Aquatic > Freshwater >... | reverse complement strand
GTCGAGAAGCTCGGGCCGTTCGTTCTGGAGAACAAGGACAGCAAGCTGGCGGGCTGCCGCTGAGTCTGGACCCAGGCTGATCTGACCGTGGAGCGGGCACGGCGTTTCACTCCCTCTCACCGTTGGGGAGAGGGCCTCGGGCAGTCGCGTTTTGCGATTGAGATTCGTCGAGTCCGAGCGCATCTCAGCGCTGAGCGTAACACAATGAGGGCGTAGCCCCCTTGTGTCTGGAATTTCCATTATAGGGGTCTGCTGGCGGGCGGTTGTAGCAAGCAACCGCCCGCCGCGGAGGTGAGACCGATTTTCCCCCAAGGTTACGAGACCGTGGGTGAGCGTGGTCCCCTTCGCGTCTTCCTGACCCGAACAGTTGAATGGGCCTTTGAGCCCGAACGAGCAAGGAAGGGATTGAAGGATGGCACATTCTTTCGACGTTGTCGGCATCGACGTTTCCAAGCAGAATCTCGATCTTTATGTTTTGGCCCATCGACAACTACGCACGGTGGCCAACACAGCGGCGGGCCACACCGAGTTGGTGAACTGGCTCAAGTCGCTCGGCGTACGGGTAGCGGTGATGGAGGCTTCGGGTGGCTATGAGCGGACAATCGCCCGTGCTCTTCAGCGAGCAGGTTTTGAGGTGCGCGTTGTCGATCCCAAGCGGGTTCGCCATTTTGCCAGAGCCGCCGGCCGGCTGGCCAAGAACGACCGCATCGATGCCCAGGTGATTGCCGAGTTTGGCGCCGTTTTCGCGGACACGGAACGATGCGAGATCCCGCCCGATGCCAAACGAGACCATTTGGCGGGCCTGGTCGCCGCTCGCCAGGCTCTGATGGACCATCAGACCGGGTTGCGGAACCAGATATCGGCTGCCCCTGCCGGCGCAGCGCGCCACGCGCTGGCGGCGACTTTGAAGCCGATCGCCGGTGCGATCAAGAAACTGGATCGGTTGATCGCCACCGCGATCGCCGAGCATCCGCCATTCGCCGCGCTGGCTGCTCAGTTGGACACTGTGCCGGGCCTCGGCCCGGTGGTGATATCCGCCCTCATTGCCTGGCTGCCCGAGCTCGGTCGGCTCGACCGCCGCGCGCTCGCAGCCTTGGTGGGGATCGCACCATTCGACGACGACAGCGGCAAGCGCACCGGCCAACGCTACATCCAAGGCGGTCGGCGCAAGCTACGCAACATCTTCTACATGGCGGGAATGGGCGGCGCGACGCAACACAATCCGGTGCTCAATGCCTATTACAGGGCGCTGATCGAACGCGGCAAGCTGCCCAAGGTTGCCATCGTCGCCTGCATGCGCAAGCTGCTCACGATCCTCAACGCCATGGTGGCGCAAAACAAGGACTGGGAGCCGAAGCTCGCCACCGCCCTTTCCGCGGGTACCGAATGATCCCGCCTAGCTCCCATGGTCGGCGCACTTGGCGCCGACCACTTGCCAAGCCAAACGAACTGGCAATTCGGTCGGGTCAAGGCCGAAGCCGGCGGAGCCGGGCGCGCGCCAGCGCGAGCCTTGACGCGGCCGGATTGCCAGTTCACTCAACACAGTTGCTCACCCCACCCTCTCCCCTTCGGGGCGAGGGAGTGAAACGCCGAACGGAACTAACAGTCAACGCAGCCGTGTCCCCTCGATCAGCTGCGGGGTATGGTCCCGGCCCTTCGGCCGGGACCACATCTACGTACCGGTTCCGCCATACCTAATGCCAGGCCGCCGCGATCGCCACTTGCAGGGCTTGGTCGGCGGGCATTTGCGATTGGGTCGGGTTGAAGCTCGGGCTGCTGGCAGCGTAGCTCGCCATGGCGCCGACCAGCTGCTGCAGTGCTGAGTCGAGCTTCAAGCCGTCGCCGGCGTCGATGGCTTGGACCTGGGCGTGGGCAATAGGTCGCCGTTGAAGAAATCCGAACCAAAGGGACCAACGGTGCCGCGGTAGGAAATCACCGCTTTGCCATTCTAGAGATATGTCTGCTCAAAAAAGCTGTCGCCGGAGATTTCCGTGCGACCAATAAGCACTGCCCCACCAACTCCGGCCGCCGCTCCACTTGGCAAATTAAGGACCGAGTTGGAGCTGCGGTTATATGCGTCCATAGACAAAATCGCGTAAAACAGATTGTCATTCATGGGCCGTCTCCTACAATCATGTCATAAGTCAACTGAAACTGGTCCTGACGGTATATCACCATGTGATTCTTCTGGGAGTTTTCCAACTCCTTGTACCAGGGAAGTTTCTGGTTGATGTCGATTACGATTGGATCATCCGTGGTCTCAAGTTTCGCTGACGCTAGGCGTGCATCGCCCCCGATCACCGCGGCGAAGTCTGGCGCTTTCAGCGGCATCGCCGTTGTCGGATCAGCAATGTTCTTGAACCAGATGAATTGGGGTAGATTCTCTGGCGTCAGGTCGGCGTGTGCTGGCGCTCCGGAAAGCTCGCGGAGGCGCTCTCTGGTGACGACGTAGCCGCCTTCTGGCATCTGCGACTGCGGGTTGAGCGCTCGCAGAGATAGCCACGGTGCGCTCACTGCGGTCCGATCGAGGCGGCTCGAGAGCGAAGCCACCAACACACCACGTGCGCCGAGTTCCACGAGCACCGCCTGTCCTCTGACGTCAATGGCGTATTGGTTGCCGTTAGACAGCGCCGCCACGAACTGCGGCCAGAAATGAAACCGGACCTCGATCACGCTGGAGCCGGAATGAACCTGTCCGTCGGCCTCGATCGCAATCGTCAGACGATAGCGGTGCGAATAGGTGGGAAAGCTCAGCCAATACCAAGCGACCATGGCCGCGAAGCCAACGGCCACAATCCAGAGCGTGCGTGTCATGGGCACGCCGCCGGCGGGGCCACGGCGACGCGCCATGATAGCGTCGCAGCACGAAGGGCTTGGATCAGACAATTCGTCTGCAGACCAATCTCCGCAACCTGGTTGCCGCCAGTATGTTGCACAGGTTCACTAAGGTCGCTCGGCCGCAAAGGCCGGGGCGCAAGCCGGAATTGGCAGCGAGGGATGAGCAATGGGTAAGGTGTCCCCGTAATTCCCTCAGCTTTCCTAAAGGAGAATGTTCAAGATCGCGATGTTAGCCTCGGTTAACTGGCTCGCGTGGTCGAATTTCAGATCGATGGTCCAGTGGGTGTACCCTGGGAGCCCAGGAACCAGGGCTTGGCAGTTCAGTCGCCCTTCCTCAGGCGAAGGCTGCGATTCGCAGTCGATCCCCTCGCTTTTTAGAGCAACACGCGCATGGATTTCATCGCTTCCGATTGGAATGTGACGCAAGAACACTTCGCGAGCAGCAGTCGAATTGTTCGTCGATGCCCCATCGTATACGTCGTTCATTGCGCTCAGGAGCAGATGGGACCGATAAAACTGCCTGACCTCAAATCGGCGCCATGTCACATTCGCAGCGACAAAAACGACAAGGGCCCCGAGGCAGGCCGTCACAATCCAGCGCGTGCGTGTCATGGGCGCACCAGCGGCGGTGCCACGACGACGTGGGAAACGGCTTGGGTCACAAGCATTGCGGCATCACATCCTCACATGGGCAGTAAATGCTGCGGTCGTAATCTACGATGACGGCGGAACCGATTTGTGTGCCACTCATAACTACGCCATTATTGTATCCGCGGTTGTACGCATCCATCGCAAGAACAGCGAGAAAGAGATCGGAAGACATGTCACAGCCCCTTGATGAAATCGTTTCCGGTAAGATTTCGCGACGGACGGGACCACGTGGCATCGAACGGCCCGCCAAGATACCCCTTGAAATCTTTGAGCCACGGCAACTTCCGCTCAATCCCTCTCGTCAACGGGTCGCTGGTCATCTCAATCCAGGCTCGCATTAGGCGCACACCAGGGCCGAAAGGGCCGAATGCTCGCGGGAGGTTATTGGGCGGCACCACGCGCGCGCCTTTTGGATCGTCGAGGTCGGTGAAGGTAACCAGCAACGGCAGTTGGTCGGCTCGCAATTCGGCCACTTTGTCTTGCCGATCGATCGTGCGACATCCGCCGAGGCACTGACGAAAGCAAGCGCACGGATCACTGCCGCCCAAGGCCGACCGCGACGCGCACGCGACGCGCACGCGACGCGCCCGATTTTACTCCTCGTGAATCAACCACGACGACGTCACCTATCCGGACGCTGGCGGTCCGACGACCTCCGCTCAAACGGTGCTCCAACTCACTGAAGTCGCTCGTCAAGTCATCGCCCTCCTGCCCCACCAAATACCGGATGGAACTCTAGCCCCTCCCGCCGGTTGGAGCGCAACATTACAACCTAAGATGACGATTGTATTACAAAAAACGTACATCTTTAGCGAAAATGTCGTTCTATCCACATGTAACTGTATGATTTTGCGTGAGTTCTCTTTCCCTCCAAGCCCGTTTCCTCGCCGAACTTCAACAGCGAGATAGCCCGGCTCCTCTCGATGAGGCGACTGCTCGCATAGATTGCGATAGTGTTGGCGCGGAAAGCACTGCAATGAGACGCTCAATCTTTGCCGCGCGGCCATACTTATGAGAGACCGATCGCACGACCGTTGTTCGTCGCCCAGCCTGGGCTGCGCCCCTGTGGTGAGACACGGCGGAAGCTAGGAAATGGTGGCGTCGACCGCCGCATTCGGCGCGTGTGCGCAGGATGCTGGGCTCGCCTTGGCTCGGCGCCGGCTCGTCGTCGAGGATGGTGTCGTGGCCGAACGTTCCGCCCATCACGAAATTATTGAGCCCGATTCCGCCGATCGCGGTCTGGTCGCCGCCCGCCAGATAGAAGATCGACGACTGATCGGGGCCGGTCAGCGTCCCGCTGCCGGCGATGACCGCGCCGGCCGGCACGCCGAGCGCGGTGGCGGCGGCGGCGATGTCGAGCGGCAGGTTGGACGCCTCGAAGGCCCGCACCATGCTGGCGAACTGATAGCCGTAGGTGACCTTCTGGCCGGTGGCTTGGGCCACTCCATTTCCCGATCCGCGGACGAAATTGCCGAGCACCACATCGATGATGGGTGTCCATTGCGCGAGCCAGGCCGTGGCACCGGCGGCGTCGCTGGGCGCCGCCTGGAAGATCGCCTGGTACATGGGGGTGAGCTCGCCCGCGGTCGTCGCCGTGAAGGTGTCGGAGGCGGTGTCGTAGGCGATGCCCGGAAAATACGCTGCCAACGGGCCCTGCATGGCGAGCCGCAGCGCATCGAGATCGAGCGCCGTGATCGCGCCGGTGATGAAGCTCGACATCGCGGCCAGCATCGCGCTGGGGTCGGTCGGCGCCTGGTCGATCGGGAACGGCTGCCCGTAGAGCCGCTCCAGGAAGCCGATCTCGCCGGCGCTCAGTATCGTCCAGGTATCGGTCGAGCCGCTCGCCGGCGCCTGCGCCAGCACTTGCGCGAAGGTCGGCCGCGCGATGACGTTGCCGTCGGCATCCCTGACCAAAGCACCGCTGGCGAGCTTAAAATAGGAGCCGGAGGCGTCGGTGGCCACATAGCCGAAATCGTCGACCGTGGCGTTGCCGTTGGCGTCGGTCGACAGCAGGATCGACACGTCGGAATGCCCGGCCGCGGGATCGACCACCTGCAGGGTGCCGCTCGCGTCAGGCAGCTTCACGGCCTTGGCCCAGGCCACGAAGATCGGCAGCGCGGCCGCCCGCAGCGCTGCGAGGTTCGGGACATTCAGATTGGGCAGGTCGGCATTGATGGTGTCGATCAAGGTCGGATCGAGCGTCATCGCAACGCGCAGGTCGGTGAGCGTGCCGTAGCCCTTGAGATTGGGCATGGCGGCCGCCGCGGTACTCACCGTGGTGTCGCCGAGATAAGTGGAATGGAACGTGTCGACGTTGAAGTTTACATCATCGATCGCTCCGGTTGTACCGTCGACACGCGTAAAGCTGCCGGTCGCCGTGATGGTGTTGCCGGCCTGGGTGTCGCCGGTCTGCGTGGTCGAGGCGAGACTGATGGAAGCGACGCCGGCTTGCGCCAAGGTCTCGAGCTCGCCGGTATCGACCGTGCCGTTACCGTTGACGTCCACCCACATGCGCAATTGCGTATAGATCGCATCATTGGCATCGATGACGCCGTCGGCGTTGACATCATATTGCGCCAGCGCCGCGAGGCCCTCGGCACCCGGCCCGCCGAACATCTCGCTGATGGTGGGCGTGCCGCTTTCGCCCGGCTGCTGCAGCACCAGGACGCCGTCGTTGGCCCCGACCCAGCCGGTACGCGTCGCAAAGCCGGCGCCATGCATATCGAGCATCGGTGCGGCGCTGCTCAGCGCCGTGAGGTTGACCCCAGTGCCGCCGAGATCGAACACCAGCGGATCGGCCTTGAAGAAGGTCAGCCCGGTCCTGACAAAGAGCATTTGGTTCCCGAGCTTAAACATCACATGGATGTTCTCCATGTAGGGCCGCTTGAGATCGAGCAGCCGATCCGCGTAGACCTCAGATAGGCCGACGAAAATTCCGGCAGTCAGCTCAGAAAAGGGCACGTTGGGCCCGCCGTGGTAGTTCGACACATAGGTCTTGCCGCCGGACCTGTTCTCGATGACGAGGTCACCCAGATAATTCAACCCATAGCGGGTGTTGTCGGGCCCGACGACCCACTGATCCTCGGAGCCGATGAAACCCACCGCCCCGCGCAGCAGCATGTCGTCCGAGAAAATCTTATCGGTCGCCGTCAGGCCGTTGAGCAGAATGTCGTTGGACAGCATGAATTCATTCCCGCCAGCCCGCGCGTTGACGGTCGTGTGCTTGCCCAGGTGGCGTATGGTATTGTGGCCGGTGCCGAGATCGATCGTGACGTTTTCGTGATCGATCTGAATATCGTTGTTTCCGTTGCCAACGTTGACGAATTGAATTCCGGTATCTTGAACGCCGGAATCGCTCGGCGGCGCCAATCCTTGGATGATAATTTTTTGCGACCGATCACCGACTTTGATCGTTTGGAAGTTCTTAAAAACAAGGTCGAAGCCTCGGAGCTTGCCGTTATCAAGGATAAAAGGCCGATCGAAATTCGTCAGATCTATGACATCTCTGCTGTCATGGCCACCGCCGTCGATTTCCTTAAGCGGTGCCAGCAATTGTGCGGCGCCCGATCCGAGCTTTACCGTATCGTCGTGCGGAGAGAGCTTGAATTTCTCGATGGACAGAAGCGTGTCGGTTCCGCCATAGCCATTGTCGCTGACGTCGATGGTCTTGTTTCCATCGACCGTTATGGATTTGCTTGGATCAATTTCCACCGTGACGCCATGAGTAGGCGGCAGCTGGCGGTCCCCGATCGAGTAATCGGCGGTATCGATTCCATCCTGAGGAATCGCCGTTACCCTGTTGCCACCGTCGATAAAGTTGTTGCCACTTCCACCTGAAAGTGTGTCGTTGCCAATACCGCCATAGAGATAGTCATTCCCAGTTCCGCCCCGAATTGTATTTTTTCCAGTAAACCCGACAATCACCACATTCTGGTTATCCTGGCGCATTGATAGATCGAGGGTCTGATCGCCTGGAGCAGAGTATTTTCCAAGTCTGACGATACCGATCTGATTGCCGTCCGAATAGCTGATATCTCGACGCAGCAGAGTGAATCTGTCGTCTGCATTTGGCAATGCCGCATTGTACGACGCTCTCTCATTGTCGGACCACCTCATGTCCCTTGCTACCGCGTTCTCCAAGCGTACCGCGTCACCCAAGTAATCAAAGCCGGCTGAATTTAGTTCGGCCTCTGTCGCTCCAAAACCGCTTGCACCAACCGGGTCTTTAGTGCCGGTAAGCGCATGGGATAATTCATGGATGATCACGAGAGATGGGTTTACTTTAACGAGCGCGCCTTTGGTGTTGAATTCGTACCAGTTGTTGATTACGATCTATCACGCCGCCAAAATCAAAACCGGGGCCCGGGGAATAATTCAACCATTTGATTTTCGCGTGAACCGTATCCCAGCTCATGTTCCTGCTCTCCTTCTCCTGCTAAATTGGCGGATTCGCGTTCACTTGTTGCCGTTCGGCCTTCTTCGGATATCGCGCTCTAAAAACGATTCTCCTCTGGGCACCAGCTCGATCGCGCCTCCGGAGTCGCGCTTAAGCGTTCCGATGACGATCCCCCTGTCACCGGCCCGGAAGATGTGATCACAAGATGTAGGAATCCAAATGATCTTGATGACGCTCCCGTCAATTTGACCCTTGAGAACCTTTTCAACACGCGCAACAGCCGTCCAGTAGCCAGGCCTATTGGTTTCGGCGGCGTCAGTGATCGTGACTTCAACGATCGCAGGTGCATCAATGCCATGCGCGATATCCGCCTGCTCGAAAAACAAGGTACGCTCAAACCCGGGCCAGCACGCCAGAGCACCAGAGCAGCCAATCCACGCCACAAAGATGGCCACATGCATTGCCAATATTATGGGGCGTAATACTGATTTGGTGGATGTTCGCGCACGACTTGTCCGACCTACATCCATGACTCGCCTCCCGACCGCCTCATTACATTCCTCGCACAACTTTGTGGGAAAAACCGGGTATCCAACACCCCCACCCGGACGAGCGCCTCGAACGCTTCTCCGAGCACAAATGTCTCCCTCTGCGCGCGACACCTTGAAATCGCGCGCTTAAGAATGAATGCCAGTGCCTGTCTATAGAAAGTGCGCAACAAACAACCCCCTTGCAACTTCACAATTCCAATTGCTCCATGATACCCGCAACTCGCCCCTCTGAATTTTCGCGGTAGCAAGCACAACGGTGTCAACATCCGGGCGCCGCCGGACTGGTCACCTCCGCTCAAATTGCCAGGTTCACTAAAGTCGCTCATCAACGCGCCACCCTCCTGCCCGCACGCGAGATAGAAACTCAAATCCCTCCCGCCGGTTGGAGCACGTCACGAGGCCAGTTCCAGCGACCCAGCAATAGTGATCATGATCAATTCCGCTTCGACGACCAGTTTGGATTCCGCACCTTAGGGCAACCCAATCGCACGACCGTACCCATTTGCAATGTCGCCGCCAAGAATGCGGCGCACACCCGCAGCATACTCAACGCCAACACACGCAACTTGCCACCCACCCCGTCGTCCAGAGGGCGATGCTATAACCATCGAACGCCGTGTAATGCCTGCTCGGCATCGGAGGTTCCTTCTTATTTCTCGCGAGCTGTTCAACCACGGTCGCCCAAATACGTCAGAAGAGCCAGAGACGTTATTGTTCCAACACCAACCGCCAGAGCGATACGACTGCGGCCCAAGGAATTCAACTTTCGAACAACGTATATCGAGAGAGAAACCAGAAGCGCTTCCACGACACTGTACGCTGAATAGGCGGATATGCTCGCGTATTCCCGGCGGCACTGTCCGCCTGTTTGGGCGATGAATTGATTGGTCTCTGAAAACGTCACAAAAAACAACATCACCGACAAGGCGAGGTATGCCGACAAGCCGAGGGTCGCCACTTCAGCGCACCACCAAACCCGGCCTGGATTGCCATTGTCGTTCATGATGCCCCTCCAATAAACATTCGGTCGCCGAGTGCAAACCCGCCCTGCAGATTCAGTACGCCGGTTGCAGAAGCTTTCAGTTGGCCATACCACGGCAGCTTCTTGTCAATGTCGACCGCGATCGGTTTGCCCGTCATCTCGACTTGCGCGATGGCAAGGCTTGCATTGCCTCCGATCACCGCAGCGAAATCCGTTGCTTTCACCGGCCTCGCTGTTGCCGGGTCAACAACGTCCTTGAACCAGACGAATTGCGGCAGGTTGTCCGGCGTAAGGCCGGCGCGCCTGGGTGCCTCGGAAAGCTCGCGGAGACGCTCTCTGGTCACCACATAGCTACCTTCCGACATTTCCGGCTGCGGATTAAGCGCTCGCAGAGCCAGCCACTGTGCGCTCACCGCGGCTTGATCCGTGTAGCTAACAAGCGAGGCCACCAATGCGCCGTGCGCGCCGAGGTCGACGAATACGGCCTGTCCTCTCACGTCAACGGCGTATTGCCCCCCGCCAGACAATCCCGCCACGAACTGGGGCCAGAAACGAAACCGGATCTCGATCACACTGGAGCCGGAATGAACCTGTCCATCGGCCTCGACCGAAATCGTCAATCGGTAGCGGTGCGAATACGTGGGAAAGTTCAGCCAATACAGGGCGACGAGGGCCGCCACGCAGGCCCCAACAATCCAGCGCGCACGTGTCATGAGGTCACATCCGGTGGGGCCGCCGCAACACGCGGTGACCAAGTGGCAATTCGGCGGGTTCGGGTCACGAGCATCGAAACGTCATGATTCTCTGGTCACTCGATCGTGCGACATCCGCCGAGGCACAGATGAAAGCAAGCACACCGATCACCGTCGCCCTGAAGTCGCTCGTCAACTCGCCGCCCTCCTGCCCCATCAAATGGGAAAGGAACTCTAGTCCCTCCCGCCGCAAATCCCCAACCGCCCTAGTCGCCCGCTTCAGACAAGCTGAAGGGGTCAGTCCCTTGAAGGATGTGTGGACAGGAGTTGATCACTTCAACAATTGATCCATTCACTTTGGGTGAAGCTACCGACTAGAGAGATATGTTCCATTTGGCGACTTTTGCAGCGGCAAGCAGAGCAGAATCACCAAATTGCAGATCGACAACCCAGATCGTATATCCGAAGGGATGTGAAACCCGCACTCCACTTGCTCGTCCGAGGTTGCCGGCTGCTTTTTGCAGCTGAGCCCCTCGGCAGAGAGAACAGCGAGGGCGGTCGTGGCATCCGTTCCAATTGAAACGTGCTGCAGCAATGCTGCCTGAGCTGCGACCGACTCAACTGTCGCCTCATAGCCGCGGGCCTGGCCGAACAGGCTCGCCGCCGCGTGCGCCTGGCCGAACTGGCTCATGTCGAAGAAATGCAAGATGGCCGCGATCGCCGTACATCTCCTCGGCCAGCACCTTGGCGAGATGGGTCTTGCCGACCCCGGCGGCGCCGGCGAGACAGAACACCGCGAGCGGCTTGTCCTTGCGCTGCGCCGCGATGCGCCGGCGCAGCTGCGCCGCGATGGCGCCGACCGCGTCGTCCTGGCCGATCACGCGCGCCTTGATGCGCCGGGCGAGATCGTCGGCATCGATGGTGATGAGCCGCTGGCTGCGGGATTCGTAGGCCTGCTCCAGCGCCGTGCGATTGGTCAAGCGATCGAGAACGTCCATGATGTACCTCGGAAGATAGCGACCCTGATAGATGAACACGAAGACGGCGGCGAAAGCGGCAACCACCACCAGCGCGATGGCGAGCGCCGGCGCGGCACGATCGACCGTAATGAGGAACAAGATGATGAGCAGCCGCGTGAACCACGGACCCATCATGGCGCCGCAACCTGGATATGCTCGCCGGGCGCCAGCGGCCGCAACGATACCTGGCCGCCGCGCGTGACCAGCGCGAGCGTGATGCCGCCGGCCTCGCCGTCCTTGACGGCGGCGACGTCGACTACGCCGCCCTGATCCAGCAGCACCGGAACCGGCATCCACGATTTGTCGAGGACGACTGTTTGCGTGAGACCGCCGGAGCGGATCGCGATGGTGTCGCCGTCGGGATCCATGCTGTCGGTGACCACGATCCAGCCGATCCGGCGATGGCCGGCGAGCACATCGTGCTCGACCTGCCGGTGCTGGAACGCGGGGAGATTGAGCGCCGCCACGGCAGCCGCCACCGCGTCGCGATCGGCCCGATCGACCAGGGTGACCATGCCGGGACCGAGGTCGGCCGGACTTGCGGGAACATGGGGATGCAGCTGCGCGGCGCCGGGAGCGAGCAGCCAGAATGCCGTGAACAGCACGCCGGCCGTGACAAGCGCGGCCGACGCCAGTCCCGCCCCAGGCGGCGCGGCCGGGGACAGCACAGCATCGGCGAGAACCGGTTCGGGCGTTGCGTCGTGGCCAGCCATTGCAACATCGGAGCGAGAGGTCACCGTCGATTGCAGTCTAGACGCGCGAGGCGATGCGCACGTTAAGATGCACCCGCAGGGGCGCCGGTTTGGAGAGCAGGGTTATTTTGTGGTGAAGGAATTTGGT
>Ga0209068_10001416_pt1 | contig 11969 bp, 11 predicted proteins | sample ColStrG_CSR_2012_FD_187200 | JGI IMG/M metagenome (GOLD analysis project Ga0209068, IMG submission 187200) | Freshwater sediment microbial communities in response to fracking from Pennsylvania, USA - Cold Stream Run_MetaG_CSR_2012 (SPAdes)... | ecosystem: Environmental > Aquatic > Freshwater >... | reverse complement strand
TGGCGCCCACAGCGGCCAGCAGCACTAGCAGCTTGAGCAAGACCTCCGCGCCGTGTCCTGGCATGATGCCCGGCCGCAGCCAGAAATAAGCAACCGGCAGCGAGAGGATGAGAGCGCACCACGCCCACACCAGTTTTCCCAGCGTGTTTTGCATTATATGGTTTTCCGTACCCCGTTCAGGCTTCGTGGTTCATGAACCACTCTTGCGCCTTGAGAACCTTCTTGCCGGGCTTCGCCACATGCCGGGTAAAGACGCCGTCGGACTGCATGATGCGCACCCCTCCCTGGTCATCGAGATATTTCTGCAGAATCTTGTCGCGTATCCGTCGCACAATGCGAGTGTTTTCGATGGGGAACAACACCTCCACGCGACGGTTCAAGTTGCGTGGCATCAAATCCGCGCTACCTATATAGACCTTCTCCTCGCCGCCATTGTGGAAGTAGAAAATGCGGCTATGCTCCAAAAAACGCCCGATGATGCTGCGCACTCTGATGTTCTCGCTGACGCCCGGAACGCCGGGCCGCAAAGAACAGACGCCGCGCACAATGAGATCGATACTCACTCCGGCACGCGCGGCCTCGTACAACAAACGAATCATGCCGGCGTCTTCGAGCGCGTTCATCTTGAAAATCAAATGGCCGTCACCGTGCGCCGCATGGCGTTCCATTTCCGCGCGGATCAGTCTCTCCAAGCCGCTGCGAATACTGTGCGGCGCCACCAACAGCTTGCGGTAGGCTTTCTTGGCCGAATAGCCGGTGAGGTGATTGAATAGATCGCTCACATCGGCGCCAATTTCCTCGTTGCAGGTAAACAAACCTAAATCGGTATACGCGCGGGCTGTCCCCGGGTTATAGTTGCCGGTGCCGAGATGCAGGTAGCGGCGGATGCGTTCTCCTTCACGCCGCACCACCATCGCCATCTTGCAATGCACTTTTACGTTAGGCAAGCCGTAGACGACATGCACGCCTTCACGCTCGAGCTTCTGCGCCCATTCGATGTTGCTCTCTTCGTCGAAGCGGGCCTTGAGTTCCACCAGAACCGCCACCTGCTTGCCGTTTTCGATGGCATCCAACAACGCTTCAACGATAGGCGAGTTCCGGCCCACTCTATAGAGCGTCATCTTAATCGCGAGCACGTCGGGATCTTCCGCCGCCGCGCGCAGGAAATCCACAAGCGGCTGGAACGATTCGAAAGGATGATGAAGCAGCACATCGCCTTCTTGAACCGTTTTAAAAATCTCGCTTCGCTTGCCCGCAAAACCTTTCGGCGTGAAAGCCATAAAGGGTTTGTCATTCAAGGCGGGTCTGTCGATACTCAAGAGCGCCTTGACACGGCCGAGGTCCACCGGCCCATCGACGCGGTAGACGTCGTTGTGATCCAGTTCCAAATTGCTGGTGAGCAGGTCCACCAGCTTTTGCGGCATGCCTGTTTCTACTTGCAGGCGGACGGCATCGCGAAAGCGCCGCCGCCAAACTGCCTCTTGAATGGATTCGAGGAGATCTTCCGTTTCGAGTTCTTGAATAGCTAATTCGGCATCGCGGGTGACGTGAAAAACGTGCGCGTTCAAGATTTCCATGTCGGGGAAGAGCATGCCCAGGTTGGCGATAATCACTTGTTCCAGCCAGACATAGGCCAGTTCTCCCGGCTCCGCCGGCACGGCAAGCAATTGCGGCAACGTGCCAGGCACTTTGATACGGGCGAAGCGCTCGACGCCATCGCCATTGGTGACCGCCGCTCCGATGTTGAGGCTTAGGTTCGAGATGTGGGGAAAGGGCCGGCCCTGATCGACCGCCAGCGGCGTCAATACGGGATACACTTCGCGCGCAAAATATTCGTCGACGAAACTTCGCTGCTGGGAATTGAGTTCATCGAGATTGAGAATCCCGATCGCGGCGTCTTTCAATTCGGGCATCAGATCTTCGCACCAGAGGCGGTAGATTTCACTCATCAAGCCCGTGAGTTCGACGCGGATGAGTTCTAATTGCTCGAGCGGCGAGCGGCCGTCGATGCTGATTTCGGTGGTCCGCGTTTCCAACTGTTGCCACAAATTGGCCACGCGAACCATGAAGAACTCGTCGATATTCGACGCGAGAATGGAAACGAACTTGACGCGTTCGAGCAGTGGGTTGTGGGCGTCCTGCGCTTCTTCCAAAACGCGCCTTTGAAACGCGAGCAGGCCGAGGTGGGGGTTCAGGTAGAGTTCGGGAGAATCCAGTTTCGGCAAAGCTGTGGATTCGCGGCCGGCTGTGGCGGGTAATTTGCTGATTCCGGTGGACATGGGGGTGGTAGCGCTGCATTTAATACTGTAAACCCTGGTCATGAACACGGCGTGGTTGTGGCCGAATCCGCCCGGCTTGGTTGTCCAGCTCGTGGCGGGGCGCCGCCAGTCTGGCATTCGGCAATCAAAACGTCAATTCGGCGAGCGCCAGCCAAACGGTAACAGTGACGAGCAGCGGCAGCGGGCGACTTCATCGTCACCGCGAACACTTGCGGAACGACCGTGGCGGCGGGCGCGAGTTGTACGCTGAGCGCGGCGTTCAAGCCGACCGCGATGGGTAGCCGTACTGGCAACGTGCTGCTCACGGATAATGCCGCCGGATCACCGCAGGCCATCACCTTGACGGGAACAGGTCTCGCGCCGGTTGTCACACTTTCGACGGCCAGCCTCGCTTTCGGGGGCCAGAATGTGGGCGCGGCCAGCGCCAGCCAAACCATCACCGTGCGGAATACCGGAACCGCGGCGTTGCCGATTGCTTCGATCGTGATCGGCGGGACGAATGCCGCTGCCTTCAGCTTCGTCAACAACTGTGGAACAAGCATCGCGGTTGGCGCGAGCCGTACGTTGGTCGTCACATTCAAGCCAACCACCGTCGGGGAGCCGTACCGCGAACTTGCTGATCACGGATAATGCCGCAGGTTCGCCGCAAGCCATACCGCTCACTGGGATCGGTACGGCGCCACTCGTCAGTTCGCCCACGAGCCTTAATTTCGGCACGGTGAAACTGTATACAACCAGCCCCAGCCAAACGGTTACGGTGAAGAACAGCGGTACCGGCCTTTTGACGATTAGTAAGATCGCGCTTACGGGGACCAATGCCATATGCTTCACCATCACCGCGAAAACCTGTGGAGGGAGTTTGGCGGCGGAGGCGAGTTGCACAGTGAGCGTGGCGTTCCGGCCGACGGTAGTGGTGAGCCAATCGGCGAACTTGACGATTACGGATAATGCGGCGTGGTCGCCGCAGGCGGTGGGGCTGAGCGGACAGGGGGTGAGGTGAGTTGACGGAACTACGCCGGCGCCGTGCCCACCAGCGCCAGCTTTTGCACAGCCAGAAACGTATCCGCCTCCGCCGCATTCTTATCGGCACGGTAACGTTTCACGCGGGCAAAGCGCAGAGAGAGTCCGCTCACATAGCGCGGACTCACTTGAATCTCGTTGAAGGCGATCTCCGCAATCAGCTTCGGCTGGACGTACACCGTGTATTTATCGCGCGCCACTTCCAGCTTCAGTAGTTCCGCCGTTTGCCAGATCAGCATCTCATCGGTGAGCCCTTTGAAGGTCTTGCCCAACATGGCGAAGCCGCCCTTTTCGGTATCGCGCGCGCCCAAGTGCAGATTACTAAGAAAACCGCGGCGCCGCCCGTTGCCCCATTCAGCCGCCAGGACAACCAGGTCGAGCGTGCGAGCTTGCTTGATTTTGAGCCAGCTTTGACCGCGCGCGCCAGCCGCATAGAGAGACGAAACCGCTTTGGCCATGACACCTTCATGGCCGCCGGCCAACGCTCGCCCCAGGAAATCTTCGGCGCGCTGCGCATCGCCGGTTGCCAAATGCGGAATCAGGTGCTTTGCCGGCGCCAGCCGAGCTAGTTCGCTGAACCGGCGGCTTTGTGGTTCGTCGACCAGCGGCGCGCCGTCGAGATAAATCAGATCGAACCAAAACGGAGTCATAGGCAGTTCAGCCGCCAGCCGTTCGACATCCAGTTTGCGTCCGAAACGGCGCATGGAGACCTGGAATGGTTGGGGTCGGCCTTCCGGCGTGAGGCTCAAAACTTCGCCGTCGAGAATGAGGTCGCGGGCGGGCAAGTCGCGCGCCGCTTGGACAACTTCGGGCACGGCTGCCGTTACTTCATTGGCCGCTCGCGAATAAACAGCAACGCGGTCGGCCGATTTGTGAACTTGTATGCGCGCGCCGTCGAGTTTATATTCCAGCGCCACTTCACCCAACTCCGTGAGGGCCGTTCCCACATCTTCGGCCGACTGCGCCAGCATCGGCTGCACCGGCCGGAACAATTGAATATCAAACTGCGCCAAGCCGGCTTCGCCTTTTTCAAAGACCGCGTGGGCAATGGCGGTAGAGCCGCCGGCCATCATGGCGGCGCGCCGAATGCGCTCGGGTGGCAAATTGGTGGCTTTGGCCAGCGCTTCGAGCATAATGCCCTCGAGCGCCCCCTGCCGCAGTTCACCGCCAATCAGGCGGAACAGAAACTCCTGTTCCTGGCGCGTGGCGAGATGAAAGATCTCCCCCAAGAGGAAGCGCTTCCGCTGTTCCGCCCCGGAACCTTTGGCGGCGGCAAGCTGGTCAAAGAGCCGGTCCACCTGCAAGATCTGGAGCGATGGCGCCGCGGTTGGCTCAGGCATGGCTGTGTGCAGCGTGGCATAGCCAACGCCGAGGCGGCCCTGGCGCAGCGCGCCCGAAAGAAAGGCCACCGCCGTCGCGGTTTCTTCGGGCGACAACTGCTTGAGCAGAGCCGCCAACAAGGCGGTTTTTTCGAGCCGTTTGGAGGTATCGGATACCTGGCGGGATACCTCGACGAGGCTAGCGAGCAACATAGCGCTCGTCGATTTCAACCCGGAAGCCGGCGGCCAGCGCGTTCGTTTCATTGGCCATACCGACGACGGCCAACAACTCGCCCAGCATTTCCTCAGTAGCGCCTTTGGCGCGCGCGCCCGCGGAATGCGAAGCCATGCAATAGCCGCATTGATTGGTGGCGCTGACGGCCAGATAGATCAGCTCTTTGGTGAGCGGATCAAGCGCGCCCGGCGCCATTACCTGCTTTATGCTTTCCCAGGTGCGCTTCAGGGTTGGCGGATGCCCGGCCAGCGCTTTCCAGAAATTATTGATGTAGTCCGTCTGGCGCGTTGCCATGATGTCGTCGTAGACGGCGCGCACTTCGGGACTTGCGTCTTGGTATTCCATAGCTACGATTTACCAATGAGGATGCCGGTCAAAAAAACAAGCACGCCGCCCAGCACAACTTGCAAAGCGGCGCGGACCAGCGGCGTATCCATATAATGATGCCTGATCCAACTTATGGCGGCCAACTCTACGGCGACAATGGCCACCGCCACAGTGGTGGCAGTTTGAAAATCCGCAATCAAATACGGCAACGTGTGACCGATGCCGCCGGCCGTTGTCATAACGCCAGTCACTAAGCCGCGCACGACGGGACGGCCCCGCCCCGTGAGCGCGCCGTCGTCGGAGAGCGCTTCGGCAAAAGCCATCGAGATACCCGCACCGATGGAGGCCGCCATTCCAACCAGAAACGCGTCCCAACTGTTTTTGGTGGCGAAGGCGGCGGCGAAAACCGGCGCGAGGGTAGAGACGGAGCCGTCCATGAGTCCGGCCAAACCGGGTTGCACGAATTGCAGTACGAAGGCGCGTTTTACGGCGGCGTCCTCGCCTTGCTTGGCGCTAGGCGTAAGGTGCTCTTTTTCGATGGTTTCGGCGGAGGCGGTGTGCTTGGCTTCGGCTTCGGCCAAATCGCCCAGCAACTTGCGGGTACACGCGTCGGTGGTGCGGGCCATGGCCAGGTGATAGAAACGGCGGGTTTCGTTTTCCATGGATTCGATGGACGAACGAACCGCCTTGGGACCAATATTGCTCACCAGCCAAACGGCGGGGCGGGTGACGAATCCCTTAACGTCTTGGCGGCGAATGAGCGGAATATGCTCGCCGAAGCGGGTGCGGTAAAGCTCAATGAGGCTAGCGCGGTGGTCCGATTCCTCGGCCTGCATCTCGTTCAGGAGCTTGGCAGTAGCGGGGTACGCCTCGCTCAGGCCTTTGGCGAATTCGCCGTAGATACGCCCGTCCTCCTCTTCAAGGGTTATAGCGAGGGCTAGTATTTCCTGCTCGGAGAGATCTTTGAAGTTCTTCGCCATGGTTACAATAGTCGGGAATATTTGACGATACTACGAATAGGAACTTGTCCCTGGGCCAAATGAAACTATTCCTCAGCGCACTCTGGTACGAAGAAGACGCCCAAGATATGGTGGAATACTCCCTATTGCTGTCCTTCATCGTGGTGTGCGCCGTGGCAATCATGACCTCCACCCGAGTTCAGATCAGCGACATTTGGTCCACCATCAACAGCGCCTTGAGCAGCGCCATCAGCAGCTCCGGATCCTAGGCGCGAACCGCCATACTCTTCGCCTTGTCCCATTTCAAGTATTGCCGCTTGCGGAAAGATTCCACGGCCATATCGCAAATCACCACGCCATACAAGCCCAGCATGGAATCGCAATTCAGAAGCTGGTTATCGCGTATCGCGGCCTGTAGATTTCGATGATGCAAAGTCAGGTCTTCCGCTCCTTTCTTCTCGTAGGTGATGGGCTGCATGTCTCTCTCGAATTGCCGCTGGGGTTTGATGGTAAAGCCGGTGGGGCTGAAATAGAGCGTCGCCTTGTGGCCGCGGATCATGTGGTCCACCGGAGCGTCGTTACCCATCGAGGAGACTAACTGCATCGTCGGGCCGCCGGGATAATCGGCCAGCACGTTGAACGTATCGGGAATCTCGGCCAAGCTGTTCTTGTATTCGAAGGTGCCGCCCGTTGCGGCCACGTAATCGGGGAACGACAGGTTCAACGCCTTGATGAGGCGGGTGGCGCGGTGGATAAAAAGATCGGTGGCGATACCGCCCGAATAGTCCCAGTAACGACGCCAGCGGAAATAGCGCTCCGGGTCCCAGGCTCTTTTCGGCGCCGGACCGAGCCAAGCGTCCCAATCCAGATTGACGCCGGGCTTGGCGTCGGGGTCGATGGGGTAGTCGTCGCCGGCCCAGAAATCGCCGTGATAATTGCGCGAATAGTCGATTTGCGCCAGCACAATATTGCCCAGTTCACCGGCCCGGATGTGCTCATTCGCGACAGCATAAGACTCGTCGGACATACCCTGCACACCGACTTGCAGCTTGCGTCCGGTGGCCTTCACTTTAGCGACCAGCTTGTTGGCCTGCGCGATGTTTTGCGTCATGGGCTTTTCGACGTAAACGTGCTTACCGGCGTCAAGCGCGTCCATCGCCATCTGGAAATGCCAGTGTTCGGGCGTAGCGATCAAGACGTAGTCGATGTCCTTGTTGTCGAGAACCTGCCGGTAGTCGTTCAGCGGCTTGCCGCCGGTGAGTTGCGCGGCTTGGTCGAGACGCTTGCCGTAGATATCGCAGACGTTGACGATTTCGAAGTTATCGCTTTCGCGCATCTTGACCAGCGCTTCCATGTGGTTGGTGGCCATGCCGCCCGCGCCGATGATGCCGATGCGGAGGCGGTTATTCGCCGAGTAACCGCGCGCCGAGAGGACGGAGGCAGCGGCAACGGTTTGCACAAACTGACGCCTGGAAACTGGGGCAGTGGACATAGTGAGATTGTAGTGCCTTTAGCGTTCTGAATCGGAATAGACTCTCATCCTGCGGGTGGCTCCTCGTGCGCGCTCAACTCAGCCTCGATCTCTTCGATGGTCGGCAGTGTGCCCTTCAGTTGCTCGGGAAGCTTTTCAAGATGTTTGAATTCCGAAATGCCGAGCGGCTTCGCGATGTCACGGAGCGCATACTCCGCCACAATTCCGTTTTTCGCTTTGCAAAGGATGAGGCCAATGCTTGGCTTGTCGTCAGAATGGCGAAGCATGTCATCGACGGCGGAGAGGTAAAAGTTCATCTTCCCCGCGTACTCCGGTTTAAACGCACCCATCTTCAAATCGATAACAACGAAACATCTGAGCTTCAAATGGTAGAAAAGTAGATCAAGCTTGAAGTCTTCTCCGCCAACTCCAAGCGGCACTTGGTTGCCGACGAATGCAAAGCCGACGCCGAGATCGATCAAGAATCGGCGCAGTTGTGTAAGCAGGCCGCGCTCAAGATCGCGCTCTTGCGCTTCGTTCGTGAGCGTCAGGAAATCGAAATTGTAGGGGTCTTTGAGAATTTGCTGCGCGAGATCTGACTGCGGGGTTGGAAGCGCGGTCTGAAAGTTGGTAATAGCCTTGCCTTGCCGCCGGTATAGGCCGCTCTCGATCTGCATCACGAGAATATTCCGGCTCCAGCCGTTCTGGATAGCCTGTTGGGTATACCAAGTGCGTTCGTCGGGATCTTTTACCTTGTCAAGCAGGACGCAATTGTGGAACCAGGGTAATTTTGCAGCAAGCTGCTGCAAAATTGAATCGTCCGGCCAGGCCTCCGCGAAAGCCTTCATATAGCCAAGGTTACGAGGCGAAAGCCCCTGCATGTCCGGAAATTCTGACCGAAGGTCCTTCGCCAAACGCTCGATGACGCGGGTTCCCCAGCCATCTTCCTTTTGCCGGGTCAGGATTTCCCTTCCGATCTGCCAATAGAGCAGAACAAGTTCCTGGTTTACCGATATCGCGGCCCGGACCTGTGCAGTCCGAATCTGGGCCTTCAGACGCGCCAAGAGGTCTTGGTAGGTCTTTGAATTCGAGATGATGTTTGCCATCGGCTCTGTTCAGGCTGCGATCGCAGAGACCGCTTACCGTTTCGAAAGATCTCTCACCCAAATATCCTTAAATTCCATATTGCCCCTTCCTCCGGCGTGGAGCTGCAGGGCGATGGCGCCATCGAAGGAAGAAGCTTTGGGGTCAGTGAAATCGACCATCGGAACGCCGTTGAGGCGCGAACGGTAACGATTGCCAACCACTTCCAACAAATATTCGTTCCATTCGCCCATGCGCACGACGCCTTCATTTTCGGGCGAGGGCCAGACGACCCAACCGCGGCCATCTTCGGCATAAACGCCGGCGGTGTGCTTCATCATGGTGCAATCGATTTCAAACTGCATGCCCTGTGTCACGTCGGCCGTGCCCGGCTTGAAAGCGGAATGGAAGAAGACGCCGCTGTTGCCGTCGCCGACGCATTTGAAGCGCAGCGAGAGTTGGAAATCTTTGTAGAGCTTGACGGTTTGCAGATAGCCGTAGTCTTTGGTGAGCCCTTTGCCATGGATCAGACCGTTTTCCACCGTCCAGCTTTCATGGCCGACTTCCGACCAGCCGTTGAGCGTTTGGCCATCGAAGAGAGAAACCCAATCCTCGCCGGGCAAGGCAGCTTTCTTTTCCTGAGCGGTTGCCGAGGCGCAGTAGAGGAGAACGATGCAGGTTGCGGGCAAACATTTGGTGATTCGGATCATAGAGATTAGGTTAGTGCAAAGGTGTTTCATGCCGCTGCCGCGAGCCACTCGAGCGCCCGGGCCTTCAACGCCTTCTTCTCGCAATTTTCCGGCAGAAGGCCTGAAATGACTGCCGCTGAATCGGCTTTGGCCGCCAGTACTTCTTTCACATTTGCAAGCGTGATGCCGCCGATGGCGCACAGCGGCTTCTCGGTAAGGCTCCGCATATTCTTCAAACCCGCGAGGCCCACCACAGGATCGGGACGTAGTTTCGAGTTCGTCGCGAAAATTGGGCCGATTGACAAATACTCCACGGATTCGGCGTCGCCACGCTTCAATTCCGCCGCATTGTGGGTGGAAAGCCCAATCACCTCATCTGAAACAATGCGGCGCGCCGCGGCCGGCGGTAAATCTTCTTGCCCCACATGCAGCGCCGACTTCAGCAGGCTGGCGAAATCGGCCCGGTCGTTCAATACAAACAAGACGCCCGCATCTTGGCAAAGATCGGCCAGTCGTTTTGCCTCGTCGAAGTGCTTTTGTGTCCAATCGTCCTTGTGGCGATATTGCAGAATGCGCACGCCGGCATCGAGCAGCGCCTCGGCCGCCAAAGCCACGGGGCAGCCGCGCGCCGCCAGAACGGCGGTGTCCAGAATCGGGTAGAATTTGGGCAAACGGAACGGCGTGGCGGAAGTCATTTCCCGTCTTTCAAGTGACTCGCTAAGAACTGCGCGGTCCGGCCAAAAGCATCTTTCAACGTTTCGTCGCGCACGTAGGCGTGGTTCTCTTCCGGATAAAACGCTTCCTCAAATTGCTTGCCCTCGTGAATCAATTTTTCCGAGAGCTGGACCGCCTCCTGAAACAGCACATTATCGTCGGCGATGCCGTGCAGTAGCAGCAAGCTGTTTTGCAAGCGGCTGGAAAAATGAATCGGTGAACTGCGCTGATAGGCCTCCGGATTCTCAGCGGGCGCGGTCAACCGCTCATCGGTGTAAAGCGCATTGTAGTTGGCCCAATCGTAGACGCCTGAAAACGCGGCCCCCGCCTTAAATGTCGCGGGCGATTTGAACATGGCCATGGCGGTCATGAAGCCGCCATAGCTCCAGCCCCAGATGCCCACGCGGTTCATGTCGATATTCTTCAGACTCCGCAAATACTCCACGCCGCCCAATACGTCTTCCAGATCCGGCCCGCCCATGTTGAGATAAACGCCGGAACGCCAATCGCGCCCGTAGTTGGTGCTGCCGCGGTAATCCATTTCCAAGACAACGAACCCCTGGCTGGCGAGATAGTTGTTGAACACGAAGCGCAATTCCTGATAGCTGCCCCATTGCTTCAACACGCTGGTGGCATAACCCGATCCGTGAATGTACACAATCGCCGGCCGCGGCGCTGCCAAAGCGTCTTCCGGTTTATAGCCAGGCGGCAACAGCAAGCGCGCCGGTACAGGCTTGCGATCTTTCAACGATGGATAACTCACGAACTTCGTCTCCGCCCAAGGCATCCCGTAGAACTCCGCTTGGGGAGACTTCGTGACGCGCTCACCATCGACAAATAGATCCAGCGGATTTTTCATATCGGCGTGCATCATCGCCCGGTGTTTGCCATCCTCCGACAGCCAGCCGATATTCAATCCCTCCTCCTTCGACAGGCGCTCAGGCGTCGACGCGCCATCCACTCTCAAGCGGTAGAAGTGCCGCTCAGCGGTAGATTCAGCCGTGGAGGAATAGTAGATCGAATCTCCGATCCACTGAGGACTGTGGGAGAACGGATCGTTGTGAATCTCCCAGTTACCTTTGGTGAGTTGCTTTAGATCGCCGCCGTCGGGCGAAACCGTATACAAGTGTTGATAGCCGCTTTGATCGCTAATGAACCAGGCGCGCTTCCCGGTTTGATCCCAACCGAAGTCCGCCAACTCGATCCAGCGGGCATCGTCCTGATGAAAAACCACTTTTGACTTTGCGGTGTTTATATTCACGACGCGAATTTCCTGGCTCTTGAAATTCGGCGCTTGCCCCGCCAGCAGCAGATACTTGGAATCGGGCGACCACTGGGCAGCGCGGCGCTCAATGCCTTTTCCGGTTTCGAGCAGACGCGCGGGCGCATCGCCGCTCGCTTCCATCACGAACCATTGCCAGGGGACCGGTATGTCGCCGGCCACGCTACGCGGAACAGGCGCCGCGGTTACGAATTGCCCCGAATAAATCGGCAGCGGCAGCGTGCGGGCGGGCTGCGGCGCGACTGAATACGAAAGCAGTTTGCCGTCCGGCGACCAGTGAAAGCTCGTCAAAACGGCGGGCGGTTTCACATCGGTGCGCTGTTCCAGCATGCCGCCATTCAGGCTCAGCGCATAGAGCTGTCCGCTCTGCATAAACGCTACTTTGGCGGCATCCGGCGAGAACTGCGGGTTGATCTCCGGCGCCTTGGTCTTGGTGAGGCGTTTCATTTCTCCATTGCCGGTGGACACTACGAAAAGGTCGCCGCGATAGGAGAATACCGCCTTGCCGCCGTCTTCCGATAAGTCGAATGAAGTGAGGCCGCCGCGGGGCGCGAGGTAATCCTGCCGGTGAATATCGCGCTCCGCGGCGGC
>Ga0209068_10001414_pt1 | contig 11981 bp, 7 predicted proteins | sample ColStrG_CSR_2012_FD_187200 | JGI IMG/M metagenome (GOLD analysis project Ga0209068, IMG submission 187200) | Freshwater sediment microbial communities in response to fracking from Pennsylvania, USA - Cold Stream Run_MetaG_CSR_2012 (SPAdes)... | ecosystem: Environmental > Aquatic > Freshwater >... | reverse complement strand
CCTGGGCGACCGGGTCGACGATGCCGTGGCCGCTGCCGACCGGGGACCGGAGGACGGCTTCCCGCTGGAGCTGGTCATCGACGCCACGAAGGGTGACCGGGTCCCGTCTGCTGTCGAACCGCGCTTGCCGGACGGGGTCCGGGGGGACCGACCCCAGTGCCTCCGCTGGGACGACGTGCTCGACGACGACGGATCCGCCTACCAGGTCCCGGTCGACGACGACGACCTCGCCGACATCATGTTCACGTCGGGGACCACCGGCCGGCCCAAGGGCGTCGCCGTGCGCCATGCCAACGCTTCGACCGTCCCCAACGGTGCGCCCTCGTGGAGCGGGCAGCGCTGGCTCCACGCCAGCCCTTTGACCACCTTTGCCGGCCTGGCCTTCGTCTACGCCCCGATGAAGCTCGGGATGGCCTGTGTGTACCAACCCCGCTTCGATGCCGACCGATGGCTGGACGTCATCGAATCGGACCGTCCCCAGGCGCTCTTCCTCGTACCATCCATGGTGCAGCTGCTGCTGGGCCACCCGCGCTTCGAGGCGACGGACTTCTCTTCGGTTGCCATCTGCTCGGTGGGCAGCGCCCCGCTGGCGCCCGCGGCCATCGACCGCCTGCAGGCGCGGATGCCCGACGCCGTCGTCTCCAACAACTACGGGATGACTGAAGCCGGGTCGGTCTACTGCGTGATGCCGAAGGGCGAGGCGGTACGGCGCCCGGGCTCGGTGGGAAGGCCGGTCCCTCCCGCCGAGGTCCGCTGTGTAGGTGCCGACGGAGAGGGGCCTGCAACCGATGGCTACGGTGAGATCGAACTGCGGATCCCGGGGCGCCCGCGCGAGTACTTCGAAGACCCGGAGGCGACGGCCACCACGTGGGTCGACGGCTGGCTCCGCACGGGCGACATCGGCCGGATCGACGAGGACGGCTATCTCTACATCGTCGGCCGGGCCAAGGACGTGATCATCCGGGGCGGCTCCAACGTATACGCCGTGGATGTCGAGTCCGTGATCCTCTCGCATCCGGGGGTGGAGGAGGCGGCGGTGATCGGGGTCCCCCACGATGTCCTGGGTGAGGACCTGGCCGCCGTCGTGGTGGTGCGTCCCGGGTGGGAGCTCGGTTCCGAGGAGTTGCGGCGGCACTGCCTCGACTCGCTGGCCGTCTACAAGGTGCCGCGGCGGTGGGAGTTCACCGACGGGCTGCCCCGCAATCCGGCCGGCAAGGTCCTCAAGCAGGAGCTCCGGGCCCGGTTCGCCGACGGCATCGCCGTGAACGAGGGCTCCTGAGAGGTGCCGCCCGCGGCGGAGGGAGCCGCCCCGTCTCAGTCCCGCTTGCCCAGGAGGGGATGGCTGGGCATGCCCACCGGCTGCAGGTGCTGGCCCAGGACATCGTGAAAGTGACCGGCGACCTCTTCGGGGGTCCACCCGCCCTCCTGCCACATGGTGGCGATCTGGCGGGGCGTCTGGAACAGGGTGTACCCGTAGCCAGTCCGGCCCACCACCTGCCCGTTGACGAAGGACGCCGCCTCGGAGGCCAGGAAGGCCACCATGGGCGCGTTGAGGGCGGGATCCTCATTGGCCGGGGGCTCGGCTCCCTGGTACAGGCCCTCGGTCATCCGGGTGGTTCCCGACGGGGCCATGGCGTTGACGGTGATTCCGTACTTTCCCAACTCGACCGCCCACACGAAGGTCATGCCCATGATGGCCGCCTTGGCCGCACCGTAGTTGGTCTGCCCGAAGTTCCCCCGCAGGCCGGCCGACGAGGTCATGTTGACGATGCGCCCGTAGCCGGCCTCCTTCATGTGGGGTGCGGCGTGCCGGGTGGCGTTGAATGTGCCCTTCTGGTGCACGGCGACGACGGCGTCGTAGTCCTCCTCGGTCATCTTGAGCAGCGAGCGGTCGCGGACGATGCCGGCGTTGTTGACCAGGATGTCGATCTTCCCGAAGGCGTCGACGGCCGTGTCGACGATCCGGCCCGCCGCCTGGTAGTCGCTGACCGAATCGTGGCTCACCGCCGCCTGCCCGCCCGCCGCTGTGATCTCGTCGCAGACCTGGGTGGCCGGATCCCCGTCCCGACCGCCGCCGGCCCCGCCCCGGCCGTCGAGGCCGACGCCGATGTCGTTGACCACCACCTTGGCGCCCTCCGCGGCCAGGCGGAGGGCCACCTGGCGGCCGATTCCCCTCCCGGCCCCGGTGACGATGGCGACCCGGGTGTCGAGTAGTCCTCGGGCCAGGATAGCCACAGCCGACCGTCCCTGACTCCGGTGTCAGGCAACGCCACCCGCCGCCGGATACCATCGGCGCGGGCGTGCTGCGCAGAATCGGAGAGTCGAGCGCACCGACGATCGTTGAGGAGGTAGGGGAGTGGCTGCATACGTGGAAGACACCGCCGACGCAGTCCTGGCCGCGGCCAAGGACATGCTGGCCCGCGGGCTGGTGGAGGGAACGGCCGGGAACATCTCGGCCCGAAACGAGGACGGCACCATCTGCATCACCCCCTCGTCGATCAGCTACGCCGCCATGGTCCTCGACGACCTGGTGACCGTGGACCCGGAGGGGAAGGTGATCGCCGGCACCCGTTCGCCCTCGTCCGAGATGGCGCTGCATCTGGCTTGCTACGCGGCCTACGAGGACGTCGGCTCGGTGATCCACTCCCATCCGGTGCATGCCACCATGTTCGCGGTGGCCCACCGGTCGATACCTCCGTGCATAGATGAGTTCTCCATCTATGTCGGCGGCGATGTCCGGGTGACCGAGTACGCGGCCAGCGGCACGGCCGACCTCGGGAGCCAGGCGGTGGCGGCGCTGAAGGACAGGGGCGCGGCGTTGATCGCCAACCACGGGATGGTGGCGGTAGGGCCAACGCCCGAGAAGGTGCTCCACATCACCGCCCTGGTCGAGCGCAGCGCCCATATCCTGTGGGGCGCCAGCCAGATGGGCGACCTCCACCCGCTGCCGGACGAAGTGAACTCGGGCTTCGCCGGCGTCTACAGCGGCTTCATGCGCACCTACAAGGGCTGACCCGGCCCGCTCACGATGTTGCAGCCGGGCGCCGCGCCCGAGGGGTCGACACACTCATCTCGTCCGCCAACCGATGTACGCCGTAGACCGAGAAGGGACACAAGTTCTTCCGGGCCACCGTCGGCGCACCGACCGTCCTTTACTCGCACGAGCGGGTCTGCCAGCCTGGGATGGTGTTGTGGACTGACCGCCTGCCCGTCGTATTTCAGCGGCTGGCTGCTCTAGGGGTCGACGAGACAGACCCCGAAGAGGTGCGTCTCGACAAGGCGATGCTCACGCTCGTTGCGAGTCTGCTTGCCGCGATGGCATGCGCGTGGGTCGCCATCTACCTGGCGATCGGACTTCCACGCTCGGCCGCAATACCGTTCGTGTACCAGATCTGTGTGGTCGCGAGCCTGGTTTGGTTCGCGCGCACGAAGAGCATCCGCGCCATCCGCATGGTCTTGCTTGTCCTGATGCTCGTACTCCCGTTCGCGCTCCAGTGGAGCCTTGGCGGGTTCGCCAACGGCTCTGCGGTTGCCGTGTGGGCCGGCATCACTCCCGTGCTCGCGTACCTGTTCGGAGTGAGGAGCTGGGTTTCGCTCTTCGCGTTCGTGGCGCTCCTCGGAGTCTCAGGAGTGTTCGAGACCACACTGGCTGGCTCTGCGCCCCACATCGGATCGGGAGTCCGAGCGGCGTTGTTCGTCATAAACGGTGCGGGTCCAGCGATCGTTGCGTTCCTGGCGCTGCTGTACTTCGCGACCGAGCGTGACCGGACACGTGACGCGCTGGTGCACGAGCACCGTCTCCTCGAAGCTGAGCAGGCGCGTTCGGAGCGATTGCTGCTGAACATCCTCCCGGCTCCGATCGCGGAACAACTCCGTGATGGTGCCACGACGATCGCAGAGAGCCAGCCTGAGGTAACCGTCTTGTTCGCCGACATCGTCGGATTCACACCGCTCGCCGAAGACCTCGGAGCACAATCTCTGGTCGACCTACTCAACGAGGTGTTCGTCGTCTTCGACGATCTCGCGGAGGCCGCCGGCCTCGAAAAGATCAAGACGATCGGCGACGCGTACATGGTGGTCGGTGGGCTTCCGACGCCACGCGCCGATCACCTGAGTGCCGTGCTCGAGCTGGGGATCGAGATGTGCAACGCCATCTCGGAGGTGAGGACGCCACACGGCGAGCCGTTGCAGCTGCGCATTGGCATCGACGCCGGACCTGTTGTTGCCGGGGTGATCGGACGACGCAAGTTCAGCTACGACGTATGGGGTGACACGGTGAACACGGCAAGCCGAATGGAGTCCCATGGTGTGCTCGGGCGGGTCCAGGTCACCGAGCGGGTCGCACGGGCGGCGTGGGCTCGGTTTGACTTCGAGTTGCGTAGATCTGTGGTCATCAAGGGCAAGGGAACGATGACGACGTTTCTGCTCATCGGCGCCAGGCCGTCGTCGCCAGCCATGAGTTTCGACGCAATGTTCGACACGCTCGTCGGCGAGGGCGACGATCTCTGACGGCACGGTGGTGTCGATCCGGGCCATTCCGAATGGCCGACCTCAGGGCCACAGCCGACAGATAGAACGGCGAAGTCGGGGCGGTAACGAATCTGGCCGGCCTAGCGGTCAACGACGTCGGCGAGTCCGATGCTCGATCGCCGCTCGGTCCGCTTCGAACCCGTCATCGTGGACATTCGCTCGCGGCGCTAGTCGCTACCGCCTACGCCACTGAGTGTCCCATCCACGGAGTCGTCAACGTCGACCAACCGTTGCAGACCGCAGCGTTCGCCGGGTTCCGGCAGTCCATCGCCGACCAGCTCCGCGGACCTGGATTCCGACGATCTGGGAGCAGTTCGCCGCGAGTATGCACGTCGAGATGTTGCCCGCCAACGCTCAGCAGCTGGTGGAGTCGACCTCAAATCCCCGACAAGACCTCGTTCTCGGCTACTGGCGAGAGGTTCTTGAGCTCCCTGTTGGCGATCTTGCAGAACGGGTGAGCGAGGGACTGGCCACCCTGCGGGACGGCGGACGTGCCCTATCTCATCGTCGCCGGCAGCGACCAGGAGCCCGACTACCGCGGGTGACTCGACAAGGTTCTGCCCCAAGCCGTCACTGCCTCTGCGTGACTGGCAGCCGTCGGCCCGAATGCGTCGGAAAGCCGATTGCGAGCGCGTCCCTTATGGCGGGAATGGGGCGGTCAAGGGGTGCAGCGGCATACCTGTCGGGACTGACCAATGCGAACGATCGGCAGGCCGAAGCGCATGATGGCGCTCGGCACCAGTTGACCCGGTTTGTGGGTTGGTGAAGGCTGGCGGTTGTGATGCCCGAGACTCGCTACGCCAAGAGCGGGGATGTCCACATTGCGTACCAGGTCTCGGGTGATGGCCCGCTCGACGTGGTGCTAGTCCCCGGATTCGTCTCAAATGTCGAGCTGGCGTGGGACATGCCATTTTCGGGCCCAGCGTTGCGAAAGATCGGGACCTTTGCACGCGTCATCTCATTCGACAAGCGGGGAACGGGTCTGTCCGATCGGACGGTCGGAGTTCCGACGCTCGAGCAGCGCATGGACGACGTGCGAGCCGTGATGGATGCCGTGGGCGTCGAGCGAGCCGCACTCTGGGGGATCTCGGAAGGGGGGCCGATGTGCGTCCTCTTCGCTGCGACGTACCCGATCCGCACCTCGGCTTTGGTGCTACAAGGTTCATTTGCCCGCCTGGTCCAATCATCCGACCAGCCATTCGGCTACCCACCGGATGCAGTGGGGCCGCTCATCGCGGCGTTCGAGGAGCAGTGGGGCACAGGAGCAGTCGTGGGGAATTTCTTCCCTAGCGCGGCCGACGACCCGGCGATGCAGGAGATGTTCGCCCGCTACGAGCGCAACGGCGCGAGCCCAAGTGCAATGGTGGGCATCGTCGAGATGGTTACTGCGATCGACGTGCGACCGATCCTGTCGACAATTGGCGTTCCTACGCTCGTCGTGCACAGCGCCGGTGATTCGGTGATATCGGTGGAACACGGCCGGTACCTCGCCGAGCATATTTCCGGTGCAAGTTACCTCGAGCTACCAGGCGAGGATCACTTGACGATTCACCAGGACGAGGCCGGGTCCTTCGACGATATCGAGGAATTTCTGACCGGGTCTCGACCCGCGCCCAATCCCGATCGAATTCTGACTACCGTCCTCTTTACCGACATTGTCGACTCTACGCGACGCGCGGCTGACCTGGGCGATCAGAGGTGGCGTGATCTTCTCGACCAACATGACGAGGTCATGCGCGGCCAGCTCGATCGGTTCCGAGGCAAAGAGGTCAAGACAACCGGAGACGGTTTCCTCGCCGCGTTCGACGGCCCAGCTCGGGCTGTTCAATGCGCCGTGGCCGCGTCCGAAGCGGTTCGACCACTCGGTCTTTCGCTGCGCGCCGGCGTCCACACTGGCGAATGCGTACAGCGAGGCGCTGACCTTGGAGGAATCGGAGTGCATATCGGAGCAAGGGTCGCTTCGCTGGCAGAGCCGAATCAAGTGCTGGTGTCGCGCACGGTAGCCGATCTGGTGGCGGGCTCCGGTCTCGAGTTCGCGGATCGGGGTGAACACGAACTCAAAGGCGTTCCGGGTTCCTGGAACCTGTTCTCTGTCGAGGCTTGAGACCCGAATCCCATCGTGCCGGAATCGGTTGTGGTCCGTGTCCCCTCGCTGCCGGATCAAATGGGGCACATTGAGGTCCATCTGGCATCGGGTGCGCACTTTCGCGAACGGCACACCCCGCTGAATCCGAAGGGCCCACTTTGGTGAGGCAGGCAGTCCTCATGTCGCCCGTACGAACAGCCAGCTTGCCCAACCACCTGGCCTCTCGACACGGCGAGCGGTGAATCAGCGGGAACCGGCTGACAGGCGGCGGCATGGCCGCCGCCCCCCTACCGGCCGGTCCAGACCGGCGGGCGCTTCTCCTTGAACGCCAATGGTCCCTCCCTGGCGTCCTCGCTCCCGAAGACCTCCCGGGCCACCTCCGACTCGATGCGATAGGCCTGCCGCATGTCGGTCTCCAATCCCCGGAGCACCGACTCCTTGGTCTTGCGCACCGCCAGTGGGCCGTTGGCCAGGATCCGCGCCGCGTAGTCGTCGGCCCGCTCCATCAGGCGGCCGGGACCGGTCACCTCGTTGAGCAGACCCATCTCGAAGGCCCGGGCGGCGCTTACCCGGTCGGCGCACAGGAGGAATTCCATGGCCGCCGGATAGGGAATCTGACGGGGGAGCCGGACCGTGGTACCCCCACCGGCGAACAACCCCCGCTTGGGTTCGAGCACTCCGAAAGTGGCCGTGTCGGCGGCCACCCGGATATCGCATCCTCCCAGCATCTCCATTCCCCCCGCTACGCAGGTGCCGTTGACGGCGGCGATGATCGGCTTGTAGAGCTTCACCCCGCGGAGGACGGCCTTGACCCCGTCGTCGAGTTGGTAGCCGCCCAGATCGGAGACCTCGCCGGAGGCGATCTTCTTCTGATGCTCGGTGACCTGTGGAATGTAGGTCTTCAGGTCAGCGCCCACCAGAAACGAGTCGCCGACCCCGGTGATGATGGCGACCCAGGCGTCGTCCTCGGCCGCGAACCGGTCCCAGGCACTGCGGAGCTGGAAGAAGTGCTCCATGTCCATGGCGTTCTTCGCCTCGGGACGGTCGATGACGATGCGGGCGATGTGGTCATCGCCCAACCGGTAGTGGATGGGCACGGCGTTGTCCGCTCTATGTGTTCGGTCTGTTGGCGCTCGGGTCTGCGGTCCAGGTCGAGTCAGTCGTTCTCAGACGACCGGTTGAGGTTGCTCAATGCGTTGATCGAGGTGTCCTTTTGTCGAATCGTCCCCGACGAGCGGCGCATGACGGACAGGTCGACATCGCCGGCCTCGGCCCGCAGGGCGGCCACGGTGCACTTCTCACGCGGCCGCACAGTGAAGGGGTCGTAGGAGAAGTGGCGCATGGCGTTGAGATGGGTGATCTTGTTCACCTCGTCATCGGGCACGCCTTCGAGATACTTCATGGCCATCTCCGGGGCCTGGGGCCACGTGGAGTCGGAGTGCGGGTAATCGCACTCCCACGTGATGTTGTCCAGGTTGAGGTAGTGCCGGTTGGCCACCCCGAAGGCGTCGTCGATGAAGCAGGTGATGATCCGCTCCTTGAACAGCTGGCTGGGGAGGACGTCGCCGAAATCCTGGCCGGTCCAGGCCTTGTGGTGCTGGTAGACGTAGTCGGCCCGCTCGAGGAAGTAGGGGATCCACCCGATCCCACCCTCGGACAGGGCGACCCGAAGATCGGGGAACTTGCGCAAGACGGGCGACCACAACAGGTCGGCCGCCGCCTGGACCACGTTCATCGGCTGGAGGGTGATGAGCACGTCGATGGGTGCTTCGACCGAGGTGATGACCAGCTGCGAGGATGAGCCGATGTGAAGGCAGGCCACTGTGCCCTCCTCGGAGCAGGCCTGCCACAGCGGGTCCCAGTGGTCGGAGTGGAAGCTCGGCCAGCCCAGCTTCTCCGGGTTCTCCGAGAAGGTCACCGCATGACAGCCCTTGGCCGCCATCCGGTGGATCTCCGCCGCGGCCAAGTCGGGATCCCAGATGACCGGCAGGGCGAGCGGGATGAAGCGGCCAGGGGCGGCGCCGCACCAGCCCTCGACGTGCCAGTCGTTGTAGGCACGGAGCATGGCCAGGGCGACCTCTTTGTCCTCCGTGCGGGCGAAGAGCTGGCCGCAGAACTGCGGGAACGACGGGAAGCACATCGAGCCGAGCACGCCATTGGCGTTCATGTCCCGGACCCGTTCGTCGATGTCGTAGCAACCCTTGCGCATGTCGTCGAGGGAGGTGGGCTCGATGCCGTACTCCTCGGGCGGCCGTCCGACCACGGCGTTCAACCCGATGTTGGGGATCTCGTTCCCGTCGTAGACCCAGACGTCGGTGCCGTCGTCCTTGCGCACCAGCTTCGGCGCCAGATCCCGATACCTGGCCTCGAGGCGGCCCTCGAACATGTCGGGCGGCTCGACGACGTGGTCGTCCACGCTCACGAGAATCAGGTCCTCGGCACGCATCGGCATCCCTCCTTGGTCCGCGCAGCTCCTGGTTCCCCGGGAGCCTGACACCTATGTCATGAAGACTACCTACACCCGGGCGGTGGTGCGGCCCTCCCCGTCGCCGGTGAGGTGGACCGGGTGGCCGATCAACTCTTCCGACTCGGCCAGGAGCAGCGCCTCCGGATCGGTCAGCCGGGCATAGCACCTGGCCGCACCCTCCCCACCCTCCTCCGATCGTGCGCTTGCGCCCGCCAACACGTCGCACACCAGGGCCGCCCATTCGGGCCGGCCGTCCCGCCCGTGGACGACCGAGTAGGTCGCCACCTTCGCCGCCCCGTCGAAGGTGGCGAGGACGGGGGTCTCGGCCATCGCCCCGCGGGCCGAGACGGCCCGGTCGTCAGGGGGAACCAGGTCCCCCGGCACGGTCGAATACGTGGCGAAGGCGTGCTTTTGCATGTGCATCCCGACCCCGCTGACCATCCCCAGCGAGCCCGGATCGGCCCTGAGGATCTCGACCATGGTGGCCAGGGCGTGGGTCACGTAGTTGCTCCCGGGCCCGCCGTGGTAGGCCAGGCCTCCGGTGACCGAGACCGGGCGATCCGGTGCCGCGCCGGCGGTGCTGCGGGCGGTATCCGGGTCGATGCCCAGCGCGTCGAGGGCGAACCCGACCGAGCTGGCGAAGCACGAGTACAGGTCGAAGTGGGCGATGTCGTCGATCCCCGCCCCTGCCCCCTCCAGCGCCGCTGCGCCCGCCGCCTCCATGGCTCCCGACCGCCACAGGTCCGAGCGCTGGGCGACGGCCGGGGGATCTTCGGCGTACCCCCAGCCGCGCAGGTAGACGCGCCGTTCGGCCGGGACCCCGAGGGCGTCGGCGGTGGCGTCACTGGCCACCAGCACGGCCGCAGCCATGTCCACATCCATGATGGAGGTCATGAGCTTCGAGTACGGATAGCCGACCATCCGGTTCTGGTGCGACGGCCCGATGATCTCGTCGACGCCCCGCTCGGTGGGGAACCAGGCGTAGGGGTTGGAGGCGGCCACCGCGGTCATCGGCGCCAGCAGCTCGCCGAGCGAGCGGCGGTACGGGTCCACGGCTTGGCCCAGGTGCGCCCGATGGCTGTTCTCAAACAGGGCGAAGGTGAGCCACGCCTCGAAGATGCCGTTGGCCACCTCGCCCGGGTGGAGTGGGACGTCGAAGGGGAAGGGCCGTCGCTCGGCGGGCGGGAAGCTCCAGGCCGGCTTGCGCCCCTCCTTGGACAGCCGCCGCCGGGTGGCCAGCGCCTCCCCGCCGACCACCAGGACCAGGTCCAGGTCGCCCCGGAGGATGTCCCGGGCCGCATCGGAGACGAGGGTCTGGGGGACGGTGCCCCCGATCCCCGAATAGCGCCCGGCTCTCGGGTGGGAACCCAACCGCTCGGCCAGGCGTGCCGGCGGATCGTCGTACTGCCAGGCCTGGGAGTAGACGACATCGAGCCGGTCGATGGCGGCGATGACTCCGGGGCGGCCGGTGTCGTCGCCGGCCAGCCGGGCCACTTCCTCCCACATGGCCAGTGGCTCGGGCGCACCGTCGGGCCCGCAGTCCTCGGGCCGCCAGGTCCGTCGTCCCACTCCGATGAGGCACGGGGCGCGCCCGCTACGGGTGGTCGGCACTGCTCCCGCCGGTCAGGACAACCGGGTCTGACCGGGCAGCTTGATGGCCCGGTCGGCGATGATGTTCTTCTGGACCTCGGTCGACCCGCCGCCGATGGTCGTATACCGCTGGAACGAGTAGAGCCGGGTCCATTTGCCGCGGTCGACGGCATCGGGCCCACCCCGGGCCAGGAGGCCGACCGGGCCGAGGAGGTCCACGGCCAACTCGGCCAGGGTCTGGGCCAGCATCGAATACTGCAGCTTGGAGAACGGCACTTCCGGCCAGTTCTTTTCGCCACGTATGACCTTGCTGAGGGCCCGGTAGACCAGCAGCCGGGTCAGCTCGATCTCCGTCCACGCCCGGGCCAGCCGATCGGCGATGCCGGGATCGTCCAGCGCTTCGGGGTTGACGGCGCGGGCGGCCTCGATCATGGCCCTGAGGTCGGCGGCCAGACCCGTGATCTGCCCGGCGATGCCCAACCGCTCGTGGCCGAGGGTGCCCATGGCCACCATCCATCCCTCGCCCTCGCCTCCCAGCCGGTCGCCCACCGGGACGTGCACGTCCCGGAAGTAGACCTCGTTGAACATCTCGTCGCCCGACATGTCGCGTATGGGACGACGCTCGACGCCCGGGGACTCGAGGTCGACGATGAAGGCGGTGATGCCCTCGTGTTTGGCGCCGCGCTCGATAGCCGTCGGATCGGTGCGGAACAGGAACAGGCCCCACTTGGCCAGGTGCGCCGTCGAGATCCAGATCTTCTGCCCGTTGACCACGTAGTGGTCGTCGTCGAGGATGGCCATGGTGCGCAGGTTGGCCAGATCGTTTCCGGCGTCGGGCTCGGAGAATCCCTGGCACCAGTGATCCTCGGCGTTGAGGATCGAGGGGAGCCAGCGGTTCTGCTGCTCCTCGGTTCCCCATTGGATGAGCATGGGGCCGATCTGCCAGATGCCGTTGGCGTTGAACACACCCGGAGTGCGGTACTCAGCCATGATCTCCGAGTAGAGGAGGCGCTGCACAGGTGTGGTCTCGCGGCCCCCCCATTCGGTCGGCCAGTGGACGGCGGCCCAGCCCCCCTCGCTCAACAGGTGCTGCCACGCCTTGCGACGCGACTGGGACGGAACGCCGGCGTTGCGCTGGTCTTCGTCCTCGGTCTCGGTCAGGAACCGCTCGAGGTGCTCGTCGAGCCACCCCCGGAGTTCGGTGCCGAACGCCTCGTCCTCGGCGGTCAGGGAGAAGTCCACGGACGGGAGTGTAGCGAAGTCCCCCTGTCCTTCAGGGGGTGAGGCCCGGGGGCAGCGGGTCGGGGC
>Ga0209068_10001412_pt1 | contig 11982 bp, 9 predicted proteins | sample ColStrG_CSR_2012_FD_187200 | JGI IMG/M metagenome (GOLD analysis project Ga0209068, IMG submission 187200) | Freshwater sediment microbial communities in response to fracking from Pennsylvania, USA - Cold Stream Run_MetaG_CSR_2012 (SPAdes)... | ecosystem: Environmental > Aquatic > Freshwater >... | reverse complement strand
CGTCCCGCGGTGCTGTCCGACCACGACTGGCTGATCAACCAACGCGGGGTGGCCACCGTCGAGTCGTTCGCCGGAAGTCAGGTGCACGGAGTGCTCTGGCAGGTCTCCGATCATGACCTGGCTACTCTGGACAGCGCCGAGGGCGTCCCGGTGCGCTATCGGCGCGACCGCCTGGCCGTGCACACCGACGACGGCCTGTCGCCGGCCTGGGTGTACATCGATCCCCGGGTGACTCCCGGTCCGCCGCGGCCCGGCTATCTGCCGCGCATCATCGACGGCGCCGTCGAGCACGGCCTTCCGCAACGCTGGATCGACTTCCTGCGCCGCTGGGATCCCGCGCGTTGGCCCCGTCCGAGGACTTCGACATCAACTGCACCCCAATCGCTTTCAGCGTTGTTGAGCGATCCGGGGATAAGTGAGGTCAGTCGGCTGCGGTCGCGTTTCGGATTCCTTGCCATCCACGGCGGCGGTCTGGAACAGATGACCGACCTGATCGCCGAACGCGCCGCCGACGAAGCCGAGGCATCGGTGTACCTGCTGCGCCATCCCGACCGGTACCCGCACCACCTGGCGTCGGCGCAATTCGACCCCGCCGAATCGCCGCGGCTTGCCGATTTCCTCGACCACGTCGACGTCGCGGTTTCACTACACGGCTACGGCCGGATCGGACGCAGCACACAACTGCTGGCCGGGGGGCGCAACCGTGAACTGGCCACCCACCTGGCCCGCCACATCCAGTTGCCCGGTTATCAGGTCATCACCGACCTCGATGCGATGCCATGCGAGCTGCGTGGCCTGCATCCGAAAAATCCGGTCAACCGGGTGCGCGACGGCGGGACGCAGCTGGAATTGTCGGTTCGCGTCAGGGGCCTGAGCCCGCGCAGTCCGTTGCCCGGCGCGGATGGCTTCTCGGTGGTCACCTCGGCCCTCGTGAAGGGTTTGGTGGCCGCGGCACGTTCTTGGTAATTGTTTGTCAACTAGACGGAGGTTGTTGATGCCCAAGGATTTTCGCTTCGGTATGAGCATGCGCTTCATCAAAGCTCGCGCCGCTTTCGTAGAGAAAGTGCAGCGGGCAGAGGACGTTGGGTTCGACGTCTTGTGTGTTCCCGATCATCTTGGGGCGGCGGCACCGTTTCCGGCGCTGACCGCGGCCGCGATGGTCACTACGAAGCTCCGGCTGAGCATGTATGTGCTTAACGCCGCGTTTTACAAGCCGGCCCTGCTGAGTCGGGATCTCCTGGATTTGGACAAGCTCAGCGAAGGCCGTCTTGAGATCGGGCTCGGCACCGGCTACGTCCGCGAAGAATTCGAGGCCGCCGAGTTGCCATACCCCAGCGCCGGCGCGCGGGTCGACTACCTGGAGCACATGACGACCTACCTAAAAAAACATCACCCGACGTCGCCACTCCTCATCGCCGGAAACGGCGACCGGGTGCTGACGATCGCCGCCCGGCACGCCGACATCATCGGGCTAACCGGCGCCAACGTTCGCGGGACCGACGAAGACCCACTGACCGAACGCGTCGAGTTCGTCCGCAGCGCTGCGGGCGATCGATTCGACGCCCTCGAGTTGAACCTCGCGATCACGGCGGTGCCGGCCGAAGGTGAGAGCATCCCGGACTTGGCGATGACCCGCATGTATGCCCCGGGGTTGTCTGACGAGCAGATACTGGCCTCGCACTCGGTGCTGACTGGGTCACCGCGCGAGATGGCCGACACGCTGTCCCGGTACCGCGACCAGTACGGGGTCACGTTCATCACCGTTCAGGACAACCACATCGACAACTTCGCAAAGGTCATCGCGGAGCTGCGGTAATCGGATCGCTGCCCGCGGTCCGCCGCCAAGCACTCCCGGTAAGCTCATCCCGTCCGCCCTCGTAGCTCAGGGGATAGAGCACGGCTCTCCTAAAGCCGGTGTCGCATGTTCGAATCATGCCGGGGGCACCGAAATTTGGTACTACCTCGGGTGATGGTTGACATTTCCTCTTCGGGTGATGCTTGACAGTTGTTTCGGCTGATCCTTGACACTCCCTTAATGAGGGAGTTGAGCGTGGCTGAGCAGAGGTATCAGGCCGTGTTGTCGGGTGATCAGTGACGGGTTGCCGATTTCGCAGGTCGCCGAGAAGGTCGGGGTGTCGCGCCAGACGCGACATGCCTGGTTGGCCCGCTATGAGGCCCAGGGCCTACGTGACTGATTCGGGGATCTTCGGCGAATCTGCGTCGGTCATCTGTCAATTCTCTCTGCTGAGGGCGCGGCCGCCTCCAAACTCTTGCGGTGACCGATAGCTGCCCGAGTTTTCAGGCGCGTTCGTCGAGCAGCGCGTGTATGTGCGCCGTGCTCGCCGGCGGCCCCGGGCTGCTAACTCGAGGAGGGCGGCTACCAGCCTAGTTCGCGGACAAGCTGGGCGACATTGGCCCGGAAGGAGAGAAACTGGCCATACGCCAGGTGCCGATCGCGCAGGACGCTCGGATCGATGCCAGCCTCGAGCAGAAGCAGGCCCCGCAATATCCACGGCGTGACGTCGGCGACGACCGACCAACGGAGATACCGAACCTCTATCGGCTCTTTTTCCTCGCCGAGCGGTAATTGGTGGGCCATCTCGTTGCGAGCCTTCGTTAGGCACTCCGGCAGATCAGCCACTGACTCTGCGATCTCCGGTATCACGGCGCAGACCTTCGTCACTACATCGGTGGCACGCTGCAGGTAGTCGACATCGTCAATGAGGGAGACCGCGTTCGTCACCGCAACATCAACCTGCTGCGGGTCCACGTTTCCTCTACTTGTGGCCGTAACCCTCGCGGCGTCCCGGGCGGCTGCTTTGATCCGCTGCAACACGCCGGGCGATGCGCGGGCGAATTTCGATTGCTCAAAAGTCTCGGGCATCCGGCGGTGCAACCCTTCGACTAGGGGTATAACCACGAGAACCTGAGTCTGCAGCGGCGCCTTGATCGGGCGAGCCGTCACGGAGGCAAGTCCGTCCAATGTGTCGTTGAACGGGATCCACTTCGCGAACCGCTCGACTGTGAGTTCCTCCCGACGCAACAGCGTGTCGGCGTCGAGCTCGTTCGGCGGCGCGTCATCCCCGGGTCCGTGGACGCTGAGCCAAGGATCGCCGTCATTGATCCGCACGTGCGTATCCCGGGCGGCAAAATCCTGGTCCAGAGCCAATTCGGCTAGCGCCAGGCAACCCGACACCACCAAGGTCTTAAGTCGCCGCAATGTCGCCGGGCGCGCGGCGGTGTACACCAGCCAGTTGCCATCTTCAGATGTTTCGACTCTCAGTGCGGAACCGTCGCCATCGACGGCGCTGGCCTTGCGTTCCCGAAGGTGGCCTAGCCAATAGGGATCACCAAAGCGGAATCGGATGGCGCTGAATAGCTGATCGACACCGCTCACGTGGCGGTCGCCCAACACGGCGTAGTCCGCTTTGTAGTGTGGCGATCCGAAGTAGGCGCCGTCGCGGCCGTGGTTGTACGCGTTGACGAGTGTGACGACAGGGCCCGCGTCGAGTTGGCCCCACAGCGTAATCGGCTGAAACGCCTTGACAGCCGCGGCGCCCGACGACATGAAGACGCGACCGCCGGCGCGGTTCGACTTTGTTACTCGCGGATCATTGACCAAGCCGGCTACAAGAATCACCTCGGGCTTATGTCCGCCGTCCGCCGCAAACGCGCCCCACACGGCCGCCTCCGGCTTCTCAGGCACCCAGAAATAACCGCTCACTTCAATTCACGCGACCCCTCCGGAGGGCAAGACCAAGCGTCTCCCTCACTCTTTAATTGTCAGCCCGTTTTTCCTCAGAGTCGAACGGAGTGCACCGGCCGCAGGGCAGACCGGCCGCCGCTACGTCCGCCGGCTGGTGCTGGTCGTTGGCCATCCTCGACGATTAATACCCCACAACTGTCCGGATAAGAACTCGGCGGTGACGGCGGCGAGTCGAGGGAGAGTGAAGCGCCAGGAGGGCTGGGGGTCTTCATGGATATCATCTTGCGACCATGCCAACGTGCCGGCCACGACATCGACGCGGTCGGGAATGATGGTCGTGTCCGTGTTGACGGAGGCTGCCTCAATCGGTGGTCGCGCGATCGCGGTCGCTCCATCGGCCGCTCCCGTTTTGCTGTCGTCGATCATCGTTCGTTCTCCCGCGGCCCCATGATCCGCTCCATTGTGGGTGATTGGCTTGTCAAGCCAATCCACGCCGGGATCGGAAGAGTAGTTCGCTACCCCGCGTAGGGGTTGCTACCTAACGTCGAGGAATAGATACACACAGCGCTCGTCCAACGGCGCGTCTATCCGCGCGGCGCTCAGCTGCTCTTTACCTCACGGACCACGCGGCGAATTGCCGGCAGCAGCTGTAAATCGGAGTCGTTGGTTCGAAATATGTTGCAGAAGAACCTATTTCACAATTCTATCGAGGCCGGCTTGGATGACGGCAATTGGGCAACCCTCGTTGCACTGTTCGCCCCTGACGGCACCGCACGCCTCACACGGTGCGGGATAACTCTTTTCGAGCTCGCGAATCACTTGGTAGACAGTCATCACATGACTCACCTAATCTCAGCGACTGCGCGGCGGCCTGAGTGGAAACGATCGAGGGGGCGGCGATGCGGCTGGCCGTGCTGGCCATCGGCTGCGGCGGTGGACGGTATGTAGCCTTCCGTGAGGGCCGCCACGAAGATGCTGGGACTTTGCCGACATCTGCTGGACCTCGGTGACGGGGGGCGGATGGCTGCCAATGCCTGCCGGACGCTCATTTATCCCTTTACGTTGTTGCCTGGCTTGCCGGCGTTACCGGCAGCGGCAATCGCAAGTACGTGTGTGGCAGTGATTGCGTACGCCAAGGCCGCCTCCTAGGCATGAAACAAAACAGTGAGTATGTGATATCGATCAGTATGATACCTATAGACTGCAATTACTAGGTTTTTTGAACTCCTCCTGGAAGGGTGAGCCTGGCACCGACTGTGCGGAGTAGGTATTTCAGAGCCACGGAGGAACTCCGTTTCTGCAGCAAAAGCGCAGAAGGGGAGTTCGCGGGAAGTTCCCACTAATTCTCTGTCTGGCCGTGAAAACTACATCTGAGGTGTAAGAACGCCGGTACGCGATATTGGGATTGAATCAGTCACGGTTCACTAAACGGCGCGGACGCCTTCGCCTAATCGGGTCTGCCGCACGAATAGGTGACAATTTCCGTTACGCGGCCTGACTGGCCGGTGTGGTCACGATTGCCTCGAATTCGATCGGGGTCAACCACCCGAGCGCTGCCTGGCGGCAACATCGTAAAGAGGCGCTCCACCCGCCTCGGGTGGCGGTCAGCCCCACCGGCCCCAGCCCGGTGACATCTACGTGGCCAACGCCGGTGGCAACATTGGTGTCCCGCCCCAGCCTTCGTGGCATGCGAACACCGGCCGCTGGCCAACCGGATTTTGGCTCAACTGACCCAACGACGGGACGCTACCCTCGAACGGCGGATATTCCGGGGCCGCGGTCGGGTCGGGCCGGTGCCGCAACGACAGTAGCGAAGAGTGCCTACGAGACGAGTACCTCACCGCAACCGGCTCTTTCGTGGCGCGGGCGGCACACTGAGGCTTAGCTCGGCGTGCACATGGCGCAGTCACGCCTCGAGCGCGATAGTCGGCGATTCGGCATCAGCCGGCCGCCGGGGCGACGTTGCGCAGTCTTGGGTGATTTCGTTCACTGCGGTGGGTGAGCTGGGGAAATCGACGAGGTACTGGACGCCCTTGAGGCCCCCGACGACAGGAGGCAACTGTTGAACGGACATCATAACGGGATGAAGTTGGCGTTCGCGCTGCCGCACACACTTGAGTTGCCGGCAATCACAGCGCACTGGGAATTTGGCGTGACGGGACCTCAGCAAGCGGCGATGGTCAAGCGTGCCGACGAGTTGGGCTACGACATGATCTCGGTCCCCGAGCATTTCGTCGTTCCGCATTCGCATCTGGAGCTGTCGGGCCCGCACTATCTGCATTCAACAGTCGGGCAGGCTTTCATCGCCGGCGCGACGCAGCGGATCCGGGTCAACTCGAGCGTGACGATCCTGCCGTTGCACCATCCGGTTGTGCTGGCCAAGGCGTTGTCGACGGCGGACTGGATGAGCGGCGGGCGCATCACTGCGACCTTCGGAGTAGGTTGGGATGCAGAAGAATTCGACGTTCTCGGAGTTCCATTCCACCAGCGGGGACGCATGGCCGACGAGTACCTGGCGGCGATGATCGAACTGTGGACAAGCGAGTCGCCGACCTTTGCGGGCAAGTATGTGTCCTTCGACGCAGTCGCCTTCGCGCCAAAACCGGTGCAACGCCCGCATTTGCCGATCTGGATTGCCGGTGACGCTGACGCGGCGTTAAAGCGGGCGGCGCGGTTCGCATCCGGTTGGTGGCCGTTTCTTTTGAAGGTCGAAGACATTCCGGCCAAGATCGACTTCATCAAATCGCAACCGACCTACGACGGCAGACCATTCGACGTCATGTACCCGCTGGGCATGGGCAGGGTGGGCGAAGGCCATGTGTCAACCGACGACCCCAACTATCGCCCCGGGATGAGCAAGCAAGAGATCGTCGACCAGCTTTGTCGATTCGCCGAACTCGGCGTCACGTTCAGCTCGGTTCCTGCGCCCCGACTGAAGGGGGTGGAGGCCTACATGGATTACGCGCAGTGGGTGATCGAGGAAATCAAACCGCACGTAAGCGTCGCGGATTAAGACACACCCACAACACAGTCGCTTGCCGCGCCGGGTACGCTCCCACCCGCCAGCACACCACCGCCTATGACCTGCGAGAAACGGTGGGCAGCTCGACAAGGAGAACGGCCGATGAGCGTCCGTAATGACCCGCAGCCCAACAGGTTCAAGGCGTCGGCCTACCTTCGCCGAGTGGTCGCCGCTTCCATGGCCGGCACCGTCGTCGAATGGTACGAATTCTTCTTGTACGGCACCGCGGCCACGCTGGTTTTCAGCAAGGTGTTCTTCCCGAAGGGCGGCGACGAGCTCGACGCCATCCTTGCCGCCTTTGTCACCTACGCCGTCGGTTTCGCCGCCCGCCCGATCGGGGGCATCGTTTTCGGCCAGCTCGGCGATAGGTACGGGCGCAAAAAGCTGTTGCAGCTCAGTCTGCTGCTGGTGGGTACGGCCACCTTTCTGATGGGCTGTCTGCCGACGTTCGGGCAGATCGGATACTGGGCTCCGACTCTGCTGGTGACACTTCGATTCGTTCAGGGCTTCGCCGTCGGCGGCGAGTGGGGCGGCGCCGTGCTACTGGTCGCCGAACACAGCCCCAACCCCAGCCGCGGCTTCTGGGCGAGTTGGCCGCAGGCCGGCGTGCCGGGCGGCAACATCCTCGCAACCGGGGTGCTGCTGGTCCTCACCTCGAAGCTCTCAGACGCGGCGTTCCTGAGCTGGGGCTGGCGGGTGGCGTTCTGGTTATCTGCGGTCGTCGTTCTGATCGGCTATTACATCCGCACCAAGGTGACCGACGCACCGATCTTCCTCGAAGTACAGCGGCGCGCCGAGCACTCGAAAGCGACCAGAGTCGGCGTCGTCGAGGTACTAAAGCGTTACCCGCGAGGGGTTTTCACCGCCATGGGCTTACGCTTTGGTGAAAACACCATGTACTACCTGGTGGTTACCTTCTCCATCACGTATCTCAAAATCTATGTCCATGCGAACACCAAGACCATCTTGTGGTGGCTGCTGGCCGCACACGCCGTACATTTCGCCGCCATCCCCGTGGCCGGGCATCTCAGTGACCGATTCGGCAGGCGCCCAATATATTTCGTCGGCGCCGTCTGTGCATGCAGCTGGGGATTCTTCGCATTTCCGATGATGAACAGCGGCCACAACGCGATCATCATGTCGGCTATCATCATTGGCCTGGTGTTCCACGCCCTCATGTATGCCGTCCAGCCCGCCACCATGGCGGAGATGTTCCCGACCCGGATGCGGTATTCCGGGGTGTCGCTCGGCTATCAGGTCACCTCGATCGTGGCCGGATCGCTTGCACCCATCATTGCGGTTCGTTTGCTCCAGACGTACAAATCCGCGGTTCCCATCGCCTGGTACCTGGCGGCTACCGCCGCGGTGAGCGCCGTGGCCGCCATGGTCGCCCGCGAGACCAAGGGCGTCGACCTGGCAGACGTCGACCGCGCCGACGCTGAACAGGGATAAGCCTTTTACCAGGTCAGCCCACGTTCCGCTTTCGATTGTGGGATCCATCAGAGATGTTTGTCGACCGCGATGCGTGGTAACAGAACGAGTGGGGGTGCGCGTAGGCCGGCCTATGCGCCCACCAAGGTCCCGTCGGTTCAGCCCGAGTGCCGACGGGACCGCTCAACGGCGGCGCCGTTAGGGGCTGCGACGGAGTTGCCGGATGGACCCTCAGGGAGTCATCCAGGAGTACCGTTCGGCTTATGGACGCCTCGACAAGCGTGTGGATTCTCGGCGGCTACCAGAGCGATTTCGCGCGCAATCTGACCAAAGAAAACCGCGACTTCGCGGCTCTGACGAGCGAGATCGTCGAGGGCACGCTCGCTTCGGCCAAGGTGGACGCGGCCAGCATCGGCGTCGTGCACGTCGCCAACGCCTTCGGTGAGATGTTCGCAGGCCAGGGCCACCTCGGAGCGATGCCGGCCACGGTTTGCGACGGGCTTTGGGAAACCCCGGCCTCGCGGCACGAAGCCGCGTGCGCGTCCGGCAGCGTGGCCGCGCTCGCGGCGATGGCCGACCTGCGGTCCGGCGCCTACGACACCGCGCTGGTGGCCGGTATCGAGCTGGAGAAGACCGTCCCGGGCGACACTGCGGCCCAGCATCTGGGTGCGGCCGCTTGGACGGGGCACGAGGGGGCAGACGCCCGCTATCTGTGGCCGTCGATGTTCGCACAGGTGGCCGACGAATACGACCGGCGCTACGGTCTGGACGACACGCATCTGCGGGCCATCGCCCAGCTGAACTTCGCCAACGCGCGGCGCAATCCCAACGCCCAGACCCGCGACTGGACCGTCCCCGACCCGATAACGGACGACGACGCGACCAACCCGATCACCGAAGGCCGGCTGCGGCGCTTCGACTGCAGCCAGATGACCGACGGCGGGGCAGGCCTGGTCCTGGCCAACGACGCCTACCTGCGTGACCATCCTGACGCGCGCCCGATCGGCCGCATCCAGGGCTGGGGGCATCGCACGGTCGGGCTTGGTCTTCGGCAAAAACTGGACCGCGCCGCCCGAGAAAATGCAGACCCGCATGTGTTGCCGCATGTGCGGGCAGCGGTCCTGGACGCCTTGCGGCGCGCGCAGCTGACACTCGACGACATCGACGGGATCGAGGTGCACGACTGCTTCACTCCCAGCGAGTACCTGGCCATTGACCACATCGGGCTGACCGGTCCGGGCGAATCGTGGAAGGCCATCGAAAACGGCGAGATCGAAATCGGCGGCCGGCTGCCGATCAACCCCAGCGGCGGACTGATCGGCGGCGGACACCCGGTCGGGGCCTCCGGTGTGCGAATGCTCCTCGACGCGGTGAAACAAGTCAGCGGCGCCGCCGGCGACTACCAAGTCGAGGGTGCCAAAACCTTCGGCACGCTCAACTTCGGCGGCAGCACCGCCACCACGGTGAGTTTCATTGTCAGCACGACAAAGGGCGTTTGAACATGGACGTAGAGCTTGTCGGCAAGTTCCTCTCGACGCTGCCCGAAGACGACGACCATCCCTACCGCACCGGTCCATGGACACCGCAAGTGTCCGAATGGGATGCCGACGACCTGAGCGCGATCGAGGGCGAAATCCCCCGTGACCTGGATGGCATCTACCTGCGTAATACCGAAAACCCGCTGCACCCGGCGTTTAAGACCTATCACCCGTTCGACGGCGACGGCATGCTGCACGTCGTCGGCTTCCGCGACGGAAAAGCCTTCTACCGCAACCGCTTTATCCGAACCGATGGTTTTTTGGCGGAAAACGAGGCGGGGGAGCCGCTGTGGCCGGGTTTGGCCGAGCCGGTGCAATTGGCCAAGCGGGACAAGGGTTGGGGCGCGCGCACCCGGATGAAGGACGCGTCCAGCACAGATGTCATCGTGCACCGCGGTATCGCGCTGACCAGCTTCTACCAATGCGGTGACCTGTACCGGATCGACCCGTACTCGGCCAATACGCTCGGCAAGGAAAGCTGGAGTGGACAATTCCCAGTCGACTGGGGCGTGTCCGCGCATCCGAAGGTCGACAACAAGACCGGAGAGCTGTTGTTCTTCAACTACAGCAAGCAAGATCCGTACATGCGCTACGGCGTGGTCGACGAGACCAACGAGCTGGCGCACTACATCGACATCCCGCTACCCGGGCCACGGCTGCCACACGATATGGCGTTCACCGAAAACTACGTGATACTCAACGACTTCCCGCTGTTCTGGGATCCCGAGCTGCTCGAGCACGATGTGCACATGCCACGGTTCTATCCGGACATGCCGTCCCGATTCGCGGTAGTCCCCCGCCGGGGCGCAACTGGCGACATCCGGTGGTTCGAGGCGGATCCAACGTTCGTGCTGCACTTCACCAACGCCTACGAGGACGGCGACGAGATCGTTCTCGACGGCTTCTTCGAAGGCGATCCGCAACCGCTGGACACCGGTGGGACGAAGTGGGAAAGGCTCTTTCGTTTCCTGGCACTGGACCGTCTGCAAACCCGACTACACCGATGGCGATTCAACCTGGTCACCGGCGCGGTGAAGGAAGAGCAACTGTCGGAGTCCCTCACCGAGTTCGGCACCATCAACCCCGACTATGCGGCCACTGGCTACCGCTACGCCTATGCCGCCACCGGAAAGCCGGGTTGGTTCCTGTTCGACGGGCTTGTGCAGCACGATCTGCTGACCGGAACCCAGCAGGGTTACTCCTTCGGTGAGGGTGTCTATGGCAGTGAGACCGCGATGGCGCCGCGCGTCGGCAGCACCGGTGAGGACGATGGTTATCTGCTCACCCTCACCACGGACATGAACGCCGACGCCTCGTTCTGCGTGATCTTCGACGCCGCCCGGCTCGCTGACGGCCCGGTATGCAAACTTCAACTGCCGGAACGTATTTCCAGTGGCACCCATTCGACCTGGGCGCCGGGTGCACAGCTGCGGCGCTGGAACACCGCCGAGTCGGCGGCAAGCGCGATCGGGCTCTGATGCTCGCCTGTAACCCGTCGACGTACATATAGCAGTGGATAACGAAAAGCCGACTCGGAAGACGCATTGGCCCAAGGAGTTGGCGTCGATCGGGGCCATCCGCTTTGCCCGGCGTTCGACGAACTTCAATGAAACAGTGCGGTTCTACCGCGAGCTGGTGGGACTGCCGTTGTATGAGACGTTCGAAGGCAGCTTCGGCAGCAACGGTGCGATCTTCGGCCTACCGAGTTCGAACCTGACGATGGAAATCGTCGAGGCCATCGACGCGGTGGCGGTGGACCACCACGAACAGCTGTGCCTGTACTTTCCCGATAAGAGCACACAGCAGGCCGCGATCGCGCGACTGCAACGAGCGGCGCTGCAGCCGGTTGCGCCGCATCCGTACTGGGAAGCGACCGGGGCCGTCACCTATCGCGACCCCGATGGCCGCGAAGTCGTGTTCGCCCCGTTCGTGTTCGGCGCCAATGAGCCCGCTGACAGCTCCACCTCGGGCAAACACGAGTTCCCGTCGGACTAGCGTCTCAACGCCGAGACCGACCGGCGGTCAATGCGGCGGCCACCGTCCAAAGCGAACATGCCACGGCACACACCGCGCCGACTGCACCTATATAGAGTCCGTAGTCGGCCGACATCTGCGGGTTGATGTTGCGCTCGTAGTACAGCACCAGGACCGCCATCAGAAGCAGCGAAATGGTCAGCGCGGCAATCGAAGCAACCTTTATGGACAGGCCGCGGCCAGCCACCGCCCCGGCTACCAGCAGCGCCGAGGACAGCAGGACAATGAGCTGGCCCGGACCAAACCCCGGC
>Ga0209068_10001408_pt1 | contig 11991 bp, 17 predicted proteins | sample ColStrG_CSR_2012_FD_187200 | JGI IMG/M metagenome (GOLD analysis project Ga0209068, IMG submission 187200) | Freshwater sediment microbial communities in response to fracking from Pennsylvania, USA - Cold Stream Run_MetaG_CSR_2012 (SPAdes)... | ecosystem: Environmental > Aquatic > Freshwater >... | reverse complement strand
GAAAAGGCGTTTTATCGCACGGGAATTCCGTCGGAAAACATGCGCAGAAAGGGTCTGTCGGTGCCGCCAGGCCGCGGACTGGTGCAGATCGGATTTGCTTCGGCTTAGCGGCCTAGCCCGATTGGCCATAATTGTCATGACAAAGTAGCCTTGTTTTCCCTAGCAAGTCCGCTCGAGCGCCATTACTATTCATGGCGGCGAGTTCACCACCGGCCACCGAGACGTTGCCCGTAATGAAAGATCACAAACTCCTCCTTTGGTCGCTGACCGTAGCGTTAAGCGGCCTGCTGTTCGGCCTGGACACCGCCGTGATTTCCGGGGCGGAACAAACAATCCAAAAGCTCTGGCATTTGGGCAACGTCATGCAGGGCCTGGCGGTTTCGATGGCACTGTATGGGACTGTGCTGGGCGCGGGGTCCGGCGGATTTTTTGCCGACAGGCTGGGGCGAAAGAAAAGTCTGTTCTGGGTGGGCGCGTTGTTTCTGGTTTCTTCTCTTGGATCAGCGCTGTCGCAAAACGTTTACATATTCATGGTCTTTCGTTTGATCGGCGGCCTCTGCATTGGAGCTTCGTCTGTGGTCTCGCCGCTGTATATTTCAGAAATCGCTCCGGCGGCCAAGCGTGGCCTGCTGGTGGCTTTGTTCCAATTTAATATTGTGTTCGGCATTCTGGTGGCTTACGTTTCCAACTATCTGCTGCAACGCACGGATAGTCCGAACGATTGGCGCTGGATGCTGGGCATAGTGGCCATCCCCTCTCTGATTTTTACGTTACTCACCCTGTTAATCTCAGAGAGTCCGCGATGGCTGGCATTGAAAAAGGGTGACGTAGCTGGGGCGCGGGCGGTCTTGGGCGAGATCGACCCCGCGGCTGCCGATGCGACGTTGGCGTCGATCCTCGCTTCACGGGATCGCGCCGAGGCCAATCCGACGAAGGCGTTCTTCTCGTCGCATTACCAGTGGCCAATCCTGCTCGCATTCTTGCTCGCGTTCTTCAATCAGGTATCGGGCATCAATGCCATCATTTATTACGCGCCACGCATCTTCGGCATGACGGGGCTCAGCAAGTCGAGTTCGCTGCTGTCGACGGCTGGGATCGGGCTGGTGAATCTTGTGTTCACCATGCTCGGGCTAGCGTTGATTGACCGCTTCGGGCGACGCGTGCTGATGTACATCGGCTCCATCGGCTACATCGTCTCCCTGTCGCTGGTCGCGCTGGCGTTTTATCGCAACTCGTTCGCCGGGATGACGTTTTTTGTGTTCGCGTTTATTGCCTCGCACGCGGTAGGACAAGGTGCGGTCATCTGGGTGTTCATCGGCGAAATCTTTCCCAATGAAGTTAGGGCTTCAGGGCAATCGTTTGGCTGCCTGACTCACTGGGTCTTCGCCGCCATCATTACGAATGTTTTTCCTGACATGGCGGCACGCTTCGGGGGCGCGCCGATTTTTGGATTCTTTGCGTTTATGATGGTGTTGCAGCTCCTCTATGTCATATTCATGATGCCGGAAACGAAGGGCATCGCGTTGGAAGACATGGAAACGCAGCTGGCGCACTAGTTTCGAGAGAGCCGGTCGGCAGGGACGAACATGGCGATCAAAATCAATCAGATCCAGCACATGGGCTTGCCAGTGACTGATCTTGCGCGCTCGGAGGCCTTCTACGAGCGCCTCGGCTTCACCAATGTGATGGCTTCCGGTTTCGACTACCAGGGCGGACGCGGTTCCGTTTCTATGATGCGTCGGGACACGATGATTCTCGAACTGTATCAAATGCCGGAAGCGCAGCTGCAGGATATCCGCAGCCGCAAGGATGGCCACATTGATCACATCGCCTTTGACGTCGACAATATTGATGAGGCTTTCGCCACACTGAAGGCTTCCGACTTCTCGGTGATCGAGCTGGCACCTGTGTTCCTTCCCTTCTGGAAAAACGGCTGCAAATACTTCAACATCTCAGGTCCCGACGGCGAACGTCTCGAATTTAATCAGATATTGTAAGAGCTTCCGAGGTCAGGGAGCTCGTGACCCGCGAAAGATCCTTCCTGCGACAAGCTCGGTCCGCCGCCCCTCCCTACCTGTTTCCCGCCTCCACCCTCTAGGCATCCCGATGCTTCCGGCTGCTTCTTACAGGAAGTCCCTCGTCGCCCTAGAGGTTCCACCTTATGGAGATTACGCAGATACGAGGCTAACCTTCTTCTCGAAAGCGCGATTCACTCATGCGCTCAGGAGTTGTACATGACGAACCCAGAAAAGCCCAGCACTCAGCGCGAACGCGACATGGAAATGTTATTCCTGGTCAAACAGGGCGACGAAGATGCCTTCGCCCACCTATTTCATTCCAACAAGGCCAAGATTTACGCTCTTTGCCTGAGAATGACGATGGATGCCAGCGAGGCGGAGGATCTTACTCAGGAGGCGTTTCTCCAGGCTTTTCGAAAGATTGGCAGCTTTCGAGGCGATTCGTCGGTTTCTACATGGCTGTATCGCGTGGCCATGAACACGGTGCTCATGCATTTTCGGAAGAAGAGCGTGAAGCAAGTCTTGGCAGAGCAGTCAAGCACTGTTAGCGACGAAGCCGCTCCGGTTGAGTTTCGCAGCATCGATGAGCGACTCAATCAATCTGTTGAAAGGATCGCGCTGACGCGGGCATTGAGAGAATTGCCGAAGGGATATCGAAACATTTTCCTGATGCACCAGGTGAAGGGATACGACCATCGCGAGATTGCGAAGCTTATGGGATGTTCGATCGGAAATTCCAAATCGCAGCTCAATCGGGCGAAAGCCAGAATGCGTGAGCTCTTGACGCCCGACGCCAAGCCGGCTTTGGTCCAAGACATGGCGGCGTAACGGGGCGTTGTCGCGACAACGGAACAACCAGCGTGGAAGCATTCGTCCCGCGAGAACGGCGCTACCTTGCTGAGGCGGTCGCCTCCGGCTTCTCGGCCGCAGCGGGTCCTGGCGTCACCAAGCGCACATCGATGACCAAGCTACGGGCTAAGAACGAAATGACTATCGTTGCAATCAGGCTCCCCAAGAATGTAAACCATACGGTGCCCACTCTCATGGACACTGCATCGGCGCCGTTCCTGGGTTTTTCAAAACCACTCATGGGAATGATCTTCGTCTCCGGCTCTCGGAACAACAATGAGGATGCCTTGGGACTCAGATTAGAATCACCCCCGACCACAGTCTCTCGGGTACATACCTGAGAGGGACGCAATGCTATAGGTAGAGCATGCGACCGCGAAGTAATGCTGAGTAGAGATCTCCTGCTATCGAGCAGGGTTCCAGCGGCCTTCTTGAATAATCTACCAACTGCAAACGCAAGACTCAGCGAGGTCCAGCGATGACTGACAAGCCGAGCACGACGCTGCCCGGGACGGTGGACAAGATTATTAAATCCCCAATTCCAAGTGAACCCGAGAAAGCCCAAATTTTAATTGAAGGCGCGGACCACCTCTACAAAGAGATTCGGATCGAGAATACGCTGACGGATGCGGAAGGTAACGAAGTAAAACTGAAGCCGGGCGCTGAGGTTGAGATTACCGTCGAAGCACCAATTCAGAAGACAATACCAAAACAATGATTCACGCCCAGGCACTGACTGGGATGAATTTATCTACGCAGTGGCGTCCGGCATAGAATCCAGCCCGCCGGTCGCAACCTGAATAATGCTGTTGCGAACCGCATAGAGCACAAGTTCGCTCACCGAGTGCAAACCGAGCTTTCGCATGATGTTGCTGCGATGCGTTTCCGCCGTCTTCACACTCAGATCAAGATGGCTGGCGACCTCTTTCGTGGAACGGCCTTCTGCCAGCAGTTGGACCACTTCGCGTTCGCGCGGCGTAAGCGCTGGGAGAGGGTTTTTCTTTGCCGTCCCGTGGATGCCCCGAAAACCGGAAAGCACCATTTCCGCGACGCGAGCGGTAAAGAAAGTCTTGTTGTTGTGCAAGGCCTCGATGGCCGAAAGAAGGTCGCGGGAGGCGTCCGACTTCAGGAGAAAACCCCGAGCGCCGGCGTCCAGAACCGTGCGCACAGCTTCGTCCGTGTCCGTGATTGTGAGAATTAGTACACGCGTGTTTGGATTGTCGCGCAGGATCTGGCGAGTCGCTTCGAGGCCGTTGAGCACGGGCATGCCAATATCCAAAATCACCACGGCTGGCGTATGCTCGCTCGCCAGCTCGACGGCCTGCCGCCCGTTTTCGGCCTCCGCACATACTTCCCAGGCCGGCTGAGTCTTGATCAGCGACACTAGTCCCCTGCGGACTATTTCGTGATCATCAGCGACCAGGATTTTCACTCGACTCACGGAGCCTCCACCAGCCTGTTACACCGTAAATACTTAGTCTATCTTTTATCTCAAAACACCAGCGCTAAGTCCATAGGGTGAAAGCTGTAGGAGGTTATCGGTAACAAGGAAAGCTGAAGGAAAGCCAACGGGACTCTCCAAATCACGGCCCTTTACGCCACTGGCCGACCCTGAATGAGGCGTATCAAAACTACGACCACTGCGACCACCAGCAGCAAATGAATGTAGCCGCCCAGGGTGACTGAGCTGACCATACCTAGAAGCCACAGAACCAGCAGAATGACAAAAATTGTCCAAAGCATGTGAAATCCCCTCTTCGAATCTAGTTTTCTTGACTCCCGGCACTAGCGCTCTTTCGAACCCATCGCAATAAGAAGCACGCCACCAGCCAGCAACACTCCCCCGACTACGGGTGGTAAACGCTGGCTGCTTTCGGTTTGCACGCCGATTTTTGCATTCCCGATCTTGATGCCGTGGTCCTCCCGGTGTGGAACCGGCACGACGAAGGAAAGAATTCCCACAATCAACAACACAACACCACCAAGCATCAGGTTCTTCATGTTTGCCTCATTTTCTCGATTTGCAATTTGCTTTTCAATTTGGAGATTATTGTCCACCGAAAAGAGACCGGGTACACCCTTGGCGCGGATGCCAGCAGTATCTTTATCACCCTCGTTGTCCACAACACCTTCGAGTCGGGCATGGCCTGCGTTGACGATAATGCGGATTGCCTTGTTGACTGGCAGAGCGTATCGCTGGAGGGATGGATAGCCGTAGATCGCCTCGAAGAGCTGGAGCCGCAGCCGGTCATCCGAAGGCGAAGGGGGTAGAACTTCAATCTGATTGTCGACGCGCTCCATACCCTCAATCCCCTTGATGGCCGCCTCTGCGTCAGATTTCAAGCTTGGCCGGCTCACGTTCCGAGCACGGTGACGTTATAGCCGTCTACTTTGAACGCCAAGTAATCGAAGACACCCAAATTGGGCAACATAATGAGTTCATGCCTGGTTTCCTTAACGATTCGCTGCATGGCCTTATCCGACGGCTGTGGCGCACTCTGAGCGAAGACCGGGGACAGCGTTGCCAGCAAACCAACAATTACAAGTGCTAGCCCAGCGATCACGCCAAGCGTCGTCTTCCGAAATTGATGTGTTGAGGTTTTCATGCCAGCCTCCTGTTAGGTACACGCTCAACATCGCGAGTAAGAATACTTTGGCGCTGAACTGCCGACCATCAGGTGAATGCTGTAATGCACAGCGTTTCGAGCTGTAAGCTTCTGGGGGGTACTTGCCTATCCGACATCGGCCACAGAATAAGGAGGCCGTTTGCCTGGCCCCCATAGCTCAAAATTTCTTCCTCTGCCTCTTCTGCGTTTCTAGCTGGCCCTACGTCGCGCAGATTCGCGAGCCGCATCGCTCTCGTCCATCGAGTTCCACTCGTCGACCTGTTTCTGGGCCTCTTCTTTGGCAATGCCGTAGCGCTCCTGGATGCTGCCGATAAGCTGATCGCGCTTTCCTGCGATCACGTCGAGGTCCTGATCCGTGAGTTTCCCCCAGCGCTCCTTGATGGAGCCCTTCAACTGCTTCCACTTGCCTTCGATCTGATCTGAGTTCATGATTTCCTCTTTTCCAGGAAGTGAATTTACCTACAGGCAGAGCATATTTGCGCCGAAGGTTCCTTCCCATCGGGCGGAATCTGTATTTTGAAGGGCTTTTTCTCTCGAGCTGAGCGTTGCGCGGACAGCGTCAGGGTTTTCTCCCTACGGGAAATACCGGATTGGCATTGAAATCGACCGGGACTACTCTCGTCGCATGGGAAAGGACTTGACGGAATGGACACAAGAATGATGACCTGCGTAAATCGCAACTGTTGCAAACCCATGGATTCACTATCCGTTGGCCGCTTGTTCCATTTTGAAATACTTTCGATATCCGTCGCGGCCGACGATTGCAATAAGGAGGATTGGGACGAAGTTCCGCATCGGGAGACGGTTCAATTTTGGCTGTGCGGCTCCTGCTCTTCGAGCATGACACTGCAACTGAAGCCGATCGGCGGCGTGCACTTGCTCCCTCGACAGACGGTGCCCGATTCAGAGATGTTTGAGAGAAGCGGCAGGCTCGCGGAGTTTCACCAGAATAGATGAGTGGCACGAACTCGGGCTTCGCGCGTCAATTTGACCGCGGCGCCTGTAAGGAATTCACTGCGATGCTCTACAGCATCCCAGGTATTGAGAGGGATGGAAGTAGTTCTTATTCTACGGTTCGTTTCGCAAATGTTCAGGAAGAACCAACTAAAGGAGGGAAGAATCATGAAGTCTTTCAAGAAAATCTTGGGTGTGGGCCTGGTTTTTGCGGGTTTAGCGACAGCGGCTTATGCTGCCGACGACGACAAGGAGTCGAAGGAAGTAAAACGAGTTCATTCCGCTGCAACCGTGCTCGATGAAATCATGGGAACTCCGGACAAAGGAATTCCCCGCGAGGTTCTGGAGTCGGCGAAGTGCGTGGCCGTGGTTCCTTCCATGATCAAAGGCGGATTCATCGTTGGCGCGCGTTATGGCAAGGGCGTTGCCACTTGCCGGCTGAAGTCGCATTGGAGCGCACCTGCTCCCATAACCATCGCTGGCGGCAGCTGGGGTCTCCAATTTGGCGGCGAAGCCGTCGACATTGTCATGCTCGTCATGAACGACAAAGGAATGCAGCGACTCCTTTCGAGCGAGTTCAAGCTCGGTGCCGAGGCCTCCGCCGCCGCGGGTCCTGTGGGGCGCGAAGCCGCTGCGGACACCGACTGGAAGATGCGTGCCGAAGTCTTGACTTACTCACGTGCCCGGGGGGTGTTCGCGGGATTGGAACTGAACGGAGCCGTGGTTAAGCAGGACGAAGACGATACCCGAGCCCTTTACGGGACACTCGTACCGTTCAAGACGATTCTGGCAGGCGACGTGGCCGCTCCTTCGGGAACCCACCATTTCGTGGAAACCATCACCAAATATGCCAACGACGTTAAGGAACAAAAGGGGTCGGTTGTAACTCCGGATCTTGAAACCCCGAAGCAGGACGCAGCGCCTGCGTCAAAGTAGCCCACGGAACAAGACCTCGAAGGAGCTGTAAAATGAACACAATTCTAGTTGTAGTTCTAATTTTGCTATTAGTCGGCGCTCTTCCCAACTGGCCTTATAGCGCAAATTGGGGATACTTTCCCAGCGGCGGACTGGGGCTGGTTGCCATCGTTGTAATCGTGCTTCTTGTAACTGGCAGGCTTTAAGGCAAGTCGAACCAGCGCAACCGGAACCTCACGCCGCGGAAAACCCGCCCGTCGTCGAGGTTTCGGTTGTACTTACACTCGCAACCTGCACCTTCAGCGGAATCTCCACTAGCAGCGCGGTTCCCTTTGTTCTGGACAAAAGCGTGACCGTGCCGCCCACTTCGCGAACTCGCTCCCGCATTCCGGCCAATCCTACGCCCGCTCCTACTTCATCGCGAGCAAACATCTTGCGCCGATGCTCGGGAATACCTTTCCCATCATCATGGATCTCAAGCCGCACAGATTCAGCATCGGCCTGAAGGCAGACTTCCACAGACGATGCCTCAGAATGACGGTGTACATTGGTAAGCGCTTCTTGAATCGCTCGAAACAGCGCAATCTCGACATCGCGGTCAAAACGCTGCAAGTCGCCCGGGAAATCCAAATTGACTCTTATCCCGCTGCGGGTCGCAAAGCCCTCTGTGTACCACCGAACGGCGGAGCTGAGGCCTGCTTCATCCAGCAGCGGCGGATGAAGCAAGTGAGACAGCGTCCGCGTTTCTGAGATACAGCGCTCCACCGTCTCCGTACATTCCGCAAGCATAGCCATATCATTTCCGCCGCTCGCAGTCATGGATATAAGATCGAGATTCATTTTGACCGCAGTCAAATATTGCCCCAAGCTGTCGTGGAGTTCACGGGCAATTCGCCGGCGCTCTTCGTCCTGCAAATTCAGAATGCGTCCGCTGAGCCTCCGGGCCGCGTCCTCCGCGTTCTTCCGGGCCGTAACGTCCGTATTGATCTCCAACCATCCTATGAGTTCGCCTTGTTTGTTTCGCAAGGCTGACCACCGACTCGCAACCGTAATGCGTGTGCCATCGCGCTTGGCTTGAACAAGTTCCCCTTCCCACAGATCGTTCTGGGTGATCTCCTCAAAAGAAATTGGGAATTTGGTAGTAAACAAATCCTCAACGGGCCTTCCGACGGCTTCCTTCGCGGTCCAGCCATAGAGCCGTTCCGCTCCCATATTCCAGTAGGAAATCCGATGATTCGTGGTACGGACGAAGATCGCATCGTTGGCCAAGTCGATCAAGCGGGCTTGCTCGACGACCTGCGCGGTCTTTTGCTCGACTTCGGCGGTTCTGTCCTGGAGCGCAGCATGCAGGCGTTCCTGGCTCTCTCTCACAGCGGCCTCGGTGCGTTCCTGTTGCGCCTTCGCCCGTCGTATGGACTCCCCAAGAGCAACGATGAGCCCCGACAGCATCAGAAACCCAACCATTCCCCAGACGGAATGTCGATCCGTGGGGCCAAAGGGTCCTGAGGCGGGCAGCAGCCAATACCAAACACCAAACAAGGAGACGATTGTCGCCGCGATCGAAGGGCCTAACCCGCAGTACCAGGCGGAAAAAACAACCGCGAACCAAACCGTATGGTAAGCATTGTCGGTGCCCAGCAATGGCGTAAACCATTTGCGCGCCACCAGCGCGAGCGCGGCGACCGAAATCGCGAGTGCATACCGGAGAAAAACGCTCGTCTCCTGTCGTCGAGAATCAGAAGCTGAAGGCTGCATCGGACCGTTCCCTGCACCTTTAGGATAACTGACCAACGATGAAAAACCCAGAAAGGCTAACCCGGCCCAAGGGAATTGAATATACAGGATTCACCCTATACCAAGGTTCAACTATGTAAACCTATAGTTATGTCATTAGCCTTCGAACCGAGCCCACCGGTTTCTGGCCATTAGGTGTACCGAATGCGAGTTTTGGTAGTTGATGACCATGAGGTCGTACGCAAAGGCGTACGCTCGCTTCTAGCTCGCTCCGGTTATGAAGTCTGCGGCGAAGCCGTCGATGGCGAGGACGCCGTTGAAAAGGCCATGGCGCTGCGTCCAGAGGTCATTGTGATGGACGTTAGCATGCCCAAGCTGAACGGCTTGGAGGCCGCCCGACAGCTTCGCGAGTCCCTCCCCGGCGCCGAGATCCTGATTCTTACGCAACACGACTCCCCTGAAATGTTACGCCAGGCGCTGAATTCCGGTGCCCGGGGCTATGTCGTCAAGTCTTCCATCGCGAAGGATCTGCTGAATGCGGTAGAAAAGATTTGCAGGCACGAACCTTTTTTTGATCCGGCCGTCTCCGACGGCGCGAAAAAAGCGGTCAACGTGGACGCGCAGGAGATTTTGCAGCGTTCTTCTGCTTTGGAGGAAGCGCTGCGTGAGAGTGAGGAGCTATATCGCGCCACCTTTGACCAAGCCGCAGTTGGAATGTGCCACGTCTCTCTCGAGGGAACTTTCCTGCGCGTGAATTCCAAGCTTTGCGACTTCCTGGGATATTCGCGGGAACAACTCCTGAAATTGACGTTCATGGAAATCACCCATCCCGATGACTTGGATTTGGACATGGAGGGAGCGCGATCGTTGCGTGCCGGCTGTCGAGAGAGCTACCAAATCGAAAAAAGGTATCGGCGACAGGATGGCAGCTTCCGTTGGGGCCAGCTTACGGTTGGGTTGCTTCGCGACAGGTATGGTCGCCCGCTGCATTTTGTCAGTGTCATAGCGGACATCGATGAACGCAAGCAAGCGGAGGAAGCTCTTCGCGAAAGCGAGAACCGCTTCCGCGCGGTGGCGGATACTGCGCCGGTCATGATTTGGATGGCTGATGGAAACGCGCAGCGGTATTTCTTCAACAAGCCCTGGCTGGACTTTACTGGCCGAAGCGCGGAGCAGGAAACCGGAATGGGTTGGGTCGAGGGTATACACCCAGAAGACCGCGAGCGCGTTCGCACCACGTATTTGCCGGCGGTTAGGGCCCGCCAAGGCTTCACCATGGAGTATCGCCTTCAGCGCGCCGACGGAGAATATCGATGGGTTCTGAGTAACGGGGTCCCGCGTCACGAAGTTGGCGGAAAATTTGAAGGCTTTGTCGGTTCGTGCGTGGATATCACTTCGCACAAGCTGCTGGAAGAAGCCTTGCGGGCCAGCGACGACCGATTTCGCGTCCTCGCAAATTCAATTCCCCAGCTAGCTTGGATGGCCGATAAAGAGGGTTCCATCTTCTGGTACAACCAGCGATGGTACGACTACACCGGTACCACCCTCGAAGAAATGCGCGGGTGGGGCTGGAAAAGCGTGCACCATCCCGACCATCTCGACCGCGTCGCGGAAAAAGTTTCTCTTTCGTGGCAGAGCGGCGAGCCTTTTGAGGACACATTCCCGCTGCGCAGCAAAGAAGGCCCCTATCGAATGTTTTTGTCGCGCGCCCTGCCTATCAGGGATGATCAAGGCCATGTGACTCGATGGTTTGGAACGAACACCGACGTGGGCGAGTATGCGGGCGCAAAATCCCACTGAGCAGCCTGGAGCTGGTTTCATAAATGATTTTGGGTAGGTCACGGCTTCACCCGTGACGTTCAAAGCCTTTGAAAATACGGGCTCCAGCCCCCGAGGTAAGGTTCTTCTCGTTCTGGTGGAACCATTTGTGAAATCAGTTCTAGGGGAAGTTATGCTTCTACGGGTGCTGTGAACGCTCCGTCTCGATCCTCTTTCCCATCCAAGGCAGCAATCAACTGCGTAAGTAAGGCTGCCAGCCGCTCGGAATCTTGCTCCGTCGAAGCCTCTCTACAGATTGCGCGCCAGTCCTGAGATTCATACGCCATGACTTGCCTCCTACCTGCATTTGTAAGCCAGCCAAATGAGTTCAACTAGGTAGAGGCAATCCAAAGTCCATTCCGGCGCCACGGCGCAAAAAGGCGCAAGTACTTGAATTTCAATGAATTGGGCGCGTTTACGCAGATTTACATCGCGCGTGCGGGTGATCTGTGCGTAATTTTTCCTAAGCGTGCTCCCGATTATTTCGACCCCGGATGAAGGTCTGCAGAGGTTGGCAAGAAAAAGGGGCCAAGCTTTAAGCTTGACCCCCGACTCGCTAGTTTCCCGAAGGAATCGATTGCTAGTTGCCCCGCTGTTCCTTTGGATTGGGGCGTTCCGGTGCGTGCTGTACTCTCTGTTGTATCCGTTGCTGCTGCGTTTCCTGTCTTTGCTGCATTTGTTGCGTCTGCTGCTGGTGCCTCTGCTCGACCTGTTGCTTTCTAGCCTCATCGGCATTTTGCTGCGCGATTTTCTGATGATCCTGGTCTTGTTTCTGCTGTAGCTTTTGCCGATCCTGGTCTTGCTTGGCTTGCATTTTTTCCATCTGCTGCTGGTACTTGCGGTCAGCTTTTTCATTCCCCGTATTCGGCGCTGGCATGGCCTCGCGGTGAGGGATGTCATTCGGGTGAACGATTCGGTTCGCTTGCTGATTGCCGTTCTCAGCGCGCGGTTGCTGGTTGACCGGTGGCTGGCTGACCGGCGACTGATTCGCGCCACGGCCACGCTCTGGACTGTAGGGTGCCCCAGCTTCCCGTGCGGCGATCACTCCGCGATCACGGAATGCGCCAGGCTTCTCC
>Ga0209068_10001407_pt1 | contig 12004 bp, 10 predicted proteins | sample ColStrG_CSR_2012_FD_187200 | JGI IMG/M metagenome (GOLD analysis project Ga0209068, IMG submission 187200) | Freshwater sediment microbial communities in response to fracking from Pennsylvania, USA - Cold Stream Run_MetaG_CSR_2012 (SPAdes)... | ecosystem: Environmental > Aquatic > Freshwater >... | reverse complement strand
AAAAAGAATCGTCAGGTAGCGACGTTGCGGAGCATTGGACCGACTTGCCACCGTAGATCCAACTGCCATCTTCACGCCTGGTCTTCTTCCCAAATTTCAATTGCTGGGGCCAATGCGGATTGTAAGCTAGCCTGCGGTTTACCGCCAGCTGAGCACGATGTCGCAGCGGCAACGCTGCTCGCTAGACCGTTGTTGTTAATGGATTCTGACGTGAAAGGGGCGATGATGCGATTCTTGGCATCACTCATGCGACGCCAGCCGCTGCCGACCGATCGCCACCGCCCTGACCGCCCCCAGAAACGAAAGGCTCTTGTCATCTGCACGCACCTTCGGCCGGGGCGTGTAAAGCGCCGCTCCAAGTATGTCATGCAACCTATAGCTGGTCTCCATGTCGCGTCCCTGATCGATCCCAAACGTTTCGATGTGCGCCTTTACCATGAAGACTGGCATGGTCCCTTCAATCCGAACCGCGCCGAAAAATACGACATTGTTTTCCTGACAGGGTTGCAGCCGGACTTCGACCGCATGCGACAGCTCGCGTATTTTTTCAGGCGCGCCGGGGCAAAGGTCGTAGCGGGTGGCAGCATTTGCACAATGTTCCCAGAGTTCGCCGCACAATTTTTCGATGCCATATGCGCGGGCGGCGTAGATAGCGTGCGACAGGTCATCGTCGACTTTGAGCGCAATGCGCTTCAACGCATCTATCGTTCCCCCATCATGCAAATTTCATCTTACGCAGTTGACTACAGCTTGCTCGCCAAGAGTGGGATCAGCCCAAGTGTCCACCTCATGGAATCGTCGCGCGGCTGCAGCTTTCGATGTAGTTTTTGCGTGATACCGCAAGAGGTCGGAGGCCACGTCAAATACGACCTTTCACATCTCTCCGCCACAATCGACAACGCTCTGAAGACAAGTCCGTTATTCAGTTTCCGGCGCTGGTACCCCACGATTATTTTTCTCGATAACAACTTCTCTGACGACCGGCGGTTCATGCTTCAGGTCTGCGAGTTGATGCGCAATCATCCCAAGATCCGCGGATGGGCGGCGCTGGTAACACAAAATATCATGCATGATCGTGAGTTGATCAAATACATGGCGGCTGCAAAATGCATCACGCTTTTTTTCGGTCTCGAATCATTCGATCAGGTGCTACTGAAAAAACACAAAAAGAAACAGAACCTGAGTCGTCATAAAATCATCGACGATGTCGCATTTGCCGAATCGAATGGCATCGGCATCGGCTACGGCTATCTCTTTGATCCACGCTTGCAGACCGTTCAAGTGATGGAAGAGCAAATCCGTATGATCGGCCAACATCCAGCCCTGCCCATGCCCGTTTACCTGAGTGTCGTCGCTCCACTCGCTGGCACCGAAGGTTTCTGGTCCGATCTTGCTTCGAGGCAATTGCGGCCAAACCTGCGGCTGCGTGATCTCGACGGTGAAACTGTCGCCTACTCGAATCTTGCCGATGACACTGACGCAATTGTCACATTTTTGGAGAAGCTCTTCCGTCGCCCGTGGACGATTGTCAGTCGGCTTTCGATCTTCATCAAAACGGTGCGGCGGATTATCCGGTCGGGCACATACGATCCGATCCACTGGTACATCATTGCAGCAGCAAACCTGCACTGCTTCGTCTGGTCGAGCACCTCGCCCGCTCAGGCGCGAACCTACCTCGCAGGCAGCGAGTTGCTTGATCCGCAATACGACGAATTTCCTCCTGACATTTCTCGAGAGGACTACAAACACTATTTCGAACCAATCGCATTGACTGATGACACCGGCGGTCCGGCTGAGTGGCTCAAACCCTACATCCCTCGCTTGAAAGAAAAGCGCGTGGCACAAGCATTAAAGCAGGCAAACAAGGCCGAATCCGCCCAAGCGGAGGCGAGCACATGACCTATGATCAAGCGAGTCCAAGGACTGCAAGCCGTCCGCCGCAGACATCGCCTGCCTTCCAAGCTTGATCAGGAACAGGCAATGACGCGCTATCTCGCGAACTATAATATTTTGGAGCTCAGACAATTCATGGGCCGAGCTTTTGTCGACGCGCTCAAGAGCCCGAGTCAAAAGCTCGGTACCGCACCTACGAAAACGGCACCTCGTTCGCCAAATGGTGGCTATAGAGACAATCAATCAGGCAACTCGTCGAAGGCGCCAAAGAGGAAACGCAAGAGCTAGGATCATCGCGCGTGAAGTCGGGGCTCGAGGTAGTTGTTGTCGGAGGTGGGATCGGCGGCCTGTTCGCTGCGAACGCCCTGATCACACATGGTATCCCGGTATCGGTTTATGAGCAGGCGCCTGTTCTCGGCGAGATCGGGGCTGGGGTCTTTCTGACACCGAACAGCGTACGCCAGTTGCAGAGGGTCGGGCTGGGTCCAGCCGTGGAAAAATGGGGAGCGAGGGTCGGTCCGGATTCTTGCTATTTCCGCCACGACGGGACGCCGATTGCGCCAGTCCAGGTAACCGACTCTTCGGGCTGGAACGCCACATTCGGAATGCACCGCGCCGATCTGGTCGAATTCTTGGCCCGCGCACTTCCAGCTGACATCGTACGGACAGGACATGGCTGCACCGGATTCGAGCAGGACGGGGGCAAGGCCCGGGTGTCGTTCGCGAATGGAGCTGTAGTCGAGGCCGACCTCGTCGTCGGTGCGGACGGTATCCACTCCGACCTTCGGCCCTACGTGTTCCCTCCTTCACGTCCGGTATTCTCGGGTTCTGTTGCCTACCGAGGTATCGTGGCACACGAGTCAATTCCGCATTGGCCGACCAACGCCTGGCTCATGTGGCTCGGTAAAAGCAAGCACTTCCTGACGTTCCCCGTACGTGCCGGCAACCTCATCAACTACGTCGGGTTCGTGCCTGCGGATAAGGAGATGAAGGAATCCTGGTCTGCCCCAGGCGACCCCGATGTCCTTCGCCATGAATTCGCCGGCTGGGATCCGCGCATCGAGTCACTATTGCAGCATGTACAAACGACGTTTCGATGGGCCCTGTATGATCGCGAGCCGCTGCCGACCTGGACTCGCGAAAGGCTCACTCTTCTCGGCGACGCCGCGCATCCGATGCTGCCTCATCTTGGTCAGGGCGCAAACCAGTCGATAGAGGACGGAATGGCACTCGCGACCATCCTCGCGCGTGCGGACCGAGAAACTGCGCCAGCAGCTCTCCTCGCCTATGAGCGCCTTCGCCGTGAGCGTGTAGCGCAGGTCCAGCGTGGCGCGCGGGAAAACGGCCTCCGCTACGATTCGGCTTATGCCGATCTCGCTGTCCGAGACGCCGAGATCACCGCCCATGCCGCCTTCCGCAAGCGGCTATACGATCACGACGTCGTTCCCGAAGCACAAGCCGCCGCAATAGTCCAAACACAATAACTTCTACTGCATCTTCACATTTGCCGTTTTGATCACCCCATTCCAGCGATCCACTTCCTTGTGCATGAACTTTGCCGCCGCGTCGACGGAGCCGCCGACAATTTCCGCCGACAACTTTTTCAATCGATCCTGCACCTCGGAATCGCGCAAGGCTTCGGTGATATCTGCATTCAATTTTTGGATAACCGCTTTTGGCGTTTTCGGCGGCGCAACAACGGCATACCAGGCGGCCGACTCGAAGCCGGGCAACGTCTCAGCCATTGTCGGTACATCCGGCAGCGATGGAAGGCGTCTCTCAGATGCGACCGCCAGCAACCGCAGCTTGCCGCTTTGAATGAGCGGCAACGATACGCCCAAATTGTCGAACATAAAGTCGACATCGCCGGCAAGTAATCCCTGTAAGGCCGGTGCTGATCCGCGATAGGGCACGTGCTGAACCTGTACCTTCGCCATCATCTGCAACATCTCAGACGTGAGATGCGAGGTCGTACCGTTACCCTGCGTGGCCGAAGTCGCTTTCCCAGGATTCGCTTTTAGATAGGCAATGAATTCCGGGACAGTCTTTGCAGCGACTTTGTCCGGATTGGTCATCAACGCATTTGGCACCTGAGCCATGACAATCACCGGCTCAAACTGCATCGGGTCGAAGGCGAGGTTTTGATAAAGATTCTGATTGATCACGAGCGGAGGAGGTGGCGCCGACAACAGGGTGTAGCCGTCGGGTTCGGATTTGTAAGCGAGCTCGGCGCCCACATTTCCGCCGGCGCCGCTACGGTTCTCGATGATGACGGGGTGGCCCCATTTGCGGGAAAGCCAATCGCCAATAACGCGCGGGATAGCGTCGGCGGTTCCACCTGCTGGAAAAGGCACAATGATCTTAACGGATCGATTTGGGTAGCTTTGCGCCAGCGCTTGTTGAGATAACGAGAGTGGGGTCCCGGCTATCAGAGCGAAAGCCAGAACAAGCCCGGCCCTCAGAAAACATGTTTTGAGCATGCGGCTCTCCCCAGGCACCTGGGCCCAAACATTTGAATGCTTTTCAAAAGTCATTAATTTTTTTTGGTCGACTCGACCGATCGTACCGGAGTTTCCGGTATCAAATTCCCATGCCGGCGTTCAAAGGTCGATTTGCCACTCTGGCGCCAATTTCCGGCTACAGCCGCATTGGCGAATTCGGTCCACGCCTCATCCCAGTCGCCCAACTGGTATCCGTGCCACGGCGCCTGCGGCGAGATATGGGGTAGCTTGAGCTCTTCCCATATTTTTTTCGCGCGTAGCATGAATTCCTCAGTCGGGAGCGCCAAAGGCGGCATGTTGTGCTTGAGCGTTGCATCGATCATCAGCGTTCCTTCGACCTCCGGGCAACCGGACTTCGGCCCATGGCCGCTCGACCGATAGGGGATGATATGCACGTCTTCCATGAAATTTGATCGATAGGCCAAGGACCAGAAGATGGCATCGGCATTGTCCGGCGAAATATCATCCGACACCGCGATAACAAGCTTCCCGCATTGCGCCTGCAGTGTCGCCGCCCCCTGCATACCGCGCCACACTTCGGTTTGCGGCGTGCCCCGTTCGAACTGAAGAAAGATAACCTTGCGCAAGTTCGTCAGCGGCTCGTGCATGACCACACGCTTGATGCCGCGTATGCCGAGCGCATGCCGCAAGTGTTCCAGGAACATCGGCTCGTAGGCAACTTTCTTGAGAACCGACGATTCACTCGGCGTCACCTGGCTAATGATGGACAGAAAGACGGGCTTGCGTTTGCGCGTGATGGCGGTCACCTGCATCGACATATTGAAGTCCTCGAGCGCGACGTGCCCGTGACTCTCTCCGAATGGCCCTTCCGGCTCGAGAAGATCGGTGTCGATGAGACCCTCAATGACGATTTCTGAATCCGCCGGCACGACCAGATCGATGGTTTTACAGCGCACGGTCTTGACGGCCTTGCCAATGAGACCGCCGGCGACGTCCATTTCATCGAGATCGATTGGAAGTTTTTGAGGTCCAGTAAACAGGACGGCAGGCGCACAACCCACAACGATTGCGCAAGGCATAGGCTTCCCAAGTTTCTTGTATTTCTGCCAGTGCAAGTATCCGCCCGCACCCCCGAGTCGGGAGGCCATACGCACACCAAGCCGGTCGTTGGCTTTAAGTGCCGCGCGATAGGTGCCCATATTCTGGATGCCGTTTTCCGGATCCTTGGTCACGCAAAGCGTTGCAGTCAGGTACGGCGCGGAGTCAAAACCAGGGGTAGAGATCGGAACCGGAAGGCTCGCAAGGCCGCCACGTTCTGCGACCAATTCCTTTCCCGTCTGCACGATTTCATGGCACGCAGCCTTGTCGACCAGAACCGGCGCGATCGGGTTGGCCATGGCCTTGACCCATAGGTCTCCGATGTCATCCACCGGCACCCCCAGTCCAATCGCGTAAATTTCGGGCGAAGCCCCGAGTCCGCCGACAAGAACAGGTATGTCGTAACTCTCGCCGCGAGCGCCAACGACATTCGTGAATAGAAAGGCGCGCCGATCCTCCTCGCGCAGGCCGCCCTGGAATTGCCAGCGCGCGACAGGGTGCAACTCTGAATCTTTATCAATGGGGCGGTCGATGCGTGTGACGAGTCCGCGCTCTGTCAGCCGAGCAATGTGCTCCTGCAAATCGGCAGGCGCCCTTTGCGTCACACTCGATTCCATCGCAGATCTCCGATAGCGATACGCAATTGGGCCCAGACGCTTTTACCTCGTACCATCATATTATATTAGATACAAAGCTGGTCGGATGTTCTTCAGACTTGCCTGCATCCAATCCGCCTCCAGTGTACGGAATCCAAATGATCCGATTGGCCGCCGCCCTTATCGTCACACTAGCCATTGGTGCACAGTGGTCCTCTCTCGCGGAAGAAAGCTATCCCGTGCGCCCAATCCGCTTGATTGTCGGGTTCGCGGCGGGATCAAGCGGAGACGTTGCTGCGCGGATCGTCAGTCACAAGATCGGCGAGCTGCTCGGTCAGACCGTGATCGTGGAAAACCGCCCCGGCGCCAGCAGCGTGGTTGCCACCGACTATGTCGCGCGAAGCGCAAAGGATGGCTACACGCTTTTATTTGCGACGATCGCAGCCACCATCAACACGACATTGTTGCCCGGCAAGGGCCCCAATATTGAAAGGGATATGGCGCCAATTGTTCTTGTTGGCTCGATTTCGAACATCCTCATTGTAGATCCCAAGCTCGGTGTCAACGACGTGAAAGAGCTCATCGCGCTCGCCAAACAAAAACCGGATGAGCTCCTGTACGGCGCATCCGGTCTCGGCAGCGGCCCACACCTGGCGACTGAGCTATTCAAGCAGATGGCGGGAATAAAAATGACGGGCGTCTTGTACCCCGGCAGCGCACAAACTCTCATGGACCTTTTATCGGGCCGAATCCAAGTGATGTTTTCGCCCGCGTCAACTGCGCTGGCTTTCATCAAGGACGGACGCGTCAAGGCACTGGCGACGAGTGAAGCCAAGCGTACAAGTGCGGCACCCGAGCTTCCAACAATCTCTGAAGCCGCCCTGCCCGGCTACGACACAGGGGTCTGGTTTGGAATTCTCGGGCCGGCCGGCACACCAAAACCGATCATTGATAAGATCTCCAAAGCAACGAATAGCGCGCTTAAGGATCCGGATGTGCTGAAACAGCTCACGACGCAGGGACTGGATGCGCGAGGGGGAAGCCCCGAAGAGTTCGCCGTGTTCATCAAAGCCGAAACAGAGCGATGGGCACGTGTTATCCATCAGATGGACGCGGCCAAGGACAGTAAGGAAGGCATGCCGCGACCGTGATCTATGGCGCGCTAATGATCCTAATTGCAGCCTCGATCAAATGCGGCACGGAAACCTCAAAGCTAACTGGTGGTTTGGCGCCAGATTTTATCTCGATATATTTTTTGAGATTCTGGCTGATGGCACTTCGACCATCGGTACCCGTACGCGAGCTCTGAATACCTTTCCAATAAGCAAACAGGATCGCTTGTTCGATCCGCTCGGCCTCAATCTCCAAGCTTTTGACCTGTGCCCTCACGCTCTCATATTCGCTGTCCTCGAGTGTCTTTATGTGTTGCCGCACGTTCCGCAATGGGCGGACGACATGGTCTTGCCAGGCAGCAACACTGCTGGAGGCTCCTTCGATATCCGCGCTGCTCAACACAATAGACCGCGCACCAGTCCAGGCACAAAAAAGAAGGAGGTTGACGTCAACTCCGATCGCTTCCTGCAATCCCAGGCATTGCTCGGCAACGGCATCCTGGCCATAGACAACAAGTGAAAATCGCCAAAAGTCGTTGTCGTATTGAAGTTTGCCACTGCCGCAATCGCGCGCGTCTGGTTGGCTCAAGCGTTCACCCAGCAATCACGAATTGTCCGCTTCTTCACGATTTTTCGGGCGCTCGCGTTCGCCGGTCCAGCGGCGGATTTTTCCAGTGTCAATTTCAAAAAGATCGAGTACACGCGCCAGCGTATGGTCCACCATGTCTTCGATAGATTTCGGCAAAGCATAGAATGCCGGAACCGGCGGGTAGATAATTGCGCCGGCCTCGGTCACGGTCGCCATGTTGCGGATATGCCCAATATGAAGCGGCGCTTCCCGCAGCATGAGGACCAAGCGGCGACGTTCCTTCAACACGACGTCCGCAGCTCGCGAGATCAGGTTTGCTGTATTGCCCGTCGCGATCTCAGACATGGTCTTGATCGAGCATGGCGCGATCACCATGCCTCGCGTTGGGAAGGAACCGCTGGCGCAGGCCGCACCGACGTCGCTATTGGAATGCACAATTGTCGCCATGCGCTCCACATCGGCAAGCTTCAGGCTGGTCTCATACGCAAGGGTCATCTGGGCGGCGCGGGAGACGATGAGATGTGTCTCGACGTTGCAGGCCCGCAGCAATTCCAGCAGTCTGACCCCATAGATCGCTCCCGACGCCCCGGTAATGCCGATAAGAATCGGGGAATTCGGGGTTTTGATCGCGAGATGTTTCATAGGATCCCTATATTGCCGCAACTTGGACGCCGATGACAGATCAAAATCCGCCTTTCCGCTTCATCGGCCAGCCCCTGCCCCGCATTGAAGATGCACGGCTGCTAAGGGGCCGTGGACAATTCAGTGACGACTTCAGTTTTCCGGGACAGGCCTATGCGGCAATGATCCGTTCGCCGTATGCCCACGCGCGGATCGTGCGAATCGACAGTTCTAGTGCCGGAAAGATGCCGGGTGTTCTCGGCGTGTTTACGGGCGCGGACTGCTTTGCCGATAACCTTGGCGCAATTCAACACGATCCCCTCCCGAAGACAAAATACGACATGAAGCTGCAAGGGCCGGGCGGCAGCGCGATCTTCATTGGACCGCACCTACTGCTGCCGCACGATAAGGCGCGGCACGCCGGAGAAGCGATTGCGATGGTCGTCGCCGAAAGCCAGGCGCAGGCATTTGACGCAGCAGAAGCCGTGGCGGTCGAATATGAGGAATTGCCCTGCGTCGTGCATTCCGAAGACGCTATGAAACCCGGCGCGCCAACGGTGTGGGACGAGGTTCCCGATAACGTTTTGGTCGATACCCGTTTCGGAAATGCGGCCGAGGCCGATCGACTCTTCGTGAATGCGCCGCACGTCGTCTCAATGGATTTTCACATCGGCCGCGTGACCGGAGCGCCGATGGAGCCGCGCACCGCGGTGGCGCAATACGATAAGGCGGATGGGCGCTATACGATTTATGCCGGCAGTGGCGGAGCGGTGCGCCAAAAGCGCGAACTCGCCGGAGTGCTTGGTGTCGACCCAGAAAATATCCGCGTACTCTCTTATGATGTCGGCGGCAATTTCGGCACGCGTAATCGCGTATACGTCGAATTTGGTCTGGTCTTGTGGGCCGCACGTAAACTCGGCCGCCCGGTCAAGTACACGGCCACGCGTTCGGAATGTTTCATCAGCGATTATCAGGGCCGCGACCTGGTGGCGAAGTATGAACTGGCTCTCGATGGACGAGGCCGTTTCCTGGCGCTACGTGTGACCAACATCAGCAACGCCGGCGCACACTGCGTCTCTCTGTCGCCGTTGAGCAAGGGCGCCGGTTTGATTACCGGCAGCTACGATATCCCGGTCGCATCCTTGCGCGCTGTTTCGGTCTTCACCAATACGGTTCCGACCCAGGCCTATCGCAGTTCGGGTCGTCCGGAGGTCACCTTCGCGATCGAGCGACTCATCGACATAGCGGCCAAAAAACTCGGCATTGATCGTGTCACTCTCCGCCGCCGCAATATGGTGCGGCCGCAGGCGATGCCCTATCGAAATGCCGTTGGCATGCTCTATGACAGCGGACTTTACGAGGACAATATGGACCTCGCCATGCGTCTGGCCGACTGGGACGGCTTCAAGGCGCGCAAGCGCGAGGCCAAAAAGCGCGGCAAACTTCTAGGTCTCGGTCTCGCCAACTATGTCGAATCCTCAATTGGCGCGCCAAAAGAGCAAACACGTATCAAAGTGCGGCCGGATCGACGCGTCGAGGTTGTCATCGGCACCCAGCCAGCCGGGCAAGGTCACGAAACCAGCTTCGCACAAGTGATCGCGGACTTGCTCGCCATACCCGTTGAGACCGTGCAAATCATTCTTGGCGATACCGACGTGGTGAAAGCCGGAGGCGGAACTCACTCTGGCCGCTCCATGCGCCACGCCGCGACCGTATTCTCTCTGGCCGCGAATGAGTTGATCACCAAGGGCAAGCGTGCCGTCGCGGCGATCCTGGATACGACGCCGGAGCGCGTCGATTTCAGCGACGGACGTTTTGTTGCGCGGGAAAGCAATCGCAGCTTCGATTTTCTTGAACTCGCACAGGAAATGACCCGTCACAAAATGCCGGAAGATCTTTCCACGGGGCTTGCTGTGGTCACCGACAACGAGATGCATGATCCTGTTTTTCCAAATGGCTGCGCCATTTGCGAAATCGAGATCGATCCGGAAAGCTGCGATTTGCGTCTCACCCGCTATACGTCGATTGACGATGTTGGGCGCTGTATCAATCCGCTCATTGTCGATGGACAGACCCATGGCGCAATCGTGCAGGGCATAGGACAGGCGCTCTGGGAACAATGCGTTGTCGTGCCCTCCTCCGGCCAGCCGTTGTGCGGCTCGTTCATGGACTACGGAATGCCACGATCGGACCGCCTGCCCTCCTTCGTCACAAAGATTGTCGAGGTTCTCTCGCCAACAAACCCGCTCGGCATCAAGGCCGGCGGCGAAGGTGGCACCACGGCGGCGCCTGCGGCCACCGTCAGCGCTATCGTCGATGCGCTTGCTTCTTACGGCATCGACGATATCAAAATGCCAGTGACGCCATACCGTATCTGGCAGACGATCAAGGATCGAAAAGCCGATATTTCAAACTGATCGAGCCTCTTGCAACTGAAATTGGATCGCCTCAGTCTAGGCGGATAAAAATCGAGGAGTGAACGGGTGAGTAAATTCATCGGCTTTTGCATTTTTGCTTTGCTCGTACTGATTGCTCAGCCGGCACTTTCGCAAGGCCTCGCGGGCAAGACCGTCCACATCATTGTCCCATACGCAGCCGGCGGAACTGGTGACGTCGTTGCGCGCATTCTGGGCCAGGCAGTAACCCAAAAGACCGGTCAATCGATCGTCGTGGAAGATCGTCCTGGCGCAAGCTCAATTGTCGGCAGCGAATTCGCGGCGCGTGCGACGCCGGATGGCACGACTATTTTGCTCGTCGAAAATCCCTTTATCCTGAGCCCCATCCTGTTTCCCGGCCACTATGACCCGATTACCAGTTTCGAACCGCTTTGCTACGTTGCCGCGACGCCGGCGGTTCTCGCCGTAAGCAGCCAATCCGATATAAAAACTCTGGCGGATTTTCTGAAACTGGCGAAATCAAAACCCGGAGCGGTCTCTTATGGTAGCACCGGGCCCGCTTCGATCGTTCACATCGCCGGTGAACTTCTCAAGCGCGATGCCAAAGTCGACATGACTTATGTGCCCTATCCGGGTTCCCCTCCCGCGATGAACGCCACGCTTGCCGGTACGATTACGGCTGTGATGGCCAATTATTCGGATCTCAAAGGGCAGATCGATTCCGGCGCGCTAAGACCGATAGCGGTGCCGGCGAAAAATCGAGTTCAGCCCCTGCCGAACGTGCCGACTTTGGCTGAAAGCGGTTTCAATGACCTGGATGCCGCAGTGTGGTTCGGTTTCGTTGCCCCGGCGAAGACGCCGAAGGATATCCTGGCACAGCTTTCCCAATACATATCGGACGCAGTCAAGACAGGCGATGTTGCCGACAGACTCAAGGGTCAGGGAATGTTTATCAATCTTTTCTGCGGCGCGGAGTTCGGTAATTTCCTGTCAGAGCAGAAGAATACATACACAAAGTTCGCACGTGAGTTCGACATTAAACCGTGAAGTGGTGGCCGGCAGCGGCGGCTCGCACCGCTTCGCTTGCAAATTTCTCAAACGATCGCAGAAAGAGGCGTTGCCTATCGCCGTTTTCTCTTCAGCGCCTTCGCCCCCACGAATCAAGATCATCGGTCCAGAACGCCCTTCGTTCCCAAGGGGACCCAAATAAATTGTACGGCAATGACGGACGCAATTC
>Ga0209068_10001406_pt1 | contig 12013 bp, 11 predicted proteins | sample ColStrG_CSR_2012_FD_187200 | JGI IMG/M metagenome (GOLD analysis project Ga0209068, IMG submission 187200) | Freshwater sediment microbial communities in response to fracking from Pennsylvania, USA - Cold Stream Run_MetaG_CSR_2012 (SPAdes)... | ecosystem: Environmental > Aquatic > Freshwater >... | reverse complement strand
GGCAATTGCAACTGGTCACAAAGAAACGCCATTCGGTCTGTGAGGGCCTCAATGCGCTCACTCAACGGAAGTACCGGGGAATGTCCGCGGTGCCGGCTATAGTCGAGGAATATCGGATGCTCGGATTCGTTGGCAGCCTGGAGGCGAGCGGTCATTTTTCGGGCATGCAGAGGGTTGCAGTTCTGGTCTGCATCGCCCGAAACGATCATCGTTGCGGGATACGAGACACCGTCCCGCACCCGGTGATACGGGGAGTAGCCAAGAAGCGCCCCGAAATCATCGGAATCGTCGGCGGTCCCGAACTCTTCTTTCCAAACATGCGCATTGTCGAAAAGGTGATAGCGCAGCATGTCGAGCATGGGAGCCATACACACTACGGCCCGGAACAGCTCCGGCCGTTGCGTCATAGCTGCTCCGACCAGCAGACCTGAGTTCGAACCACCGAAGATTGCCAATCTCTGCGGTTCAGTTCGTCCCGTCTCAGTCAGCCATTCGGCAGCACAAATAAAGTCATCAAACGCCACCTGCCGGTTCCGCCGCTTGGCGGCTTCGTGCCATTCGGCGCCGAATTCCGAGCCCCCGCGAATATTGGGAAGCGCGAACAAACACCCGCGTTCGAGCAGGAAAGCCACAAACACGCTGAACTGCGGAGTCATCGACACGCCGTAGCCGCCATAGGAAGTCATGATCGCGGGATGCTGCCCACTCTCGAGAAGATCGCGGCGCCCGACAAGGAACATAGGAATACGGGTACTGTCTCTTGCCGTGAACCAGACCTGCGTATGACTGAACGCTTGGGAGCTAAACGGAACCTTTCGCTCCGCCCAGAGCTTCGCCTCGCCAGTGCGGGACGAATGGCGGTAGATCTGAATCGGTTGGGTGAACGATTCCCGTTCGAAGAACAGCTCATCTTCGTCAACAGAGCCACCGGCGAGACGAACCGTCTCCGATTTGTCGATCGGCAATTCGCCGAGAGGTTTGCCACAGAGATCGAAGACGGCGATCTGTGTTTTGATTTCTCGGGTGTAGGAAACAAAGATTCGACTTTCGGTCACCGCCAGGTTCTGGAGCGGAACGTCCGCTGCGGGAATCACATCCACGAACTCCGGTTCCAGGCCCTCTCGTTGACGTAGCCTGACAATCCGGGAATTCGGCGCGTCGCGGTCAGTGACGGCCAGAATTTGGCCATCCTTCATGAGCAACGGTCCGAACTTGTATCCCGCGTTCTCGATCACTAGGGTTGGAGCTGCTTCACTGCCAAATCGCCAGAGATAAAAGTCCGTGTACGGTTTGTCCAGGAAGCGGTATACAAGAAACCCAAGGTGGTCCTTCCCTTGAACGATATGCAGTCGGATGTCGTTGCTGTCGCCAGCGACAAAGATTTGCTTGTCGTCGGTGAAGCTTGTGCCCAGAACATGGTGACAAACCGCCCGATGGTGAGGCCCGATTGAGGTGATAGGTTCATGGACGTAATAGAAGCTTCGTGAATCGGATGCAAAAGCGAATCCACGCAGGTAGCCGCGGGGAAGCACGTCGGGCAGAGTCCTATGACTCTCGACTTCCCAGAGTTCAAACCTCCCGGTTCGTTCCCCTCCCTCCTTCACTTCGTACAAGAGCAGCCCAGCATCCGGCGAGACGCGAAGTGGTTTGACTGCCGTGTGCTTTCCGGTCCCTCGTTCTGCGGGATCGATGAGAAGGCAGTCTTCTCCGTCCTGGCCTTCACGCATGAAGATGCAATGCTGCTCCTGGCCAGGAAGGCGTTTGCGGAAGAAACACCTCTGCCCGACCTGTTGGATGGAATCGTAAGTCTCTACATCCAGGAGTTCGCGGACGCGCTGATGAATCCGTTCCCGGCCTGGGATCGAGTCCAGGTAAGCACGGGCATACTCCGTTTGCGCCTCAAGCCATGCACGAGTTTGCGCAGAGTCTTGGTCTTCGAGCCAACGGTACGGGTCAGTCACAGTGACGCCATGCAGGATTTCGGTCACAGGTTCAACCGGAGAAGACGGCGGGGGCTCCATCAGTTTATGCATAGCGCACTCCGATCTCTCAGCCGGTTTGCTTCGCGATGCATTCGCCGGGTCAGACTCCGTAGATATCCGGCAAGACTGGGGTCCCGAAGTCGAGCCTCGTCGGACCAGGTATCGTTCACGGCAGCGTAGGCAAAGACCGCCAGCATTGGCGCAAAGGCCAAAGCGCTCGCCACGTTTTCGCGCGAGACCAATGACAACCACTCCTCGGTATAGGCGCTGGTCAGGCCCGACTCGGCTGTCGCGTCCACGCCGGCCATGCGCCGAAAATGTTCGAGGAGATACTGGAAGCTGAATAACGGATTTCCCGCGTATGCTTCTGCCCAGTCCAGAAATATGGAATGGCCCTCAGACAGAATCACGTTTCCGGGATTGAGGTCGAGATGCCCAGCGCATCAGGTATCCGCAAATCTGTGCTTAGGGAGAGTGCCTCTTCGATCTGCTCCCCGAGCAATATGAGTTCACTCCTCGAAAGAGCGGGTGGGGCAACCTTGGTCTGCTTTTCCATGAGTTGACCCATGGCATCCAGGAATGGGCGGACCCGCTTCAACAAGGCGGACGCCCTAAGATCGCGCGCACCCAAGTCGACGAGTGTTTCGAATCTACCAATGGATTCGATTTGCAGTTTGGCCAGGGCTGACGCTGCAGTGTTCCAATCGTGAGCGTCTTGAGTCCCGCCGAGATTGGTGCCCTTGACCTCCAAGGCCAGCCACCCATTCCAATCCGGCCGAGCGGCAAGAATCGGCGGAATGTATTGGGGGACCAATCTCGCTAGCGCAAGCGTGATCGGAAATTCACGGAGATTAGGGTTGCCGACCGCCTTGAACCATACAGCGGGGCCGCTCGTCTCGAACCGACACAAGCTGAACGACGCGCTTGCATTCAACTGGGAGAAACTTCCCGCCAGATGGAACCCCAGTGGCCCGATTACTTCTTCGATCCATCCCTGCAACTCTCTGAACCAGCCGAGTCTTGCGAAAGGCCCTAGCGCCACAGCACCCGCATCTCTGTCACATTCAGCCAGAGACCGCAGCACTGCGACCTGATCCGCGGGATCGGCAAAAGTTCGCTCGGACAACGACGACACAGGAACCCACTCGGTGCCTGGATGGGGTCGAGCTGGCCCGGAGCATTCCAGGACCTGGTAGTTGTGGTCGTTGGCGGCGGTGAATGCGGCGCTGACATCCGGGTTGAAAAGACAAATCGCTTCTTGGCCCCATTCTTTCCTGATAACAACCGTCATGTTCTCGGCAAGCCGCTGGCATCGAGGAATCTCGACCGAGAGCAGAAGAAAGCCCTCGCCAGCCGGTTTCAAGAGCAGTTCATTCCCACCCTGCCCGAGCACAATGGCGCGATAGGTCTCTCGATCGGACTGTTGTGTTGATTCCATAATCTTGGTCCCAGCTCAGACCGCCACGCCCGATTCGTGCTCTTCGACCAGGTGACACTTCTTCAAGGCCTGGAGAAACTCCCGCACATCGTTCTCCGCTAGCTCTCGGCTAACGCTGAACTCGTGGCTGATCTGATCGACGATCCTTGATTCGGTGGACCCACTTTTGAGAAGTTCGAGGATGCGCGACCCAACGAAGTTGATGTTGAACATCTGACCTTGCCGGACATCCAGCACAATGGCGCCGTCCTGGCTGTGGGTGCTGCGGAGTGTGTTGGAAAGCCTGTACATCGAAAGACCCACTTACTTGCCTGCCAGTTTGGATGTCTGGGATGCACTCTGACACTCCTGGCCAGTTGAAAGCCAGTGAAAGTTGAAAACTTTCGGTAAAGCAACATAGCTGGGTGCATGTTGCTGTGGGTCAACAAGATACTTCTCGTGTTTCTCACGTGGAAACAATCAATCTGTTCACTTTTGGGCCCTATTCGCCGCGGTAAGTGCGCTCCAAGACATGCTCCGCCAGAGGCGAGGTCGCGAATAGCCAGCACTTACGGCGAGAGGTGAGGGGGATCTTTCCCCCCATAAGCGCTCGCTTAAGAATTACCTCCGGTTTGCCCGTTACTCAGGCGCTAATCACGTTTCTGATCGAATAAACTCAGTGTTGACACTGACATCCCGCTCCCTATCGGCACCAAACGAGTTTTGTCCTGATTTGCCTTCTGATAAACTTGCTCACAGTTTGGGATGTGCAAAGTGGCCAAGGTAGAGGAACTTCCGCCAACATACGGCAGGTTCATGTGGTCTCTAACCCGCTATCTCCTGCGGACGGGGGAACATGAGCATTTACCGCTAGATAGATTTAGGATGGTCGTCTTGTTGTTCGCTCGCCCGGAACTTCCATTGTCCAAGGAAGAGATCATTCCCAGTTTGCCTTATTATCACGTGCGGTCAGGAAGGGCTGTCAACTTCTACTGCGCCGGCTACAAAACAGGAGTGGGGTTTCCGGATGACGTGTTGATAGCCCAGGTAGGAGGCTACGATTGTTTCTTTTCCACCGAGCGCTTCAACACCGCACGAACTGAAATTACTGCCCACTCTACCTGGGAATATTCTGGTGGATGTGACCTCATTTTGGTAAACGCAGGACTACGGATGACTTCGGATTGGCCGCCTCAGCCGAAGGCATACCTGGATTTTTCTACCGCCATCTCGGTCAATTTGGAAAAGATGAAGGCAGAACAAGCGATAGATTCGGTCGCTGGATTCTTCGAACGAATTATTAAGTTTACCGAGAGCTACGACGGCAGTGACCCCACCTGGGGATTTAGCGACGCCGAAGCGAAGACTCTGGCAGGTTCGGCTCTTAAGTCAGTCGTTCTCTCCTTGGTTCCGAAACCCATAAGGGAGCATATCAAGCAGGCATTTCATTTCGCCGTTCGCGACATCCATGCCAGAAGTACGGCCGACGAGGTTTGACCTCCTCGCGCAATTGGTGTCCGGAGGGTCGGCTAATCGGTAGTCACCGCCCAGAAACCGTCCGCGAGGGTCAACTTCTAGCGCGATCTGCTTAAGTCACCGCTAATGGATCTCTCCCCTGTGTCGCAGCTGTGGAAATCACAGCTGGGAGTGAGAGCCCTGAGTAATGATGCACAAATCGGGTGGACTATCGTTCACGATCCGCCCGCCCGCAACAATAAGAACTCTTCCGAATGCGGAGAATGTGGAAAGGCGGTGGGAGATGACAATGAGTGTCGAACCGTTGAGCTCACGGCGAATATTCTGAAGAACGAATGCTTCAGCAGACGGATCAAGACAAGAAGTTGCTTCGTCGAGGATCAGAACCCGAGGTTGTTGCAGAAGGGCTCTTGCGATGGCAAGCCGTTGACGCTCGCCACCGGATAGTTGGCAGCCTCCCGGCCCGATCCGCTGGCGGAGGCCATCGGGCAGCGTTGCGACAAAAGGTGAGAGTCCGACGTTACGAATGGCTTCCTGCAAATCGTGGTCAGTGGCCGCCGGCTGCACGAAGCGAAGGTTGGAGGCGAGTGTTCCGTCAAACAAAACCGGGTCGCGGGGCAAGTAGCAGATGTGCTGGCGCAGACTCTCCAGTCGAATGTTCCGGATGTCTTCGCCTCCCAGATGGATTGACCCACGAATTGGGTCATAGAGCCGCGCCATCAGCTTTGCAAGTGTGCTTTTGCCAGCCCCGTTCTCGCCGGCCATGGCGACGTGTTCGCCCGGCAGGATTCGAAGAGCAGGAATGTGAAGCATGTCCCTCTGCCTCTGATAGCCGAACTCGACAGCCACAAATTCGATTTGCGGAGGGTGTTCCTTCGGAAGGTGGACGGCGGCTGCGGCATTTGCCACGCTCGGGCACAGGGCAAAAGCAGACTGCACCTGCCGGATGCTGGCGAAGGTTCTCTGGGCTCTCGCGTAGAGATCAGCGGCGCCACTGAGAGGCTCAAAGAGTTGTGCGACGAATCCGTAGAAGGCTACCAAACTCCCGACGCTCAATGTTCCTGCCAGGACGCTCTCGCCACCGTAGCCTATAACTGCGCACATGGCCAGAACAACCGCCAGGGAACTCCATACGGTAAACCAAACGCCGGTGGTGAATAGCTCTTGCTGCGATCTGACCGCATGGGCCAGAAAACGGAAGGCCCTTCGTTCCTGGCGTTTCTCCTGTCCCAACAGTTGGATGGAGATTACGGAGGACAGATGTTCCTCCAGGAAGTTGCTCCACGCGAGTCGATCGTCCTGCACTGCGTCGGCGTTCGATGTGAGTCGGCTCCGGAAGTGGTGCCGTGTGATCAGAAAGATCGGAACAAGGGGAACAACAGCCAACGTCAATACTGGACTGAGCAAGAACATGGTCGCCAATGTGAAACTGGTCGTCAGGAACATGCGCAAAATCGCAGGCAGGAGGTCGGACCCGAAATACGCGACTTCTTCGATCGGCTCTTTGAGTGGATACATCACACTACCTACCGGCGTGTTCTCGTAGTAATCGGCAGAGAGCGTGTCGAGGTGCCGCAGCAGGCCCACCCGCAACGTGAGGCCCATTTTCTGGGCTGCGCTCAACATCAAGTAGTTGCCCAGGCTTGTGAGTGCCATCCTGCCCTGGTAACCCAGGAAGATCAGCCCGACCGCCAATAGAAGCAGCCCTACATTCTTCTGCGGAATGATCCTATCGATTAACCACTTCAGCACGAGCGGAGTGAGAAGAGCCAGAAGACTCCCGGCTGTGATGCACAGGAAACTGGCCGCGTGCCAGTGCAGAAGTGGTCGGATCTGTTTTGAGAGCCAGCGGAGTTCGCTCGGGAGCCAGGACGACCAGCGGCTTCGCGCATGCGAGAGAAAGGACAACAACTCCACCTTGAAGCGAGAGTATGCAGGTGTGGTTAGGCTTGTCCAGAAAATGAGTGAGGTGTTCGCTTTTCGATCAATTCGTCGGATTTCCCCAAACAATTAGCAGGGTCTTGAAACTAAGCGACGATTCGTTTCGTCCGGAAACTCGACAACTTACGCGAGCTGTCTTGCGATCATGACAACTTGCCCAACCACTTCGACATCGTGGTGGTAACGGAACTGTTCCGAACGATGGAAGTGTTGGGAGTAGGGATGGACAACCAGGGTACCGTTCTCCAGGCCACAGCAAGCGCACAGATATGTTCCGTCACGCCTGAGAAGAACATACAGGGGTTGTTGCCATAACGGCTTGGACGCGAAATGGAAGGGCCTCCTCCGGCGGCGATTCACGAGGGCCAGCAGCCCGTTTACCAAGTAAGGATGGAGAACATCCTGTTTGCCGCCGATCCAGAGGAAGTCGTCCAGAGAAGCGTCTTCCAAGCCAGAAAGTGGCCCGATGGATTCACGCAGGAAGAACGGTACTTCCTCGCATCGTTCAAGTAGCTGCTCAAGGAATCCTCCACCCTCCAACTCCCTATCCGGTTCTTCGGCGGACTCCACGTGCAGGAATCTGGAAACGAAATGATCGGGCATCGGCTCCCTGCCAGCTTCTTCCGGACCAATCCCAATTGCCTTCAAAAGTGTCTGCAGTGACAAACCGTAGAGCGAGCAAAGAGTAATCACCGTCTGAAAGTGACGCGGTGCCGTGTTGAGAAGCTCGTAGTCGCAGAGAGAACTGGGAGAGATGAAGTATCTGTCATCGCCGAGAATATCCGCGATCTTGCGACTCGCTCCCGATGCTTTACGCAGCGATAAGCGCATGGTGGTACGGGCGTTGCGCAGAAGCGGGCCAACCTTTCCTTCCCGGGACAAGGGGCGCGGTTTCCACTGCTTTGCTAGGTCCTTTGGAACTTCAGGCTGTTCGGCCCTGAGCAAAGGCCGGATCTCGAGATCCACTATGCCTAGGCGCCTTGCCTCGTGTGGACGCCGCAGCTCGACCTCAGCGTAAGAGGGTTGTGTACTGACCGGCACGATGACATTGTCTCCAAGGGCACGCAGGTGGCAACAAAAGAAACCCTTGTGGTGCTCGATGAGGAACATACGTCTGGAAATACCATTCGCTCCGAGGACAGGTTCGTCCGGAGTGTTTGGGTTCACGCGTACGATGCTTCCCGGGAGCAGATCTGGAAAAGCGAGTGCATCTTGGTATCCGATCTTTGCGTATACGAAACCTCGTTTGTCGGTTCCTGACAGGGAACGAAGTCGCTGGGGACGAGACGATTCCAGCAACTGCCGGAGCGGCGCGATCGGGGCCGCAGGAACATTGCCTACTCTGTTTCGGAACCATGGAACCCAGGCATAAGGGTCAGTTAGGGAAGAATCCAGAAGAATCGTGCGGGGTGATGACAGCGAGACCTGCAAGCGTGCAATATTTTCGAGGTCACCCCCGAAGACGCGCAGCCAGTCTGACAGCCGATAGGCGGTAATTCGACTAAAGGCAACGAACTGATAAATGCTTGGGCTGAACGTTCCACCACGGAGGTCGTAGTAGAGATTGTGTGGAACGAAATACGGGGAAGAACGACCGTACAATGTTTCCGACCGTTGCGATGCCTGGTAGAGCGTGAGCCCCCTGCTCGCGAGAATGGATTGGATTCTCTCCGCAAGGTCCGCATTAGGTCGTGACTTCTGCCTGGGGCGTGCTGGCACGTTCGCTCGCTCCTCTTTTCCTGCGAGAATTTCTGGTTTGCGCCGATCATTGGAGGAACGTGCTAATACCAGACTAGTAGGCGCCTTGATCTGGACCTTCCCCCGAGGCACCTTAGGGGACATCTGCTCGCAGAGATTCAATCCTCTATAAACCGAATGGTTCCTCGGCGGCAGAACTATTTGTGGCCTGTCCGGAACTGCGACCAGGCACAGGCAATTCCTCAACGACACGCGATGCATACGAAGATCTAAGGTCGAGACGCGCTGTCAGAACAGTGGTCGGAGTCCCGAACAGGAATAACTCGCAAGGATCTCCGGATGGTCGTGTTTTCGTAAACAATCTATTTATGCTTATGGAAAAAGGGACCATTTGCGGTAACATAGCCAATATTCTGTGGGGATTGGCAGTGCGATGTCGGCCTTATCCAGCCTGGAGTTCGGTAAGCGGCTGAAAGCTGAACGGGAGCATTTGCGCCTGTCCCTTCGGCAAGTACAGGAGTTGAGTCGCGGCATCGCCGAACACAGGAAGAATTCCGAATACTATATAGCCCATTCTTCGCTAGCAGACATCGAGAAGGGCAAGCTAACAACTAATATCTACAAGCTCTACAGCCTGAGCGTCATCTACGGACGCCAGTATGAGAAACTAGCGACCTTCTTTGATGTTCCCGTTGGTGATGCCGAAAAAGACCACAAGGCGTTGGTTTTCCCGCAGACGTATCTGGTAGGAGCGGCCTCGGAACTTGGCGAGTGCGCCAGCTTGTCAACGCTTGAACTCCGGGAAAGGTTGCGGTGCGAACGAACCAACCTCTTGTCACAAATATTCGAACATTGGAAAGATGTTCCCCCCGCTTTGTTACACCAGATGGACTGGCGCGATTCCCTTTACGCATACATCGGGATGCAAGACTACACATTGGACCCCATCATTCGTCCCGGTTCGTTTGTGCAAATCGATTCCCGGCAGAGGACGGTCCCGCCAGTGAATTGGCATAGCGATTTTGATCGTCCGATCTTCTTCTTCGAGCTTCGTGATCGCTATGTTTGTAGCTGGTGCGAATTGCATGGCAGTCAGTTGATTCTCGTTCCGACCCCACAGTCACAAGAACAGGCACGGCATGTCCGCTACCCCGGTGATGCTACCATCGTCGGCCGAGTCACGGCGGTCACGATGCGCATTGCGGGAGCGCGCGAAAGCTCGACAAAAGCGTCTCCGCTGATTTGAATACCCGATTGCACGCTTCCCCCGGGCGGGGAATCCCTGGCGCGTTCGACCACGTGTTAGAAACGGCCTAGAATGCGCCAGAGAGTATGGCTTCCGCATCCTTTGGCAAACCCTCAACGACTCTTTGAAAGCGAGTAGCGAGCGTCGAGAGGCGATACAACCCGGCGTTCTGTGTACTCGTGAAGCGAAGCAAGATCCTCTTGTCGCGCCTTCTCGCTAGTCAAATCACGCTGGGGGACGAGATCGCATTCCCATGGGAGATACGGCAGCGGCGGAAATCTGTGTCACAAAGGCTCATTCGTCGGGGACCAACCGTTGCCTTGACCAGGCACCGGTCGGATACGTCACCCAGCCCAAGTTGGACAAAAGACATCGGCACTTCGTTTCCGCCCAAGGCTGGAAGTGCACGGCACGTTCTTGCGCAGCAGCAAATACCGGAAGCGCGATGGCAACGGGGAGTGGATCATTTGGGAAACAGCGTTGCCTAGCCGGCTCGCAGCCAAGCTTGCCGCGGATTTTCCGCAGCAATTGGAGACCGCCCGGACGACCTACCATCGCTTCGGACAGTACTCGCGCGCCTTGGACCAGATTCGGTCATGTCTGGAGCACAAGGCCATCGAGAGAACAGAGCTGGAAGCGGCCCTAGCAGACGACTTTCGAACTTTCCTGCTGGCCGAAAAGCAGGAAAGCCACCTCTGGACTACCTGATTGCTGGTGAAATGATTCCATAACAATGTCGGCTCCCAGGCCCGAGTAAACTTTGGAGGCGCAAACCAACCAAAGGGCTCGGAGGAAAGGAGCCGAACATGCTGATTATAGGTTGTGACTATCATCCGGGCTTTCAGCAAATTGCATTTGTGGATACAGAAACCGGCGAGGCCGACGAACGGCGACTGACGCACCGCGAGGAAGGCGAGCAGTTTTACAGGGCGCTCAAGACACGAAAGGTGCGTATCGGGATGGAAGCCAGCGGACACGCACGCTGGTTTGAGCGGTTGCTGATCGAGTTGCAGTTTGAGTTGTCGATCGGGGACGCAGCTGAGACTCGCACCAAGCGAGTGTGGAAGCAGAAGACTGATCGCCACGATGCGGTAGAGCCCGGAAATCGCCATGGTGCGCAGTAGATCACCGGCGTAATGATTGGGCATCCCCCTTGGACCCGGGAGACATTAATGTAGCTCGAGGGGAGCAAAATAGCTGACTCGGTTATCGTAGTTTGGGCGGGACTGATGTGGCGCCGGAACCGATAGTCGCTATCCCACGTGTCGAGTGCAATCTCCACGAGCTGGAACGGGCGAAGGTTGGACGCGGCTTTGAAATAGCGGCCAAAAGGCGTTTCGTGTCGATATGGGAAAGTCTTGATCTCGCGACGAAGTAGGGCGGACAAGGCCCGTATCATGACGTGCGGGCGGGTCGCAGCCATTTCGGCGCGCTCGGGGATTTGCCCGGCTAAAGTGGACGCCAGTAGTATCTCCTCTATTCGGCCATACGGTATAGGAAAGAAGGTGTCCCACCAATCCACGCTTTCCTTGTCGATCAATTTGTCGAAACCGAGCCTAAACTGCTCGCGCAGGCAATGCGAGGTGCTGCTTATGATCCAATATGTGCCGCACGCTAAAAACCTTGCAGCGAAGGCTGTCCGCAAGATCGGCGTTTGCGCAATGACCGGACCAGCCCAAATCCACGATCCAGTCCGAACGAATTTCTTGCCAGGGACCTTCTTTGGCGCGATCTTTCGGATGCAGGAAGAGGACTTTCATGGATTTGAGAAAAGTCCGCGCCACTGGGATCAGCGAGGCAACCGACAGCGTTATTATAGAAAATGTCAGATTGGCGCAATCGAGTTCTTTCCATTGCCCACTTGCTCATGTGCCTATTCGGCGAGACGCGGTATGAGTGACGAAGGCCCGCATTATGTTACGATCTGAGCGCATGAAAAGCGTTTACCAGATCCTCGCCGTGCTCGTGCTGTGCATGGCCTTCGCCTTCGCGATAGCTCTGTTTGATGGCCTGTGGGTTGCGCTCGGCATTTTCGGAGTCGGCTTCGTTGTTATAGGCGCTTCTAGGTACATCCGCACGCCGCCGCGGGGATGAGGGTGGGCTTGGAGAATCACCCGAGGGCTACCTCTCAATCCAACTTACGGGCGTTTAGAACAAAGGTGAGGGCGGCCAGGCTGGCTCAGGTTTTTCGGATACATCAGCTACGGTCTCTACCTTTTCCATCTAATGATCTTCCATCTTTATGAACTTTGG
>Ga0209068_10001405_pt1 | contig 12014 bp, 10 predicted proteins | sample ColStrG_CSR_2012_FD_187200 | JGI IMG/M metagenome (GOLD analysis project Ga0209068, IMG submission 187200) | Freshwater sediment microbial communities in response to fracking from Pennsylvania, USA - Cold Stream Run_MetaG_CSR_2012 (SPAdes)... | ecosystem: Environmental > Aquatic > Freshwater >... | reverse complement strand
ATTCGTCGGGAATCTGCGGGATCCAAACCGAGGCCAGACCCGCTTCTTCTGCCCAGCGGGCGTCGGCCTGGAGCCGCTCCACCTTGGTCCGGTAGCGGCCACGCTCCGGGCCGATCATCAGGCCGAGGCGCATACCGATGGCCTACTTCGCCGTGAAGCGCAGGCCGCCGTCGAGACGGATGTTTTCGCCGTTGAGGTAGGGATTCCGGACGATCGACTCGACCATGAGGGCGAACTCCTCGGGATGACCCATCCGCTTGGGAAAGGCGATACCCTGGGCCGGATCCTCTTTGAGATGCTCGAGGGCGCCGAGCATGAGGGGCGTACCCATCACACCGGGTGCGATGGCGCACACCCGGACTCCGATCGGGGCCAGGTCGCGTGCCATGGGCAGCGTCATGCCGAGGATCGCCGCCTTGGCAGCACCGTAGGCCACCTGTCCCGCCTTGCCCTCCATGCCTGCGATCGAGGCGGTGTTGACCACGACGCCCCGCTGTCCATCCGCATCAGGCTCGCCCGACCCGATCGCCGCAGCTACCAGCCGCGTCATGTTGAAGGTGCCCACCGCGTTCATCTCCATTGTCGCAATGAAGGACTCCTTGTCGTGGGGCACGCCCCCACGACCCACGGTACGGCCGCCGCCCACTCCCCCACCGGCCACGTTGACCAGGATCCTGAGCGGCCCGAGGGATCGTGCCGCCTCGATCGCCCCCGACACATCCTCGTCCCGGTTGACGTCTCCGCTCACCGCAATGGCGACATCGCCCAGCTCCTTCGCCAGATCGCCGGCCCGGTTCGCATCCCGGTCGAAGATGGCCACCCGGGCACCGATCGCCACCAGGCGCCGAACCGTCGCCGCCCCGAGGCCACCGGCCCCACCGCTGACGATGGCCGAACTTCCTTCCACCTCCATCAAATCGTTCCCTTCTCCGGCATCGGGGGCGCACCAGTGGAGGCCCACCCGAGGCGACGATAATCATGATCTTCACTGACCACAACTTGACTTCCGATTTGGACATTCGGTGCGCCGCATCGGGCGGAACGCTATTATCACGCCACGACAGTAAGGGGTGTCGGCCGCGGACCGAGCCCAGGTCGCCAGAGATCCCACGACCCAGAAACAGAGCGGTGCATGCTGCTGAACCTCGACCGCGACCAAGAGCTCTTTCGGGAGACCACCGCCAAGCTCCTCGATGAGCTGGTCCCCGTGGGCGAGCTCCGCCGCAGACGCGACGATCCGGATGGCTTCGACGACGGGTATTGGCGTCGGGGCGCCGAACTCGGATGGACATCACTTCTGGTAGGTGAAGAGAACGGCGGCGGCTCCATAGGGGGAAAGGGCCTCGTCGACCTGGCCCTCGTCGCCTACGAGTTCGGCCGGCACGCCGCGCCAGGGCCGCTGGTCGTGACCAACGTGGTCGCCGCCACACTGAGCGAGTCTGGGGACGGCGGACACGGGTCGGTCATCAGTGAGCTTCTGTCCGGCCGGTCGATCGCATCGTGGTGCCTCGGTGAGACCGAGCCGAACAGCCCGTTCGACGGAGTTGCGATGCAGATCGGTGTCGACGGCAGCGACGTCGTTCTGAACGGCATCAAGCGCCCGGTCGAATCGGGTGCCCGGGCCGATCAGCTACTGGTCACCGGTCGCACCGGAGATGGGATGACCCAGGTACTGGTTCCCGCCGGAGCTGCGGGGGTGTCCGTCACACCGATGCACACCATCGACATGACCCGACGGTTTTCGGTGATCACGTTCGAAGATGTCCGGATCCCCTCCTCGGCGATCGTCGGCGACGTCGGCAAGGCAGATGAACAGGTCCGGAGACAGCTGCAACGCGCCGTTGCCATTGTCAACGCCGAAGCGGTCGGAGCGATGCAGTCCGCCTTCGACATCACCGTGGAGTGGGCATTCGACCGCTACTCCTTCGGTCGCCCACTGGCGTCCTACCAGGAGCTCAAGCACCGATTTTCCGACATGAAGACCTGGCTGGAGGCGAGCCAGGCCATCAGTGATGCAGCCACCGACGCGGTGGCAAGTGGTTCTCCCGATGCCGAGGAGCTTCTGGCCGCGGCCAAGGCCTTCATCGGGGACTACGGCTCGGAACTGATGCAGGACTGCGTCCAGATCCACGGTGGAATCGGGGTGACGTTCGAACACGACCTCCATCTCTACCTCCGCCGCCACACCGTGGATCGCGCGCTTTTCGGAACTCCCGCAGAACATCGCCAGCGCCTCTGCGACTTCGTCGAACGCCACGGAGAGGTCGCATGAGCACGGATGAGGACCTCGAGAGCTTCCGTCGGCGGGTCCGGGCCTTCGTCCAGGCCAACCTGCACCCGGTCTCGTCGACCGCCTTTGTGGACCCGCTGCGGAACGAGCGGACCGACGAGGAGGAGCTGGCGGCAGTGGCCCGGGACCGGGAGGTCCAGCGCATGCTCTTCGACGCCGACCTGGCCGGCATCTGCTTCCCCCGGGAGTACGGCGGGCAGGGTCTTTCGCCCGCTCACCAACATGTGCTCAACGCTGAGTTGGCCGGGTACGAGTTCCCGGCCCGCCTGCAGGCTCCGACTCTCTCGCCATGCGCCGCTGTGCTCCTCGACTTCGGAACCGAGGAGCAGAAGCAACGGCACATCCCCGCCATCCTGAAAGGCGAGGAGATCTGGATGCAGTTCCTCTCCGAACCGAGCGGAGGATCCGATGTCGCCGGAGCCCTGACGGCGGCGGTCCGGGACGGTGACCAGTGGATGCTGAACGGTTCGAAGATCTGGACGACGGGTGCGTGGTGGTCTGACTGGGGGCTCTGCCTGGCCCGCACCAACTGGGACGTCCCGAAGCACCGTGGCCTGACTGTCTTCATGCTTCCCATCCGGCAGCAGGGCCTCGAAGTCCACCGCATCGAGATGCTCAACGGCTCCAAGGAATTCTGCCAGGAGTTCCTCACCGACGTCGTCGTTCCGGACAGCGACCGCATCGGCGAGATCGACGACGGCTGGACGGTGGGAACCCGCTGGATGTTCCACGAGCGCATGCTCACCAACTCCCCCCTGGTCACCGTGCCGATGGGTGACGCGCACAAAGGCGACGGTGCCTCCTTTGTGAGTCGTGTGGCCCGTGACACGCGTCGTCTTTCGGATCCCTCCGTCCGCGATCTGGTCGGCGAGGCACACATGCTCGATCTCACCGATCGTGCCCTGCGCCAGCGGATCAGCGAGGGAATCGCCACAGGAGTCATGGCAGATCAGTCGGCAGCCATCGGTCGCCTCTTCGGTGGAGTCGTGTCGGCTCGCATCCGGACCATCGGATTCGAGATCGCCGGCCTGGCCGGTGCCGCCTGGACCGATGACGACGGCGAACTGGCCTACTGCGGCACGGATTTCCTGATGCGACAGGTGTCGTGCATCGGTGGCGGAACGACCGAAATGGCACGGAACGTCATCAGCGAGCGGGTGCTCGGGATGCCCCGGGAACTGACCCTGGACCGCAACGTCGCATTCCGCGACGTCCCGCGCAACGCATCCCCCGGGGGGCCCGGGGCATAGGGGTCGGATGTCGGCTATGTCCGTGAGGAGTGACGTCGTCTGTTCGTCGTTCGATCTCCATCGAGCGCTCGGAGCATGACCCTGGTCAATGGGTTACCTCAACTTGTGGGTACTCCGGATGTGAGCGGGTCGAGCGCTGGCGGAAACAAGGCGCCCGTTGGTCCCAGCCCGTACGTCAGGTGATGTGCACCGTGCTCGTTGCTGGGTCGATCGCAGCGGTGGAGACGAACCCAACCTGATCGACGGAAGCGTCGTAGAAGTTGTCGCCAGGGTTCAGGCCCGATCCGGTGATGGAGCCCAGACAGTAGGTGAGGGTCATGGTCTGGAACCTGTCGATTCGCGGCCCCCTGACTGTTGCAACCATCTGGAAACCCATTTCCGAGCTACCGCACGCACCACCGACCGGGATTGTCACCGCCGTCGTGGCGTTCGCGTAGTAACCCCTCCCGTTGATGATCATCCGCCATCCCTGCTGGCCCCTGGAGTCCTTTTGGATCTCTGATGCCAACGTGCCATCTGTGACGTTCGCCCAAGAATTGTATCCGTAGGCCTTCGGTTGGCAAGCTGGATTCGAGGCCGGAAGGCCCGGTACATGCTTGTCGCACCGCACCCCGTAGATGACGTCGTTGAACGTTCCAGATCCGCTGCAACCTCCGAAGGTGCCGGTCTGAAGGATGTTCAGCACGTGGAATCCCACACCCCCGTTCGTCGAGATGCCACCCTGACCGAATTCGAAGGTGCCGCTCACGCTGCAGGTGACCGGCGGGTCAGGTTGATGAGTCGCAGCGGCGGTCACGCCGGTGGCAACGATCGCGCTCACCGGCATTGCCAATGCCGATACCGATGCCACAAGAAGTGCCTTCCGGATCCCTTTGGAATGCATGGCCATTGGTATCCCTCCACCAGTCCGCTCTCATCGAGAGCCTCGCATGCTCATCGCCGACTCGCAACCGACAATCCCCGCTTACGAGCCTGCCGAACGTGGGCCGGCGTGAGAACTGCGCGGTGCGATCTCGGAATCGCCCGATGGATGAGTGGCGGACGGATCAGATTCAGGTTGGTCTCGCTCACGAATCGAGGTATCCCAAACGCGCAGTTCAACAATGGTCAATAGCGCCGCTGACCCGCGAGCCGGGGCAGGCTCGACCCTCAGGCGAGCCCACCGTGAAGCCATGTGGAAGAAGCTCGACCCGAGTGACCGACCGAACGTGTCCGGGATCGGTGGCAAGTGCAACGCTTCCGTCCGTTTTGTCGGAGCCCTGCCCGCTTGTCATACTCCTTCGCATGGACTGGCCCGACGGATTCCTGTGGGGGACCGGTGCATCGTCGACGCAGTGCGAAGGTGCCGCGCCCGCCTCGGACTGGTGGGACTGGGAACGCTCCGGCCACGCTCCTCGTTCGGGACCCGGCAATGGTTTCGGCACTCGCTACGGCGAAGACTTCACCCTCCTCACCGGTCTCGGCCTCGTCCATCACCGACTGTCGCTCGAGTGGGCCCGGATTGAGCCCGAAGAAGGGGTCCACGACCAGGTCGCCCTCCGGCACTACCGGGCCATCCTCACCGCCGCCCATGATGCCGGTATCTCGCCCTGGGTGAGCCTGCACCACTTCACCCTTCCGCGGTGGTTCGTGGCGTCCGGGGGTTTCCTCGTCGAAACGAACCGAACCGAGATCTGGCGCCGTCATGTCGACTTCATGGCCGAGACATTCGGTGACCTGGCGGCCGGATGGCAGCCGGTCAACGAGACGAACTACTACGCGCAAGCCGCCTATGGGGGCCGGGGTTGGCCTCCCGGCCACAAGGACCCGATCGAGACGGCCATCGTGAACGAGGCGGTGCACCTGGCCACTGCCGAAGCCTCTATCCAGTTGGCACAGACAGATCGTCCGGTTTCGACGATCTACGGCCTGTCGCCGATCATGTGCCAGGACAACGACCCTGCGACAATCTCTCTGGCCGAGGCCCTGTTCGACTACCACTGGGCTCCTTGGGTCGGACTGATCCGTGACGGCGTCCTCCGGGTGCCCGGGCGCAACCCGGTCGAGCGGCCTGACCTCGTCGGCTTCGCCGACATGGTCGGATTCTCCTACTACGCCACGATGGGCGTTCGCGCGGGAAAGCTGAACGTGCACCCGCCGGATGCGCCCGTCTCGCCGCTGGGCTACGGGATATGGGCAGATGGGCTCGGGCTGGTCCTCGACCGGATCCACGAGGAGCTTCCCGGCACTCCGCTTCTCGTTGCGGAATACGGCATCGGCACCGACGACGACTCTGTCCGGGCGCCCTACGTCGCCCGGGGCCTCGTCATCGTGCGCGAGGCTCTGGACCGCGGCATCGACGTACGCGGGTTCTTCCACTGGACAGCGGTGGACAACTACGAATGGCTCCATGGCTACGACGTCTCCTTCGGGCTCATCGATCGGGATCGATGCGTTCGGCCCAGCGCACAGGTCCTCGCTCAGGAGATCATCCGTTGACGGTCGACGGAATCGAGGTGCTTCCGCGAGTGGTGGGAGTGGGTGGGCCGGCCGCCCCCCACGTACAACCCTGTCGTGGCGCTGTTCAGGCATGGTCGACAACCGCTGCGGACCCGGCGATAAGGGCTACTCGGAACCCACCCGGCATCGGCACGTTGAGAGCGGCTACCCTCGACTAGAGCAGGCACCGCCTTTCGCTAGCTGACGTAAGAAAGAGCCTCTGTCTTATCGTCGAACCCGACAATATCCACGACTTTGCCATTCCGGACGGTGAGCACCTGAAACCGAAGGGCTGTCCCACCACGCTCCCTGGCATTCTCTGTACCCCGCACACTCATACTGACGAGCAGTCGATCGCCGAGGACCTCCACGTCATACACGCTCCCCCGGACACCAGCATCTCGACCCCGCTGATACCAGGCCAGCACCTGATTGCGGGTCTTGCAGGTGGGATTGCGAGCGCCAGGCGCTCCCCAGGTCACGGCCGGGTCAAGCAATTCGGCAATGGCCGACAGGCCCTCCCCTGACAGCGCATTTCTGATCAGCAGCGCGATCTCGTCCATGCCCTTTGTCATCGACCTGAATCGTGCCACCCCATGCACTGGCGAGCAACCCGCTACATGGGAAAGCGCCAAGACACCGGGGACACCTCCACCCGGCAGTTGTGGGACAGCCTGGTCTGAGCGGCTTGCGGCCTCGTGAATAGTGAGATGGACCCATGCCATGAAAGGTGAGATCCGTACCGAAGGCCCTTGTGGCGCCGGGACGCCGCGGGGGTCAGATCAGGGGGACTCGTGAGCTATCGGGGCAAGTACGAACGCGATTCAGTGTTCCAGTTGCTATCGGTCTGTCTACCGGTGCAGATAGCCTCAACAGGCTATATTCAAATTCACCGGGTTGACACCAGGGGCAAGGAATACGGGGCCAAACGCAATCCCACCTTTGGTGTAGCTCCCCGACCGATAGCCGAGGCCTGACATCCATGAGCCTTTGAACACAAACCCCGCACTGTTTCCTGACGTCCAGGTGATCTTGGTTGACCTAGGACCGCTGCTCCACGTTCCCGCGCCTGCGATGTCGTCAGTAAAGGACTTCGGCGGGCCGTTCCGCGGGCCGAATGGCACGACCGTACAGAAATTCTGGACGCCGTCTTCGACTTGGTAGTAGGTCCATTGGCTTCCGGCGGTCACCAGTGTCGGGATTGTGGACTGGCTCGCGCGAGGTTCCATGAGGTGAGCGCGATGAGCGGTTGCAGAGGTCATCGCTCCGCCGCTAGATGGAACGGACAACGCGAGGGTAGCCAAGATGGCGAAGGCTGCACCGACAAGCACGGGTCGTTCACGGTGGTCTCCTATTCGGGCGAGGGCCAGCCGGTCGAGCCCGGCCACTAGGTGACATGTATGTTCCAGCGTGTGAACAGTGGCAACCGTTTCTGACTGAGCGAGCAATCGTGGTCGATGGGCCGCTGTGCAACACCCCTCCGTCCTAACCAGCTACGTTCCACACGCCCACATCTGCCGTCGTCTTGGAACCGCCGCCTACCCGCTGGATCTGGCCGGGTTCGCTTGTTTAGTGAACAGTTCCGTCCGCGATGTCGACCGTGAATCGCAGATGGCAGGCCGGACAATCGACCTCGGCAATTGGACTCCCTACCGTGTTGATCTGCCTGTACAAATCCTGCAAGAAGGCCAGATCCGAGGCATAGAGACTCTCGACGACCTGGGCTCCAACCTCATCGTCTCGGAGGCTGCCTAGCGAGGAGATCACGCGGGCGAGGAGCACAACGGTCAGGTACTCAGGATTGGCCTTGACTCGGTCGTCAAGGAGCGGCAGCAGTTCGTCGCGGGCCGTAGCCAACCGCATGATCCCGACCCGATGGAGGTTGCCATGGGGGTCGACATAGCCCCGTGGGAGCTGAAATTGGAATTCAGATTGCAACGCTGGCACAGACTCCTCGGGTCAGCTGGTCAAAGCCGTAGCGAGAAACTAGCCCGGCACGGTTCTGCCCACGCCTGGCCACCTTCGATTTGCCTACTTCGGTGCGCTCCCACCCGGTGTTCTGGAATACCTCGTTGTCCGCCACGTCACGGTTAGTTGACGGTGAGGTCGAGCGTTGCTGTCGCCGTCAAGGGGGAGTGCTTCGTGTGGTCCGTCACGGTGACCCCGACCGGGTACGTCCCCGGCAGGACCTTCGTACTCGGAACTCCAGAAACCAAACCGCCGGAGGACAGTTTTAGGCCTCTCGGAAGCGACGTCGCCTTCTTCCACTTGTATGGCTGAACCCCGCCGACCGCTTGGAGCTGATAGCTGTAGGCAACACCCGGCGTAGCCGGTGGCAGTGACGCCGTGACAATGGCGATGCCGCCTCCAGCCACCGTCAGGACGAACGTCTGATTCGTCGACTGTGCCCCGCTGGTGGCGGTGAAGGTGATGGGAAAGGTGCCAGTCTGCGTGGGGGTTCCCGAGAGTGCACCACCCGAGAAGGAGATGCTTGTCGGCAGTGCTCCGCTCTCAGTGATAGTTGGAGCCGGGGTCCCAGTCGCCAACGGGGTGAAGGTACTGTGGCTGAACTCGTTGAACGTGATCGATGCTGGAGACGTAAAGACTGGTGGTGGCGGTGGCGCGGTGTAGGTGAACTGGTCGGCGGAAGTGCTCGAGCTCGTCCCGCCCGGTGAGGTCACCGAGATGCTGGTCGAGTCGGGACCACTGTCGCTGCCGGGGATGTACACGCTCAGTGTGTTGTTGTCCACCACCTGGAACGCGGTCAGGACGTCCCCGACGCTGACGCTCGTAGTCCCGATGAAGTTCGTGCCCGTCACAGTCACGTAGTAACCACCGCCGACCGGGCCGCTGTTGGGGCTCACGCCCGTGATGGCCGGCTGAACGTAAGAGGTGAACTGGTCGCTCGAGCTGGTGAAGCTGGTCCCGCCCGGCGATACCACAGTCACAGGCAAGGTGTCCGGACTGGTGCCCGAGGTGTCGGTCGGCAAGACGGCGGTGATCGACGTGTCGCTGTTGATGGTGAAGATGGCGGATGTTGGGCCGAAATGCACGACCGAGGCCGCAGTGAAGCCGTCTCCAGAAATGGTCACACTGGTTCCGCCCGTAGCAGGTCCGATCCCTGGTGAGATGCCCGTGACCCTCGGCCTCGGCGTGAACGTGCTCGCCCACCCCAAGCACGCGTAGGCGGTGCTTCCCGTCCCGCCGAGACCGGGGCAGGGGCTGGCACTGTCATAGATCTGGTTGCCCGTGAGCGGGTCCGTGGCCGAGAGGGGACTCGGTGGGTTCGGGTTGGGGGTGGCCACGGAGGAGGAGAGCAGAGCCCCCGTCAGGTCCCAGGTGTCCGCAGTCCAAGAATCAACGGTGAAGTGGGTACCCTTGCCAGCACTGCAGGTAGTTGTGAGATAGACGTAACCGGTCGGGTACCCGGCGTCGGGATCGATTGTGTTGTCGAACCCGGTGACATAGGCAAGCTCCTTGATCCCTCCACAGTCGTAGTGAAGCACCGAAAAGGCGGTCCCTTGAGGAACGACCAGCGAGATCTGCGTGGAAGCTGCAACGGCGTGGCCTCCTCCGATCGCCATCATTCCGAGCAGCGCAACCGCAGTGGCGATCAGACCCACAATCAGCTTTCGAAGCATCGCTCTTCCTCCCGATCGAGTAGAGGCTCTGCCAAACTATCGGCGAATTCGCCGAAGGCTCAGCGCCTGAGATCTAACTATATGCACGACGTGTAGGGGAGGTCATCGGTAGGCTTGGCTAACGATTCCCGAGGTTCGAGAGTGGATCTGCCCACACACCAGTTCCCGAGTGGGATTTACCTCCTAGCCGGGCGTCGCCCGAAAGTACCGGTCGAGGTCAGTGGGTGGAGCAAGCACCCTCGGACCGATAGCGCGTCCACCCGACGCTCTGGGGCAGGGTGACAGGATTGGTATGTGAACACAACCGGGTCAGGATTCACAGTGCGAACAGCCCGCCGTGGAGATCTCCTCGCTGTGCTTGGAGTCCATGCCCGCCGTCATGCTGATGGGAGGCCACCATCGGCGGCCTCCGAACTCGAAGTCTCAACGTGGGCGCACATGCTTGGGGTGCCCGGGCTGCGCGTCTATCTGGCGGAGCTGGACGGGGATGCTGCCGGCACGGCTTCGGTCATGATGTTCCCCAACATCACGTACGAGTGTCACCCCTCGGCGATTGTCGAAGCTGTCGTCGTTGCTCATTCATATCGGCGTCAGGGAGTCGCAACCCTCCTTCTCCAGCGCATTCTGGAGGATATGCAGGCGGCGGACTGCAACAAGGTTGAGCTTCTATCGAACAAACGGCATTCGAGCGACGGGGCGCATCGGCTCTACGCATCCCTCGGGTTCGAGCCGGAAGCGGAGGGGTTTCGTCTGTACCTTGAAGAGGTGCCCAATGCCGTGAAAGAAGCCAGGCAGAGGTAGCGCCCACAGCCGGTGATGTGGAGCACCTGCTGACATGACAGGCCACATAGTGCAGGTCGACTGTCGGCCGCACTAGGTGGCAGCTAGTCATTTATGACTAGCGGGCGTCGCCAGCAACGGTACGAAATGCCCCTGGCGTCCAATGGAGCGGTCATCCATGCTGAGTAGATGACCGTTGGTCCGACACCGATCGCCTCTCCGTTGACTCAATGGCAATGGCCATTGGCACGAGACGGCCATTGCACGATGGGGGCAGCCAGCATCGCTCAGTTGACGTGTGCCTCGGATATTCGGGGAGGAATCGATCGACCATGAATCAGTTTGACAGGCGGACACACGTTCTAGGTGGCCTTGTGCTCGCTGGCAGCCTTCTTTGCGCCTTCGCCCTCATGGCGCCTTCCTCTGAAGCTGCGTCGTACCCGAGCGGGGTGGACATGAATCGGATCGTCTTCGGCCCGGTCGCCGCTGGCGTTCCTCAATCCCAGAGCATTGGTCTCATGGATTCCAACGGCTCACACGCGACGTCGTTCACCGTGTTCTCAGGACCATTCGCCCCCAATATCAGCGAAGCGGTTCTGTCGCCGGACGGCACCAAGATCCTCCTGACGGCCGATCTCACAGCGGTGGGAGCGGTGAGCATCGACCTGATCAACGCGGACGGCACGGGGCTCTCCAGTCTCCCGACTCCGGCGGGAGTCGGCTACACCAGCAGTCCGGCGTGGTCGCCAGACGGCCATCGCGTTGCCTTCCGAGCCTTTGGTGTTGCCTCCCAATCCGGCATTTGGACTGAGAACCTCGACGGATCAGGTGCGGTTCGTCTCTCGAACACCGCCTCCGATGCCTTCCCCACCTGGTCGCCTGACGGGTCCGAGATCGCCTTCAGCAGTGGAGGGCAGATCTACCTTGCTCCCTCGTTCGGTGGACCCGCTCACCAGTTCACTTACCTGCCAGGGCTGAGAGCCGAGTTGCTTCACTGGTCGCCGAGCGGGGCAGTCATCGAGTTCGAGAACCCCAACGCAACGTTGACCTCGACTGCGGTCGACATCGTCAATGTCTTCACAGGTGCTGTGAGCACACTGTTCACGGAGAGCGGTGGCGGAGCTCCCCTCAGTTGGGCACCGGACAGCAGTCACTTCGTTACGACTAGCAATGCGTTGCCAATAGGTCCTATCTCGATCGTGAACCTTCAGGGCCAGGTGATCGCCAACACCGGGATCACCGGGGGGGGACCAAGCTGGATCACGCCCCAGGGCCTTCCAGGTTACGGAAGCCCGGTCGTGGGCCTCAGCCCGACAACCGGAGGTAACGGGTACCGCATGGCGACCTCCGACGGAGGGATTGTGTCCTACGGGCAGGGCCTCTACTACGGCTCGATGGGAGGCACCCACCTCAACCGGCCCGTGGTGGCGCTGGCCGCAACCCCCGACGGCGGGGGCTACTGGCTGGTGGCCAGCGACGGCGGTGTGTTCTCCTTCGGGGACGCCGCCTTCCATGGCTCAACGGGCAACATCCACCTGAACGAGCCGGTCGTGGGGATGGCCGCCACCCCCGACG
>Ga0209068_10001404_pt1 | contig 12018 bp, 10 predicted proteins | sample ColStrG_CSR_2012_FD_187200 | JGI IMG/M metagenome (GOLD analysis project Ga0209068, IMG submission 187200) | Freshwater sediment microbial communities in response to fracking from Pennsylvania, USA - Cold Stream Run_MetaG_CSR_2012 (SPAdes)... | ecosystem: Environmental > Aquatic > Freshwater >... | reverse complement strand
CGCAAAGGTGCGGATCAGGACGCCGTTGGTTTGCGCGAGCCCCCGCTCATAGGCGCTGGCCTTCATCTGATCGAGGCCGCGGCGGTAGACGATGGTCACCGACTCGGCGCCCAGACGCTTGCTCTGCACCGCCACGTCGACCGCCGTCATGCCGCCGCCGATCACGACGATCCGTCGCCCGACAGGAAGCGCGGCGAGATCGTCGGCTTGGCGCAGTCTGGCGATATAGTCGACCGCGTCGAGGACATTGGCGAGCTCGCCCTCAGCAGCCAGACCCAGCTTGTTGACGGCGGCGAGGCCCATCCCGAGAAACACCGCGTCGAAGTCGCGGCGCAGGCCGGCCAGATCGATGTCACGCCCGAGCGCCGCGCCGTGCCTCACCTCAATCGCGCCGATCGACAGAACGAACGCAACCTCCCGCGCCGCGAAATCGTCCGGCACCTTGTAGGCGGCAATGCCATATTCGTTGAGGCCGCCGGACTTGGCGCGCGCCTCGAAAATGGTCACGGCGTGACCGCGCTCGGCCAGCGCATGGGCGCAGGCAAGGCCAGCGGGGCCGGCGCCGACGATGGCGACACGCTTGCCGCTTGGCGCGGCGCGGGTGAAAGGCTGTCTGCCGCTCGCCATCAGCGCGTCCACCGCGAAGCGCTGCAGAAGCCCGATCTGTACCGGCTTGCCCTCGGCGGCCTCCCGCACGCAGGCCTCCTGGCAGAGCGTCTCGGTCGGGCAAACGCGGGCGCAACTGCCGCCGAGGATATTATCTTCTAAAATTGTGCGAGCGGCGCCCTCGATATTGCCGGCGCCGATCTCGCGGATGAACAGCGGAATGTCGATCGCGGTCGGGCAGGCGGTCTGGCATGGCGCGTCGAAGCAGAAGTAGCAGCGATCCGCTTCGACCATCGCCTCATGGCGCGACAGCGGCGGGTGCAGGTCGGCGAAATTGCGGGCGAGGGTTTCGGGGTCTAGACGGCCCGGAACCACGCCCGGCAGAGTGCGTGCGGCTTGGGTCCCGGTCATTCACGGCTCCGTCGCGAAGGCGTCCTGGCGTTGGCCAATCTTAATCCTGACCAATTGGTCAGGATGCTGGCTCGCAGGGTGCTCGTTGTCAAGACGCGCGCCGGGTCGCTGCGATGGAAACTTGATCGGAAATGGCGCACAAGGTTCAAGCCGTGACGAACGCAATGGCGCGAATTTCATCGGAGGGGTTGCTTGAGCGCTGCTACGATCGCTTTGGTCCAGGTCAGTCCGCTGGCTCGCGTGCGGGCCATCCTGATCGGCTCGATGGGCAATCTGATCGAATGGTACGATGTGTACGCCTATTCGGCGTTCGCGCTTTATTTTTCAGGTTCGTTCTTCACCGACGCGAATCTCGACAAGCAGCAGCTCTACGCCGCCTTGATCTTCGCCTCCGGCTTTGTCGCCCGGCCGTTTGGCGGCTTAGCGATCGGCTATTTCGCAGACCGCTTCGGGCGTCGCTCCGCGATGATGTTCTCGATCCTGATGATGTGTTTCGGGTCGTTGATGATCGCGTTGACGCCGACTGCCGCCACGATCGGCGTCGCCGCGCCGATCCTGTTGACGCTGGCGCGCATCGTCCAGGGAGTCAGCCAGGGCGGCGAATATGGGGCGAGCGTCACCTATCTCGCGGAAATCTCGGAGCCGCGGCATCGCGGCCTCTATTCGGGAGTCTGGTACACGACCTTGATAGGCGGCCAGCTTTGCGCGATTCTCGTGCTGTTGATTCTGCAGAAAATCTTCTTGACCAGCGAGCAACTGAAGGATTGGGGATGGCGCATCCCGTTTTTCATCGGCGCCTTGCTGGCGCTGGCGACGCTTTACCTGCGCAAGGACATGGTCGAAACCGGCCATTTCAAATCGGCGCAAAAGTCGGCGCTTGGAAAGGGGACGCTTGTCCAGCTCGCGGCGCAGTGGAAGATGCTGCTCGTCGTCATCGGCGTGACCGTCGGCGGCACGTCGGCCTTTTACACCTACACGACCTATATGCAGAAGTTCCTCAAGCTGTCGGTGAAATTGACGGACATCGAGACGACTCTGGTGACTGCCGGATCACTGTTGTTCGCGATTTGCCTGCAACCGATCTACGGCGCGCTGTCCGACCGGATAGGTCGCAAGCCGTTGCTGCTCGGCTTTGGGATCATGGGCGTGATCGGCACCTATCCCCTGCTGTCGACCCTTAAGGAGACGCGGGATCCTTGGATCGCGCTTCTCATCATATGCTGCGCCTGGGCGATCGTCAGCGGCTATACGTCGATCACCGCGATCGTCAAGGCGGAGTTGTTCCCGACGAGCGTGCGCGCCCTCGGCGTCGGGCTTCCCTACGCGCTGACCGCCGCCATCTTCGGGGGAACCGTGGATTCGGTCGCGCTGGCGTTCAAGAACAGCGGCCACGAGGAGTGGTTCTACCTTTACGCGACGGGGTTGATCTTGATTTCGCTGATCGTCTACCTCCTCCTCCCCGACACGCGCGACAATTCGCGGATGGAGCGAAGCTATTAGCCGGGTCGAACGTCATCTCCCGGAAGGGTCGACAATCCTGCCGCCGTCATCACGGTTTCAAACCTGATGCGGCGTCCCGTCGTTCATATCATCGGCGCCGGCTTTTCCGGCCTCGCGGCGGCGGTGGCGCTGGTCGCTAACCGGAGCTGCGAAGTCGTCGTGCACGAAAGCGCGATGCAAGCGGGCGGGCGGCGCCGCTCCTATCTTGACGCCGCCGCCAACACAATGATCGACAATGGCAATTACTTTTTGCTGTCGGGCGACGCGGCGGCGTTCGCGTTCGTCGATTCCATCGTCGCGCGCGATCAGTTCGAGGTCTTCAAGGAAAGCACGCTGCCCTTTGCGGATATGGCTAGCGGGCAGAGATGGAATTTGCGGCCCAATGAAGGGCGGCTTCCGTGGTGGCTGCTCGACGGCCGGCGTCGCCTGCCGCATTCGCGCGCCGGAGACTATTGGCAGGTCGGGCGCTTGTTGCGGGCCAATCCGACAAGCGCCCTGAGCGATGTCCTGGCATGCTCCGGTCCGCTCTACGAAAGGATGCTGCGTCCCCTGTTGCTGGCGGCGCTAAATGCCGATCCAAAACTTGCGGCGGCAGGCTTGGCGGCCGCGCCCCTGCGCAGGTTGTTGTCGACAGGCGGCCGCGGCGCCCATCTTTGCTTGCCGCGCAATGGTCTGTCTCGGGCGTTGATCGAACCGGCCCTCGCGCACCTTCACCGCCGCGACGCGCACGTGCGGCTGGGGCGGCGGCTTCAATCGCTGGAAATTGGCGGCGCGCGCGTCGAACAACTCGAATTCGAGCACGATTCGATTGTTTTGGGCTCGCGCGATCAGGTCATTCTGGCGGTCCCGGCGTTCGTCGCGGCAGCTTTGGCGCCAATAATAACAACGCCGACGCAGTTTAACGCGACGCTCACCGCGCATTTCAATATCGCGCCGCCTCCCAACCAGCCGCGCGTGCTTGGGGTCGTCAATGGAGCGATCAACTGGCTGTTCGCCTGGCCCGATCGCTTGTCAGCCACGATCAATCACGCCAATGCCTTGATGGAGGTTCCGCGCGAGCAACTGGCCGCGCAGATCTGGCGAGAGGTAGCCGCCTTGACGGGGCATGCGGACACGATGCCGTCGTGGCGCATTATTCGACAGCGCCGCGCGACCTTCAGCGCGACACTTGAGCAGGACGCGCGCCGCCCCGGCGTTCTAACGTCAACAAGCAATCTTTTTCTGGCGGGCGCCTATGTCGGTCGCGGGATGCCGACTGGGCTGGATTCGACGATCCGTTCGGGGCAAGAGGCTGCGCGCGCAGTTATCGAGCGGATGGCGGCGGGCTGACTCTCGGGTTAATTCTGACGCGATGCGACGTATTTTGCGGCAAAGCAGAGGAAACGCCCCTCTTCGCCAAGCCGCGCTTCGGTAATCGCTAGTTGCGCTTCGGCCACAAGCCTGTCGAGCTCGCGGCGCGCCCCGTTGGCGCCAAGGATCGAAACGAGCGTCGCCTTGTTGCGCTCGCCGTCCTTGCCGGCGCGTTTCCCCAACGCCGCGGCATCACTTTCGGCGTCGAGAAGATCGTCGGCGATCTGGAACGCCGCGCCGATCGCGGCTCCGTATTGGCTGAACGCGTCGCGTCGCGGCGACGATGCGCTCGCGATCATCGCGCCGGCCTCCACGCTGAATTGCAGAAGCGCGCCGGTTTTCATCGCCTGCATGCGGGCGATCTCCGACCGTTCCAGCGGCGTTGTGGCGGTCTCTGCTGAGATGTCGAGCATTTGCCCACCCGCCATTCCTGTATGGCCAGATGCGCGTGCGAGACCGGCGCAAAGCGCCGCGCGCACGCTCCCGTCGGGATGAGTCGGCGCGTCGGCCATCACTTCAAACGCCAGAGTCAGCAACGCGTCGCCGGCCAGGATGGCCGTCGCTTCATCGAACGCCCTATGCGTCGTTGGGCGCCCGCGCCGCAAATCGTCGTCGTCCATGGCGGGCAAATCGTCATGCACGAGGGAATAGCAATGAACCAATTCGACAGCGCACGCCGCGCGCAGCGGCCCGTCGTCTCCAACTCCGAGCGCCCGCGCGGTTTCGATGAGCAAGAATGGCCGCAACCGTTTGCCGCCAAGCAACACGCTATAACGCATGGCGTCCAGCAACCGCCCGCGGCGATCATTTCCGCCGCTTGGCGTCGGAGCGAGCAGCGTGTCGAGCATGGCTTCGACGCGCGGCTTCGACTGATCCAGCCTCAAGCGGAACGCCTCGACGGCGGCATCGCGCGCCGAAAGGTCAGTCATAGTCGGCGGGATTGAAGACGCGCTTGACCGAACAGAATTCGCACGTGACTTCGATCATGCCGTCATCGCCGATCATGTCGCGACGCTCGGCAGGGGAGAAACTCTGTAGCATGGCGTCGATGCGCTCCGATGAACAGCGACAGGAATCGACAAGACCGATTGGCGTGAAGACGCGAACCCCTTGTTCGTGAAACAATCGAAATAGCAAGCGCTCGGCGGACAATGTCGGGTCGATCAACTCATGATCTTCGGTCGTCGCGGCATGCGCGCGCGCCTCGGTCCATTCGTTGTCCTCGATCTCCGCTTCAAGCACGACGCCCTCTGGCGCATCGCCTGGCGCAAGATCGGTGCGATGCATCCGCTCCGGCGCGTCGGGGAGGAATTGGGCGATCAGCCCGCCTGCGCGCCATTGCGATCCGGCGGCTGTCACAATCTCGCCGACGGCGAGGCGGACCAGCGTCGGGATTTGCTCGGACCGTTTGAAATATTCGTGGGCGGCCGTTTCCAGTCCACGACCGTCGAGCGGCACGACGCCCTGATAACGGGCCATATCGCCGCCCGGATCGATTGTGAAGGCGAGGTGGCCGGAGCCGAGCAGATCCCCATTCTGGCGCGACTTCATCGCGGCTTCGAGCTTGGCTGGATCGAAGCGAGCCAAGGCGCGAAGTTTGGAGGGCGCATCGAAATCGACCACCAGCATCGACAGGGCGCCGTCGGACTTTGTCTGCAACTGAAATCCGCCATCGATCTTGAGTGCTGATCCCAGAAGCACGGTCAACGCCACGGCTTCGCCCACATAACGCGCGATCGGCGCGGGATAGGCATGGCGTTTGAGGATTGCGTCGATCGATGGTCCCAGCCGCACGACGCGCCCGCGCGTGCTCAAGGGTTCAACCGTGTACGGCACGACGATGTCGTCCTGCGCTAAGTCAGAAACCGTTCGCTCCGCAATCGCCGCTTTCATGAGTCGAGGAGCCCAAGACACCAGGCCAACACGCCCTTTTGCGCATGCAGCCGATTTTCCGCTTCATCGAAAACGACCGATTGCGGCCCGTCGATGATCTCATCCGTCACTTCCTCGCCGCGATGAGCGGGCAGGCAATGCATGAAGATCGCATCCTTGGCGGCGACCTGCATCACCTGGCGATTGACCTGGTAGGGGGTCAGCAAATTGTGCCGCCGCCCCTCGTCCTCGTCCCCCATCGAGACCCAGCAGTCCGAGACAACGGCGTCGGCCTTTGCGGCGGCGGCGAAGGGATCCTCGCTGATGGTGATTCTGGCGCCCCTCTCGCGCGCCTTGACAAGGCGCTGTGGCGGCGGCTGCAAGGGAGCGGGGCAAGCTATGTCGAGCGAAAAGTCGAATGCCGGCGCCGCGTCGATCCAGGAGGAGAGGACGTTATTATAGTCCCCGCTCCAGGCAACCTTGCGGCCTGCAATGGGGCCAAGGCGTTCTTCGAACGTCATGATGTCAGCCATGACCTGACAGGGGTGCGATCGCTTGGTGAGCCCATTGATGACGGGCACGCTGGCATAGCGCGCCATTTCGACCATGTCAGAATGATCGAGGATGCGGATCATGATGGCGTCGACATAGCGCGACAACACCCGCGCGGTGTCGGCGATCGTCTCACCCCGGCCGAGCTGCATTTCGGCGCCTGTCAGCATGACCGTCTCGCCGCCCAACTGGCGCATCGCGATATCGAAGGAAACGCGCGTGCGCGTTGACGGACGGTCGAAAATCATCGCGAGCGTCTTTCCCTCTAACGGCCGGGGCCGAGCGACATCGCCGTGGGCGCCCGCTCTCTTCATACCGGCCGCGGCATCGATGATGCGCCGCAAGTCTTTTGACGAGAGGTCGTCGAGGTCGAGAAAGTGCCTCGGTCCGACCTTGCTGATCGCATTCATTGCGCCGCGCCTTTGCGGGTTGCCTCCAGCTCGTTTTCCAGAGACCGGCAAGCCCGGTCCAGCCTGCGCAGCCCCTCGGTCAATTCCTCGTCTGAGACGATCAGCGGCGGCAACAGGCGCACGACGTCATCGCCAGCCGGGATCGTCAGCAGGCGTTCAGCCCGCGCCGCGGCGGCGAAGGCGCTTGGCGTCACTTTGAGCTTGAGTCCCATCATCAAGCCTTCGCCGCGAACCTCCTCGATAATTTGCGGATGATGATCGCGCAGCTCAGCCAGCTTCTGGCGCATGATGAGGCCCAGTTGCGCCACACGTTCGATGAATCCGGGCGCCAGGACGATGTCGAGGACCGCGTTGCCAATCGCCATGGCGAGCGGATTTCCGCCAAAAGTGGTGCCATGCGTGCCGATCGTCAGGCCTTTGGCCGCGTCCGCCGTCGCGAGACAGGCGCCGAGCGGAAAACCGCCGCCAATTCCCTTGGCGACGGTCATGATATCGGGCGCAATTCCGGCGTGCTCATGTGCAGAAAACCGCCCGGTGCGTCCGATGCCGGTCTGGATCTCATCGAAGATCAACAGCAGATCATTATCATCGCAAAGGCGCCGCAAACCGCGCAGGAACGCTGGCGCGACCACCCTCACGCCGCCCTCGCCTTGGATCGGCTCGATCAGGATGCCGGCGGTGTGGCCCGTGATGGCGGCTTTGACGGTGGCAAGGTCGCCAAGCGGAAGTTGATCAAATCCCTCTACCTTGGGACCGAAGCCCTCTAGATACTTGGCCTGTCCGCCTGCCGCGACCGTCGCCAGCGTACGCCCGTGGAAGGCGCCTTCGAACGTGACCAGCCGATAACGCTCAGGATGGCCGCCGGCGCTCTGGCGCTTGCGCGCCATCTTGATCGCGGCTTCATTCGCTTCGGCGCCGGAATTCGTAAAGAAGACGAGATCGGCGAACGTCGCATCGGTCAACCGCTTGGCCAGTCGCTCGCCGCCAGGCATCTGAAACAGGTTCGATGTATGCCAAAGCTTCGCGCCCTGCGTCGCGAGCGCATCGACAAGGTGCGGGTGAGAATGTCCCAACGAGGCGACCGCGATGCCCGCGCCAAAATCGAGATAGCGCTCGCCATCCACCGTCGTCAGCCAGCAGCCTTCTCCTTTGTCGAAGGTGACTTCAGCGCGCGCGTAAGTCGGCACGATCGCGGAGGACAATTTGATGCTCCCTTGATTTGAGCAATTAACGCTGCGCCAGAAATGAAAACGCCGCCCTGTAGGGACGGCCGGTTGAGGCGTATCATATGGGAATGACGCCGATTTGGTCAAACCGTGCGCCGCGCCGCGAAAAAAATTGAGCTGCGGCAAAAATGCGCCGGCGACATACAGGGGCCGCTAACGCCTTGATCGGACTCAATCAAACGCGTGATCTGCGCCATTCACCGCATCGCCAATTTATATGAGTTGGGGAAAAACTCCCCTGCGAGAGGTCAAGGACTCTTGCGCCCGATTCAACGACTAGTGTAGCACTTTCTTGGTCAGCCACGAGATATCGTGGGGCAGGTCTTCATTAGAGCGTTTCGGTGCTTTCGCTTGCCGGGCTTTTCGGCGAGTAGGTCGAAGGATTCTGCCATTTGTCGCATTGACGAGAGCGCGCCGCGTCGACGGCGATTTGCAGATGTTTCTATTGAGCGAGGCCAAGATGTCCTGGACCGATGAAAGGGTGGAATTGCTGCGCCAGCTCTGGCTGGACGGGAGAAGCGCCAGTCAAATATCCGCGCAGCTCGGGGCGGGCGTCACGCGCAACGCCGTCATCGGCAAGGTTCATCGCCTGGGGCTTTCCGGCCGCACCAAATCAAGCGCGCCCGCCGCGCCCAGAATTCGCCAGCGGGCCCCGGCCGCGCACCGCCCGACCGTCGTTCATCGCTCCAGTGGCGTGAGCCATGGCGGCGGTCACGCCGTGCGCGGCAACAATGCGCTGGCGCTCAATGCCGATCACCTCTTTGAGACGCGTCCGCAGGTTTATGAGGATGTCGTTGTTCCGATTTCCCTGCGCGTGACAATCGTCGAGCTTAAGGAATCGATGTGTCGGTGGCCGCTGGGCGATCCGACAAGCTCGGAGTTTCGCTATTGCGGCTCGCAGTCGGCGGGGTCCAGCCCTTACTGCGCCTCACACGGCAAAATGGCGTACCAACCCGCTCAGGACCGGCGGCGCGAGCGGGACCGGCGCGTGCTGACGCGGCAGGCCTGAGCGCCTGCTTCAGATTTTGCCAAAGGTTTCATCGAAGGAATAGCCGGTTCCTCGAACTGTGCGGATCGGGTCGCGCTCACGGCCCCGCGACAGCGCCTTGCGCAAGCGACCGACATGGACATCGACCGTCCGCTCGTCAATTTCGACAGCCTGACCCCACACGCCGTCGAGCAATTGCGCGCGCGAAAAGACCCGTCCTGGTTTTTCCAGGAGATATTCGAGCAGCCGGAATTCGGTCGGACCAAGGTGCACGTCGCGCGCCCCGCGACGAACGCGGCGCGTTTCCCGATTGAGGTCGAGATCGCCCGCATTGAGCCGCTCGGCGATCCGTTCGGGACGGCTGCGCCGCAGCAGCGCGCGCACCCGAGCCATGAACTCGGGGACCGAAAACGGTTTGACCACATAATCGTCCGCGCCGACCGAAAGACCGCGCACGCGCTCGCCTTCCTCCCCGCGCGCGGTCAGCATGATGACTGGCAATGTCTTCGTCGCCTCTCGCGCGCGAAGGCGGCGGCATATCTCAAGGCCTGAAACGCCAGGCAGCATCCAGTCCAGCACAACCAGGTCGGGCGGATTCTCGGCGAGCCTCAACTCAGCCTCATCGCCGCGCTCGACGCATTCGGCGACATAGCCTTCCGCTTCGAGATTGTAGGCGAGCATGAGCGCCAGATCGGACTCATCTTCGACAACGAGAATGCGCGGCGCCGTTGAGGCTCCGACCCGCGCGAGAGTCGCGATCGCCTCGCTCATTTGCCGCCCGCCGTCGCCATAGCTGCGATGCTGCCTGGCCGACCCTTGGGCCGATCCGGGGGAAGCGACGTTCCCGTCACCACGTAATAGACGGTTTCGGCGATATTGGTGGCGTGGTCGCCGACGCGCTCGATGTTCTTCGAGCAAAACAACAGATGGGCGCAGAAAGAAATGTTCCTTGGGTCTTCCATCATATGGGTCAGCAGGTCGCGGAAGACCGAGTCCTCGAGGGCGTCCAGTTCGGCGTCGCGCGTCCAGACGGCCTGGGCGCGCTCGACATCGCGCTGCGCATAGGCGTCGAGCACGTCTTTCATTTGTTCGGTCGCGAGATCATTCATATGCTTCAACCCGACCACCGCGCGCGGCACCCGCGCCTCGGGTCCTATTTTCACCGTGCGTTTGGCGATGTTCTTGGCCAGATCGCCCACGCGCTCAAGATCGCTGGCGATGCGGATGGCGCCGATGATTTCGCGTAAGTCCACGCCCATTGGCTGGCGTCGCGCGATCGTCAAAATCGCGTGCTCCTCGATTTCCCGCTGCAGCGCGTCAAGGCGCGGGTCTGTCGCCACGACCTGCTGGGCGAGCGCGGTATCGACGGCGCCGAGCGCGTCCATCGCATCGACCACCATCTTTTCAGCGATGCCGCCCATCTCGGCGATGCGCAGTCCAAGCGCCGCGAGTTCCTTGTCATAGGCGCGAACTGTGTGATCAGCCAATGAATATCTCCTCAACCAAAACGGCCGGTGACGTAATCTTGCGTGCGCTTTTCGTGGGGTGAGGTGAAAACACGGTCCGTCTCGCCAAATTCGATGAGCTCGCCGAGGTACATGAACGCGGTGAATTGCGAAACGCGGGCAGCCTGCTGCATATTGTGCGTGACAATCGCTATTGTGTAATCGTCGGTCAATTCGTCGATCAACTCCTCGATCTTGGCGGTCGATATCGGGTCGAGCGCGGAGCATGGCTCGTCGAGCAGAATCACTTCCGGACTGATGGCGACGGTGCGCGCGATGCACAGACGTTGCTGCTGGCCGCCGGAAAGACCGAGGCCGCTGGAGGAAAGTTTATCCTTCACCTCGTCCCAAAGCGCCGATCGGCGCAGCGCTGATTCGACACGGCCATCAAGTTCCGTCTTGGGCAGCTTCTCGTAGAGACGGATGCCGAAAGCGATATTGTCGTAGATCGACATGGGAAATGGCGTGGGTTTCTGAAACACCATGCCGACGCGCGCGCGCAGCAGGTTGAGATCGAGATCGGGGCGTAAAATATTCTGCCCATCGAGCAGAACCTCTCCCTCCGCGCGCTGGTTCGGATAGAGATCGTACATACGGTTGAGCACGCGCAACAAGGTCGATTTGCCGCAACCCGAGGGACCAATGAAAGCGGTCGCCTTGTTGGCTTTCAGAGCCAACGTAATTCCTTTAAGCGCCTTTGAAGCCCCGTAGTAGAAATTAAGCTCCTTGACTTGAATCTTGGACGCGGCGTCGAGATCGGCGTGGACGATCGCGTTCATTTCACTGTTCCTCTCGACGCCAACATCCTTGCCGTGACGCTCAGCGCGAGTACCGCCAGCGTGATAATCAACGCGCCGGTCCAGGCGAGTTGCTGCCATTCCTTGTACGGACTGAGGGCAAACTGGAAAATGACGGCGGGCAGGCTCGACATCGGCGCGTTAAGGTTCACGCTCCAGAACTGATTATTCAACGCGGTGAACAGCAGCGGCGCCGTTTCGCCGCTCACGCGTGCGATCGCCAGAAGCACGCCGGTCAGCAATCCCGTGCGGGCCGCCCGATAGCCAATCTTCTGGATGACCAGCGAGCGCGGCATTCCGAGCGCCGATCCCGCCTCGCGCAACGTGTTGGGCACGAGATTGAGCATATCTTCGGTCGTGCGCAGGACGACGGGGATAACGAGGACTGCCAATGCGATGGCGCCGGCGATTCCGGAGAAATGCCCCATCGGCGCTACGACGACCTGGTAGATGAACAGGCCGATGACGATCGAAGGCGCGCTGAGCAGGATGTCATTAATAAAGCGGACGATAAAAGCGAGCCCTGAATAGCGGCCATATTCAGCCAGATACGTTCCCGCCAACATGCCGAGCGGCGCGCCGATCGCCACGCCGATGACGGTCATCATCAGGCTCCCGACGATCGCGTTGAGGAGGCCGCCATCGCTGCCCGGCGGCGGCGTCATTTGGGTGAAAGCGGCGAAAGAAAGCCCGCCAAGACCCTTCCAAACCAGCACGCCGAGAATGAGCAGGAGCCATCCCAGGCCAAGCGCGGCGGCGGCGGTGCTAAGGCTCATCCACAATGAATTGCGCCGGCGGCGC
>Ga0209068_10001403_pt1 | contig 12024 bp, 6 predicted proteins | sample ColStrG_CSR_2012_FD_187200 | JGI IMG/M metagenome (GOLD analysis project Ga0209068, IMG submission 187200) | Freshwater sediment microbial communities in response to fracking from Pennsylvania, USA - Cold Stream Run_MetaG_CSR_2012 (SPAdes)... | ecosystem: Environmental > Aquatic > Freshwater >... | reverse complement strand
CGCCCATGGACCCCAAGTTAATCGTTGGGCTGAAGGAAGAGTACGCTAGCCTCAGCAACGATGGTTTCCGCGTTTTGGCGGTGGCAAGAAAGGAGTTGCCCGGGAAGCATGCCTGCTCAAAGGAAGACGAGCGCGAGCTTGTGCTCAAAGGTTATGTGGCGTTTCTCGATCCACCCAAGAAGACGGCAGGGGGTGCAATTGAAGCGCTGCGAAAGCACGGTGTCGCGGTAAAGATCCTCACGGGCGACAATGACCTGATCAGCCGCAAGGTATGCAGGGACGTAGGCCTTTCGGCCGATCCAATGCTGCTGGGCGGAGACGTGGAGAAAATGTCCGACGCCGAACTGGCTGTGGCGGCGGAGAAGACTACGCTCTTCGCGCGCGTTTCTCCCGCGCACAAGCAGCACATCATCCGTGCCCTCCGGGGTAAGGGACACGTTGTTGGATTCATGGGCGACGGAATCAACGATGCTCCCGCCTTGCGCGCGGCCGACATTGGCATCTCCGTAGACACGGCTACCGACATCGCTAAGGAGTCGGCGGATCTGATCCTGCTGGAAAAGGACCTGATGGTGCTGGACGGCGGAGTAACCGAGGGGCGCAAGGTCTTCTCAAACATCCTGAAGTACGTCCGCATGGGGGCGAGCTCCAATTTCGGCAACATGTTCAGCGTGCTCGGAGCCAGCGCTTTCCTTCCATTTATTCCGATGGCGCCGATTCAGGTCTTGACCAACAACCTCCTGTACGACTTCTCGCAAGTGCCGATCCCGATAGACTCGGTGGACGAAGAGCAAATCGCTTTGCCGCGGCCGTGGCACATCAGTGAAATCAAGCGCTTCATCCTTTTCATCGGCCCGATCTCTTCGATTTTCGACTATACGACGTTCTTCGTCATGCTCTTGGTGTTCCACTGTTGGGACCCGGCGCGCGCTTCGCTCTTTCAGACGGGCTGGTTCGTCGAGTCGCTGATGACGCAGACGCTCATCATCCACGTTATTCGCACCAATAAAATTCCGTTCATACAGAGCCGGGCCAGCCGGCCTCTGACGCTGACAACGCTAGCCATCATGGCCTTCGGAATGTGGCTGCCATACTCCCCGCTGGCGGGGCCGCTGGGCCTCACACATCTCCCGCCGCTGTACTGGCCGATCCTCATGCTGACCCTGCTGTGCTATCTGAGCCTTACACAGGTGATCAAAGTCTGGTTGCTGCGCAAGAAGTGGATCTAGCGTAACCAAAGTTTAATAAGTCGCGCGGGCGCTTTTCATATCATTGCAACTTCCTGTTGCTATACATCATTGCTGGAGGGACTAATTTGTCCATGAATAGAGTGGCCCTATTGGCCGGTTTTCTGACTTCTTCGCTGGCGCCGGGGGCGTTTGCCGAAGACCGCGATTGGGATCGCAATGAGATACGCCACGTGCTGTTGATCAGCATCGATGGCATGCATGCGGTGGATTACCTGAATTGCAAGAAGGGTGTGAATGGCGGCGCGCCCTACTGCCCGAATTTGGCGGCTCTCGGTTCAACTGGAGTGAACTACCTTTACGGCTCCGCTACCAAACCGTCAGATTCTTTCCCGGGTTTGATGGGAATTGTTAGCGGTGGCACACCACGCACCGTGGGAGCCTTTTATGACGTGGCTTACGACCGCGCGCTTGCTCCCCCAGCCAAAACCACTGGCAATGGTGTGGCGGCCGGCACTTGTACGCCGGGCGTGTTTCCGGGAACCACCACCGAATATGAAGAAGGCATCGACATCGAGCAGTCGCTGCTGAACGGCGGCATTCCGGGCGCCACGCTCACCGACGGCGGCATCAAAGGCATCGACCCAGCCCGCTTGCCGCGCGATCCCGCCAAGAACTGCGCGCCTGTCTATCCGTGGAACTTTGTCAGAACCAACACCATCTTCGGGGTCACTCACGCCGCCGGCGGCTATACCGCTTGGACGGACAAGCACCCGTCTTACGCATCGGTGGCTGGACCCGGCAACGGCAGCAATCTGGACGATTACTATTCGCCCGAGGTCAATTCAAGTGTCGTGGGGCTGCCGGGCGTCACCACCCCGACCGGCATTTCCTGCGCAACCATTCGCGATATGTCGCAAACCGCCTCATGGACCGACAGCTTCCAAAACATTCAGTGCTACGACACGTTGAAAGTGAATTCCATCATTAACCAGATTGACGGCAAGACACACGACGGCGTCAACAAAAACAAAGTGCCCACGCTGTTTGGTATGAACTTCCAAGTGGTAAGTGTTGGCCAGAAGTTGATCGAAAAGAATGTGGGCACAGGCGGCTATCTGGATGCCATGGGCACTCCCAGTCCTCTCTTGCTAGGCGAAATACAGTTTGTCGACAAAGCTATCGGGAATATGGTCGCCGAGCTAAAGTCGCGGGGCCTCTACAACGCGACGCTGATCGTAATAACGGCCAAGCACGGGCAATCGCCCATCGATCCCAATCGCTTCTTTCCAATTCCAGGTAAGAGCGGCACAAACGGCATTTCCCCCGCGAGCCTTCTGGACGCGGCGGGCATACTGCCCGATTCAGAAGCGCCAAGCAACCCGACAGGTATCGGAGCGACCGAGGATGATGTTTCGCTGATCTGGCTGAAGGACTCGAGTCTGACGGCAAAAGCGGTTGACATGCTGGAAATGAACGCCACGCGGGCCGGGATCGGCCAGATCTTCGTTGGCGAGTCGTTGAGCCAGTTGTTTAACCCGCCCAGCATGGATCCGCGCACGCCCGATCTTGTGGTGTCGCCCAACGTCGGCGTAATCTATACCGGCAGTTCCAAAAAGCAGGAAGAACATGGCGGTTTCGCGCATGACGATACCAACGTGATGCTGCTGGTGGCGAATCCGCGTTTTGAAGAGAAAACGATAACCACCCCGGTCGAAACCATCCAAGTCGCGCCGACAATCCTGAAGGCGCTCGGCCTTGATCCAGATCGACTCGAGGCCGTCCGCAAAGAAGGCACCGCAGTTTTGCCGGGTGTCAATTTCAGTCAAGAACGTTAGAAAAGAAGGTTCGATACCTCGGGGACATTCCGGCTCCTTCTGGACACGGAGTTTCCCTCGGTGTGTCCGCCATAAGCTTCTTTTTGTCCCGTCCTTGAAACGGTGAGTCGAAGGAACTCACTACACAGGTGATAGCCTTAAAACCAATAACATGGAAAGATGCTCGTGAATTCACTGGAGCAGTTTGGGACGGAGCAAACGACTGATGAAGATTGCGCCTACAAAGGGTCGCGGTTCTCAGAGGTTCGAGAAGCGATTTTCGCCAATCCTTATCAGCGCGTTTGGGGTCGTGAAGGCGAAAAAGCGCTGCCTGTATACGCCGTGACTCTCGGCGGCGTGTTGCGCGGCATACTGCCGTTCGGTGCGCCTTACCTGTTCCGGAAAGCGAGCGAACGCATTTTCGATTCCAGCGCCGATTTGCGCTGGGGAATCGACGGGAAAGGCTTTCGCCGCATTCTGCATCCAAACGGCGTTTGCCTGACCGGCCAGTGGCGGATCAGCGAGCAGACCGGCTATTCGGGTTACTTTGAGCAAGGCAGCGTAGCGCTCGTGGTAGCGCGCTACTCGACGTGTTGCACCGAGACGCGGCGTGGGCACAACCGGTCGCTGGCGATGGTTGGCAAGCTCTTTCCCACTACTGATCCGGTCCATGCAACGCCTCTGCGCACCGCAAACTTCATTACGCAAGAGGACATTGGCGGCGCACGTAGCGACTTTATTAACGACGCGGAGCTGCGAAACGCTCCCGACACGACGGCGTCGCGCAGGGGCGGCGGAGTTCCAATCCTGCTCGTAACGGGCATGGTGTTTGCACAAGCGGACACTCAACCGACCATTCGCCAGCTTTACCAAATCGCGGAACTCGACAAGTCGCAGAGTCAGCCGGCGCGCGCGCCTGAGTTCATGCGGCTGGTTGTGTCGCCAAATCAGTCGAGGATTGCGGGCGAATCCCTCGATTTCCGCGACGAGATCATGGCCCAGATTTTCGATAAAGGCGATCCTGAACCCAAGCGCACACTCACTTTCTACATCGAAGTGACGGACGAAGGCTCCACCACTGGAACGCCGTTGCGCCAACGGCGCACGTTTCAAAATTGGCGGCGGATCGGAACGCTGACTTTCGACGATGCCGTCATCTCCTACAATGGCGATTTCGTGATCCACTTCAACCATCCGACGTGGCGCACAAACCGCAACGACCCCGCGACGGCAACTCGAACAAACGGCCGAAAGGTTCGCTGATCGCTTGCCGCCGGAAGGCGGGAGGCGAAATCGCCGGTCATAGTTCATGTGTCCGGCATGGGGACGTTAAGGCAACGTGGATTCAGTGTCACATGAGCATTTCTCATTTCCCTATATGATCTATATCGCTTAAGTTCAACATTTAGAATGAGTTCTTCGCGACACCCCTTGCCAATTCGCGCATCTCGCCTGTTCATTAAATCGAAGGGGATTTCGCGACAGCAAACGTCGATGGGCGGTCGAATTTTTGACAAATGGAGGAATGAACTGGCTTGAAGCACTCGAGTATAACAAGAAATGGTTCTTGCAGATCCGCCCTTCTGGCTCTCAATTTCGAGTAGAAACGATCTCTCAGGCACATGTGCATACCGGGCACCTTCGGACATGGCATCCGTAGTCACGTGAACAGTCAGTGCTTCCACTAGACTGGCTTGGGGAGGACTTCGCTTTGCCTGGATACGACGGCTGGGAGCTGATGGGGAAGCAAATTGGGAACGGTGGGCAAGGAACTGTATACCGGGCCCGAAGTCCTGAAAGAGTCGCCCAGTTACGGCCAATTGCTGCAGCCATTGAGAAAATGATCAAGCAGTGGGTTGGGCCTCAACCAGACTTCCAAGAATTTGCGCGAATGGTGGTCGAAGTTGGCGGCCCTGACCCGCCTGAATATATCGGCGCCCTTAAAGAATTCACGATTCCAAACGATAATGTGGAGGATGCGAATCAAGCAATCAAGAGGCTAGAGTCGGAAGTGGCTGCGCTCACCCAAGTGAGGCACAGATCAGTATTGAGACTGTTGCACCAAAATATTTCGGGGCGATTTATCGTGACTGAATATCACGACAACGGCACACTGGATACGAATTTAAATCGGCACAAGGGGACCGCATTGGCCGCGCTTCAAGCCTTTCGGCAACTGGTAGACGGTGTCTGCGAGATCCACAGCCACAACGCAATCCACCGGGACATAAAGCCAGAGAATATTTTCTTGTCTTCGTCAGCGGATCTGGTTTTGGGGGATTTCGGCATCGTGTTTTTTCAGGAAGGTGGTCGGCTTACAACCACTTTCGAGCGGGTTGGAACCCACTATTGGATGGCTCCTTGGGCCTATGACAACGTTCGGCTTGAGATAAATCGAATCAATCCGACACTGGATGTCTATCCCCTCGGGAAAGTGCTTTTGTCGATGATCGCCGGGCGGAATGGGTTCCCGTTTTGGGAATTTGATCGCGCTGAAAATAACCTGGAGATGCTTTTTCCGACCGATCCTTTCATGTCTCTTATAAACAATGAATTGCTGAGTCAATGCATCGTCCGAGAAGAAAAAGACTGCAAGCTTCGGACTTCGGTTGACCTACGTTCCAAGGTCGACGCGCTGATAGCCGAAATAACGACGCGCCGCGGGTACAGGTCAGATGACGCTCTATCCTGGTCTTGCCAAGTATGCGGGAAGGGGAAATATAGAGACAAACTCGGGTCGAATTACATCATGAAAGCGTATCGCGGTGGAGGCCCCGCCAGTGAGCAAAATGTGTATCTTCACGTACTATATACGCTCGGCTATAAGCTACAAAAAAAGAACCCGCCATCGCTTTCCACTTTCATGTCGCGCACCCACCAGCAGCCGATCCAATGCGACGAAAGCCTCACCGCTGGTAGATGTTCAGGCAGGAAAGAGCGTTACCGCGGCAAGCTTCCCCAGAGCCGCCAAGTGACAAACACGGGTGCCTCCGGGATGTCCCAGTGGGGCAAACGACGACGATAGCGCTTCATAATTGGTGGTATGCCGGGCTTTCACAGCTTCTCCAACAAATTGCGGAACTAAAGTTCCGCGCGGACTCAAGTCCGCCCTCCGCTGAGGCGCGGTGTCAAGCGCACCGCGCCCTTTGCGCTTTTACGAACGCCTTCTCGCAACCGCTATCAAAAGCAGGCCGGCGGCAGCCAGCCCTAGTTCAGCGGGTTCGGGAACCGCCACCACTGCCATCGTGACCGCTTGGGAAACACTCCGGCTCGAAAGGTAGTCCGCGATCCCATCGAAATTGGCGGCGTTTGGATCTACCGAAAACACGTCGTAGTAAAGACTCAAAGTTCCGCCAACCGTGGTTCCCGGACTGGCGGCGCTCAAGAACTTATACGAGCCAGCGCCCATCTTCGTGCTTGGATTGAACGCCTGGCTCACCGTGGCCCCTGGCGCCACAACGGTGAAACCGTTCTGTATGCCGACGAAATCGGTGTACACGCCGTATCCACCGAACTGCTGGATCAGCAATGTTTGACTGAACACCGCATAACCGGTGTTGTCATTGGTGAACGAGAAGCTAAAGCCGCCCGTCCCTCCCACAGGGAGGATCAGGCTTCCCGGATTCACTTGGATAGTTGCGGCCTGGGCGGTTTCGCCGCCCAGCGCCAACAATCCTAACGGGAGAAATACGAGGAATGAAGCTAAGTTGATTTTCATAGTGTAGGCGCCCTTTCTTTTGGTCCCGCGGTGTTATGGAGCGACACGGTAAAGCGTGCCGTTTGCCGGCACGTTGTAGCTATTGCCGTCCGATAACGAAATGGAAGCGGTTGCGTCGAACAGTCCGTCAAAGAATACTAGTCCTGTACAACTGGAGAAATCCGTTGTCAGGTTCGCCGTGAAATTGCCGTTGTTATCCGGGCCATCCATCACGATAGGAAACTGCGCCGGTGAAATCACCGGAGTGCAGGTCTTGCCGACGTCGTATTGCAACGTATAGCTATTGATCGTTATCGCTGTGGCCGTTTGTGTGCGGTCGTAAAGGTTAATGGTCCACACTCTCGCAGGCGCCGTTCCCGACTTGCCCTTCATGGTGTATCCAGGCGTTAGGCCCGTTGGACCTTCGCCGCCATTCACCGAGGGTGCATTCTCGAGAAGGTATTGCTGCGCAAGCGAGCAAGCGGACACAGACGGATCGGCAGCGGGTTTGGTGACTTGGATACTGGCCAGATAGTCATTCCGCACAATGCCATTAGCTACCAGGGTTGCGGTCGCATTGCCGCTGTTATCGGTGAGTACAGTGGATGTCGTTGGGAAAAGGCCTGGTGCGCTAATTTGAACGGTTGCACCAGGCACGCCGTTGCCGGCCAGATCTTGCACCAGAAAGATCAACGGTTCCGGGAATACCGAATTTACGGGCGTAGACTGCCGCAGAACCGCAGTCGATAATCCTGCGCACGTATAGGTCTGTGTGCTTTCTTGCCCGCCTCCCACGATCGTCAATGTCGCGGGCGGCCCTATTTTCGGGCCGGGTGTCGCTGGCGGAGGGACGTCGGCCGGAATCGTCCAAGTTTGGCCCGGCCAGAACCAGTCAATAGTGGCGTCGTAAGGAATTGTGTTCTCCCATCCGTTACGTTGCCCAAGGACGTCGTGATAGTCCACGCCGAGGTTGGCCAGCTGCTGCATGGTAGCTTGCGCCGCGGGGGTGGGTGTCTGTAGAGGAGTCGGGACCGTGACGGGGCCGTTTATCTCAACAAAAACGTCCCATGGCTGAGCACCTAAGGAATCTTTCGCATAACCATGCACTTCATACGGATAACTGCTGAGATCTCGCGTTGTCTGACCGGCAAATATGTACCAACTCTGCCCGGCAAGCGACTTCCACGTTTGAATCTGGAAAGTGTTTAGGGCGCTATTGATCGCCTGATCCTCCTGAATCGATGAGATAGCCAGACTGCCTTCACCGATTTGCTGACTGAGGGCCTGAATGAGATCCCAGTTCTGCAGTGCGGTATTTTGGGCGATCGCCATGCCGGTGTTGGCCGCCGTGTGCCAGTCTGTCAGCTGATTTTGCACAATCAGAGTCTGGCCACCCAGCGTACTTCCGCCGCCGCTTCCTAGCGGCACATATTGTTCCACGTCTGAGATCACTGTCGCCGCCAAAGAAATAGCGATAGCCGCCGCGTTTGCCCCCTCGCTGTCTGTCCCGATATGCTCGGCATTGGCGTCGTCGGTGCCAAAACTGAAAAAGAAGGTCGACAAAACTTGCGTCAAGATGTTAGCGAATATCTGTCCACTGTTGTTTTGGAGACTTAGATCCTTGTCCGCAGGAAGGTTAAGCGCGGTTAGAATTTCCGGTAAGGCCGCTTCTTCCGAGGCGAACAGATTATTAACGTGGGCGTTGCTGGCGGCGAAGTAACTTACGGTATTGGAGGCGGCTAAAAACTCCGCGTTGAGCTGGCTCCTGACGTTGTTGAAATTGTCCTGCGAAAACCGGGATCGAACCGGAAAGCGCGACTGGTTTGCCGGATAGATCAGCGTGGCCAGCGTTGCCTCATACGCGGGAAGAGCGGCGTAGTCGTTGGGATACAAACTGCGGATATTGAAATTGCCCTTCACTAGCGCGTTAGAGATGTAGCTATAGGCGGCCGCGTCGCCACCCGTGAATACGGGAAAATACTTCGCCTGAGCAAGCTGAAATCCGGTCCCGCCTGTTTCGCACACATTGCTGCTTTCCACCAGAGTATGCACTCCACCTTGATCCCGCCCTATCAAGATTGTGTGCAGCGCGCCGCCTAAACCATAGCGAACCTTGCCGGTTTGAATGGTTGAATAGTGAGACACATCGTCCCCAAAGCGTTTTGGAGTCATGAAGGGTGTAAATGCAGGGACTATCAGACCCAGACTATTTGGATCGGCTTCGAATTCTAGGAGACCTGAGATATTGTGGACTCCCATTACGAGCACCGACTCGAAACTGCCGTTGTTGCGGCTGAGTTGGGCCGTCTGCAGGGTGTAATATTCGTAGTCGGGAAGAACCCCAGCGTCAGCCGGGAGATTCGAAGCATCTTTCCCTAACTCCGTTAGCTTCCCGGGGCTGTATTTATATGCCGTTAAGAAACCACCCACCGGAATCGCCACAATTGCTTTCGTACCCGTGCCATAGAGGTCGGCCAATGCAAAAGTCGGTGAGAGCGAACTGCTGGCTGGAGCGGTGACGTAGTCAATGCCGAATGAGACGTTGCCCGCTGACGCAGATTGTTGGGGAAAAATGGTGAATCCTTTCGACTGCCGCAGCACAATGTCCGGCAATCCATCGCCGGTTACGTCTCCAATTTGGAACACTGAATTGCTGGTGACCGCCCCGACCGATGGGAACATTCCATTACCGCCGATCGAAACCCAGCCGCTGCCGTCGGCTTTCACTTGATAGACCTGAGGCTCGAATAGCGCAGCGCCGTTTGCGTTCTGCAGGTAGACGAGGTGCTTCCTGCCGGAGTGGTTCATATCGGCAAATTTGATCAGCGATTGAAATGTTCCGGCGTCGGACCGGCTCAGATCTAAATGCAATTGTGGCTGTAACTCCCAAACTCCGGGCGCCGGATCATAGTGCCAAACATCCACCGAGTAGCTGGTTCCCGTGTTTGATAGTTGAATAATTTCGGCTTGTCCGTCGCCGTTCACGTCCGCTGTCATCAGCACGTCGTTTGCCCCGAAAGGAGGTGTCCCCGCAGGCATCTTGAGCCATGCCTCGCCGTTTGGTTCCCAATGGTAGACCTCAATGCCAAACGGGCCGTAACCCAGCAACTCATCCTGGCCGTCGCCGTCAATGTCGGCCAGTTGGATTGAATTGTAAAGGCCCGGCAGATTCCAGTTCACGGCGTCATTCCAAAGTGGATATTGGAAACTACTCTGGTATGCGCACGTTGTTGCCGCCGGCAGGTGGCTTGCAGCGAAACTGAAGACCGCCAGCATGGCAGCCGCCGCCCTAAAAGAGAAAAGTCTATCGTTTTGCCTCATATCTTATTCCTTCTCTAAATGCCCTGCTCGTTGGGGCATACTCTCAATCCGAGTCGAGGCATATAAAACATGAAGCAGTTTGGAAAAATATTTGCGATTGGCAAATTTCGCTACTTGCACGCGTGGTGCGCTCTCGATGGGTACCCAATTTTGGGCGCGCAGGACCAGTACTTTCGTTTTGGATTTCGGAGGAAATTCGCACATAGAAGTAGGAAACGTCACAGAACGGTCTAGGCGGTGGTCCCGAACTCGCCAGCGGGATGCTGGGTCTTCAACGACGATTCGGGCGATTCGCGACATTCGGAACTGAAGCGGCGGGTCTGGAGAATTGGTTTCAGGAAAATGTGATTTGAGTGTACTGTCCCGAGTTTCCGAGTTTCCCGAGTTTCTCCCCCGAGTTTCCTCCCGAGTTTCTCGAGTTTCGAGTTTCCGAGTTTCCCCCAGTACTTTCCTTTTGCATGTTTTTCAGAAGCAAACTCGGATATAGAAGTATGAAACGGCAAATTACAACAACGGACGGTTTTTCGATTGGGCGATCTAAGGCGGCCCTGCTTGTGACCCTTGGAGCAATGCTATTCTCCAGCGCGGCCAGTGCGGCATCCACTTTCGTGCTGGAATCGCCGGGAGTCGTGCTGGATACCGTTACCAATTTGCAGTGGGAACAGGATGCCAGCGCGCAGGGGCGCAATATAAACCGCGTCGACTTTTTTGGGGCGCAAGCTTATGTCAACGGCCTTGCGTTGGACGCCGCCGGCGGCCCGTGGAGACTTCCGACCGCCGCAGAGCTAAGGGCTTTGTACGCCGATCTTGCGGCTACGGGCGTTTGCGGCCACAACATTGACTGCACCGGCGGCCGGGCCCCCTTTAGCAACATTCAGGACAACTATTGGTCGTCTTCGGCATCGACCCGCCCGGGCGCCTACATGGAGGCGGTCACCTTCCTGAGCGGAGGGCAAGGGCCTGCACCCGTGAGTCAAGGCATTGCTGTGTGGGGTGTGCGGGTGAACAGCCTGAGCGGTGCTCCTGAACCTGCGAGCGGGATGTTGGCGATGGCGAGTTTAGCGCTCCTCGCGTTAGTTGGGCGCGAGCGCTCCAGGGTGGTTAAGCGCTTAGTTAAAGTAAGCATCACATGAACCTCTCTGGCGCGCAAAATACAACCGAGACCGTCACCGTCACCGCCTCGGCCCCGAACCTTCAGCCATCCTTCTTTCAGGACTCGGGATAGTCTTTGCTTTTGCGCAGCGGCGATGGATAGACGGAGCACTGCGCTAGTTTCAGTCTTTGCATCGTCTCCTCAGTGATAAATTAGCCGTAAACCATGAGACGTACATCTTTGTGGGGCAGGTCCCTGGCCCGCGCGGGGTTCTCGGCCCCGCTTTTGATCCTATTGGTTTTCCATGCGGCAACCGCCAAGGATCTGCCCACAAAATATTTGGACGAACATCTTTCGCCCGAAGAACGCGCCGCCGACCTGGTCTCGCGTCTCACCCTCGACGAAAAAGTTCGCCAAATGCAAAATGCCGCCCCTGCTATCCCACGCCTGGGCATTCCCGCCTACGAGTGGTGGAACGAGGGGTTGCACGGCGTCGCCCGCGCCGGCTTGGCCACCGTGTTTCCGCAAGCTATTGGACTTGCCGCCACCTGGGACACTGAACTCGAACAACGGATTGCCAGCGCAATTTCAAGTGAAGCGCGCGCCAAGTATAACGACGCCATCAAGCACGACAACCACCGCCGCTACTACGGGCTCACGTTTTGGTCGCCGAACATCAACATTTTTCGCGATCCCCGTTGGGGACGTGGCCAGGAAACGTTTGGCGAGGATCCCTATCTCACCTCGGAGATGGCTCTCGCCTTCATTCACGGCATGCAGGGCGCCGATCCAAAATACTTCAAAACCATTGCCACCGCGAAGCACTTCGCCGTCCATAGCGGCCCTGAGGTTTCGCGGCATCAGTTCGATGCGCGCGTGAGTAAAGAGGATCTCAACGATACCTACCTC
>Ga0209068_10001402_pt1 | contig 12030 bp, 15 predicted proteins | sample ColStrG_CSR_2012_FD_187200 | JGI IMG/M metagenome (GOLD analysis project Ga0209068, IMG submission 187200) | Freshwater sediment microbial communities in response to fracking from Pennsylvania, USA - Cold Stream Run_MetaG_CSR_2012 (SPAdes)... | ecosystem: Environmental > Aquatic > Freshwater >... | reverse complement strand
CACGGCGGACGTTGGCCGTCATCTGCTCCGTCGCTCGGTAGTAGGCGTAGATCTCCTGGAGCGCTAGCCGAAGCCGCTCCGCCGGGTCGGCTACAGCGAGCCATGCGGACGGATCCGGCCGCGGGTGCATGAGAGCCCAGTGGCCCGAACAGGCCTGGAACAGTGCGCGCTCATCCGGGAAGTGCCGGTAGACCGTTAGTCGCTGAACACCTGCCCGTTGCGCGATCGCGGTGATCGTCGTCTGCGCCGGACCGCGTGAGTCGTGAAGCTCGACGGTCGCCTCCACGATCCGCTGCCGCGTCTCTGCCTGGCTCCGAGCCCGGTTCTTGAGTTCGTATGTTCTGGTCATCGTGGTCGCGTCACTCTACGACGGGTTGACATCGGCTGAGCGCCCCGCTAGCCTCCCATATTATCAGTGAACAAATATGTTTATCGAAAGGAAGAGCGATGGCAGTACAACTTCCAAGAATCACGATCACGGCAGATGGAAGCGAGCATGTCGACCTCGGTGGTCTCGGCATCGTGTGGAAGATCGAGGGCGCGGAGGCCGAGGGACGCTTCTCCGTCGTCCACCATCCGCTCGCCCCTCGGGCGCTCGCGGCACCGCTCCACCGCCATAGTCGCGAGGACGAGTATTCCTACGTTCTCGAAGGCATGCTCGGGGCTCTTCTGGGCGACGAGGTCGTGACGGCGGGCCCTGGAACTTGGGTGTTCAAGCCGCGCAACCAGTGGCACACATTCTGGAACGCCGGTGACACACCTTGCGAGATCATCGAGATCATCTCACCGGCCGGCTTCGAGGACTTCTTCCGCGAGCTCGCCGAGGTCTACGCCACCGAAGGTGAGCCCGATCTCTCCCGCTTCGCGGACCTCTGCGCCCAGTACGGCCTCGACATGAACCCGGACAGCGTCCCGGGCCTGTGCGAGCGCTTCGGTGTCAGGCATCCGCTCGGGTAGCCGTCTCGGCGTTCGTGCCTGGCTGCGAGGGTAGGGGTAGCTAGCGCGCTTCCCGCCACATCGCCGTGATCACGGGGCCGCCGGGCGGGCCGAACTCGCCTGTCGGCTGGAAGCCCAGCCGTTCGTATCGCGACAGGTTGGCCGGGTTGGTCGACTCGAGGTAGGACGGCATGTGCTCGGCGTCGATCCGGGCCAGGTCTTCATGAAGGAGTGCTGATCCAAGCCCGCGTCCGGCATGATCGCGATGGGTCGCCCACCACTCGAGGTGGTAGTAGTCGCCCTCCGGCAGGTTCTCGTCGAACTGCTCGAAGAGCGCGTGGAGTGCAGGCGCCCGCTCGCTGAACAGGCGGTCGACCAGCGCCTCCAGCTCTAGCTCCTCATCCTGTGTGACGTAGACCTCTCCCGGGAGTGTCCAGACGGTGACGGCCTCGCCGCCCGCCGTCATCCGCAACCACGGATGGCGCATTCCGCAGGCGCCGAAGAACCGCATGAACGGCTGCAGACATTCCGAACGGCGTTGTGGGTCAGGGAACGACCACAGGCCCCAGAGCGGATCGTCTGCGAACGCACTCGCGAGGCAGGAGCCGATGACATCGAGGTCGTCCTGCGTGGCCGCCCGTCCCACGTGTCCCATCTCGCCCACGACAGCTGGGAGCCTACTGCAGTGCATAGACTGGCAGCGTGCAGCCGAGGCGGCTAGGGAAGACGGGCCGCGAGGTCTCGGAGATCGGCTTCGGCGCCTGGGCGATCGGCGGCAGCTGGGGCGGGACGGACGACAGCGTCTCGCGCGAAGCCATGCACGCAGCCGTCGACGCCGGTGTCACGTTCTTCGACACGGCGGACGTCTACGGCGACGGCCACTCGGAGCGCTTGATCGCGGAGCTTCTCCGCGAGCGAAGCGAGCCGCTCGTCGTGGCGACGAAGTTCGGCCGCCGGGTGCCGATCGATGTCGCGTCGTACACCTACGAGAACCTGCGGTCCTGGCTCGACCGCTCGCGCGAGAACCTCGGTCTCGACACGATCGACCTCGTCCAGCTGCACAGCCTGCCGTGGGAGACCTACTACACGCCCAATGTGTTCGAGGCGTGCGACCGACTCGTCCAGGAAGGGCTCGTGCGCGCCTACGGGGTCAGTGTGGAGAAGGTCGAGGAGGGGTTGAAGGCGATCGAATACCCTGGCGTCGCAACCGTTCAGATCATCTTCAACATCCTCCGCCAGCGGCCGGCAGAGCTGTTCTTCGAGCAGGCCCGGCTCCGCGACGTTGGCGTGATCGTTCGCGTGCCACTCGCCTCCGGCCTGCTGACCGGGAAGTTCAACGGCGAGACGACCTTCTCGTCCGACGACCACCGTTTGTTCAACCGTCACGGCGAGGAGTTCGACGTTGGCGAGACGTTCGCCGGCGTCGACTTCGAACAAGGGCTCGCGGCGGTCGAGGAGCTGCGAGAACTCGTGCCCGAGCGTGCGACGATGGCCCAACTCGCGCTCCGCTGGATCCTAGGGTTCGAGGCGGTCTCGACGGTGATTCCCGGCGCGAAGACGGCCGAGCAGGCGCGTGCCAATGCTGAGGCAGCCGATCTGCCCCCGCTGCCTCAGCACACGCTCGAGGCGATTGCTGCGATCTACCGCGAGCGGATCGCCCCGAGCGTGCACCAACGCTGGTAAGCCGCGCTACCCGGCGTCCGGGTCGGACTGCCAGAGGTGGAACGCGTTGCCCTCGCTGTCGGTGCAGGCGACGAACCATCCCATCCCCGGCACCGGAACCTTCGTCTCCGTCTCGCCGCCGAGCTCTTGCACCTTTGTGATCGACGCATCGATGTCGTCGGTGGAGAAGTAGAAGTTCGGATGTCCGGGCTGCTCGTCGGTCTGCGTGACAGCAGCGCCGGACTGTTCGCCCGTCCGAGCCATCCGGTACTCCATCCCCGGCATCGCGGACTCTCCGAACTCCCAGCCGAACAGCCCACTCCAGAACCGCTGTGCACGCTCGATGTCATCGGACTGGAACTCGACGTGAACAACCTCACCAGCCATTGCTCATCTCCTTTGCTCGTTGTCGACCGGGAGCGTACGTCAGCCCGCGACGCCGGTGCCGATCGGGCACGCGACGCCGGTGCCGCCGATCCCGCAGTAGCCGCGCGGGTTTCGGGCCAGGTACTGCTGGTGGTAGGTCTCGGCGTAGTAGAACTCACCGGCCTCGGCGAGCTCGGTCGTGATCGCGCCGTGGCCGGCCTGCGCGAGCGCAAGCTGGTAGCGCCCCTTCGAGGAGAGCGCGGCCTCCTGCTGGGCGGGAGTCGTCCAGTAGAGAGCCGAGCGGTACTGCGTGCCGACATCGTTCCCCTGGCGCATCCCCTGGGTCGGGTCGTGACCCTCCCAGAAGGTGCTCAGGAGCTCGTCGTAGGAGATCCGGGTCGGGTCGTAGGCGACGAGCACGGCCTCGGTGTGCCCGGTGCGGCCGGAGCACGTCTCTTGGTAGCTCGGGTTCTGGGTCGTGCCTCCGGAGTAGCCGACCGCGGTCGTATGGACGCCTGGGAGCTGCCAGAAGAGGCGCTCGGCCCCCCAGAAGCAGCCCATCCCGAAGATCGCGGTCTCGATCCCTTCCGGGAACGGCGGCTCGATCGAGGTGTCGAGCACAACGTGGCGCTCGGTGATTGGCATGGCGCCCGGGCGGCCGGGGAGTGTGTCCTCCGGGGCGGGTATGGCGTGGGACTTGCGTGTGAAGAGCATGGTTCTACGGTATCGCTGTGGGCTGAAACGTTACGGCTGGACTACCAGATTACTCGCTCCGGATCGTGCGCCTTCAGCCGGGAGTCGCGCGAAATCAGGGTTGCCGCGTGTTCGACTGCCGTTGCGTAGATAAGACCGTCGGCAGGATCAGGGATGTGCGTCTGCAGCGTTCCACTGCGGATCGCGACATCCACGGTTACGGGCAAGAGGACCGTTCTGTCGTGGGTAAGAGCTTGCCGGATCCACGCGGCGCTGCCCCGTTCAAAGCGGAGCCGGTTTCGCCGCTCGAGCATGGTGAGCTCCCAGCAGCTTATTGTCGACACGCCGATGCTCGTCGCACGGTCTAGCTCGCTGCGCGCCCGTCGTGACAACCGCTTCGGGGCGTCACACCACCACAGCCACGTATGTGTGTCGATGACGATCAGGGGAACTCTGGTTCCCAATCCGGGAAGAGCGGGGCGATGAGTTCCTCATCCGAAACGAGATACGTGACCGCCCCTCTCAACGACTTCGGCGGCTCGAGCGGCGTGATCTGCGCTACAGGCTTGCCGCGCTTCGTGATCACGATGTGTTCTCCGCTCAGTGCGACCTCATCGAGCAGTGCGAGGCATTGTGCTTTGAAGAGGCTTGCCGAGATCGTACGAGTCACGTGACCGAGAGTAGCACTCGCATGGTCATTCTACTATGACCATGGTCATCACACATTGGTCATTTAGGGCCATGGCCCTTTCAGACGCGTGCGAGCGCCCGCTCGAGATCCGTCCACAGCACGCCTGCATCCTCCAGCCCCACTGAGAGCCGCAGCAGCCCCTCCGGGCAGCGATCGCCCTCCCAGCGGTGCCGCGACTCGAGCTTCGTGTGGGTGCCACCGAGACTCGTCGCGTTCACGATCGTTTCCGTCGCTACCTCAACCCGGCGGGCTGCTTCGCCGTCGGCGACGTCGAAGCAAACGAGGAAGCCGAAGCCCGGGTAACGGACGGTCGTCACCCCGGGATGGCCGCCGAGGCGCTCGGCGAGCACTCGTGCGGTCGCCTCCATCCGGTCGAGCCTCACCTCCAGCGTCTGGAGTCCCCGCTCGAGCAGCCATGCCGTGTCGGCCGAGGAGACGAGCCCGGTCAGCCGTCGCGTTAGGTGGAGACGGTCGAAGAGGGCTTCGTCGCACACGCTCACGACGCCGGCGAGCAGGTCGTCGTGGCCGGAGAGCACCTTCGTGGCGCTATGCAGGGAAACGTCGCAGCCGAGCTCGAGGGGTTTCAGGCGAAGCGGTGACGACAGCGTCGCGTCGCACACGACCGGTGCCGGATGGGCGACGGCAGCCTCGAAATCGGGCATCGTCAGCATCGGGTTCGCCGGCGCCTCGATCAGGATCAGATCTGCTTCCGCGGGCGGCGGTCCGGTCTGGTCGTACTCGACCGCGTTGATGCCCCAGCGCCGCAGGTGGTCGAATAACTGCTTGTGCCCGTAGTACGCGCCCTCGGCGAGCGCGATCGTGCCGCCCGGGGGCAGCATCGTCAGGACGACGCCGGTCACCGCGCCCATCCCGGCAGGGAAGAGGAGCGAACGGCCGCCTTCGAGCGCCCCGATCGCCGTCTCGACCGCGACCGCGTTCGGCTGCTCGGCGCGGGCATAGGAGTAGCGGCCCGGCTCGCCGGTCGCGTCGTAGGGCCAGGTGGCCGAGCGGTCGAGAGGTGCTGCCACGTCCTGAAGGCTACGCGACCGTCTACGAGCGGGGCGCCTAGAGCGGGAGCACCCGGGTCGCTGTTGCCTTGAAAGACGCAACGACGACCTCGCCGACGCGGAGCCCTAGCCGATCGGCCGATGCCGTTGTGACTTCTGCAACGACGGGGCCGACGCGGACGCGCGTGCGATTCCCGAGCGCTACCACCGAGGCAACAGTTGCGCGGACGTGGTTGACGGCAGAGTCGGAGGGAATCTCTCGCGAGAGCGACACCTCCCAAGGATAGACAGCGAGGCCGACACGGCCGCTTCCGAGATCGGTGCTCCACGCGGTGCCACCGGCATCGAGCACGACCTCCGTAAGCCCGTCCACGCCACGAGCGGCAGTGCCTTCCAGGAGCGTGGCTCCGGTGAAGCTAGCCACGAATGGGTTGGCAGGGCGTGCCACGAGATCGGCGGCGGTGCCCGTCTGGAGGATGTGGCCGTCGACCATGACTCCTACCTGATCGGCGAGGGCTGCGGCATCCTCGAAGTCGTGGGTCACCAGAATCGTCGGCAACGAGAGGTCACGCAGCAGCTCGTTCAGCTCGATCCGGACGCTCGCTTTCGTGTGGGAATCGAGTGCCGACAACGGCTCGTCGAGGAGCAGGACTCGGGGCTGGAATGCGAGCGCGCGGGCGAGCGCGACCCGCTGGCGTTCACCGCCCGACAGATCACGAACCCGTGCTCGGGTGAGGTGTGAGATCCGAAAGCGCTCGAGGAGCTCGTGGACGGGAGAGTCCCTCCGGGCGCCGAAGGTGACGTTCGCGAGCACATCGAGGTGCGGGAAGAGGGCGTAGTCCTGAAAGAGGTACCCGACACTTCGATGTTCGGGTGGAGAGTCGACGCTTGCTGCCGTGTCGAGCCACACACGGTCGTCGAGTGAGACGACGCCGTGCTGTGGTCGCAAGAGCCCTGAAACGACGCGCAGCACTGTTGTCTTTCCGGCTCCCGACGGCCCGACGAGGGCCATCGTGGTACCGGCGTCGACTGTCAGCGCGACGGCGGCGTCGAAGCTGCGAAGAGGATGGGTGAAGGTGAGTTTGAGTGCCATCGGGTCAGGATCTTGACGGAGAGAAGTGTTGTTGCGCTGATGAGCACGAGTACAGCGCTGATCGCGAGTGCGACGTCGAATCTGATGTCGAACTGCTCGTAGATCGCGAGGGACAGTGTTTGGGTAACACCCTGGAGGGAACCGGCGAACATGATCGTGGCGCCGAACTCACCGATCCCGCGGGCAAAGGCGAGCGCGGCACCGGCGCCTAGTCCACCGGACGCCAACGGCATTGCGATACGGAAAAAGACGCGGCCGGGTCCGGCGCCAAGGGTCCGCGCTGCGGCCGGCAGAGCGGGGTCGATACCCTCGAACGCCGAGACAGCGGTGCGAACGTAGAAGGGGCTCGCGACGAATGTGACAGCGACAATGACGGCGATCTTCGTGAACGCGATGTCGACACCGAGTGCATTGAAGGTGCCGCCTAGGAGGCCCTGGCGCCCGAAGGCCACGAGGAGGCCGATACCGGCGACGGCCGGTGGCAACACGAGTGGAAGTTCGATCAAGGTGACGACGAGATCGCGCGACCTGGACGTCCGCCCAGCCACCCAGTACGCGGTGGGTGTACCGAACAAGACAATCACCAGCATCGAGACGGCGATCGTCTCGGCGGTAACGATGAGGGCATCCGTAGCAGCGCTCGTACCGAGAGCGGACACGAGGTCGGCGGGCGGCACATGGAGGAAGATCGCTGCAATGGGCAGCAGCAGGAAAAGCAAGGCGACGCCCGTCGCAAGGACGAGCGTCGCCCGGAAGACTTTGTCTACGAGGACGCCTTGGGGATCGGAAGGAACCCCGCGTGGCTCAACGCTGTCTGTCCCTTGGTGGAGAGGATTCCCTTGATCCATGATTGTGCCGCGGACTTGTTCGGACTCTTCGATACGACCGCGATCTCGTAGCGTACGCGTGGTTGCGCCCACGCAGGGATCCTGATCAGCGTTACCTGGTCGCTCACGGCACGCGCGTCGGTGACGTAGACGAACCCCGCATCGGCCTGCCCCAGCGCGACCTTGCTCGTGACCGCCTTGACGTCGGATTCCTGGCTGACGACTTTCGAGAGTACCGACGACAGGCCCATCTTCTTCAAGACCGTGCGGGTATAGCCGCCGACGGGAACGGCCGCTCCGGCGACCACGAGCTTGACGCTCACACTCCTCAGATCGTAGACCGACTTGAGCCCGGCGGGATTCGATTTCGGGACGATCAGCGCCAGTCGATTTGCAGTGAAGGTAACGGGTTTGTCGACTAGTCCGGACGCATACAACCTCTGCGTGTTGGCAGGACTCGCGGATGCAAAGATGTCGGCAGGAGCACCCTGTTTGATCTGGGTCTCAAGCACATTGGAACCCGCGAAGCTGTACTTTTCGCTGCCGTCGTAGGTGTTGAACACACCGGTGAGAGAAGCAGCCGCATAGATCGTGAGCGGGCCGGCTTGCGAGCGGCCCGCGGCCGTGCCTGAAAGTGCCAACGCGCACGCGAGAACGGCAGCGACTGCCGCCCCGACAAACCGGGACGGACGCTGCGCTGACATCGAGTTCCTAGCCAAGGTAGGCCTCCAGTACGTCGCTCGCGGTCTTGAGCTCGAGCGCCGGCGCAAACGAGATGCCGACGATGCGGCCGCCAGACTGCTCCGAGAGAGCCGCAGCCTGCTGGCCCAGGTTCGCCGCCATGCTCGCGTAGAGCCCGCGATAGGATTGGACGGTCACCACCGCCGCGGCTCTCAGGTACACGCCGAGCAGCGTTTCGACGAGAGTGAGGCCGGTCGCGAGCGCCTGCTTTTTCGTCGCGAACGTACCGTCGGGCCAGGTGAAGTCGAAGTCGTCTCGTACGGCTGCGGTCTGGGCAGCACCCTTCAGAAGTTGCTCGAGCGCGAAGGCGTGCTCGGCCGCGTTGAACCCGCCGCGCTTGATCTCGCGCACCGTGGTGCCGGTCACGAGCTTCGCTCGCTCCACCTGCCCGTAGAAGTCCTGCAGCAAGAACTCCGCGGCGAGACCGAAGTTGGCATAGGCGAGGTCGTCGTCCGTCGGTGTCGGTGCGGGCGTTACGAGCGCTCCCGCCGGTCCGGCGAGACCCGTGGCCGCGAGCCCCACACCGGCGGCCGAAAGGATGAGGCGTCGTCGATTCATTCCCGGGATGCTCCTGTCTCTCGGTAGAAATACATTGACTACTGGTTTTTCGGGCAAGCATACAGACGCGGCGCTGCCCGCTCCCCGCATAGGATCGCCCCGATGGCGCGACCGCCCCGAACAGAGCCATCGCTCACGGAGTGGGCCGTGCTCGGTCTCCTCTGTGAGCGCCCTGCCCATGGCTGGGAAATTGCCCGAGCTCTCGGTGCAGACGGAGAGGTCGGTCTCGTCTGGAGAACTAGCAGGGCGCTCGTCTACCGTGCCATCGCTGTCCTGCGCGACCTCGGCTATGTCGAGGAACGAGGGAGCACTCCGAGTAGCAGCGGGCCAGACCGGATCTTGCTCGCGCCGACGGCCCGTGGACGCCAGGGGTTGCGACGCTGGCTCGGCCGGGCGGTGCCGCACGTCCGCGATCTCCGCTCGGAGCTAATGGTCAAGCTTCTTCTCCTTCACCGCGCCGGCAGGGACGCGACGCCGCTCCTCAAAGCTCAGTTGTCGGTTCTCGAGCGCGACGAGCGAGCACTCGCACGGGGCGTCGCGGACAACAGCGGCTTCGGGGCCACCGTGGCGGTGTGGCGTCTGAGCTCCGCGCGCGCGGCGCGGGCCTTCGTCGAGACGCTGCTCGACGAGCGTCTCGGTGACCCCGTCACCTACGAGGCCGTCGGCTACGTCCGCTCGCAGCACACCTCGCTCGAGGGCATGCCGCTCCAGCCGGCGGCTGACAGCTCCGGTCCGTCGCGCATCGTCTTGACCGAGCCGCACCGCGACTGTCTCGCCGATGCCGCCGGCTTCTCCCATGTCTGGGTCATCGCCCACCTCCACGAGTCGGTTGGGTGGAGCGCCACCGTCGACCCGTTTCTCGGCGACGAGCCCCGGGGGACGTTCGCGACGCGCTCTCCGCACAGGCCGAACCCGATCTCTTTGTCGCTCTGCTCGCTCGTCGCGATCGAACCGGATGGGATCGTCGTCGCGGGCCTCGACCTTCTCGACGGCACGCCCGTCCTCGACCTCAAGCCCTACATTCCACTCTTCGACTCGCCGGTGGGACCGGTCGCGAGCGGTTGGTTCGAGGATCGCGCCGTGCTGATCTTCGAGCGGGTGTCCGACAGCCGGTTCGAGCCGCGCAGTCAGCGCGGTTAGCACGCGTCGAGCAGCGCGGGGCTACGCCGCGTCTGCGTGCAGCACGCGCGGTGCGCTTCGCAGATAGTCCAGCCCGGAAATCCATGTCAGCGTGACGGCGAGCAGGAGAACCCACCACGCGACGCGGCTACTCCAGGCGCCGCCCGCCGCGAACCCGCAGACGGCGACAGCGATCGCTTGAACCCACGTCTTCAGCTTGCCGAGATCGTGCACCGGAATGTCGATACCCTTGCCGATCGCAGCAAGGCGCAGCCCTGACACGACGAACTCGCGGGCCACGATCGCCGCGACCATCCAGGCCGGTGCGACACCCTCGGCGATCAACATCACGAGCGCCGCCATCACGAGCACTTTGTCCGCGATCGGATCGAGTAGCGAGCCGAACGCGGATGTCTGGTTCCGACGCCGCGCGAGCCAGCCGTCGATCTGATCCGTGGCCATGGCCAACGCGAACACAGCGGTCGCCCAGTAGTCGTGGTTCGGGAAGTTCCACGCGAACAGCACGACGACGACGGGAACCGCTAGGGCGCGCGCAAGGGTCAATTGATCCGGGAGCGTCATCCTTGGGGGAGAATACGCGGCACGCATGCCTGCCTTCACAAACGTCTCCGACCTCGTACGGCAACTCGTGACCGACGCCGAGCTCACAGGCGCCAGTCTGAGCCGGCCGCGGCGGAGTGATCCGTCGCGGCCCTCGCGGGTGACGGTGGCCCCGGTCACGATCGGCGACTCGCTCCGGTATCGGTTCACAGCCCACCACAGCACACGCTCGAGCGACGAGAACCTCGCTCCGGAGGCAGCGATCGAGCGGCTCGGCGACCTACTCGAGTCCGAGTTTCGGCAGGGGCTCCTCCAGTCGCCCGGCGCGGATTGGCAGGTGCTGATCGCCGGCCGCGAGCCGAAGATCCTGCGCCGACCCCCAAGTAAGCCGGTCGCGACGCTGTCCCATGACCGCGTCAAGCGTCGGCTCTTGCCAGATGGAATGCCGGTGCCGTTCCTCGTCGAGCTCGGGGTGATGACTTCTGCCGGCAAGGTTCGCGCGCAGCGCTACGACAAGTTCCGACAGGTGAACCGGTTTCTCGAGCTCGTCGAGGACGTCCTGCCTTCGCTTCCGTCAGGGCGCCTACGGATCGTCGACTTCGGCTCGGGCAAGTCGTACCTCACCTTCGCGCTGCATCATCTACTCACGGCAGTCCACGAACGCGCGGTCGAGATCGTCGGGCTCGACCTCAAGGCAGAGGTCGTCGCCGATTGCGAGACGCTGGCCCGAAAGCTCGATGCGGCAGGGCTGCGCTTCGAGGTCGGTGACATTGCCGGGTTCGACGCCCTGAAGGGTGTCGACCTCGTCGTCAGCCTGCATGCCTGCGACACAGCGACCGACGACGCGCTCGACCGTGCCGTGCGCGCCGGAGTGTCGGTGATCCTGGCCGTGCCGTGCTGTCAGCACGAGCTGCTGCCCCAGCTCGAGAACGCAGCGCTCGGCCCGCTCCTCCGCCACGGCACGCTCCGCGAGCGTTTCGCTGCCGAGGTGACGGACGCGGCCCGCGCCCAGCTCCTCGGTGCGGTCGGCTACGACGTGCAGGTACTCGAGTTCATCGAGCTCGAGCACACGCCGAAGAACGTGCTGCTCCGCGCCGTCGCGCGTCCCGGCCGTGACACGGCGAAGGCGGCGACCGAATACAGGGCCTTCGCGGCCGAGCTCGGAATCGACCCCGCCCTCGGGAGGCTTCTCGCCGACCGGTTGCCCGCGTGAGCACGAGCGTCACCTGCTCCGAGTCGTCGCTCGCCGCCGGAGAACCGCTCGCGGGGTCGGCGGCGACGGCGACGAGCTGGCTGCTCGTCGAGGTGCGCGGAGCATGGGGGCGAGACGCCGTTGCCGACAGCGGGCTGCCCGCGCCGGTCCGTGAGGCGCTCGAGGCGTTCCCCGGCAAGGCGCTCCTGGTGCGCCGGCCCGACCGGCGGCAGGGTGTGACGGTGATCCGGGCGACGGCCACCGAGGACGGTGGCAGGGCAGTCCGGCACGAGCTTTCGTCGATCGAAGAGCTTCCAGAGGCAGATCTCGAACGAGGCGAGCCCGTCGAAGGCCCGGTTGTCCTCGTCTGCGCGCACGGTCGAAGGGATGCGTGCTGCGCACGTCTCGGCCTCCCGCTCTTCGAGGCGCTGGCGCCGCACGTTTCGCCAAACCGGCTCTGGCAGGCATCCCACCTCGGCGGTCACCGCTTCGCGCCCAACGTGCTCGTGCTTCCGCACGGGATCCAGCTGGGACGGATTCCTCTCGAGCGCGCGTCCGAGGTGGGATGCCTGCCAGAGCCGGTT
>Ga0209068_10001401_pt1 | contig 12036 bp, 7 predicted proteins | sample ColStrG_CSR_2012_FD_187200 | JGI IMG/M metagenome (GOLD analysis project Ga0209068, IMG submission 187200) | Freshwater sediment microbial communities in response to fracking from Pennsylvania, USA - Cold Stream Run_MetaG_CSR_2012 (SPAdes)... | ecosystem: Environmental > Aquatic > Freshwater >... | reverse complement strand
CCGTAAAAGAACTCTTCGCGGCGGCTGAGAAAGGCGTCGCCGGCGATTTTAAACCAGTCGGCGTGCTGGCTGATTTCTTGGAAGTCGATCCGCAATTCGAAAAAGCCACCGAAGAGTTTTTGCACGACGAACTCGAATTCGTCGTCGTACGCAATTGGCAAGATGCCGAGCAGGGCGTTGAACTCGTCCGCGGCGAATTAAATGGCCGCGCCACGTTCCTCGCCGAACATACCGAAGATTCTTCCGAAGGCGCGGCCGAAGTGCCGCAGCCCTCCGCCTGGGACGGGTCGCTCACCAAGCTGACCTCGGTGCTTCGCTTCACCAACGGCCTTACGGAGTTGCCCAGGCATCTGTTGCCGCGTATCGCCAATTGTTACGTGGCGGCCGAACGGTCCCTGGCACGCCAATTGTCCACCCAGTTCCCGCACTGCTGGTTCCTCACGCCCGATGGCAGCAGCTATCACGGCCGCGCCGTCAGTGGCGGCAAAGAATCGCAAGCCGGCCCACTGGCTCTCAAGCGCGAATTGCGCGAAATCACCGTGCTCGAACAGGCCAAGCACGCGGAGATGGCCGCCGCCCAGGAAGCCGTTCTCGATCTTGAAAAAGACATCGCGCGCCTCGGCGAACATCTGGAAACGTTGCGCACCGATCAGCAGACGCAAGAAAAGGGCGTGCTCGCGCTCGATCACGAAAGCCGCAAGCTGAGTGAGGAATCGCAGCGCGTGGGTGCGCGTCTGGCGCATGCCCGCCACGAACTCGAACGCATTTCGCGCGACCGCCTGAAGCTCGAAGAGAGCCGCCAACGCGACGGCGCTACTCTCGAACAGGCGGAGCAATCTCGCGCCGCGGAAGAGACCGCGCTGGAAGCTGCCCGTGAGTTACTCACCGCGCTGCAAGCTGAAGTGTCCCGCACCGCCGAGGAACATTCGGCGGTGCGCGCGCATCTGGCCAGTCTCGAAGAGCGCCGCCGTTCGCTGGGCTTGAGCCGCGCGCGCCTCGAAACACAGATTGGCGAATTCGCCAACCGCCGCGAAAATATCTTGCGCGAGACCGAGCGTCTGTCGGCCGAGAAACACCAGTTCATCCGCGGCAACGAAGAACTCGATATCAAGCTCGCCGAGTTGAAGGGCGTTCTTGTCGCCACCGAAGCCGGTGTGGTCCGCCTGGCGGAACGTGAAGCCGAATTGCGCTCCCGCCTGGCCGCATCGGAAGAAGAGTTGAAGAGTCTGCGCACCTCGGCCCAGGCTGTCCAGGAGAAGCGCGGCGAACTCCAAGTCGCGCTCGCCCGCGGCGAGTCCGATCTCAAGCACCTCGAAGAAACGTGCCAAAAAGAACTCGAAACCACCGTCCAGCAGTTAGCCGAAGGCGCGGAAACCATCGCCGACGAAGCGCAGCTCGCCGAGATCGATGCCAAACACACCGAAGTCCGCCGCAAGATCGATTCTCTCGGGCCGGTCAATCCCACCGCTCTTGAAGAGTTCGAAGAGGCTTCCCAGCGCCAGGAGTTCCTGACTGCTCAGCGCCAGGATCTACTCGATTCCATTCGCGACACCGAAAAAGCCATTCAGGAAATCGATGGCGAATCCCGCAAACGCTTCGGCGACGCGTTCCACGCCATCAACGCCAATTTCAAAGTCATGTTCCAGGTACTCTTCGGCGGCGGTGTCGGCGAAATGCGCTTGACCGACGAAGACAACCTCGCCGATTCGGGCATCGACATCGTCGCCTCGCCCCCCGGCAAGAGGTTGCAAAGCGTGCTGTTGCTCTCGGGCGGCGAAAAATCGCTCACGGCCATGGCGCTGCTCATGGGCATCTTCCAGTACACGCCCAGCCCATTCTGCATTCTCGACGAAGTGGATGCCCCGCTCGACGAGCCTAACATCGAACGCCTCACTCGCCTGTTGAAAGAGATGGCCGATCAAACCCAGTTCATCGTCATCACCCACGCCAAGCGCACCATGGAGGCGGCTCAATCACTCTACGGCGTAACCATGCAGGAGCCGGGCGTTTCCAAGCTGGTGTCGGTGAAATTCAACTCCCCTAAGAAGAAAGAACAGCCGCGCGAAGAGGAGGTCCTCGTCGCCGCAACCGTCTAACGCGTCACCAGGGCGGTCCCTGATCTTTCCTCGTCACCAGCGCCAGCCCCTTGTATAAGAACCTCTGCACTCGCTGGCCGCGATACGTCTCCGTCGTGTAAATATTCCCCTTGGAATCGGTCGCGATGCTATGTACGCCGTAGAACTCGCCCGGTTGCCGACCGCCCTGACCGAAGCTTGTGAGCACTTGCAACGATTGCCGGTCCACGATATGCACCCGGTTGTTCTCGCCGTCGGCAATGTAGAGAAACTGCTGCTCCGGGTCGCGCGAAAATGCGATGTCCCACACTGAGCCTGATCCTAGCGTTTGCTTTTCGATCAATGCCTCTTTGACGAACGTGCCATCAGGCCGGAACACCTGAATCCGGTCGTTCACGCGATCACACACGTACACCAAGTCGTCATGCGAAAGGACGGCGCAATGCACCGGGTTACGAAACTGCTGCGCGGGCGGCGCATCGGGTTTGTAATCGCCCGCGTCAACGTCGTTCGGTTTGTTGCCATAAGCGCCCCAATGGCGTTTGTATTTCCCGGTATCGGCATCAAAAACAATCACCCGATGATTGCCGTACCCATCGGCGACATAAATCTCATTGCGCTTGGGATCTTCAAAAATCTTCGCAGCCAGCCGCAAATTGGCCGTATCGTTGCTGCCCTTGCTGCTGTTGGGCTTGCCGATCTGGAGAAGAAATTTGCCTTGCTTGTCGAACTTCAACACCATGTTGTCGTGGTAACTCTCCACGCCGCCCATTTGCACGTCTTGGCCATTCGCCGCCGGCCCGCTTCCCCGGCCGCGCCCCGCGGAACCCAGCCAAACATTGCCTTTTGAATCGACGGTGATTCCGTGATTGGCATCGGGCCAATCGTATCCTTCGCCTGGGCCGCCCCAATGCGCCAGCAGGTTGCCGGCCTGGTCGAACTCCAATACCGGCGGGGCCGCGGCGCAACATAGCGCAATCGCCGGATTTGTGGTGGCATGCAGTTCACCGGCTTCGAGCGATCCCGGCCGGTGAATGATCCAAACATGGTCTTGCGCATCGACCGATACGCCGACGCTCTGCCCCAAGAGCCAAGCATTGGGCAAAGGCTTCGGCCAGAACGGATCTACTACGAATTTCGGCGCTTTCACGTCGGCCGCTTGGAGACAAACGCCAGCCAAGCCAAGAACGCTAATCAAAAGCTTCAATCGTGACTCTCCTTTACTTCCACATAATCAATCGCCGCACTGTCTCCGCCATCCGGCGAACCTTCAATGCGAATCACGTCATTCGGCTGCAACTTTACGCCGAGCACGGTTTGCCGCGTCGATGAATCGCCATTGAGCGCCGTTGTTGGCAGATGATCGTTCGCCGTCCAAGCTTGCAAAACCTGCTGGCCGACGCTCAGCTTAAAGCGCGCGTCGCCCGCGTTTACATCGAAATATTGAACGGCAATGTCATAGCGGCCCGCCGCGCCTTGGAACGCGAAAGACGCGGCGCAACTCTTCGGCGCTCGTTCGCAGGCCACGGCCTTGCCGCCCGAAGCATCCTCCCAAGGCGTCACGTCTTTTATCGCGTAGCCATCCAGGTCCATCGCCTCAGCTTCGGTCCGGCCCGGAAAGTGGCCCGCGCGCCCTTGGGCATCCGGAATACCGGACTCGCGCAGAAACCAACTGCAAATCGCATCACGCCACACGATGGCATGTCCGGCCTGATACTCAAGCCTTTTCATCACGGCCGCAAAGCGCTCCGGGTCGATCAAGCCGTCCAGTGCGCGCCAGCGTATTGGAAAACGCTGCGCCTCTTCCGCCGCGGCGTAGTGGGAATCGTACACATGCTGGATGATCGTCTTGCCGGAATGCAGCAAGTGGGTATACGGCAGATGATGCATGAACAGCACCAACTCATCGGGAGACTCCTTGACCGATTCATAGCGGCGCGCCACTTCCGCTGGATACTGGCCGATGTAGCCCGTGCCCGTGGCCACCGTGCGATCCATGCCGATACCTTCATGATCCGCGCGAATCCATTGGCCCCAACCATTTCTCTCAGCCGATTCAATACCAGGGCCATAATGCCCGTGCAAAATATCCGTCAGCGTGCCAAGCCCGAGCGGCCCGGTGTAGCCTTCGTATGTTGGCCACGAATCCATCAACAGCCCGCTCACGGTTGAGACAATGCGCTTGTCGCTGCCAAAGGTTTGGCTCGTCCACTCTTCGGCAATCGCTTCGGCGCTCAGATCGGGGTCCCAGGAAAGGCGGCCAAAGGCGTACAGATTCGCCATGGCCAAATCATGACCCAGCCAATTGGCATCGCTGCCGGCGTTCGCCACTCCCACCATGCCGCCCAGCGGCCGCCGAAAGGTTCTCCCCGCCGCCAAATCCTTCACCGGAGTTCTTCCATTATCCACACGCAAATCGAAATCTAGAACCTGCTTCCACATGAGCGCCAGATAGCACAAATGCCGCTGCTGGCCCGTGTATTCCTGGGTGATTTGCAATTCGAGCGTCTGGTTCGTATTCTTCAGCGCTCCAATCAGCGGCGACACCGGCTCGCGTGCCTGGAAGTCGATGGGTCCGGGCTTAACCTGAATCGCCGAATTCTCCGCGAACTGCCCGTCCAGCGGTTGAAAATTGTCGTACGCCGCGCGCGCACGGTCGTTCTTCAAATTGCGCCAGTCGGCGTGATGATCGTAAACAAAGCCGCGATAGATCAGAATGCCGCCATGCGGTTTCAAGGCATGAGCCAGCAGATTGGCGGCTTGTGCGTGAGTTCGTCCATACGTTGAAGGACCGACGCGCCCTTCGCTATCGGCCTTCAACACAAAGCCCGCAAAATCGGGAATCAACTTATAGATCTCGTCAGCCTTCGCTTGCCACCAATCAATGACGCGAGTATCCAGCGGATCGAAAGTATCGAGCCCACCTATCGTTTTCGGACTGGCAAAATCCGCAGACAACGATAGCCGTACGCCCCACGGACGGAAGGCCTCGGCGATGCGCGCAACCCGCGGCAGGAACTCGCTTGCCAGTACCCGCGGATTCGCGTTCACATTGTTTACCGTGCAGCCATTGATACCCACCGAAGCCAACAGCCGCGCGTATTCGCCCGCGCGCGTAAGATCGGCCACCACGTTGTTATTCTCGAAAAAGATCGAACGGCCTGCGTAGCCGCGCTCAATGGCGCCGTCCAAGTTGTCCCATTGATTGACCCAACGGATCGGCGCCGCGGGATTGCTCGCCTCTACCGGTGGCACAACACCGCCATCCATGACGTTGCGAATCCAGGCGAACGCGCCGTAGAGCACGCCCCGGCCGTTAGGCGAGGTGATCAGCACCGATGGCCGGCCTTCCCTATCGATTTGCCGCAGCAAAAATCCGTCGGCTCGCAGTTCAGGAAGAACGATCCCAGGCAACGCTCGTTTTACCTCTCCCGTGGTGCCAAGAACCAATGAGTCACTCGCAAGCGTATCGATCTCACCCGGCAGCTTGCCGCTAAATCCGAATATCGCGCGCCAAATTTCTCTTTGCGCGGCGTCAATCTCAGGCGCGTTACCCAGCTTTACGACGACGCTGGGAAAATGGCCGCGCAACGGCCGGTAACGTAGCCACGCTTCCTGCCCGGTTTCCGCGCGCGCAATGGAAACGAGCACTATCAGACCGGCCGCGAACTTCATGAATTCACACCCGAGGCAAGATAGCCGCCATCCACCACCAAACACTCGCCCGTCATGAAACTCGCGCCGTCCGATGCCAGCAACACGGCCGCGCCTATCAGTTCTCGCGGATCGCCGAAACGCTTCATCGGCGTGCGTTGGAGAATCTCGCGCCCCCGATCAGTCCCCGTCAACAGATGCGCATTCAGTTCGGTGGGAAAAACGCCCGGTGCGATCGCGTTCACGCAAATACCGTCGCGCGCCCATTCGCAAGCCAGGCTCCGTGTCAGCGAGAGCACTGCCGCTTTGGAAGCACAGTACGCCGCCACTTCATGAAAGGCCACGAAAGATCCGAGTGAGGCAATCGTGATCACGCGCCCGGCGCCGCTCGCCTTAAGCGGTTCATAAAACTCCTGGCAGGCGTGCAGCACGCCGGTCAAATTCGTCTCGAATAGCGCCGCCCATTCGGCATCTTCAACCGCCGCGGTCGACTTGCGAAACGTTTGTCCCGCCGCATTCACCAGAATATCCACGCGACTGAACTGCGCCAGCACGCGATCGCGCAAGGCGCGGATGGACGCGCGATCCGCCACGTCGGAAGGCCATTCGGCGCGCCTGCCAGTGGGTACAACAGCCGCGCCATGCTCCGCCAGTCCTATACCAATGGCTTTCCCCAAGCCCGAGGTCGCGCCAAAAACAACTGCCACTTTTCCACTTAGATCGAGACAGCTCTTCGCCATGGCTAACCCAGCGCCGTTGGATAGCGGTCGTCATTCGGATCGGCCCATCGATCGTTCGGCAACACGGGCGCCCAGCCCGGACGCGCCGGATCTTGATCATAGGGATAGCCGCCCAGTTTCTTGTAAAGCTCTTGATACTCGCGCAGTTTGTCGCGATTCAACTTTACGCCCAACCCGGGTCCATCCGGCACTTTGATCGCGCCGCTCTCATAGTTCAGCAGGCCGCCTTCGACAATGTCATCGGTTAAGTGATGGTAGTGCGCGTCCGCGGCGAACGAAAGATTGGGAATGACCGCTCCCAGGTGCAGCATGGTGGCCAGTTGAATCCCCAGTTCGCCGGACGAATGCACCGCCACTCCCACTTGAAAGGTCTCGCAGACACTGGCCGCCTTCACGCATGGCCGTATGCCGCCCCAGAAAGTAGTGTCGAGTAGAATCACGTCCACCGCCGGATCCAGAATATTCGCGGCGAGTTGCTCAAAATTCACCACCACGGTGTTGGTCGCCAGCGGCATACGAACTTTTTCGCGCGTGCGCCGCATGCCGTTCAAGCCGTAGACCGGATCTTCCAGATAATCGTTGTTCAGGTCTTCAATACCTTGGCCGAAACGGATGGCCTGCTCGGTTGACCACACGCCGTTTGGATCAAAGCGCACGCGGTCTCGCGGAAACGCCTGCGCAAGCGCGCGAAACAATTCCAACTCATGCTCGGGCGGAAAAACGCCGGCCTTCATCTTGTGCGTCGTAAAGCCATGCCGCTCTTTGGCCGCACGGGCGAATGCGACAACTTGATCCGCCGTGCGAACTTCGTTTATCCCTTTGGCGGGGTTTGCATAGCGGAAAAAACAATAAGAGGCGAACGGCACGCGGTCTCGCAATTTGCCGCCGAGGATCTGATGCACGGGCACGCCCCAAGCCTGCCCCAAAATATCGAGACAGGCAAACTCCAACGCCGCCAGAACCTGCGTTCGGTTGTTATACAGCGATGCCGTCGGATTGGCGATGAGGAAGCGCATCTCCCCCAAGCGCGCCGGATCGTGCCCAATCAAGTAGTTCTTCAGCGAGCGGAAGACAGCTTCGGCCGATTCACCGCCACCGCCCATTTCGCCCAGACCGATCAGTCCGCTGTCCGTCTCGACTTCGACAATGGTTCGGACAAAGCGGCCCCAGTGGCAGCCGTTGGCGTGGCGCAAAGCGGCTTCGAGCGGCACCGTGACGGTGGTGGCGCGAATATCGGCGATCTTCATACGAATTCTAGTTGCGGCAGACGAACGACGCGGCGTTCTCTGTGTTGCCCCAGCCATTGTAATGCGGAGTCTGCGGATAGGGACACAAAGGCCGTGTACGGCCGGGAAAAGCATTCCCGCGCGCCACAATGTGAGCCGGCGCAGTCCCGTCTTCCACCCATTGCTCAAGCGCCGTCAAGGTATCGAAGTTATCCAGACCCGGGCCGCCGCCACAATGGTTCACACCGGGCGCCAGGAACAAGCGTGCAAAGCCAAGCGTCTGCGTTTCGCCGCCGTTGACGCGAGTCACATCGCGGTAATAGCGGATCAAGTTGTTCGCGGAGAACACCGGGTCGCTCATGCCGGTGTATAAAATCAGCTTCCCGCCGCGCCGCCTAAAACCACTCAAATCCGTTGCATCCGAATTCAAAGAAGCCGCGGCGGCTTTGTTCAAGCGCGCGGAGTCGCTGTCGAAATTGAAATGGAAGATATCGACCGTAGGTTGCTTTCCGGCGAGGGCCATACCGTTGATCGCGGGCGGAAAGATCAGCACGTTGATGGCCGGCAGTTTCCCACTGCCTAAGATCCAGGCGCGCCATCCCGCGCCGGCCATGCCGCTATCGTAAGGCCAATCGGAGTACAAAGCCTTGCCGTGCGAATCAAGCGGGCCGCTCATTGCCTTTTTCAGCGCCGTTACCTGCGCCGCGGAAAGACAGCTTTCATTCTTTTCGCCGGGGCACTGCAACTCGGCGGGATCGTATTTGCACGCGGCGGGTTTGAAAATGAGATCGTCCTTCACGCCGTCGAGCGCGTCGCACTTGGCCAGCAGGCCGTGCGCCAGCAACTGCAAATCGGCATCTGTGAGGGCCTTGTCCAATTCCGGCTGGCCTTGCGCATTCTGCGGTGCAATCGCCGCGAATTGCATGGTGTTCCAGGCCTCCGCGATCATCGCGCGCGTCAAGTTGAACGCTGGAGCTCCCGCGATCACGCCGTCAAAGTACCGCGGATAGCGCTGCACAGCCATCAGCCCTTCGCGCCCGCCATTCGAGCAGCCGCGAAAATAAGAACGTTGCGGCGTGCGCCCATAGTGCCGCAGCAGAATCTTCTTGGCGGCATCGGTCACCAACCGCGTCGAATTGTATTCATAGTCGGCCAGCGCGCGCGGGTCGGAACCGAAAGCCGCATCGCCCATCGGGTTCTTAGAATCGGCCGCATGGCCGCCATCGCTGGAAACCACCGCGTAGCCGCGCAACAGCGCAGGCCGGTCGCCCAGGCTGCCGCCGGCGCCAACGGCGGGCTGGACAATCCCGTCCAAGCCGCCGCCACCCTGAAACAACAGCCGGCCGTTCCAATCGATGGGCATGCGCAACTCAAAGGTATCGCCGTAGGATTTGCCATCGTCACCCATGTGCTTGTTGACTTCCCCGCGCAGCAAGCAATGCGCCGGGAGTTTTAGCTTCTGAGGATTCAACTCGGTTCCTTCCGCCACATCCTCCGCGCTGAGAATGAGCAAGTCTGCTACTTCGACGGTTTTTAGCTCGGCGCAACTTGCGCCTTTGGAGGTTTGCTGACAGGGCGCGCACTGAGCGGCCAGGAAAATAAATGCTAAGAGAGGAACGAGGGTTTTGGACATATCTGTTGTTCTGCTCGATCATACGCCAGGCGCACAGCTATCCTGTGTCAACCGCGCTGTTCGCCGGGCGGCCGGCACGTTCGACTTGAAAGACGCGGCAACGGGAAAGCTCTGGGGTAAAGTGGTTCTTCATAGAGAAGAACATGTCGAAATTCATCGTGCTCTGGGCGCTCGCGGCCGGCCTGTCCCTTGCCGCCACCAACGTCGTCATTCTCGGCACAGGCACTCCGCGCGCCGATCCTGAACGCTCCGGTCCGTCCGTGGCCATTGTCTTTCGTGACAAAGCGTACCTGTTCGATAGCGGCCCCGGCGTCGTTCGCCGCGCGGCCGGCGCCGCGGCGCGCCTGCACATTCCCGCTCTTGCGATGCCGTACTTGCAGCGGGTTTTCCTGACGCATCTCCATTCCGACCACACCCTCGGTCTGCCCGACCTGATCTTCTCCCCGTGGGTGTTGCGCCGCACCGCGCCGCTCGAAGTCTACGGACCCAAGGGAACCAAAGCGATGGTGGATCATATTGAAGCGGCCTGGCAGCAAGATATCGACATCCGCATCCACGGCCTTGAGCACGGCAACGCCACCGGCTATCGGGCGAACGCGCATGAGATCGAAGCAGGTGTTGTTTTTCGGGAGGACGATCTCGAAATCTCCGCCATCCCGGTTCATCACGGTTCCTGGCCGCAAGCTTTCGGCTATCGAATCGCCACGCCCGAACGCACCATCGTCGTCTCGGGCGATTGCGCCCCTTCGCCCGCGCTCGTCAAAGCTTGCAGCGGCTGCGATATCTTGCTGCACGAAGTCTATTCCATGTCCGAACTTAAAGCGCCTCGCGCGGGCTGGCCCGAATATCTGCACGAGTTCCACACGTCTACCGGAGAACTGGCGCGCATTGCCGCCGAATCCAAGCCCAAGCTCCTTGTCCTTTACCACCAGCTCATGGGCGTGTCCGACAGCGAACTCGTCTCGGAGGTGAAAACAACGTCCTTTACCAAAGTGATTTCGGCCCACGATCTCGATTTGTTTTGAGAGCTATATACTGTTGCTTCAACAATGCGCGGCCTTGTTTTCATCTCCATCCTATTTGCTCTTCCGGCGGAGCCCGCCGATTGGCCCACCTTCGGCCACGATCCGCAACGCAGCGGTTGGGCCTTTCAAGAAACCACCATCAATCGAGACAACGCCGCGACACTCGTCCTCAAATGGAAAGCGAAACTGCCCAGCGAGTCCTACAGCCTGTCCGCGCTGACCGCGCCTGTCGTTGCGTCCGACGTTTCCACGGAGCGCGGCGTTCGCACCGCCGTCTATGTCGCGGGCATCGGTGGCACAGTCTTCGCGCTTGATTCGGAAACCGGCGAGCAGCTCTGGTCGCGCACTTTCAAATACCGCATCCAGCCGGGAAAGGGCGGCTTTCAGGGGTCGTTTCTGTGCCCCAACGGCGTCACGGCAACGCCCGTTATCGATAAATCTACACACATCCTCTACGTCATCGCAGCCGACGGCGCGCTTTATGGCCTCGATCTCGGCAGCGGCGGCATCCGCTACGGTCCCGTGCAGTTCGTCGCTTCTTACGCCAAGGCGTGGAGCCTGAGTCTCGTTAACGGCGTCGTTTACACCACTCTCTCGCAAGGCTGCGGCGCGGGCCTTTCGGGTTTATACGGCGTAGACGTGCGCGATCGGCATCATCCCGTGGTGTATCAACTGCTGCTTTCGAACTCCGACACCGCCGGTATTTGGGGCAGAGGCGGACCTATTATCGGCGACAACGGGCGCGTCTACGGGTCTACCGCCGACGGCCGCTTTGATCCCGCGGCCGGCGACTACTCGAACACGGTGATCTCCGCTTCGCTGCCGAACCTCGAACTGCTCGACTACTATCTACCGCCCAACTGGGATTACCTGCGCAAGAAGGATCTCGATCTTGGCTCCGCCAGCCCGGTGTTCTTCGGTTGGAAGAATCGCCGGGTCGTCGCCACTGGAACCAAGGAGGCGGTTGTCAGCCTGCTCGATGCCGAATCGCTCGGCGGCGCGGATCATCAAACAACACTGTTCACTTCGCCGCAGCTCGCCAATGAAAAAGGCATCTGCTGCGCAGGTCTCGGCATTTGGGGCGGCCTTTCCACCGCGCGCGATTTGCAAGGCCAAACCTGGCTCTACGTTCCCATGGGCGGGCCGCCCGCATCCACCGTGACGTTCCCGCTCAGCAACGGCGACGCTCCGCACGGCAGCATCATGGCATTCAAAGTAACGGCCGACGCGCAGACGCAGAACCCAAAGCTTGAACCCGCCTGGATCTCCGGCGATTTTGATATTCCCGATCCGCCCATCATCGCGAACGGAGTTCTGTTCGCCTTGGCCACAGGCGAAAACGCCGTGCAACGGGGCGGCGAAAAGAATCGCTTTCTCAACACGCATCCCGCGGTTCTTCGCGCTCTCGACGCCGCCACCAGCAAGGAACTGTTCAACAGCAAAGACGCTATCGCTTCCTGGGTTCACTTCAGTGGGCTCGCCATCGCCAACGGCCAGGTGTACGTTGTCGATCATGATTCGAATGTGTATGCTTTTGGCTTGCCGGCGAAACAGGGCAAATAGCGACAAAGGGGAGAGCGCAAAGGGGGACAGTGTACGCCGGGATAAGCCGGCATGTTGTAGGGGATGAAAGATCCCTACAGGAAAGGAGCAGCGACTCCATCTTGACCTCGAGTCTTGCAC
>Ga0209068_10001400_pt1 | contig 12037 bp, 13 predicted proteins | sample ColStrG_CSR_2012_FD_187200 | JGI IMG/M metagenome (GOLD analysis project Ga0209068, IMG submission 187200) | Freshwater sediment microbial communities in response to fracking from Pennsylvania, USA - Cold Stream Run_MetaG_CSR_2012 (SPAdes)... | ecosystem: Environmental > Aquatic > Freshwater >... | reverse complement strand
CCTCATGGGGACGGGAGTGTGGCTCCACCTGACCGAGCGACACCACCACGAGCACCAGCACGAGGCGCTCGAGCACACCCATGCGCACGTTCACGACGAGCACCACCGGCACGCCCACCCTTCGGGAACTCCGACCGGGGAGCCGCACAGCCATGCCCACGTACACGAGCCACTCCGTCACAGCCACCCGCATTTTCCGGACCTGCACCACCGCCACCATCACTGACCGGCCCGGCCGCGGCCGGAGGCGCTCCTATCGAGGCCACGTCATCCTCGTCCAGGCGCACGAGCCGGCGGAGCGGAGCTGATCCGCCTCACACGTCTCCCAGACGTACTGCTCGGACCACTTGCACGTCTCTCGCGCCTCGGCCTCCGACAGACCCCGCCCCGGCTCGTCGGCGATACCGTTCATCGAGATGCTGACCGCGCCGTAGGAGACGGCCCCCCCGATCGCGGTACACGTCTCCAGCCGGGCCGTGCCGACGCCCAGCGGCACGATGCGGTACCCGAACGGCAGTCCGCCTAGGGTGCCCACGCGCCGGTAGTGACCGTCCGGGGTCTGCAGGAAGAGCTCGAACGAACAGGTCCTGTTACCGCACGTTCCCTCCCATCCCAGCGCGACGTCGTCGAGGCCGTCGTTGTTGTAGTCGCGGGTGATCCGGATGAGGCGACCCGGAGGCTCCGCCTCCGGAGAGGCCGCCATCGTCCGCACCGGATCCGAGACCGCGTCCGCGTCGGACGCCTGGGCCGAGGCGCGGGCCACTAGGCACGCCGCGAGGAGCAGCGCCGCGCCGAGGACGACCCGGGCCCGCACGTGGATCGAGCCGCCGCTCATCCCCCGTAGCCCCAGTTCCAGCACGGCAGCCGCTCCTTCCAGAACCAGTCGTCGCAGAGCGCCTCGTCGCACTGGTGGTGGCAGGCCGCTTCGGTCAGCTCCGCGGTGCACTGGAGCGTGGCCGCCATCCGACAGTAGCAGGCTCCGCGCGAGCCACCGGGCCGGGGCGGGTCGGCGGCGGGCCCGTCGGCCGCCGTCCCCGCGAGGAGCGCGAGACCGAGCGCGGCGATCCAGATCCTGACGATCATTGCGGCCCTCCTCCGATCTTCCTATACTCCTGCCGTATGCGTTCCCGCTCGCTCGCCATCGGCCTCCTCCTCACCACGCTCGCGCCGAGCCCGGGAGCCGTCGGGCACGCCGGCGAGGCCTACGTGCTCCGCCCGCTCGCCCGCACGGGCGACGCAGTCCCGGGCGGCGGCAGCTTCGATCGATTCGGCCAGGAGACGCTGCCGATCGTCGCGCCGGTCAACGCGCGCGGCGACGTCGCCTTCTTCGCGACGCTGAGCCGCGGCGGCTCGGACGAAGGGATCTTCCTCCAGCGCGCGGGCCGCCTCGTGACGGTGGCCCGCGAGGGCGATCGGGTGGCGGGAGTCGGCCGGCTCTCGGGTTTCGGCAAGCATCCCACGCCGGCTCTGAACGACGCGGGCGTGGTCGCGTTCGCGGCCGCGGTGGCGGGTGGGCGCGCGGTGGAGGGCATCTTCACCTGGTCCGCCGGACGCGTGCGCGCGGTCGCCACCACCGGCACGCCCGCGCCCGGCGTGCCGTCGGGCGTGCTCGCGGGCGTCGACACCCCGGCCATCAACGCGCGCGGCGACGTGGTCTTCCTCGCCACCGTGCGCCGCGGCCGCGAGTCCATCGAGGCGATCCTCGTATATCGGAGCGGCGCGCTTCGCAAAGTAGTGGCCCAGGGCGACCCCGCCCCCGCGGGCGGCACCTTCGCCGCCTTCGGCCCGCCCGCGGTCAACGCGAGTGGCCAGGTGGCCTTCGCGGCGGTGGTAGAGGGCAAGGCGGTGCCGGGCGGCGTCTTCGTCGCCACCGGCGACCACATCCAGATGATGGTCGCGGCCGGTGAGGACACACCGATCGGCGGCATCTTCGCCAAGTTCTCCGAGCGCATCGGATTGAACGACGCCGGAGTCATCGCCTTCCACGGCATCCTCAAACTCGCGCCGGTCGAGGCGGCGATCTTCGTGGTCGAGAACGGCCGCACCCGCGCGGTTTCACGGCTCGGGGACCCCGCACCGGGCGGCGGCACGATCGCCCACTTCGGCCTCTGGCCCGCGGTCGGACCCACCGGCGCCGTCGCCTTCGCCGCGTCCCTCGAGAGTGGCTCCACGCCGGTCGCCATCCTGCTGGCCGACGCGACCGGACTCTCCCGGATTGTCGCGGTCGGGGATTCGTTGCCTGGCGGCGATCGCATCGCCTCGCTCACCCTCTACCCGGTCGTCAGCATTGGGCCCCGCGGCCACGTGACCTTCGCAGTGGCGCCGACCGCGACCGGCGAGGGGCCGGAGGGCATTTACGCGGCCCAGCCCGCTCCCGGCCGCTGACCGCGCTCAGTTCATGTCATAGGGCGGGTACTCGAGGAACACGTTCGCGGCGGTGACCAGGGTGTGCCGGGTCGCCGTCCGCGCGGGCACCGCTTCCCCCCGCAGCATCCGCATCGCGATGGGCAGGACCTCGTAGCCGTAGCGATCCAGGTAGAAGGCCACCGAGCCGATCACGATGCTTCCGCGGTTGTTCGGGTCGATCTCCTTGCGGTCGTTCATGCCGCCGTGGATCGTCCGGTCCACGCCGTGGCTCACGATGGCGGTGTCGTGGACGCGACCGGCCGCCTCCACCGCCGACTTCACCGCCAGCGCGGTGGTGTCGTCGGTCGCGGCGAGGAGGAGCTTGCCGGTCGGGTGCGCGGCCAGGAATTTTCCGAGGAGAGGGCCGACCTGGGCCGGGTTCCCCTTGGTGTCGAGCGCGGTCACCCGCACCGCGGGCAGGCGCTGGGCGAGCACGTCGGTGACGCCCTTGGCCCGCTCGGAGACCCGATCCACCGTCGCGGAGAGATTCCCGACCACCGCCGCCACTGTGGGCTGACCTCGCCACGACCGGAGTGCGAACTGGGCGAGAGCCTCGCCCGCCACGCGGCCGGCGGCCGCGTTGTCCACCGTGTAGAGCGGCGCACCCGGAACCGGATAGTTCAGGGCGAGAACCCGGATCCCGGCCGCCCTCAGCTTCTCCGCGATCGCCGCGTTGGCCGCGCCCTGGTGGTACTCGATGTAGAGGTCGACCTTGCGCGCGATGGCCGCGTCCGCGTTCTGGAGCGCGCGCCCGTCGTCGCGCTGGTTGTCGTAGTAGACCATCTCGATGGGGTGGGCCCGCGCGGCGAGGGCAAAGCTCTCGCGGATCTCACGCCCGGTGAAGCCGGTCCCCTCCACCGTGACGCCCGGCTCCTCGGTGAGGTTGGCGAAGGCGACAACGTACTGCCGCTGCGCTCCGGCCGGCCCCGCCGAGAAGGCGAGCAGCGCGACCAGGCCCGCGGTCAGCTCCCAAACGTACGGGCGCCGGCGTCCCCTCGGGGAGGACGCCGGCGCCCGGTGCTTCACGAGCAATACTCCGGTCGAGCGATCTAGCGGATGCCTTCGATCCCGACGAAGTTGCCGGTCATGCCGACGCCCTTCGGGACCGTCATGCTGAAGAAGAAGGTGGCGCGGCCGCTCGCCGCGGCCTCGGCCGCGATCAGGTCGGTGCGCACGTTCTCCATGATGTGGATGCCGTTGTCGGTCAAAAGCATCTGGTGAACGATGAACGCCTCCTTCGGGCTCTCGCCAGGGATGACCTCGACCGCCCAGGTGTCGGTACCCACCGCGACGATCTTCTGCGAGATCAGCCACGCGGCCGCTTCCTTGCCGAGGCCGGGCTCACCCGAGTTGTAGAGCGCGTTCTGGGCCGGGAACTGCTCGAAGAGATCGCCCCATCCGGTGTGGATGACGACGATGTCGCCCTCGCGCAGCGTCACGTTGTACATCTTGATCCCGGCCTGGACGTCCGCGGCGGAGATCACGGTGCCCTTGTCGATGCAGGGCTTCTTGCAGGCGGGGTTGGACTTGAGCTTGTTGGCCTGCTGGTAGACCTTGACCATGTCGATCACCACGCCCCGGGTCGCGAAGGGCTTGAGGTGCTCGAGCCCGAGCTTGGTCATGTTGTTCTGGGTGATGAACTTCCCCATCGGCGTCTGGTTGAAGTAGCAGTCCTTCCGCCCGATGTGCCCCATGCCGTCCAGGTGCGTGCCCACATGGCTCTGGCTGAGCCAGGTGTCTTCCATGTAGGTCAGGTTGTTCTCGCCGAGCGCCGCGCCGGGGGCCAGGGTCACCGCGGTCAGGATCGTCTTCGTGAAGCGGCTCCCGAAGAGCGGCACGCCGTCGGTCAGCGGGTAGGACATCGCGATGACCTTTCCCTCCTGGATCTCCGCCGCGGCAGCCTTGGTCACGGCCGGGGTCACCCGGTTGGTCGCGCCTGTCTGGTCATTCGGGCCCCACGGGGATGGGGGCATCAGCGCCTTGCAGTCCGTCTGGGCGAAGGCCGCCGAGCCGAACGCGAATACCATCAGTGCCGCAATCACCGCCACGATCGCTCTTGGGCTCATAGGCCGGGACTCCTTCTCGTCAGTGAGAGGGGCACGCCGCGCGTCACGGGGCCGACGCCGGGGGCATCGTAGTGCAGCGCGCACGGCCAGGTCAAGCGTCGAGCGTAGCGCGGGGCGTCAATCTCACTCGGCGAGGACCTTGTGCACGAGCTGGACCGCGGCCGAGCCCTCCCCCACCGCGGACGCCACCCGCTTCATGGAGCCCGACCGGACGTCGCCGACTGCGAACACTCGCGGCAGGCTGGTCTCGAACTGATACGGCCGGCGCCGCAGCGGCCACCGCGCGGTCTCGAGCTCCTCCGGCGTGAGGTCCGCCCCGCTCTTGATGAAGCGCTGTCCGTCGAGCGCCACGCACCCGCCGAGCCATGCGGTGTTCGCGTCGGCCCCGGTCATCGAGAAGACGTGGCGGATGGCGCGCCCCTCGCGCTCGGTGGCCCGGGCGCTCCGCCACCACACGTGCTCGAGCCGCCCATCGCCCTCGAGAGCCTCGATCTGGGTGTAGGGCCGGAGGGTGATCGCGGGGCTCTCCTCGATGCGCCGGATGAGGTAGCGGGACATGCTGTCCGCGAGGCCGGCTCCCCGCACCAGGAGGTGCACGTGCCGCGCGATGCCGGAGAGGTACATCGCGGCCTGCCCGGCCGAGTTGCCGCCTCCCACCACCACGATCTCCTCGTTCTCGCAGAGCTGCGCCTCGACCCGCGTGGCGCCGTAGTAGACCCCGACCCCCTCGAACCGGGGAAGCTCGGGCAGCGCAAGCCTCCGGTAGGCGGCGCCGCTCGCGACCACCACCGCGTGGCCCTGCACCGTCCCGCCGTCGGCGCACCGGACGCGCAGCTGCCGGTCGGCGCACGTGAGACCCACCGCCGCCCGCGCCACCGTCAGGCTCGCCCCGAACTTCTCGGCCTGCAGCAGCGCGCGGCCGGCCAGGTCCTGCCCCGAGATGCCCATGGGGAAGCCGAGGTAGTTCTCGATGCGGGAGCTCGAGCCGGCCTGGCCGCCCGGCGCGCTCGTCTCCAGCACCAGCACGTCGAGCCCCTCGGAGGCCCCGTAGACCGCCGCGGCCAGACCGGAGGGCCCTGCGCCCACCACCACGAGGTCGTGCACGTGCCCGTCGTCGGGCACGGTGTTGAAGCCGAGCGCGGTCGCCACCTCCGCGTTGGTCGGATTCCGCATCGCCCGGTCCCGATCGCGGCACATCAGCACCGGGATCTCCGCGATCCCGATCTGGAAGTGCTCGAGCAGTGCGTCCACGCCCGCGTCCCGCTCCACGTCCAGGTAGACGTGCGGATGACCGTTGCGCACCAGGAAGGCCTTGATCCGCAGGGTGTCCGCCGAGTGGCCCGACCCGATCAGCACCACCCCGCCGAGGGTATTGGCGATGAGGTGCGCGCGCCGCAGGACGAAGGCCCGCAGGAACAGCTCGCTCAGCTCGGCGTCCGTCTGCACGATGTGCCGGAGGCTCGCCAGGTCGATCTCGAGCAGCTCGGTCGCGTCGAGGGCGCTCGCCCGGACCAGACTCTGGCGCCCCGAGATCATGTCGACCTCGCCGGTGAACTCCCCGACCCCGTGGATGGTGACGCGCTCGTCGCCCGCCCGCGACGGGGTCGCGATCTCCACCCGGCCCTCCAGCAGCACGTAGAACGCGCGCTTGGCCGAGCCGCGCTCGTAGACCACCTCACCCGCCGCGAACCGGCGCCGCCGGCCGATCGGCAGCAGGCGGGCGAGCTGCGGCGCGGTGAGCCGCGGGAACATCGCATCGGTGGGCTCGAAGGTGTCGGCCATGCTGCTCGAAGAATAGCATCGTCGTCCAGCCGCCGGACCCGTGTGCTAGGCTGCGGAGGCCATGCAGAGCGCGCAGCTCGTCCTGGCTCTGCTCATCGCGGTCGCGGCGCTCGTCACCATCGCGCGCCGGCTCGGCATCGCGTACCCGATCTTCCTGGTCATCGGCGGGCTCGTGCTGGGTCTCGTGCCGGGCACCCCGCGCGTCGGCATCGACCCGGACCTGATCTTCCTCGTGGTCCTGCCCCCACTGCTCTACATCGCGTCCTTCTACACCCCGCTGCGCAGCCTGCGGGCGAACCTGGGCTCGATCGGCTCGCTCGCCATCGGGCTCGTGATCGCGAGCGCGCTCGCGGCCGGCGCCACGGCGCATGCGCTGATGCCGGGCATGCCGTGGGCGGTCGCCATCGCGCTCGGGGCGATCGTCGCCCCCCCGGACGAGATCGCGGCCACCGCGATCGCCGCGCGCCTCGCGGTGCCGCGCCGGATCGTGACGATCCTGGAGGGCGAGAGCCTGCTCAACGACGCGACCGCGCTCACCATCTACGGCATCGCGATCGCGGTCGCGGTCGGCGGCTCGTTCCGCCCATCCGCCGGCGCGCTCACCTTCTCGGGCGCCCTGGTGGGGGGCTCCGCGATCGGCCTGGCGGTGGGCTTCATCATCGGCCAGGTCCGGGAGCGGATCGAGGACACGCCGGTGGAGATCACGATCTCCCTGCTGACACCCTACGCCGCCTTCCTCCCCGCCCAGCAGCTCGGCGCCTCCGGAGTGGTCGCGACGGTCGCGGCCGGGCTCTACCTCGGCCGTCGCGCCTCGCGCATGGCGGGCCCCGACGTCCGCCTGACCGGCCGGGCGGTCTGAGAGACGATCACCTTCCTCCTGAACGGGATCGTCTTCATCGTCACCGGGCTCGAGGTGCCTCTGCTCCTGCGGGATCTGGCCCCCGCGACCGCCCTCCGGCTCGTCGGCATCGGCATCGCGGTGAGCCTGGTCCTGGTCGCGGTCCGGGCCCTCTGGATCTTCCCGACCTCGTTCCTCGCGTGCTGGGTCCGCCCGGAGACCCGCCCGACCCGGCTCCTCGCGCAGTCGCTCGTGCTCTCGTGGTCCGGCATGCGCGGGGTCGTCTCCCTGGCGGTGGTGCTGGCGCTGCCGCCGACCCTGCCCGAGGGCGGGCCGTATCCCACACGCGAGGCGCTCCTGATCGTGACCCTGACCGTCATCGTCTTCACCCTGATGGGCCAGGGGCTGACCCTGCCGTGGCTGATCCGGTCACTCCGGCTCGGCTCGGATCCCGAGCTGCGCGAGGAAGAGACGCGGGCGCGCCAGCAGCTCGTCGAGGCGGCGCTGCGGCGGATCGATCAGCTCTACCTCGTGTGGCCGGGCCACCGCCCGCTGCTCGATCGATTGCGTGAGACCTACGAGCATCGCTCGGAGCACGTCGAGCGACAGCGCGACGCGGCCGGGTCCGGCGAGGAAGACCGGGAGATCATCGAGCATCGCGAGATCCACCGCACCGTGATCGAATCGGAGCGCGAGGCGCTCCTGCGCCTGCGCGCGGACGGCGCGATCGACGACGACGTGCTGCGGGCGCTCGAGCGGGAGCTGGACCTCGAGGAGCGTCGGGTCGACGCCTGAGGCGCGACGGGAGGGGCCGCGGGGCGGTACCGTATCCCCTTGACCGGCGGGGCGGCTTCCTCCACCATCACGGCGCGCATGCACACCCTCGGTCGGGTCGCGCTGCTCCTGCTCGTGACCGCCAGCCTGGTGGGCGCCGGCATCCCGCCGGCGCTCGACGAGGACCGGAGCGTCCCCGGATTCTGCAGCCCTGATTGCCCGCTCCAGCAGGACGCCACCCACTCTCTCGCGGTGACGCCCCCCCCACCGCGCCGCGACTGGACGGTCCAGGCGACGGGAGAGCGGCCCTCGGCCTCCCCCTCCGCGGCGGTGCTCGTCACCGCGGCGTCGCCCGACGCTCCGCGCGCCCCACCCCTGGCGTAGGCCGCCTCGTCGACCTGGATCGGCGGCGTGTCCTGCCGCCCGGTAGCTCACGTCGTGTTCCGAGGGGACGCTCATGCGTGTGTGGCTCGCCTCGACGATCGCCCTCCTGCTCGGGGCTTTCCCGGTGGTGGGGAATGCCGCGCCGCCCGCCGGAGTGGTCACCGGCGTCGTCAAGGACGCGCTCGAGCGGCCGCTGCCCCAGGCCCGCGTGCGGCTCGAAACTCCCGACGGCCGCGTCGTCGCGCGGACGACCGCCGACGATCAGGGCCGCTTCAGCTTCAGCCCGGCCCCGCCCGGCACCTACGCCGTCGTGGCCGAGCAGCCCGGGTTCGAGCCCGCCACCGCCATCGTGACCCTGACCGGGGGGGAAGGCGCCAGCGCGGACCTGGCGCTGGCCTCGCAGCGACCGCTCGATCTGCAGGTGGCGGCGAGGCGGCTGGAGGAGGAGCGGATCAAGATCCAGCCGCGCATCGGCGCGTCGACCTACGAGTTCTCGAACAAGGCGATCGAGAGCCAGCCCGGCGGGGAGAACAACCCGCTCCCCCGGGTCCTGCTGCAGGCCCCCGGCGTCACTCAGGACTCGTCGAGCGCGGGCGGCATCCACGTGCGCGAGCAGATGGGCAATGTCCAGTACCGCATCAACGGGATCGTCCTCCCGGAGGGCGCCACCCTCTTCGCGCAGAGTGGCGGGCTCAGCCCCCGCCTGGCCAGCTCGATCACGCTCCTCACCGGCGCGCTGCCCGCCGAGTACGGTCTGCGGACCACCGGCATCTTCGACATCCAGACCAAGAGCGGGGCCTTCGAGCCGGGTGGGCACGTGGGCCTCTACGGCGGCAGCCACGCGTGGCTGCAGCCGAGCGCGGAGTACCGGGGGGTCGTCGGCCGCTTCAACTACTTCGTGACCGGCGACTACCTCGAGAACGGCATCGGCATCTCGCCGGCCACGCCGAACGGGGCCATCCACGATGACACCCGGCAGGGCCACGGCTTCGGCTACTTCGAGTACCTGCTCGACGCGAGCAGCAAGGTCAGCGCGATCGTCGGGAGCTTCGTCGGCCATTTCCAGATCCCGAACCGTCCCAACGTCTCGCCGAGCTTCACGGTCAACGGCGTCTCGGAGTTCGACTCCCGGAAGCTCGACGAGACCCAGCGGGAGCAGAACCACTTCCTGGTCCTGTCCTATCTGAAGACCGCGGGAGACGTGAGCGTGCAGGCCTCGACGTTCGCCCGCTACAGCACGATGTCCTTCCGCCCCGACTCGCTCGGCGACCTGCTCTTCAACGGCATCGCCCAGCAGGTGGATCGGAGCAGCATCGCGACCGGGCTCCAGGTCGACGGCACCTACACCCTGACCCCGACCCACACGCTCCACGGGGGGGTCTACCTCGCGGCGGAGCGCACGAGCGTGCAGGCGACCTCGTCGGTGCTACCCGCGGTCGACGGGGTACCCACCTCCGACCAGCCGTTCAGGATCTTCGACAGCCGGGGCAAGACCGGCTATACCTATAGCGTCTATCTTCAAGATGCATGGCGCATCGTGCCCACCGTCACCATCAACGGCGGGCTTCGCCTCGACGGGCTCGAGGCCTTCACAAACGAGTGGCAGCTCAGCCCCCGCCTGAACGTGGTGTGGGAGGCGACGCCGACCACCACCATCCACGCGGGCTACGCGCGCTACTTCACCCCGCCCCGCCAGGAGTTCGTCGCGACCGGAAGCGTGTCCCGGTTCGCCAACACCACCGCGGAGGCGTCGGTGCCGGTCAACGCGCCGGTGCGGGCGGAGCGCGCCCACTACATCGATGCGGGGGTCACCCAGCAGATCGTCCCCGGCCTCAAGGTCGGGCTCGACGCCTACTACAAGCAGTCGCTCTACCACCTCGACGAGGGCCAGTTCGGCGCGCCCACGTTCCTGACCCCGTTCAACTACCACCACGCGACCAACATCGGCATCGAGCTCACCACGGCCTACACCGCGGGCGGCTTCTCCGCCTACGGCAACCTGGCCGCCGCGCAGCAGGTGGCCAAGGGCATCGTCTCCGCCCAGGTCCTCTTCGACGCGGAGGATCTCGCCTACATCCACCAGCACTACATCGTCACCGATCACAGCCAGCTCATCACCGCCTCGGCCGGGCTCTCCTATCTCTGGCGCCAGACCCGGGTGAGCCTCGACCTGCTGGCGGGCAGCGGGCTGCGGCGCACCGTGCGCCACCCGAACGACGCGACCAACCCGCCCTACCAGCAGCTCGACTTCGGCATCGCCCAGCGCTTCACCCTGCCCGCGATCGGGGTCATGGAGGCGCGCTTCGACGTGATCAACGTGCTCGGCCAGAACTACGTGCTGCGCGACGGCACCGGGGTCGGAATCTTCGCCCGGCAGTTCGGACCACCCCGCGGCTTCTTCGCGGGCGTGAAGAAGGAGTTCTAATGGATCTCTCGGGCTTCGTCGCCGCCCTCCGCGTGGGCGGCGCCATGATCTATCCTCTCCTGCTGCTCGCGGTCATCGCGGTGGTGGTGATCCTCGAGAAGGCGTTCGTCTTCTCGACCCGCACCCGCCTGCCCGCCCCGCTCCTCGAGGTGCTCGAGACCTACGCCTTCGCGTGGGACGACCTCGAGCAGCGCGTGGGCCTGATGGACCCACGCAACTACTTCCGGCGATTCTTCCGCGTGATCCTGGACCAGCGCGCGCGACCGGCGTGGTGGGTCGAGTCCCGGGCCGCCGAGGAGGCCACCCTGATCGAGCAGGCGCTGGGCCGCTGGCTCTGGGCTCTGGAAACGATCGTCACCGCCGCACCGCTGCTGGGCCTGCTCGGCACCATCACCGGCATGATCCGCGCGTTCCACCTCTTCGGGTCCGAGGGGCTGGTCGATCCCCGCGGGGTCACCGGGGGCGTCGCGGAGGCCCTCATCGCCACCGCGGTCGGGCTCTTCATCGCGCTCATCGCGCTCTTCGCCTTCAACTACTTCTCGAACCGGCAGGCCCAGATCATGGACGAGATGGAGCAGCTCGGCACGCGGGTGGTGGACCACCTGCGCCTCGAGACCACGGACGGCGCGTCGTGAAGTTCCGCCCGTCGCGCCAGCGCCGCCGGGGCCGGATCGAGATCATCCCGATGATCGACGTCATGTTCTTCCTGCTCGCCACCTTCATGCTGGCCTCGCTGTCGCTCCAGAACCTGCACTCCCTCACCGTGAACCTCCCTCGCGGCCAGGCGCCCCCGCTCCAGGCCGCCCGATCCGTCACCCTGACCGTGACACGCGAGGGCGAGCTACTCCTCGACCGCACCGCGGTCACCCTCGACACCATCGCGGCCGAGCTTCGACCCCGCCTCGCCGCCGCGGGCCCGAGCGTGGTCGTCGCGGTCGACAGCGCGGCCCCGAGCGGCGTCGTGGTCCAGGCGATGCTCAAGGCGCGCGAGGCGGGCGTCGAGCACTTCCTCTTCGCGGTCACGCCCCGGTAGCCCGTCGAGAGCCTCGATGCCCGAGACCACGATCCGATTCCGCGACGACCCCTGGCCACGGCTGCGGTGGCTGGTGCCGGCGGCACTCGGCCTGACCCTCCTGTCGCAGATGGCCTTCTTGTCGCTCCTCCGCCGGCCGGGGGAGCCGGATGCGATCCCGAGGCCGGTGGACGTCCAGGTCATCGAGCTGCCCAAACCGACGCCTCCCGCCGCCCGACCGGCACCCCCGGAGCGGAAAGCGACGCCGCCGCGGCGCGAGCTGGACTCACCCACGCGTCCCGCGCCCGCGCCGAGCGAGTCTCGGATCGAGGTGCCGCGCGCTCCGGCGC
>Ga0209068_10001399_pt1 | contig 12039 bp, 11 predicted proteins | sample ColStrG_CSR_2012_FD_187200 | JGI IMG/M metagenome (GOLD analysis project Ga0209068, IMG submission 187200) | Freshwater sediment microbial communities in response to fracking from Pennsylvania, USA - Cold Stream Run_MetaG_CSR_2012 (SPAdes)... | ecosystem: Environmental > Aquatic > Freshwater >... | reverse complement strand
CTTCCCATGACCCCGGCCGACGGCCTCGACTTCGGCCAGCCAGCCGCTGACCGCGCCGGGGACCATACGGTCAAACGGCTTCTCGCCCTGGGCGGCCCGGGCGTAGCACTCGAAGAAGAGCCGTTCCAGGCTTCGCAGTTCGGGTCGGTGCAGATCGGCCCACATGGCGGCAAAGCCGTCGGCCGGGGTCATGGGAAGTTCGGTCAGAAGTCCCATCTGGCGGCGCTCGACCCCTTCGACGATCGCCACAAGCAGGTCCTCGCGAGACCCGAAGTGGTGCAGCAGCATTCGGTGGCTGGTGCCGACGGCGGCAGCGACCTCGCGCAGCGACCGGTCGCCGATGCCGCCCGCGGCGAACTCTTCGACGAGCGCATCGAGCAGCTGTTGGCGCCGGCTCAGCTCAGGACTGCGGGCCATTGGCACGGCTGAGCTGCTCAGACCGGGTCTTGAGTCCTTGAGCTTCCAGTTCGAGGAAGCGCTTGGTCTTCTTGGCCATCAGCCGCCCGACGATTGCGCCTAGTGCGCCGCGCTGGTCGAGTTGCTGGCGCACCAGGGTGCGGCCGCCGGGTTGGGCGATGACCCAGTGCCGGGCGGTCACCAGCACGCCGGGGGAGCGCTGCACCCATGTCCAGGACGTACCCGGGTCGATTTCGGTGACCTTCCACACCAGCTTCTGCATGCCGGGTTGCTTTATCGCGAACCGTTTGCCGACGGCCAGAGCGGGTCCGTCCAGCCCGACCAACGAAGTCACCGACGCGGTCCAATCGGGCCAGCGCTCGACTTCGCTGAAAACGTCCCACACGAGTTGCGGCGGTGCGGCTATCTCGATGCTGTCGTCGTTTAACATGTACCAAATGGTACACAAACTGCCAGGTTCTGCAAAGGGGTTATGACACCCGCGCGCTGAGATGCTTGAGCGCCGCCTCGGCGCCATTCCAGCCGGGGATGCCGGTCACCCCCGGCCCGGGGTGGGTGCACTGGCCGCACAGGTAGAGCCCGTCGAGCGGGGTGGCGAACTTGTCCTCGCCCTCGACGACGCGCCCGGTCCACAGCTGGTTGGGCTGAAGCAGGCCATGCGAGTAGTCGCCGGCGTGTGCGCTGAAGGTGCTGCCGAAGTAGCGGTTGGAGAAGACGACACGGTTGGTGACAGAGTCGGCGAACCCGGGCGCGTACTTGTCGAAGATCTGCACGCAGGTATCCGCGTATTGCTCTTTCCAGCTTCGGTTTTCGTCGGCGTCCAGGCCGGTCGGGAAGTATGGCGTGAAGATGGTTGCACTGTGCTTACCTTCGGGCGCCAGCGACGAGTCGACCATGCTGGGGATGTACAGGTAGGTGGGCGGGGCGTCGGGAAGCTGGCCCTTGCGGTATTGCTCCCACGCGTCGCTGATGTATTCCGCCGATGGCGCGTAGGCCACCGTCGGACACGATTGCCCATTGTCCTGCATATAGGGCTGCAGGCGCTCAATCCATTGTGGGGCTTGGTCAATGGTCAGATGCGCCTGGATGTATCCCAGGTTGAAATTGATTTCCTTGATCTTGCGGATGTAGTCGGGCGGAAAATTCTGGGCGCCAGCCAGATTCACAAACGTGGTGTAGGGGTCGAGCGACGAGAGTACCGCGTCGGCTGTAATCGTTGTGCCGTCACGTAGTTCGACTCCGGTGGCGCGTCCGTCGGTGACCAGGATTTGCTTGACGTGCTGCTTCATCTGGACCTCGGCGCCCAATGATTCGGCGCGACGGCACAGCGCCGTGCTCAGCGAGCCGATGCCGCCGCGCGGCATGATGTATTCGACGTTGCCGCCGCCGATCAGGTAGTGGTACAGCGTCGACGCATTAGAGCCGGGAGTCCATGGGCCGCCGTCGAAAGCATCGATGGACATCGCCGCCAGCGAGCCCTGGATGCAGCGTCCTTGGTCGGGCGCCAGGAAACGGCGGACGGTCTCCATGGTGCTGCCGTACCACATCTGGGCGAAGTCATGGCGGTCTGCAGGCGTGGGCTGTGCGGCGATCACTTCGATGATGTCCGGGGGCGGACCGAACGCCGAGTCGACGAAATACGGCGCGAACCGGCCGATGTGCGCGAAGAGACCACCCAGGCCCGTCGCAACCTCGGGCCCGTGGTCGTCGATGAGGTGCCGGCCCATCCGCTCGAGATCGTTGTACATCACAAACGGGGTGTCCTCGGGATCCCCGAACGTGCAGGTGGACATCCACTGGTCCATCAACTCGAAGCCCCACTTGGTGAGCTCTAGGCGGTCGGTCATCTCCTGTCGCCAGATCAAGACTGCCCATGCGCCGACGCTGTGCTTGTATCCGTCGAACAGTTCCCGGGTGGCGGCCATCCCGCCGAGGAAGTGCGCTCGTTCCAGGACAAGCACTTTCGCACCGCCCTTGGCCAGCACATTCGCGGCCACGAGCCCGTTGTGGCCTGCTCCGATGATGATTGCGTCGTAGTCCGCCACGGTGACTCCTCCATTGGTAATCCCTCGACTGGTCGCACAATGTCACATATGACATATTTGCGTCAATGGTGACATTTGGTGTCTGCTGGCACCATGGAATCTCGTAGCCAGCGCACGCGTCAGGCGCTGCAACAGGCGGCGATGAAGCGCTTTGTCGCTGACGGCGTGCATCAGACCAGCGTCGCCGACATCGCCGGCGACGTCGGGGTCACCGAGCGAACCTTTTACCGGCACTTCCCGTCTAAGCACGCGGTGATCTTCGCTGACTACGACATCGGCTTTGAGTGGTTCGCACGCGCACTGGCCATGCGCCCGCACGGGGAACCCATCACAGCGTCGGTGCGGAAGGCCGTGGACGCGTTCCCGTTTGACTTCCACATGGTCCGTGAGGCTGCCACTATCCGGTCGCGCGACCTTGACCAGGACATCATCACCACCCACATTCGGCGGATGCGTGATCAAGTCGCCGAAGAGATCCAGCGTTTCATCCATCAACGATCCAGGCCCAATGCCGACGGAGCCATGATCGCCGAGATCGCAGCGCACAGCCTGGCCACCGCGGTGTTCTCCTCGTTGGAGGCGTGGATGAGCAAGGGTGAACAGGATGGCGAACGGGATATGGATGAACTGAGTCGCCTCACCGACATCGCGCTGAGCGCTCTGGAGGAAGGCCTCACCCACACACTGCGGCACGCCGGGCTGGACTGACACGGACCCCCGTGATGGCCGACATTCCGCTGGATATGCAAGAACGCCTTGAACTCTGCGATCTCCTCGATGAGCTCGGACCTTCCGTTCCGACGCTGCTCGAGGGCTGGACAGCTCACGATCTCGTCGCGCACATCGTGGTGCGGGAACGCGATCCACGCGCCGGCCCGTGCCTCGTGCTGCCCGGCCCCTTCCAGCGGTTCGCCGAGGAACGCAGGGCCACCTTGGCCGGGAGCAAAGATTTCGAGTCGCTCGTCGCGCAGGTCCGGTGTGGGCCGCCCGTGGGGTTCTTCCGAATCGGATGGGTCCGCAACTTGGCGAATCTCAACGAGTTTTTTGTTCATCACGAGGACGTTCGCAGGGCCAATAAAAGGGGACCTCGTAGCCTGACGCCCGGCATGGATGCCGCCCTGTGGCGGAACGTGCGACGTGGCGGCCACTTCCTGAGTCGGCGGCTGAGTGCTTGCGGGCTCGAGATTGTGTGGGTCGGCACCTCCGAGCGGGCGGTCGTGCGGCCAGGCGAGCTGTTGGCCAGACTCAGTGGTTCGCCTGGCGAACTGCTGCTCTACCTCTTTGGGCGCAAAGCCGCAGCGCAAGTCGAGTTGAGCGGGCCAGCGCAGGCCGTCGCGGCGGTAGAGCGGACGCACTTCGGTATGTGAGGACTTGGCGGCGGCGCGCGACACGCAAACACAAGCACTTGTGTTGCTTCACGTTGTCGTACCCCAGGGGTAGTGTCTGTAGCCTGAGTTACCGCAGGCAAACCGGCAGGTGAAGTGGGGTTCTGGTGAGTGAAAACATGAAACTGATCGACCGAACATCGGCGATCAACTGGAACCGGGTGCAAGACGAGAAGGACGCCGAGGTCTGGGACAGGCTGACCGGCAATTTCTGGCTGCCCGAGAAGGTGCCGGTGTCCAACGACCTGCCGTCGTGGGGGACGTTGACCGCCAACGAGAAGCAGCTCACGATGCGGGTGTTCACCGGGCTGACCCTGCTGGACACCATCCAGGGCACAGTCGGGGCGGTCAGCCTGATTCCCGATGCGCTGACCCCGCACGAACAGGCCGTCTACACCAACATCGCGTTCATGGAGTCGGTGCACGCCAAGAGCTACAGCTCGATCTTCTCCACGCTGTGCTCGACGTCCGAGATCGACGACGCCTTCCGCTGGTCGGAGGAGAACCCCAACCTGCAGCGCAAAGCTGAGATCGTGATGCAGTACTACCGCGGCGACGAACCGCTCAAGCGCAAGGTGGCCTCCACGCTGCTGGAAAGCTTCCTTTTCTACTCGGGCTTCTACCTGCCGATGTACTGGTCGAGTCGGGCCAAGCTGACCAACACCGCCGACATGATCCGGCTGATCATCCGCGATGAAGCCGTGCACGGTTACTACATCGGCTACAAGTACCAGCGTGGCCTGGCGCTGGTCGATGAGGCCAAGCGCGCCGAACTCAAGGACTACACGTACGAGCTGCTCTTCGAGCTCTACGACAACGAGGTCGAATACACGCAGGACCTCTACGACGAGGTCGGGCTCTCCGAAGACGTCAAGAAGTTCTTGCGCTACAACGCCAACAAGGCGCTGATGAACCTCGGCTACGAGGCGCTGTTCCCGCGTGACGAGACCGACGTGAACCCGGCGATCCTTTCGGCGCTGTCGCCAAACGCCGACGAGAACCACGACTTCTTCTCCGGGTCGGGGTCGTCGTACGTCATCGGCAAGGCCGTCGTCACCGAAGATTCGGACTGGGACTTCTAAATCTGCTGCTCAGGGACACAACCGTCAGCTTCGCTTGCCGATGTGGAGGCTGGGCAAGTGCCCTATCAAAGGTGCTCCATCAGGCGAGACATTTCCCCCGCCTCGAAATAACTGGCCTCATGCGGCGGGTAACTCGGTCGCAGCTCAGGCAGCTGAATGTGAATGTGCCCGACTGCCGTAATGAATGCTGCACCGGGCCAGCGACGATGAGTCGCCGCGGGCGGCGCGGGGGGATCGGATAGTGAGTGGAACTTGGGTAGTAGGTGCAACATGACGGATGCCTTCAGGTGATGAGTGGCTCCTTCTGGAAGTCACGGCTATTAGACACATGTTAGACAAGCGCTAATGACATCCGCAATGCCGATCACCGACTGGGTGGCCTCGCCGGCCTAAAGTAGAACTACCGCAGGCCGCCCAGCAGCGCGTTCTTCGCCGCCATGCCGCGGCTCGCCACTGGCGGCGTACGTGTCCTGGTCTCCGACATCGAGGTGCCACAACACCGCTGGCAAATCGCGTGGGGATTTCTAGCACCAGGTGTTCAGGTCGTGAACTGAATATGAATTGTCGCCACGCTGTGACGCCACACCCCCCGCTCACCCTGAGACTAGAGGGGTGACTTCAACCCACGCTTCTCACAAGCACGCCAAATTCCTCCGGTCGGTGATCCGCTGGCTGGACGTCGGCTACCCCCAGGGCGTTCCCGGACCGGACCAGGTGGCCCTGTTTGCCCTGCTGCAGGCCACCCCACTGACCAAGGAACAGCTGGAAGAAGTTGTGCACGACATCATGAAGAAGCATCGGGCAGAGGGCGACGGGCCGATCGACCGCGACGAGATCTCCGCGTTCATCACCAAGACCACCCACACTGATCCGGGGCGCGAGGACATTCAACGGGTGGCCGCCACGCTGGCCGCCGCCGGTTGGCCACTCGCCGGCACTGTCGTCGAGGTCGGTTCCGACGAGGACGACGAGTAACGCGCGGTTCGTTACAGGCTTGAGGTATCGATGACGAAGCGATACCGCACGTCGCTGGCCACCACGCGCTCGTAGGCTTCGTTGATGTAATCCGGTTCGATCACCTCGATCTCGGGCGCCACGCCGTGCTCGGCGCAAAAGTCGAGCATCTCCTGGGTCTCCGCGATCCCGCCGATGAACGATCCGGACAGGCTGCGACGACCCATGACTAGCGGGAACGCCGGCACTTGCATGGGGTGCTCGGGAATGCCCAGCTCGACGAGCGTGCCGTCGACGTCGAGCAGGCTCAGGTATTTGCCAAGATCCAGGTTGGCCGAGACGGTGTTCAGGATCAGGTCGAAGCTGCTCCGCAAGGTGCGGAAGGTGTCGGAGTCGGCCGTCGCGTAATAGTGGCTCGCGCCCAGGCGCAGTCCGTCTTCCATCTTCTTCAGCGACTGCGACAGCACGGTCACTTCGGCACCCAGCGCCGCGCCTAGCTTCACGCCCATGTGGCCTAGGCCGCCTAAGCCGACGACCGCGAGACGCGTGTTCGCTGCGGCTTTCCAGTGCCGCAGCGGCGAGTAAAGCGTGATTCCCGCGCACAGCAGCGGCGCAGCGGCGTCCAGCGGCAGCGAGTCGGGTATGCGCAACACGTAGTTCTCGTCGACGACGATCGCTTGGCTGTAGCCGCCCAGGGTCGGCTGGCCATCTCTGCCGGTCCCGTTGTACGTCGGCGTCGTGCCGGGTTTGCAAAATTGCTCGACCCCGGCCAGACAGTTGCTGCATTCACGGCAGGAATCCACAAAACAGCCCACCCCGACCCGGTCGCCGACCGTGTGCTTGGTGACCTCGGAGCCGATCTCGGTGACCACGCCGGCGATCTCGTGGCCAGGGACCACGGGATAATTCGGTTGGCCCCACTCGGCTTTGACGGCGTGGATGTCTGAGTGACAAATACCGGCGAACTTGATCTCGATCGAAACGTCATGCGGACCAGGGTCGCGCCGGTTGATGGTGGTCTTGATCAGCGGTTCGGTGGCCGAGGTGGCGGCGTACGCCGAAACAGTGCTCATGCAAATCCCTCTTCGATTCAGTTGCGTCCTAGAAAAGCTTAGCTAAGGTAAGGTTTCTGGACCAGCCGTCGGCATGTGCCTTCTGTCACGGTCAATTGATCGGGGCGTTGACCCAGCGCAGATCATCGACGATGCCGCGAGCCGCGACCAAGCCCTCGCCGGTCTGCCAGACCTCGTCGTTGACGACGAAGACCCGGTTGTCGCGATTGGCGGACAGCTTGCGCCACGGGTCGCTGTCCAAAACGGTGGCGGCCCTTTCGGCAGCGGCCGGCGACGCACACGACACGTAGATGATGTCGGCGTCGGCCGCCGAGAAATCCGGTCCCTTTGCGAGGTCGGCATCGGAGGTGCCCATCTCGATGTAGGCCTTGTCGGTGAACCGCTGTGCGGCGGGCCGGTCCACCCCGACCGCGGTCAGCACGCTGGCCGGGAAATCCCTGGCTCCATACACTCGCAAGCTGTCGGTGGTCAGCTGCACGATCGAGGCCTGGAAGTGGGCCGCGTCGTGACTGGCACCGATCTGGTCGGCCCGCTGAACGAACCCATCGATCAGCCCGTCCGTGGTGCCGCCGCGCGCGGTGGCGGCACCCACGCCACGCAGATTGTCTTCCCAGGCCGCGCCGGGTGCCGCCGTGAACACTGTCGGGGCGATCGCCGCCAGCTGGGGATACAGCTCGGGCGTCAAACCTTGCGAGCCGAGGATCAGATCCGGATGGGCCGCGGCGATGGCGCCCAGGTCGGGCGTGCTGCGGGTACCGGCTCCGGGTAAGCCGTGCACAGCGTTGCCCAGGTAGGAAGGCTGGTTCGAGGAGCCGTCCGGCAAAGCGGCCGCCACCACCCGGGACTGCAGGCCAAGCGCGCACAGGGCGTCGAGCTGATCCCCGGAGAGCACCACGATGCGCTGTGGCTCGGCGGGTACCTGGACCGTGTCCGGACTGACTCCCGCCGGGTTGTGCGCCGGCCGCGTCGGGGGACCCGGATCTGCCGTGGCCGGGTCGCGCGCGCACGACTCGTCCGTCCGGCGATCGTTTCCCAACACGCCGGCCCCCGCGATTTGGGTGGTAGGGGTCGCCACCGATCGCGTCGGTGACGAGGCCTTTTGAGCGGGATTCGTGCCGGACTGTCCGGATCCGCATCCGCCGCAGGTCGCCACCACCACGGTTGCCACTGCGGCGGTGGCCATCATGAGCAGCCGCATGGGTCGCCCGCCGCCGAATCGCACGGGTCCGACGCTAACATCCGGCCAGCTCGGAGCGGTCTGCCGAAACGATCCGCGGACACCGGCGCGGCATTTACGACAGTTTGTAGGACCAGCCCTGCCATCGGCCTGATAGGGGGCTAAGATTCCTCCAGTAATGGGTACTGCGCCCCTGTCCTGCACGGATGTTTGGAGGAGCTGTTGACAGCCGAAGCGCCCCCGTTGGGAGAACTCGAGGCCATTCGCCCGTACCCGGCGCGGACCGGTCCCAAAGGGAACCTGATCTACAAACTGATCACCACCACCGATCACAAGCTGATCGGCATCATGTACTGCGTCGCCTGCTTCATGTTCTTCTTCATCGGCGGTCTGCTGGCGCTCCTGATGCGCACCGAGCTGGCCGCTCCAGGTCTCCAGTTCTTGTCGAATGAACAGTTCAACCAGCTGTTCACCATGCACGGCACGATCATGTTGCTGTTCTACGCCACCCCGATCGTGTTCGGTTTCGCCAATCTGGTGCTGCCGCTGCAGATCGGCGCGCCCGATGTCGCATTCCCGCGGCTGAACGCCTTCTCCTTCTGGTTGTTCCTGTTCGGTGCCTTGATTGCGACGGCCGGCTTCGTGACGCCGGGCGGGGCCGCCGACTTCGGCTGGACCGCCTACACGCCGTTGACCGACGCCATCCATTCGCCAGGTGTCGGCGGAGATCTGTGGATCATGGGTATCGCGGTTGGCGGGCTCGGGACCATCTTGGGCGCGGTCAACATGATCACCACCGTGATCTGCATGCGCGCCCCCGGCATGACGATGTTCCGGATGCCGATATTCACCTGGAACATCATGGTGACGTCCATCCTGGTGCTGATCGCGTTCCCGTTGCTCACCGCCGCCCTGTTCGGGCTGGCCGCCGACCGCCACCTTGGCGCCCACGTCTACGACGCGGCCAACGGCGGAGTTCTGTTGTGGCAGCACCTGTTCTGGTTCTTCGGCCACCCCGAGGTGTACATCATCGCGCTGCCGTTCTTCGGGATCGTCACCGAGATTTTCCCGGTGTTTTCCCGCAAGCCGGTGTTCGGCTACACCACGCTGGTTTACGCGACGTTGTCGATCGCGGCTTTGTCGGTCGCGGTGTGGGCACACCACATGTTCGCCACTGGAGCCGTTCTGCTGCCGTTCTTTTCGTTCATGACGTATCTGATCGCCATACCGACCGGGATCAAGTTCTTCAACTGGATCGGCACGATGTGGAAGGGTCAGTTGACCTTTGAGACGCCGATGCTGTTCTCGGTGGGGTTCCTGATCACCTTCCTGTTGGGCGGTCTGACCGGGGTGCTGCTGGCCAGCCCGCCGCTGGACTTCCACGTCACCGACAGCTATTTCGTGGTCGCACACTTCCACTACGTGCTGTTCGGCACCATCGTGTTCGCCACCTACGCCGGTATCTATTTCTGGTTCCCCAAGATGACCGGCCGGCTTCTCGACGAGCGCCTCGGCAAGCTGCACTTCTGGCTGACCTTCGTCGGCTTCCACACCACGTTTTTGGTGCAGCACTGGCTCGGTGACGAGGGCATGCCGCGCCGCTACGCCGACTACCTGCCCACCGACGGGTTCCAGGGCCTGAACATCGTTTCGACGGTCGGGGCCTTCATCCTGGGCGCGTCGATGTTCCCGTTCGTGTGGAACGTCTTCAAGAGCTGGCGCTACGGCGAAGTCGTGACGGTGGACGACCCGTGGGGTTACGGCAATTCGCTGGAGTGGGCTACCAGTTGCCCGCCGCCACGGCACAACTTCACCGAGCTGCCCCGGATTCGTTCGGAGCGTCCGGCTTTCGAGCTGCACTACCCGCACATGGTGGAACGAATGCGGGCCGAGTCACACGTCGGTGGGGCGCACGGCCATGAGGGCCACGACGTCACCAGGCTCGACGACGTCGACGTCCGTACCTAATAGCGGCAATTGCGGGTGGTGAGCACTTCACCCAAGGTGTCGGTGCTGATCACCGTCACCGGTGTGGATCAGCCGGGTGTGACATCGGCGCTGTTCGAAGTCTTGTCGCGGCACGGCGTCGACCTACTCAACGTCGAACAGGTGGTCATCCGGCGGCGCCTGACGCTCGGCGTGCTGGTGTCGTGTCCGCTGGAAGTGGCCGACAGCATCGCGCTGCGGCACGACGTCGAGTCGGCGATCCGGGCGCTGCGTCTGGACGTGACGATCGAGCGCAGCAACGACCTGCCGATCATCCGGCAACCATCGACCCACACCATGTATGTGCTGGGCCGTCCCATCACGGCTCGCGCGTTCGGATCGGTGGCCCGCGAGGTGGCGAACCTGGGCGTCAACATCGACCTTATTCGCGGCGTCTCCGATTATCCGGTCACCGGCCTGGAATTGCGGGTGTCGGTGCCACCGGGAGCCTACGGCCGGCTGCGGACCGTCCTGACTGAGGTCGCCTCAGCCGAGCAGGTCGACATCGCGGTGGAGGGTTACAGCCTGGCGGGACGCACCAAACGGCTCATCGTGTTCGACGTCGATTCCACTCTGGTACAGGGCGAAGTCATCGAGATGCTGGCGGCCCGGGCGGGAGCGGAAGGAGCGGTCGCGGCTATCACCGACGCGGCGATGCGCGGTGAACTGGATTTCGCCGAATCGCTGGAGCAACGGGTGGCCACTCTGGCCGGACTGCCCGCCACTGTGATCGACGAGGTCGCCGCTCAGCTGGAGCTGATGCCCGGCGCGCGGACCACGATCCGCACCCTGCGACGGCTTGGCTATCGTTGCGGCGTGGTCTCGGGAGGCTTCCGCCGGATCATCGAGCCGTTGGCCGAGGACCTGATGCTCGACTACGTCGCGGCCAACGAGCTGGAGATCATCGACGGGGTAATCACCGGCCGCGTCGTCGGCCAGATCGTTGATCGGCCTGGCAAGGCTGCGGCGCTTCGGGACTTCGCGCAAAAGTTCGGCATATCGATGGAGCAGACCGTCGCGGTGGGCGATGGCGCCAACGACATCGACATGCTGGCGGCCGCCGGGCTGGGCATCGCGTTCAACGCCAAGCCGGCATTGCGTGCGGTCGCCGATGCGTCGTTGAGCCATCCGTACCTGGACTCGGTGCTGTTTCTGCTGGGCGTGACACGCGGTGAGATCGAGGCCGCCGATGCGGGCGACCTTGGCGTGCAACGGGTTGAGATTCCGCCCGAGTAGGTGGCCCGGCAGCAACTGGCGCGGGCAGACGCAAAAGCCCCCAATTTCGCTGTCAAATGGGGGCTTTTGCGTCTGGTCGCGCAGGGGTGACCCGGCAGCCGTCGCAGCGTCGCGGTACGGCACGATGATCGAGTGCCTGAACCTGGCCCCGAGGCGGTCGACCCCGATCTGTTGATCGACTTCAGAAATGTATTGCTGCAGCGTGACGGGCGCACATTAGTCGGGCCACTGGATTGGGCGGTCGAGCTCGACGAGCGGTGGGTGATCATCGGCCCGAACGGAGCCGGCAAGACGTCGCTGCTGCGCATCGCGGCGGCCGCCGAGCACCCGACGTCAGGCGTTGCCTTTGTGCTCGGTGAGCAACTGGGCCGGGTCGACATGAGCGAGCTGCGGGCGCGGATCGGGTTGAGTTCGTCAGCGCTGTCGCAGCGAATTCCCGCCGACGAGTTGGTGAGCGACCTCGTCGTCTCGGCCGGTTATGCGGTGTTGGGTCGCTGGCGGGAGCGCTATGACGACGTCGACTACCAGCGTGCGGTCGACATGCTGGAAAGCGTCGGCGCCGAGCATCTCGCGGAGCGTACCTACGGGACGCTCTCGGAAGGCGAGCGTAAACGGGTGCTGATCGCCCGTTCCCTGATGACCGACCCGGAGCTGCTGCTGCTCGACGTGGTGGGTGACCAGTAC
>Ga0209068_10001397_pt1 | contig 12043 bp, 6 predicted proteins | sample ColStrG_CSR_2012_FD_187200 | JGI IMG/M metagenome (GOLD analysis project Ga0209068, IMG submission 187200) | Freshwater sediment microbial communities in response to fracking from Pennsylvania, USA - Cold Stream Run_MetaG_CSR_2012 (SPAdes)... | ecosystem: Environmental > Aquatic > Freshwater >... | reverse complement strand
GGGCTCGGGCGGCGGTGGGGTGGGCGTTCCTGGCGATGGATCAACCGCCCGCAAGGTGGCTCGCGCAACACGCTCAACGGCGTGGCGCAGTCGCGGGCGTCTTGCGAGGCTCCCCATTGCACGAACCTACCAGTGCGATTCGGCGCAAACGTTAGCCAGGCCGCAGGCTCCAGACGGCCGAGCGAAGGAAATCGCGACCCAGGGCAGTGCTCGCTACAGTGCCCTACCTCATGACCGGCAACGTTGATGAGGGCCCGCCGTTGGGTCAGCTCGGTATCTCTAGCGGCCTGCGAGCGTTCGTCTCGGAGATGCCGCTCCACCGTCGGAGGATCCTTGACTTCGTCAGGGCAGTGGCGGTCGAGACGTCAGCCCACGAGACCGTACTCGACCTCGGTGCCGGCGATGGGCCGTATCGCGAGCTGTTCGACCATGCGACCTACATCAGCAACGATTGGGAGGAGTCCGTACATCCTGGCGCTCGCAGTGCCGACGTGGTAGCGCCGGCCTGGGATCTTCCGCTGGACTCGTCGAGCATCGACCTGGTGCTCGCGACCGAGCTGCTCGAGCACGTCCCGGACCCAGGACGGGTGCTCCGTGAGTGCGCGCGCGTCATCAAAGCCGGCGGACGGCTGGCCGTGACCGTTCCGATGACTTGGCAGCTGCACGAGCTTCCGCACGACTACTTCCGATTCACCCCAGCTGGGATAGAAGAGCTTATGCGCGGCGCTGGCTTCATTGACTGCGAGGCCCAGGCGGGTGGCGACAGCTTCTCGACGCTGGCACAACTCATCCTCAACACCGCGTCGACTCTTGGGCAGGCTGACGACGGCCTAAACGATCTCAGGGAGCACGTACGTGGTGTCCTCTATCCGCTCGCGGCGCAGATAGCGCAGCTCGCACCACTCGATGCTCGTGGCGCGCTGCCCCTGGGCTGCGTCGCACGGGCTCGCCGACCATGAACGGGTCACGAGACGAGGACCGCGTACCGATCTGCTATCTCGCACCGTGGGTAGACGTTGGCGGATCCGACAAGGGTACGATCGACTGGTTTCGCTGGCTCGACCGCGACCGCTTCGCTGCCACGCTGGTAACGACGCAACCGTCTCGCAATCGAAGGCTCGAGGAGGTTCGGCCATATGCGGAGGAGATCTGGCCGCTGCCGGACTTTCTCGCCGGCCAGCACTTTCCGCCGTTCGTCTTCGACCTGCTTCACACACGGGGCATCAGGGTGCTGCACATAATGAACAGTCGCATTGGGTTTGACCTCCTACCCGATCTTGCGTCCTTGCCGCGACCACCAGCCGTCGTGGTGCAACTGCACGTGGAGGAGCCGGACAGGTCGGGGTACGTGCGATACGTCACGACTCGCTATGGCAACCTCGTCGATGCATTCTCCGTGTCGAGCCGGCATCTCGCTGCCGCGGTAGAAGCGTACGACGTCGCGCCGAGCAAGATCCACGTGATCCCGACCGGCGTCGACGCCGAGCTCGAGTTCAATCCGCGAATCGTGACTGGCTCGAGCCTGGGCGCCGAGGACCGCTTCGAGATTCTTTACGCCGGCAGGCTGACCGAGCAGAAGGATCCGCTGCTCATGGTTGAGGTTATCCGGCGCATCGTGGCTGCCGGCAGACGATTTCATGTTCACGTTGTGGGCGACGGCCCGTTGGAAGATGCGCTGCTCCGACGCATACGAACAGCGGGCTTGGAGAGCCACTTCACCGTTCATCCGTCCACCAATCGTCTGGCCCCCTGGTACGCAGCATGCGATCTGCTCCTCATGACGAGCCAGTTCGAGGGGGTTCCATACGCGATCTACGAGGCAATGGCGATGGAGTTGCCCGTGGTGGCACCTGCGCTTCCCGGGAACGTCGAGCTGATGGCGAACACTGCCGGCGAGCTTGTGGCACCAAGAGACTGTCCGGACGGATATGCCGACGCGATCCTTGCGGTCATGGATGCCCCTGACCGCGGTGAGGGTCTCGCCAGAGCGGGCCGGTCACGGGTGCGGGAGCAATTCAGCCTACCCTCGATGGGTCGGTCCCACGCCGAGTTGTACTGCGCTCTTCTCCAATCCCGGCGGCACGCCGCAGTGAAGGCGGCGAAAGCAGGCCAGCGCGCCTCAGGCGAAGTCGCGGTGGAGGACGCGAACGGCCGCAGCGACGGAGCAGTCACAGGCCGACCACTTCGCTTTCTCGGGCGCCCGCGTCTTGGACAGCCAATGGTCAGCGTGATCGTGCCGTGCTTCAACCATGGCCGGTTCCTGCCAGATTGCGTCTCCTCGGCCCTGGAGCAGGAGTACGGCGATCTTGAGGTGATTGTCGTCGACGACGCATCAACGGATGAGGCTACTCGGCTGACTCTGTCGCGGATCGTCGCTGACCCGCGTGTGCGCGTCCTCTTTCAACGGGAGAACTGCGGGCCCAGCGCTGCCCGCAATCGAGGGGTCGACGAGGCGGCCGGTCGCTACATCCTCCCGCTCGACGCCGACAACATATTGCTCCCGGGCGCGCTGGGCAGCCTTGTGGGTCAGATTCAAGCCGCGGGTGAGTGCGTCGGCTACATCTACCCCAACTGCCAGTACTTTGGCACGAGGGATGACTACTTCCAGCCTCCGTCTTTCAACCTGTCACTTTTACTTGAGAGCAATTACTGCGATACCTGCTCACTCATCGATCGTGACATCTTCGATGCGGGACATCGGTACGCGGAGGACATCGTTCTTGGGCACGAGGACTGGGATTTCGTTCTCAAACTTGCCGCCGTCGGAGTTCGAGGGGAGCCGGCTCGCGGCAAGACCCTTCTCTACCGCAAGCACGGCTTCACCAGATCGGACAGCGTGGAGTACGCGCGAAGGTCCTTTCACGAAGAGATCCGTGAGCGCCACGTCAATCTGTACGGCGACAAGCAGGACGTAGGCCAGTTCGGCCGGTGGCGCGGACCTGCAGCGCGAGTCAAGGCCCGTGATGCTCCGGCCATGTCGATCGTGATGCTCGCGCCGGTCGACTTCAGCACGGAGGGCGGGCAGCGGCTCGCACAAGCGCTCGCTAGCCAGTCATGCCAAGACTATGAGCTCCTCGCTGAGTGTGCCCGATTACCGGAGGGCGAAGTGTGCGAGCGGATTAGACGCATTCCGCCGGGGTTGTGTGGGACCAACCTCGAACGACTTCAGGAGGGAATCGTGACGGCGCGTGGCGAGGTGCTGGTCGTCGGCGGGGCCGACGTGAGCGCATATTGCTCTGACGTGACTTTCGTCGAGAGGTTGCATCGAACGCTCTGGGCCAGTCCCGAGGTGGAGGCTGTGGCGTTTGCCGACGCTCCTGATCAGGGTCCCCAGTTTCGGCTGCTCGGTGATGGGGGAGCCAGGCCACCGGCTCAAGTCCTTGCTTGGCGGGTCGCCGCGCACGACAAGCTTCCACCTGCGCTGCGGCTGTCCGAGGCGCGTCCTGCCGAGTCGCTTGCCAGGGCGATGAGCGTCAACGCCGTTTGCTTGCAATGGCGCTCGGCCCCGGACGCGCCGCGGTCGAGCGGCGCCTCGGTCGATCGCGAGGACTGGATCAAATTTCGAGGCCGCGACGAGGAGGCGGATGCCCATCGACGCGCCGAGCGGGAGTCGATCGCGGCGCTCCCACCGGCGCTCCCAGCTCTGCGCTGGGACAGCGTGCGCCGCTGGCTTGGCGAGGTTTCGTGGCTGCCGCCGGGCACGGGACTCTTGACGCGTCACCGAGAGCTCGATGGCACTGGTCGCATCGTGAAGTCGGGAAGGACATCACCGCCGGGGTATCGTTTGGAGCACGATCTCGGAGCGATTCAGCAGTTTGCGCCCCCTGGCACGGTGAGACTGCTTGAAGAGAAGGCAGGATTTCGCACCGTCCCGCGCGGCTCTCCTCGGCGCCCCGGAGAACACGAGCTCGGACATCTGGAGTGCGCGCCGCTCCCGCTCTTCCAGACCGTCGAGCGTGCCCGTCTCGAGGACGGTACCGAGACGCTGGTCTCCGGGGTCGAGGACAGTGTCCGGGCCGCGGCGTCCGAATTGCAGTTTCTCGGATACATCGAGCCCTTTCCAAACGGGCCTCGGGCGCCGACAAGCAACGCCGTGCCGATGCACGGGATGGTTGGCCTGCTGCGCTGCGTGGACATGCACAAAAGAAGGCACGTCTACCGCCTGCGGCCCGCCGCCGAGGTTTTTCTCGTCGGCGAGCTGGGGGCCCTTCACCAGACTGCCGAGCCCGGATCAATCGCGGTCTGGCTGAGTCAAGATGGGGCTGTCAGCACTGCCGAGATACCCGTCGCTCAACCTCCCGCGCCCTCTCAGCTGATGCACTGGGCCGTGGCTCCCCTTGCTTGGCGGCACTTTGGTCACCATCGAGGGAGGATGCGCTCGGCGCTGCGACGCGGTTTCGAAGCCGCGACGATCGCAGCGCAGAGCCGGATCTCCTCTTGGGAGCCTGGCGGCGGCGACGCCGGCGGCGCCTCCTTGCCGATCGGGTACCTCTACCCCGACGGCGGACCTGGGCGCCGGGGACTGTTCGCCGCAGTCCATCCCGTAACGGGGGATCAGTTGCTGACGCATTACCCGCTGGAAGCATCCGACATGGGCTACGGAGAGCCTGTCGAGCTCGGTTGGGTGCTGGAGGAGGCCCCGATTACCGGACATTTGGATACACGACGCGTGGCGCTCCCGTGGGCGTCCCGCTTTGGACTGGAGGTGCGAAAAGCTTGAGCGATGAAACCAGAACGTCTGTTGAAGAGGCAATGGCCGCGATACGAGAGGCCGCCGAGAACCAGTTAGGCGTCTCGCAACTCGCCGCGCTCGACGCCGGGACGCCAGCCATCGCGCCGTTCGCAGATGGCATTCCGGAGTCACACGATCCGAAACGGTTGGAGGAGCTCAGTCAGCGGGTACACGCGCTCGAGCCGTGGCTGCAGGGCCCCTTCCCACTTGGCGGCGAGCTGGTGATTCAGGGAGCGTGGCGAAATGACACACGATGGCAAGGCCTGGCATCGCACGTCCCCGACCTGTCTGGGAAGCGGGTCCTCGACGTTGGATCGAACGCTGGCTACGACCCCTTCATGTTCAGCCATCTCGGGGCCAGCGAGGTACTTGCCTGCGAGCCTTTCGACTTCATCCGGCAGATGGAATTCCTCGAGACCGTGTATCAAACCGGGATCACTCCGGCGCGCATCGGTTGGCAGGATCTGGACCCCGAGCTGCACGGACGCTTTGATCTCGTCCACTGCCATGGGGTGCTGTATCACGAGCTCCATCCCGCGGCGATGCTCCAGCGGTTGCGCGCGATGCTGAGCGATGAGGGTACGTTGCTATTCGGGTCGATGATGCTTGCCAGCGCCGAGCTCTCCGAGTATGCCCGCTTCGTTCCCGGCGCCTACTACGGTGATCCCACTTGGTGGTGGGTGCCGGGACGGCTTGCGATGCGGTGGATGCTCGAATCCGTCGGGTTCATCGTGGACGAGATGTTTGGTGTGAGCCCCGGCCCTCCGGGCGAGTTCTCAACGATCAACGGCTACTTCCGGGCTCGACGCGGAGAGCCGGCGCAGGAGGTCACCTATCCCTGGCCGGCGTCGACGTGAGTAGCGGCGCGGCTTGGTCGATCGCTTCGCGACGGGGACCAGCAGCATGATTTCCCTGAACCGGAAAGCTGCCAGAGGGGCACCCGGCAGCAAGCGCGGCGGTGATTCGTTCGCCGGCTTCTGCGTGGGTGGCTACAACTGGCCGATTCCCGAGCTAGCGCACACGCTCGACCCCGGGCGAGCGCTTGAGATTCGCCGTGAGGTCGCGGCGCAGGACGCCCGGCTCACTCGACGGCTCGGCGGCAACCTCGTGCGGAGTTTTTGGTCCGTCGAGAGCATCCTCAAGGGCGATCCCGAGGATCTGGCGGTAGCACTCAACGCCCTGACTAGAGGCGACCTGAGGAACACGTCTGTGTACATGCGACCGCTCGACGAGCGGGTCGCGGCCCTGGATCGCTGCGACGTCGCCCTCGATCACCTGCTCGGGGCGCTTGACGGTAACAATTCGGGGCCCGTCCAGTTGGACTTTGCGACGATGGACTCTGTGCTCGCCGGCTTGTCAGATGTGAACGGCGAGTCAGGCGACCAGATAGGGCTGCTGCTGTCGCTCGTCAGCATCCCCCCACGATGGATCATCGAGGCACCGTCTGACGTCACGCTCAAACACCTCGGGCGGACCTACACGTTCGCGAGCCTCTGGGATCGCTACGTACGCTTCCACGCCGGAGTGCACCGTCAGCTCGTCGTGCGCTACGCGGTCACGCGGCCGCTCACCGGTTTGTGCGCGTTTGAAATCGTCAACGAGCCGGACTACATGTGGACGCCCGAGGAGGTGAAGATCGAATGGGGAGGCGAGACGCCGACCAACCCACTCGGGAAGTACATAACTGAGCTCCAGCTGGCTCAGGTGCCGACGAGCGGGATGGGGGGCCGGCCATTCGAAAAGACCGCGTGGGGATTCCAAGACCAGGATGCTGCGTGGGCCGCCGACGTCGCCAGCAACGCCACGGTCCTCGCGTTCCCGTGGGGCCCGAAGTTTGACTGGTATGTCAAGTGCTTCGCGGAGCTGCAGCGCCACGTCGCGTGGGCGATCAAGGACGAGGCGAGGAAGCACAGCGCGGACATCACCACCGTGTCCGGAGGCGTCACACACAACAACATCGACTACCTCCTCCGAGCGCATCGAGCATGCGAAGGCGCGTTTGCGGACATCGACAAGATCGGCCTGCATCCCTATCACTGGCTCAACAACGATGTGTGGGACACAGAGTTTGTCACTGAGGGTTCCGTCGCCGGTTGGGCGGGCGCTGATCCGCGCAAGTTCGCCGGGTCGTACTTCAAGCGGTTCGACTTTGTGCGCGCGTTCCGAGAGAGTTCGGGCGATCAGGCTCTCGACGAGGAGATCAGGTCCGTATTCGGTGGCCGCAAGCTGTGGCTCACCGAGTTCGGAATCGGCAGCAAGCTGCACGGCGCGTTCAACTCGCCGATCGCCGATGTGACGCGATTTCTTCGGCCGCGGGGGCTGGTGGGCGGCACGGGTGGCCATGCCGATGTCGTGTGGGAGGACATGTGGAGCGCCTTTCTCGACCAGGTCGACGCCACATGGTTCGCTCAGCACGACGTGGAGTGCATCCTGCTGTACGCGCTCAGAGAGCTCGGTATGCCCGGGTTCGATCTAGACGACGACGACCGATCGAACTTCGCGCTCTTCTTCAGGGACGGGACGCCTCGTGTCGACCCACCGATCCTCGAGCGGTTAGGTGGCCTGATGTCGAGCCTGACCGGACGCGCCTCGGCGCTGTCTCCTGAGGAGGATGCTGCCGTGCCGGCCGAGCTCTACCGGCGGCCGTGGCGCGAGGTGCCCCTGTCGGGCAACGCTGAGGCCGTCATGACGATGCTGTCAGTTGAGGAGCGGCAGCTGCTGTACTGGCTCACGGCCGAGTATCGGACAGGCGAGGGCGCGATCGTGGATGGTGGATGCTTCGTCGGAGGCTCAACCGTGCCGTTGGCTGAGGGCCTGCGAGCGGGCGGTAAGCCGGGTACCGTCGATGTGTATGACCTCTTCGAGGTAGAGTCGTACATGACGGATTTCTACTTCAAGGATCATGACCTTCGAGCGGGGGACAGCTTCAGGTCCCTCTTCGACGAGAACACCGCCGAGGTCCGCGAGCTGCTCCGTGTTCACGAGGGCGACCTGACGCAGGAGGGTTGGTCTGGTGATCCGATTGAGATCCTCTTCGTCGACTTCGCGAAGTCGTGGGCGCTGAACGATTACATCACGAAGGAGTTCTTCCCCTGCCTGGTCCCGGGCCGCGGCATCTTGGTACAGCAGGATTTCGTGTTTGCGGGATGTCCGTGGGTTCCCGTCACGATGGAGTATCTGTCCGACTATTTCGAGCCCGTGGCGTTTGCGGAGCTGTGCTCGGTGGTCTACCTGTGTCGGCGCAGCGTTCCGCGCGATCTTCCATCCGTCTCGGAGCTGCCACACGCGCGGCGCATCGAGTTGATGGATCGGGCGATCCGGCGGTTTCTCGGCTACCCACGCGCAGTGCTCGAATGCGCCAAGGCCACGCTCCTCGTTGAGAATGGGGATCTGGACGCGGCGAACGGGATCATCGATAGCGTTGCGCAGAGCGAGCCCGATCACTACTCCGTGATTGCCGCAGTCGAGCTCTGTAGGTCGCTCACAGAGGCGCGAGCGAGCTCGGATTCGCGTCCCCGGCAGTCGCGAGACGACCGGCAAGACGCGCACTAGCGCCAATCGGGCAAGTCCGGGCGAGTGTGGCTCTGTTGCCGACCTAATCGGAGTCGACCGCCTCGGACTACCGTCCACTTGTGGCGGTCCCGCTTGAGCGTGGCACCGGTGCGTGCCGATCGAACATTCATGACCGCCCGCGCAGATGTCGGCTCCCGCTGGCCCAGATCCCTGAGAGTGCGCCCGCCGCGCCGAGCCACGCTCGCCATCGTGGCAGCGTCCGCCCTGATCGCCGTAGGCGCCGCGAGCGCCGCCTCCGCCGCCGAACCCGGCGTCGCCATCCCCGGCCCAGGCGCGCTGCACGCCCCCGCCGTCAAGTCCCTCGGCACGCATTGGGTGCGGATGTTCGTCACGTGGCCCGACATCGAGCCCTCCCGCGGCGTCTACGCGCAGAACTGGATCGCCTCCTACGAACAGGCGTTCAGCCAGCTGCCGGCGGGAACGAAAGTGATCCTCGACGTGGTCGACACGCCGGGCTGGGAGACGGGGGGACGTCCTAAGAACACGCCGCCCGTCAACCCCCAGGAGTACGCGTCGATGCTCGCGATGCTCGCGCACCGCTTCGGCGCGCGGGTCGCGGCGTATGAGATCTGGAACGAGGAGGACGCGCCGGCCTGGTGGGCCGGAGCGCCTGACCCGGCGGGATACGTGCAGCTGCTGAAGGCGGCGTACCCGGCCGTCAAGGGCGCCGAACCGAACGCGACGGTCGTGCTCGGCGGCATGACGGGCAACGACTTCCAGTTCCTTGAAGGCGTCTACGCGGCCGGTGGCAAGGGCTACTTCGACGCGGTGGGCGTGCACACGGACACGGCGTGCAACGTGCTTTCGCCGTACTCGTTCCTGCGCGGCCCCGACAATCGCATCATCACGGACTCGTTCCTGGCCTACCGCGAAGTCCACGCGGTGATGACGGCCAACGGCGACGAAAAGCCGATCTGGATGACCGAGCTCAGCTGGCGCACGACCGCCGCGACGTGCAACGAAGGCGCGTGGGCAGGGCAGAAGCCCGAGGGCGTCAGCGAGGCCACGCAGGCCACCTACCTCAGCCAGGCCTACCACTGCCTCGCCCAGAACCCCTACGTCCAGGTCGCGCTGTGGTTCCCGCTGCAGGATGAAGGCTCGGTCATCTCGGGTCTGATCCGCGCCAACGGCACGCACAAGCCGTCGTTCAACGCGATGCGCGACTACGTCAACAACGGCGACCGGCTGACGGGACCATGCGGGGTGTTCACGGGCCCGAAGATCACCGTCGGCTCACCGGTCAACCGCATCAAATACCAGGGTCCGCTGCCGATCCACGTGTCGGCGCACAGCTCTCAGGGCGTGTTCCGCATCCGCCTCCTGGTCGACGGCAGGCTGATCCGCAACTACGACGGCTCGCACTTCCCTTCGACGCTCTCCGGCGTGCTGCATTGGCAGGGCGCGAAGCGCATCTCCTTCGGCAGGCACGTGCTCACGTTCGTCGCATACGACAAGCAGCGCAACGTCTCGCGTGTGAGCGTCGCGGTCTACCACACCAGGTCTCAGGCGCCGCGTCGCCGCCCCAGGCACCGCTAGACGCCTCTACGGCCCCTCCGGCGGCCACTGCCACAAGCGCAGCACGCTTGGCCGGCGCGTGCACGCCACGGCGCCGGCGAGGGCATCGCCGAGGTCGAGCTCGGCGGTCCATAGCGCTTCGGCGCTCGCGCCCGGCGGGATCTCGAGGCCGCTGCCGAGGCACTTCACGCGCGCCTCGTGGCGCGTCCACTCGCGCAGGAACTCGCGTGTGCGCACGCGCTCCGGCGCGCCCCGAACGCGCTCCGCGGCCGGTGCAGCGAGAGTCCGGGTGGCGAGCGCGCCGACATCGACGCGGAGCTCTCGAACCACCTCCAGATCGACGCCGACGTCGCCCTGAGCGCTGACGGCGACCACCGCGAAGCGCCCCGAGTGGGCGAGGTTGAAGAACGGTCCGCCGTCAAACGCCAGCGACGGCTTGCCGCGGTCGCCGGTCGTCAGGCACAGCTCGCCCGGGCTGCGGCTGAGGTAGCGGCCGAGCAGCTCCCGGAGCAGGCCACGAGCGCTCCCACGGCGTCGACGGCGCGGCTCGCCGATGATCGCTTCCAGGTTGGCCGACTCCTGCTCGCTCAGATGCTCGTCGTGCTCGCCGGCGAGGGCGTCGAGGTCAGCGGCCCAGACGTGCAGGGCGCCGTCGCGCAGCCGCGGCTCGGCCGGCCCGCGCGGCCAGCGGGCGCATCGCGGCGCATCGGACGGGGACCGCGAGAATCGAGTCGGCGCCACGGCGCGACTATACGTCGGCGCGACTTGCTTTCGATGATCACGCGTGCCGATGTCGTCGCGCGCCGGACCGCTAACCTGCCCGCCGTGCGCGTGGTGCCGACAGCGATCGCAGGACTCGTCGCGCTCGAACCGGACGTGTATGCGGACGAGCGCGGTTTCTTCATGGAGACCTACCGCCGCGGGTGGCACGAGCAGGCGGGCATCGCCGACGACATCGAGTTCGTGCAGGACAACCACTCGCGCTCCAGCCACGGCGTCGTGCGCGGCCTGCACTTCCAGGTCGGAGCGGGCGTCGCCAAGCTGGTGCGCTGCGCGCGCGGCGCGATCCTCGACGTCGGCGTCGACCTGCGCCGTGGCTCGCCGACATACGGGCAATGGGAGGGGATCGTGCTCGACGAGCAGAGCATGCGCGAGCTGTATGTGCCGGTCGGCATCGCTCACGGCTTCTGCGCGCTCAGCGACGTCGCCGACGTGATCTACAAGCAGAGCGCCTACTACGACGCGCAGCTCGAGCGCGCGATCGCCTACGACGACCCCGAGATCGCGATCGACTGGTCGCTGCCGGCGGCCGAGCTGCGCGTCTCCGAGCGCGACGCCGGCGCGCCGCCGTTGCGCGAGATCGCCGACGAACTGCCGTTCGAGTGGCATCCTTAAGGGCCGATGTCCCGACGCGAGCAGCTGCGTGAGCGCACCAACGGCTACACGGTCACGCCGCAGCAGTACCTGTGGATCGCCTACGCGGCGCTCGCCGCGCTGACGCTGATCGTGCTCAGCGGCGCCGCCGTGCGACTCACCGGGTCCGGTCTCGGCTGCCCGACGTGGCCCAAGTGCTATGGCAACGTCTACCCGCCGCTGAACTCACATGCGGTGATCGAGTTCTCCAATCGCGTCGTGAGCGTCCCGGTCGTGCTGTTCGCGGGAGCGGCCTGGGTCGGCGCGCTGCGCCGCCGCCCATACCGCCGCGACCTCGTCTGGCTCGGCGCGCTGCTGCCGCTCGGCGTCGTCGCCCAGGCCGTGCTCGGCGGATTCACGGTCAAAGGCGCGCTCGACTACGGCTGGGTGATGGGCCACTTCGCGCTGTCGATGCTGATCCTGCTGGCCGCCGCGCTGCTCGTCTGGCGAGCCGCCCACGAGCCGCTCGAGCGCGAGCCCGAGGGCGACGCGCCGGCAGTCGATCGTTCGATCGCGCTCTGGCTGCGCGGTCTCGCCGTGTTCGGCGCGGTCACGATCTTCGCCGGCACGGCCGCGACGGCCGCCGGGCCGAACGCCGGTGGCTCCCAGGGGCAGCGGATCAACCGCCTCAGCTTCAACGGGCACGGCACGATGGACTTCGTGATCCACCGGCACGCCGAGATCGCCCTGATCTTCAGCGTCGTCTCCGTCGCCCTGTGGTGGTTCGCGCGCCGCCGCAAAGTCGATCCGGCGGTCCAGCGGCCGCTGAGCTACCTGTGCGTGCTGCTCGCCCTGCAGGGCGAGCAGCAC
>Ga0209068_10001396_pt1 | contig 12047 bp, 9 predicted proteins | sample ColStrG_CSR_2012_FD_187200 | JGI IMG/M metagenome (GOLD analysis project Ga0209068, IMG submission 187200) | Freshwater sediment microbial communities in response to fracking from Pennsylvania, USA - Cold Stream Run_MetaG_CSR_2012 (SPAdes)... | ecosystem: Environmental > Aquatic > Freshwater >... | reverse complement strand
GATCCGGGCCGTGCCCGCGGTGGGGGGCTCGGTGGTGGCGTCGCTCATGTGCCCACCTCCAAGAACACGTCCTCCAGGCTCACGGTGCGGTCGGTGAGGCGGCGCAGGCCGGCGCCGCTGGCGACGAGGGCATCGCGGACCACGTCGTAGAGGTCGACCTCGGTGCCGGTGGGGCGGGTCACCACGACCCGCATCCCGTCCACCGCCACCTCGAGTTGGTGGCCGCGGAGCACGGTGGCTAGCTCGTCGGGTCGACTGTCGACCTCGATGAGCAGCCCGCGGTCGGCGCCGGTGAGCTGATCGATGGGCCCGGAGGCCACCACCTGGCCGCCGGCCAAGATGACGGCCGAGTCGCACACCCGCTCGACTTCTTCCAGCAGGTGCGACGACAACAGAATGTCGATGCCGAATTCGGTGCCAATGCGACGGATGAGGGCCAACATGTCGTCGCGCTGCACCGGATCGAGACCGTCAGTCGGTTCGTCCAACAGGACCAGGTGGGGGTCATGAGCGATGGCCTGTGCCAGTTTCACCCGCTGGCGTTGCCCGGTGGACATGGTGCCGATGGCCCGAAACCGCTCCTCGCCCAGGCCCACCTGCCACAAGGCATCGCTGGCCCGGCCGGTGGCCTCCCGAAAGGGCAAGCCGTGGACTTCGGCGATGTGGCGGACGAGATCCTGCGCAGTCGTGTCGGGCGGCAGGGTGTGGTGTTCGGGGGAGTAGCCGATCCTCTCGCGCACGGTGGCCCCCGCCTTCACCGGGTCGAGGCCCAGCACGGTGAGCGAGCCCTGGTTGGGCCGATGCAGACCCAGGATCATGCCCAACATGGTCGTTTTGCCGGCGCCGTTGCTGCCGAGCAGGCCGGTGATGCCGGAGCGCACGGCGAAGGAGGCGCCGTTGAGGACGGGGGTGGTGCCCCATCGCTTGACCAAGTCGGTGCCCACCACGATCGCGTCGTCGCTCCCGGTATCGCTGTGGTGGGTCATTGCCCGGGGAGCGTAACCTCTGACCCCATGAGTGACCGCGCAGGCACCAACCCCATGAAGCCCCGCTCGTTCGAGGTGACGGACGGATTCGAGCGGGCCCCGGCCCGGGCCATGTTGCGGGCTGTGGGGATGACCGACGACGACTGGGACAAGCCCCAGATCGGCGTGGCGTCGTCGTGGAACGAGGTGACCCCGTGCAACCTGCCCCTGGACCGGCTGGCCAAGCGGGCCAAGGAAGGCGTCCGGGAGGCCGGCGGTTTCCCGTTCGAGTTCAACACCATCGCGGTGAGCGACGGCATCTCGATGGGTCACGAGGGCATGCGGGCGTCGTTGGTCAGCCGTGAGGTGATCGCCGATTCGGTCGAGACGGTGATGCACGCCGAGCGCTTCGACGGGCTCGTCACGTTCGCCGGATGCGACAAGTCCCTGCCCGGCATGCTCATGGCCACCGCCCGGCTGAACCTGCCGGCGGTGTTCCTCTACGGAGGATCGATCCTTCCCGGTCAGCGCAACGGGGTGGCGCTTGACGTGGTCAGCGTGTTCGAGGCGGTGGGGGCGTGCGCGGCAGGCACCATCACCGAAAACGAACTGGGCGAGATCGAGATGGCGGCGTGTCCCACCGAGGGGAGCTGCGCGGGGATGTTCACCGCCAACACCATGGCGGCGATTGGTGAGGCGCTGGGCATGTCCCTGCCCGGGTCGGCCTCGGCCCCCGCCGTGGATCGTCGTCGCGACGACTTCGCCTTCGCGTCGGGCCAAGCCGTGATCCGCATGCTGGAGATGGGCCTGCGCCCGCGCCAGATCATGACCAAGGAGGCGTTCGAGAACGCCATCGCCGTGACCATGGCCCTGGGGGGCTCGACCAACGCCGTGCTCCATCTGCTGGCCATCGCCAACGAGGCCCGGGTCGATCTGCAGCTCGACGATTTCAACAAGGTGGCCAAACGGGTTCCCCACATCGCCGACACCAAGCCCCACGGCAAGTACCACATGATCGATATCGATCGCATCGGGGGTATCCCGGTGGTCCTGCGCGAGTTGCTCGAGGCCGGCCTGCTCCACGGCGACTGCATGACGGTGACAGGCAAGACGATGGCTGAGAACCTGGCCGCCATCGACCCGCCGGCCCCCGACGGCGCCGTCATCCATCCGCTCGATGATCCCATCAACGCGGTGGGTGGCATCGCCGTGCTCACCGGATCCATGGCGCCCAAGGGTGCGGTGGTGAAGGTGGCGGGTCTCGACATCGACCGCTTCGAGGGCGTGGCCCGGGTCTTCGACGGCGAGGACGGCGCCATGGCCGCGATCCTGGCCGGCCAGATCAACGCCGGCGACGTGGTCGTGATCCGCTACGAGGGGCCCAAGGGCGGCCCCGGCATGCGCGAGATGTTGGCCGTCACCGGCGCCATGAAGGGTGCCGGTCGGGGCGGCGACGCGGCGTTGATCACCGATGGGCGGTTCTCCGGTGGCACCCATGGGTTCTGCATCGGCCACGTGGCTCCCGAGGCCGTGGACGGAGGCCCCATCGCCTTCGTGGCTGAAGGCGACCGCATCGTCATCGACATCGCCAACCACACCATCGACCTGCTCGTCGACGAGGCTGAGTTGGCGGCGCGCCGGGCCGACTGGAAGCTGCCCGAGCCCCGCTACACCAGTGGCGTGCTGGCCAAGTACGCGGCGCTGGCCCAGGGCGCGGAGCGCGGCGCCATCACCGAGGCCTGAACGATCGCGTATCCGGGTTGGCGAAACCGGTGCGGTCGTGGCAAGCTGTTCGCCGTGAAGCGCATCGGCATCGACCTCGTAGTGGTAATCAGCTAGCGCACGCCGTCTTTTCTCCTGTGTGCGCACCTCGGCCTCCCCAAACGGGAGGTCGCTTTCGTTTTCCGAACCGAACTCCCGAAAATGTCGAACCCAAGGAATCCGCGATGAAACTCGATGGTGGTCAAGCCCTCATCAAGAGCCTGGAGATGGAAGGCGTCGAAACGATCTTCGGCCTGCCCGGTGGCGCCATCTTGCCGGTGTACGACCCGATCATCGACTCACCCATCCGCCACATCCTCGTGCGCCACGAACAGGGCGCCGGGCACATGGCCGAGGGCTATGCCCACGCCACGGGACGTCCCGGCGTCGCCATGGTGACGAGCGGTCCGGGCGCCACCAACATCGTGACGCCGTTGGCCGACGCCTACATGGACTCGATTCCCATGGTGGTCATCACCGGCCAGGTGGCGACCTCGGCGCTGGGCACCGACGCCTTTCAGGAGGCCGACATCACCGGGATCACCATGGGGGTGACCAAGCACAACTTCCTGGTCACCGAGGCGGCTGACATCCCCCGCACTATCCGCGAGGCGTTCCACATCGCCACCACCGGGCGGCCCGGGCCGGTGCTGGTCGACATCCCCAAGGACATCGTCGACCCCAACAATCCCCGCTCGGCCATGGACTGGTACTGGCCCGACACGGTGGACCTGCCCGGGTACCACCCGGTGACCCGGGGCGATCCGGCCATGATCCGCCGGGCCGCTGAGTTGATCCTGGCCTCCGAACGACCCGTCATCTACGCCGGCGGCGGCATCTTGAAAGCGCGGGCGGCCGAGGCGTTGCGGGCGCTGGCCGAGACCTGCGACCTGTCGGTGGTGACCACCCTCATGGCTCGCGGCGCCTTCCCCGACGACCATCCGCTGTGTCTGGGCATGCCCGGCATGCACGGCAACTACACCGCGGTCACGGCCATGCAGGAAGCCGACCTGCTCATCGCCCTGGGCAGTCGTTTCGACGACCGGGTCACGGGCAAGCTCGACGGCTTCGCCCCGGGCGCCAAGATCATCCACGTGGACATCGACCCAGCCGAGCTGGGCAAGGTTCGTCGACCCGATGCCGGCATCGCCGGCGATTGCCGGCTGGTCATCGAGGACCTCCTGGTGGCCATCGCCGAGTTGGGAGGACCGGAGACCCAGCCCGATCGCTCGGACTGGAAGTCGAAGATGAGCGGCTGGCAGGAGACCTATCCGGTCACCTATGAGATGAACGAACCCGGGGAGTTGCTCAAGCCCCAGTTCGTGCTGGAGACCCTGCGCGACTCCACGCCGGACGACTGCATCGTGGCGTCGGGTGTGGGCCAGCACCAGATGTGGGCCAGTCAGTACTGGAGGTTCAACCACCCCTACACCTGGATCAACTCCGGCGGTCTCGGCACGATGGGGTTCGCGGTGCCGGCTGCCATTGGCGCCAAGGTCGGGCGACCGGATCGGATGGTCTGGGCCGTCGACGGCGACGGCTGCTTCCAGATGACCGCGCAGGAGTTGGTGACGGCGGCCAGCGAGCGCATCCCCGTCAAGATCGCCATCCTCAACAACGCCTATCTGGGCATGGTGCGCCAGTGGCAGGAGATGTTCTACGACGAGCGCTATTCGGAGGTCTACCTGTCGCCGGACCTGCCCGACTACAAGATGTGGGCCGAGGCCATGGGCTGCATCGGCATGCGGGTCGAGTCGCCCGAAGAGGTGCAGCCGGCCATCGACAAGGCCAACGAGATCGACGACCGGCCCGTGGTGATCGACTTCCGGACCGATGCTCGCGAGAAGGTGTATCCGATGGTGCCCTCAGGTAAGGCCAACAGCGAGATCGTGGTCGATCCGGCTCTGGGTCAGGGGGGTCGATGATGGCGCTCGAGACCAAGCAGCACATCCTGACTGTGCTGGTGGAGAACAAGCCCGGCGTGCTGGCCCGGGTGGCAGGCCTCTTCGCCCGGCGAGGATTCAACATCTTCTCGCTGGCCGTGGCCCCGACCGACGACGAGCGTTTCAGCCGGATCACGGTGACGGTGGATGTCGCATCGGCGCCCCTCGAACAGGTCATCAAGCAGCTGGACAAGCTGGTGAACGTGGTCCGCATCGACGAGTTGGCCCCCGAGGCGGCCGTCGAACGCGAGCTCTTGTTGGCCACCGTGACCTCCCCACCGGAGTCCCGGAGCCGGGTGGTCGAATTGGTGGGCATGTTCGAGGGCCGTATCCTCGGCGTCGGCTCGACCGAGGTCACTGTCAGCCTGGATGGTTCGCCGGCCAAGGTCGACGATTTCGAACGGCTCCTGCGGGAGTTCGGGATCGTGGCCTTGCAGCGAACCGGCCGGGTGGTGCTGCCCAGACTCGACGAAATCAACGACTGATCCAGGAGCAATGCTGTGGCCAACGTGTTCTATGAAAAAGATGCCGATCGTTCGCTCATCGCCGATCGGGTGGTGGCCATCATCGGCTACGGCTCGCAGGGCCATGCCCACGCGCTGAACCTCAAGGACTCCGGGATCGATGTTCGCATCGGTCTGCGCGAGGGTTCGGGCTCCAAGGCAAAGGCCGAGGCCGCCGGCCTGAAGGTGCTTTCCATCGGTGACGCGGTGGCCGAAGCCGACATCATCATGATCCTGGCGCCCGACACCGAGCAGAAGGCGATCTACGAATCGGCCATCGAGCCCAACCTCAACGACGGCGATGCCATTTTCTTCGCCCACGGCTTCAACATTCGCTTCGGCCGTATCGTGCCGCCGGCAATGGTCGATGTGGTCATGGTGGCGCCCAAGGGTCCGGGTCATCTCGTGCGCCGCACCTATGAAGAGGGCGGCGGCGTGCCGTGCCTGGTGGCGGTCGAACAAGATGCCACTGGCCATGCCCTCGGGTTGGGCCTGGCCTATGCCGACGCCATCGGCGGGGCCCGAGCCGGCGTGATCGAGACCACGTTCACCGAGGAGACCGAGACCGACCTGTTCGGTGAGCAGGTCGTGTTGTGCGGCGGTACCACCGCCTTGGTGCAAGCCGGTTTCCAGACGCTCATCGATGCCGGGTACCAGCCCGAGATCGCCTACTTCGAGTGCCTGCACGAGCTCAAGCTCATCGTGGACCTCATGTACGAGGAGGGCATCGCCGGCATGCGTTACTCGATCTCCGACACCGCCGAGTATGGCGATCTCACCCGAGGTCCGCGCATCGTGAACGACGCCACCAAAGCCGAGATGCGCCAGATCCTTTCGGAGATCCAGTCGGGCAAGTTCGCCGACGAGTGGGTGGCCGAGAGCGAGGCCGGCCGAGCCAACTTCCACGCCCTCGAGGCCCAGGGCAAGGAGCACCCGATCGAGCACGTCGGGGCCAAGCTGCGTTCGATGATGCCGTGGATCGCTCAAGGCAAGACCAAGGTCAGCGAAGCCTCAGGCGGCCAGGGCTGAAGTTGCCTAGGGTGACGCCATGAGCGAAGCCGAACTGGGTTTTGAGACCCGCCAGATCCATGCCGGGCAGGAGCCGGATCCGACCACCGGTGCCCGGGCCGTGCCGATCTACCAGACGACGGCGTACCAGTTCCGCGACACCACGCACGCGGCCAATCTCTTCGCCCTGGCCGAGATCGGCAACATCTACACCCGTATCATGAACCCCACCCAGGGGGTGCTCGAGGCCCGGATCTCCAGCCTCGAGGGCGGCACGGCCACGGCGGTCGGGCTCCCCGGTGCGTTGGCGGTGGCCAGCGGCCAAGCGGCCGAGACGTTCGCCATCATGAACCTGGCCGAGGCCGGCAGCCACATCGTGTCGTCGGCCGCTCTCTACGGTGGTACGTACAACCTCTTTCACTACACGCTGCCCAAATACGGCATCGAGGCCACCTTCATCGATGACCCCGATGATCTCGACGCCTGGCGGGCTGCCGTTCGCCCCAACACCAACGCGTTTTACGGGGAGACGATCGGTAACCCCCGCAACGACATCCTCGACATCGAAGGGGTGGCCGGGGTCGCCCACGAGGCCGGGGTGCCGCTGATCGTGGACAACACCGTGGCCACGCCGTACCTCATCCGGCCCCTGGAATGGGGTGCCGACATCGTGGTGCACTCGGCCACCAAGTTCATCGGTGGTCACGGCAACTCGATCGGCGGCGTGATCGTCGACGGGGGCAGCTTCGACTTCTCGGCCAACGACAAGTTCCCCATGTTCACCGAGCCCGATGTCAGCTATCACGGCTTGGCCTACTGGCCCGCGCTGGGGGCCGGGAGCTACATCATCAAGGCCCGCGTGCAGTTGCTGCGCGACATCGGTGCCTCCATCTCGCCGTTCAACGCCTTCCTCCTGCTGCAGGGGGTCGAGACGTTGAGCCTGCGGATGGAGCGTCACGTCAGCAACGCTCAGGCCGTGGCTGAATACCTGGACGGCCACGCCCAGGTCGAGTCGGTGCAGTTCGCCGGGTTGTCGTCCTCGCGGTGGCACGATCGGGCCGAGCACTACAGCGGCGGCCGCGGTGCCGGATCGGTACCTGCCTTCGTCATCAAGGGTGGGGCTGAGGCCGGTCAGCGCTTCGTCGAGGCGCTCGAACTGCACAGCCATCTGGCCAACATCGGTGATGTGCGCAGCCTGGTCATCCAGCCGTCGACCACGACGCACTCTCAACTCAGCGTGCAGGAGCAGGCCGATACCGGCGTCGAGCCCGGTCTCGTCCGGCTTTCGGTGGGCATCGAGTCGCTGGCCGACATCATCGCCGATCTCGACAAGGGCTTCGCCGCCGCCGCCGCCGGCTAAAAACCAACGGACCCCGCGCTCAGCGGAGGGCGCGTTCGAGCGTGGCGTAGTCGGGAATGCCCCGCGTGGGCGCGATCCGCTCGGCCCACTTGGCGTCCATGGCCGCGTCGAGCTCGGCGGAAAGCTCGGCGCGGTGGCCGCCCACGCCACCTTTTCGCACCTTGCTCGAGTCTCCGCCGGCCGGGAGGATGCCGTGTCGTTCGGTGGCCTCCCGCATCAAGAGGTCGTCGAAGACGCTCTTGTGCTCGAGCATGTAGCCGAGCGAAGCGTGTTCGATGGTCAGCGTTAGCAACTCGTCGTCCAGGGGCAGCCCGCAGAAGTCCGCGATCCGGCGGATGTTGTGCTCGGCGTCGGCCGTCATCGCTTCGTAGGACAGGAGCAACACGTTCGCTTGGTCGCGCTGTTCCCACCAGCTGGCCAAGTGTGACCAGTAGTCCCGCTCTCGGCCGTTCTCCTCCGAAAGCCACTGCTGGGCGAACTCCTCGATGGTGATGGCACCCGGCTCGAAGAACCATCCCTCCATGAACCGAAACATCGAGACGAGGGCATCCTTGGGATCGCGGAGCGCCACGATGTAGCGCGCCGGCTTGGGCACCAGGTCGTACGACAAATGGCTCTTGAACCCCCGAGGCTCGGCGCGTTGGGGGGCCTCGAGGTCCAGGCCCACAAAGCGCGCCGTCTCTATCCAGGGCACGACCCGGGAGATGTCGTCGAAGTCGGTGTCGCCCCGGGTACGCAGGCAGTGGAAGATCTGCTGCAGCCACGTCGTGCCGCACTTGCCGAACGGGGCGATGATGACATCAGTCGGTCGGGGTTGATATGAGCCGATGGCCCTGGGGACCTCACCGATCTCGCCCACCTGGCCCTGGATCTGGCGGTATTCCGCCATGCTGCGGGCCCGGCGTGGCCCCCCATCGATCGCATTGGTCACTGGACCCTCACCTCGAGGCCGCGGCACCGGAACTGCGGACCCTAGCCGTCCACGAACTTGGGATGCTGCACGTCCCCGCGCTCAGGGTTGTTGGAGCGCGGGCAGGGCGTAGAGGAAGACCGCTAGTTCACGGGTTCCCGTGCCTGTGCCCGCGGCGCCGGTGGTGACCCCGCTGAACACGAACGGCCACTGACGCACCACGGCGGTTCCGCCATCCACCGTGGGCCCGAACGTTCCCCGCACGAAGGCCCGGATGTCGGGGTCCTCTCCGTTGACCGGGGTGCCGTGATTCACGACGAATCGCAGCCCGCGCTCAGCCAGGAACGGCCCGGTCTCTCCCCGCCGGCTGGCCTGGTAGAACGCGTATGAGTTGGCCACACCGTCGAGGTTCATCACCGGCCGGTTGGCGTAGTAGCCGACCACCCCCGCGTCCCACGAGGCCAGCACGGCATCGGCAGGCAGATTGGCGTCGATCCACTCCCCGGCGTCGCGGTTGGCCACTTCGATCGAGCGCTGATGGGGATCCAAGAACGTGCGGGCCTGGAACCAGAACGCCACCAGCAGCGGTGCCAACAAGATGGCCCCGATGGGTGCCAAAGCCCGGGTCGGGGAGCGGTCGGGCTTCGCCTCGAGCAGCGCCGCCTCCGAGAAGTCGGCCACCCCCAGCACCACCAGAAAGAGGGCGTAGAGCGCCACTGGGCAGTAGTACCAGAGCCACTGCTGCGTCTGGAGCACTTGGTAATACGCCACGATCACCAGGCCGAAGGCCGCGAACCACGCGGTGGACGCAGTGAATGAGCCGACTCGTCGGAACCGTCCGGCGCCGAGGCCGCCGTCGCGTCGGCCGCTGCGCCGGAAGCCCCAGATGCCCACGGCGGCGGCAGCCACCAGCACCAAGCCCATCACCAGTGCTCGGCTCAGGGTCATCGGGGCCCGCTTGGTGAGCCCGCTGATCTGCACGGCCACCCCGAACCAGAGCTGGTTGGAGGCGACGTAGGCCAGCGTGACCACCGCGGGGATCACGAACAGCTCGGCCAGCGGTCGGATGGCCCGACGACCCCACGGCCGGGCTTCGGCCAACGCCCACAGCCCCAGCGCGCCGACGAGCAGGACCGAGTCGGTTCGGGCCAACACGATCAAGGCCAACAACACGCCCAGAGCCAACCGGGTGGGGGTCGACCCGCGGGTTATGAACCGTCCGCGCCATGCCGCGCCGACGGCCAACAGGGCGGCGTCGAGCACCACCAGGACCCCCGATTCCAGGCCGTTGACGAAGATGCGCACGACAAAGGGATTGGCGGCCAGCACGGCGAAGGCAGTGGCCACCATTGCCGTGCAGAGTCGAGATGCCCGGGCGGCATCTCGGGGCCGGGCGGCGAGGAGTCGGGGCCAGGGGCCGATGCTGCGGGCCCCGACCGAAGCGACCAGGGCCAGGGCGGCTCCGTAGCAGCACACCTGCAGGGCCAGCAGCACTCGAGCGGCATCGGTTCCGTCGAGTCCGAGGGCGAACACCGGCACGGCGATCAGCATCCACAGCGGGTGATAGCCGTTGGTCAGGTTGATCCCGTCAAAGGTCGACCCGTGGCCGGCGGCCACATTGCGGGCGATACCGAAGTAGTAGAACGCGTCGTCGAAGGTCAGGGCGAAAGGAGCTTCCGACCACCACACGACGATGGCCAGCCAGACCACGGTGATGGCGCCGGCGACGACGAACAGGGCCCGGGCGGGCGATGAGGGGACCGCGGTTCCGGGTGTGGTCATCGAGTCACATCGTCACATCGTCTCGGCGAAGCTCACCTCGCCCTCACCGCGGAGCACGTTCTTGAGGAGCTTGCCCGACGCGTTGCGAGGCAGTTTCTCATTGGTGAGCTCCACATAGGTGGGCACCTTGAAATTGGCCAGGGTCTCGGCGACCCATGCCCGTATCTCATCGGCCGTCACGGTCGAATCTGGAGCGACCTGGACGACGGCCTTGACCTCCTCGCCCAGCTCCGGATGGGCGACACCGATGACGGCGGCGTCGGCGATCTCGGGATGGTCCACCAGCCGCTGCTCGATCTCGACGCAGTAGATGTTCTCCCCGCCCCGGATGATCATGTCCTTGGCCCGGTCGGTGATGTAGAGGTAGCCCTCGTCGTCGACCCGGCCGATGTCACCGGTGTGGAGCCACCCATCGATGACGGTCTCGGCGGTCGCCTCCGGCTTGCCCCAATAACCCGGCATGATGATCGGTCCTCGGATCAACACCTCGCCGGTACCCCCGGCCGCAACCTCGTTGCCGGCCGGGTCGACGATGCGGATGTCCACCACCGGCACCGGGGGACCGACCGAGGTGGGCTTGGCCAGAGCGTCGGCACCGTTGATGACGGTGGCGACCGACGACGACTCCGTGAGGCCGTACGCGTTGGAGGTGCTGGTGACGTTGGGGAACGTGTCGCGCACCATGCGCTGCAACTCATCAGCCGACGGGGACCCGCCGAAGGCCACGCTGGTGACGCTCTGCGTGTCGAAGTCGTGGCGGTCGGGGTATTCGCAGACCCTCCACACCATGGTGGGGACGGTGGCCCAGATCGTGACCCGCTCGTCCTGGATGAGCTGCAGGGCTTTCTCCGGCTCGAACTTGCCTTCCGGGATGACGATCTTGAGCCCGCCCAGGGTGCCCACCACCAGGCTGGAGTGGCAGCCCGACACATGGAACAACGGCGAGGTCAACAACGCCGTGGTCCGGGGGGCCACGCCGCCGCTGGCCCCGTCGGTCGGGGCCCGCATGGCCATGGCCACGCCGTTGTAGATCGTGTTCTGGAGATTGGCGATCATGTTGCGGTGCGAGGAGATGGCCCCCTTGGGCCGACCGGTCGTGCCACTGGTGTAGAAGATCACCGCCGGGTCGGCTTCGTCGATCGGGGTGTCGGGAAAACCGGACTCGAGGTGTTGCGTCAGCTCGTCGAAGCGGTGGAGCCGGGGATCGTCCCCGAACTCCTGGGGGTCGGCGTCGATGAGATACACCGCCTCCAGATCGGGCAGCAGGTCGAGTTGGTCGGCGATGCGCACGAACCGGCCGCGGTCGGCCACCAGCACCCGGGCACCGCTGTCTTGCAGGCCGTAGAGCACCTCGTCGGTCTTCCACCAGCCGTTGAGGCCGACGAGCACACCCCCCAGGTTCACCGTCGCCCAGAAGCTGAGGCACCACTCGGGGTTGTTGGCCGACAGCACGGCCACCCGGTCGCCATGGGCGATGCCGACGTCAGCCAGACCGGCGGCCACCGAATTGGCGAGTTCGAAGAACTGGCCGAAGCCGATGCGCCGCTCCCCGTAGACGAGGAACGCCTCGTCGTCGCCCCGCACGGCGGCGATCTCGGCCACCGCCCGCAGGTGGGGGAGGCGCTGCGCGTACACCTTCATCTCGACACCGTCGACGATGTCGGTGACGACCTCGAACGGACCACCTGGCCCCGTCAGCGTCGCTCGAACCTCGGCGTTTGTCGGCATGTCCTGTTCCCCCATCATGGCGCCGCACCGGCGCGCAGTCGGGGGTCAGCCTAGGGCGGTCACCACGTGGTCGACGCAGTGGGTGAG
>Ga0209068_10001395_pt1 | contig 12050 bp, 9 predicted proteins | sample ColStrG_CSR_2012_FD_187200 | JGI IMG/M metagenome (GOLD analysis project Ga0209068, IMG submission 187200) | Freshwater sediment microbial communities in response to fracking from Pennsylvania, USA - Cold Stream Run_MetaG_CSR_2012 (SPAdes)... | ecosystem: Environmental > Aquatic > Freshwater >... | reverse complement strand
CCGGCGAGTAAATACAGCGCATAGCTCACCGTCTCAGTGGCGACATACAGCATGATGATGTCACTGGCAGCGGCCATGAGCGTCATGCTGAGCGCAGCAAAAATAATGATGGCGTAATACTCGCCGCCCAGCCTGAGTTGCCGGAAGTCGATCGACACCAAACAGGTCAGCGCTGCGCCAGTCATAAACACGACCCGGAAGGCAAACGTATACAGGTCGTTGCGCATCACACCCAGGATATTAGCCGGATCGGCCGGGCGTGTCAGCACCGCGACAACCAAGATCACGACCAGACCGCCGGCGGCGAGTAGGCCAAGCGTGCGCCGTTTGATGCCGCGCTGTGAGATCAGGTCAACGCCCAGAATCACAACAGCCCAAATCAGCATCAGAATTTCAGGCAGGATGCCGAGGAACTCGGCAGGATTCGAATTGATGAAGTAACCAGCCATGTTTCAAATGTCGAGTAGCAAGTGGCGAAGGAACGTTTGGCGCCTAGCGCCCAGTGCGCATGTATCAGCCCGCAGTCGTCAGAGAGCGCACAATCGCTTGCACGCCCGCGTCAACCACACCCATCACTGTGTTCGGCAGCACGCCGACCACGATCAAAATCACGCACATAAAGGCGATGCTGAACTTCTCCAGCGCGTTCAACCCTGGCAGCTTTTGCAATTCCAAGTTTTCCGGTTCGCTAAAGAAGACGCGCTGCGCCACGCGCATGGTCCAGGCCGCGTTGATGACAATCGCAACGATGGACGCAATTGCGACCACCGCATACCAGCCGTTGGTCGCACCCGCAAACATCTGGCTTGGCGTCTGCGAGGCGTTCCACAGACCCATGAAGATTTGCACTTCGGCGATAAAGCCAGGCAGCCCCGGCATCCCCATCAGCGTGAGCGCGCCGATCACAAAACCGACGGCCGCCAGCGGCATCACCCGCATCATGCCCGTCAGTTCGCGCACGTCGCGCAAGTGCGAGCGCTCGTAAATGATGCCCACTAGGGCGAACATCAGCCCGGTCATCACGCCCCCGGCGAACAGCTCGATGCCCGCGCCGTTTAGCCCAAACGCATTGAGCGACGCGATGCCAAGCAATACCAGACCCAGATGGCTGACCGACGAGAAACCGATGATGTATTTCAGGTCGGTCTGGCGGAACGCGATCAGGGCGGCATACAGCAACCCGCCCATGCAGAAGAACACCACGACCGGCATCCAAAATTTTGCGCCTTCGGGCATGAGCTGCACCCCGATGCGCAGCGCGCAATACGCGCCGGTGGCCTTGAGCACCCCGCCGTGCAACATCGACACAGCCGTCGGCGCGGCGGCGTAGCCGTCGGGTGACCAGTTATGAAGGGGCCACAGCGACGCTAGCACGCCAAACCCGACGAATACCGGCAGGAACCAGGTCCGCTGAATCTGGATGGTGTTTGGCAGGGCGGCGATAGCTGTCTTCAGGTCAATAAAGTCGAAGGTGTTACCCCCTTGAAAGTAAATCGCCAGTAAGCCAATAATCGCCACGAGCGAGCCGACAAATAGATAGATCGTGAGCTTCATGGCCGCATATTCGCGGCGTCTCGAGCCCCACCCGGCGATCAAGATGTAGACCGGGAACAGCACCAGTTCGTAGAAGATGAGCAAGAGGAAGATGTCCAGCGACATAAAGCTGCCAAACACGCCCGCGATCAAGATCAGTAAGAACGACAAGAATTCGCGTGGCCGGTCGGTCAGCTTCCAGGTGATCAGCACGGCGCAAAACGACACGACGCCCGTCAGCACCAATTGCGGGGCCGAGAAGCCATCGATGCCCAGGTGATAGCCGATGCCATACTCAGGAATCCAGGTTGTCCGCTCCTGAAACTGGAAACCGCCCAAGACGCGGTCGTAACTAAAAAATACGACGACGCTCAGGAGGAGGGGGATAAAGGTCGACGCGGCCGCCGTGAGTTTGATGGCATCGTCACGGTCGGGCGGGATGAGCAGAATCAGCAGTGCGCCGATGATTGGCACGGCCATGATCAGCGTCAGAATCGGGAAGTTCGCCATATCGCTTTTTACTAAAGTCTCTTCAACGTCGCTCCACTACACGTTTTCACGTTACACACGTATCGTCTCACCAAAACAACACTCTCGCCCACGGCCTGTGGCCGCCTGTGGCCGCCTGTGGCCGCCTGTGGCCGCCTGTGGCCGCCTGTGGCCGCCTGTGCGCCAGGCCGGCAAGTCGCCCAGCGTTCACTTGTCCACACCCACCCTCAAAGCCCTGCACCCCGCTGACACCTGCCTCCGGCGTGCGCTTCACGCGCCAACACGTTCGACTGCCCTGGCTAAAGGCCGAGGGGAGCCGAGGAGCGTGGGTGGCTGCGGCTGTCGTCGCTTGGCATCAGGCTAAACGTTCTACGTCATCTCACTTCACGACGCTGCGCAATACCCCTTGCACACCCACGTTGATCACGTTTAGCACGACCGCCGGGTATATACCCAGCACCAGCATCGCCCCCATCAGCGGGGCAATGCCCAGAATCTCACGCACGTTGATGTCGCTCAGCGGGTGATGCAGCCACGCTTCGCCTACTGGCCCGTGTAACACCTTTTGCAAGGCTTTCAGGATGTAGATCCCCGTCACGAGCAGACCCGCCATCGACAAGACCGTATAGAGCGTGTAAACCGACCATGCGCCCCGGGTGACCATGAATTCGCTGACAAAACCAGCCAGCCCCGGTAGGCCGAGTGAACCCATCGAGCAGAAGATCAAGATCGCCCCATACGCGGGCATGATCGTCCACAAGCCGCCATATTTGGTCAGGTCACGGGTATGGGCCCGTTCATAGACTACGCCGACCAGCGCGAACATGGCCGCGCTGCTGAGGCCATGGGTGACCATCTGCAGCACCGCACCGTTGCCCGCGATCTGGGCGTCGATCTCTTTGACAGTCGCATTTGGCGCCACCCCGGCCGCCAGCGCCGCGATGCCCAGTGCCACAAAGCCCATGTGGTTGACCGACGAATACGCCACCAGCTTCTTAAAGTCGGTCTGACCCCAGGCCGCAAACGCACCGAGCACGATGCTGATGAGCGCAAGGATGGCGAAGAGTTGGCCAAAGGTCAACACAAGCGTGGGCAACACGTTCTGCGCCCATACATCCGGGAATAGCGGGATGACCAAGCGGAAGAAACCGTAGCCACCTAACTTGAGCATGATGCCCGCCAGCAACATCGAGCCGCCGGTCGGAGCCTCAGTATGGGCATCGGGCAGCCAGGTGTGCAGGGGCCAAAGCGGGATCTTGAGCGCGAACGCAATCGTGAACGAAAGAAAGGCGACGGCCTTAGCCACGCTCGGCGCCCAGCCGAGGATGCGGAGGGTGTTGGCCCCGGTAAACGGCCGGCCAAGCGTGCTGGTCAGGTAGGTGATGTCATAGCTCTTGGACGCCAGCCCAATCACCTGGATGGCCAGGAACATACCCAGACCTGCGGCCAGGGTATACAAGAAGAACTTGAGCGAGGCATAACGCCGGTTTGCGCCGCCCCACTGGTTCACCAGGAAATACATCGGCACCAGGCTCACTTCGTAGAACAAGAAGAACACGATCAGGTCCAGCGAGATAAACACGCCAAAGACCGATGTCTCAAACAAGAAGATCAGCGCATAAAACGCCTTGGGGCTGCGCTCGATGGTCGTGCTGATAATCATCACCAGCGGCGTCAAAAACGCATTGAGCACGACCAGCGGCAGGCTGATGCCGTCGACGCCGACCTTATAGGATGAATTGATCTGCGGGAACCACGGCACGAGTTCGGTAAATTGAAAGCTGCCTTTCGTCTGGTCGTAGCCCAGCCAAACCACCACGCTGAGTGCCAGGGGGATAAGGCTAAACGCGATCGAACCCCACTGGATGACGCGTTTTGACGTGCCCGACGGCGTGAGCAGAACGAGCGCCAGGCCCACCAGCGGCAGGAAGGTAATGACCGAGAGGATCGGGGTATTTGCGAGGCTCATTAGTGTGTGAGGCTAACTGTTTTGACTAACTACTTTATCCGGGGCGGGCAGAAGGCATCAACAGCATTTGTGCACCTGCCCACCGCCAGTCTTTTGGGTCATGCGAGACTTTCTTTATTTGACAAACAAGAAGAACGCCAAAATCGCCAGCGCCATCACCAAGCCGGACAGCAAATAATTTTGCACTTGTCCGCTCTGCAGTTCGCGCACCCAGCTGCCGGCCTCACCAAAGACCCGCCCAACGAAGTCGGAGAAGCCGGTGATGATCTCGCGGTCAAAGGCGGCAAATCCACCGGTGATGGCCGCACCGACCTTATATACCCCCTCGAGCACCCAGTCGATCACGCCCTTGTCGATGGCGTCGGTATAGCGATCAGCGGCCCATTGCAACGGGTTGATAAAGATGGCTCGATACAGCTCATCCCACATCCAGCGTCGGTTGAGGAAGGTAAATAGCCCGCCCAGGCTCTCGACGGGGTCCTTCACGCCTGTCTCCAGCACGCGCCCGCGATAGACACTAAAGCCAAGTGCCAGACCGCCGAGCGCCACCGTGAGCGAGGCCAACACCGGGACGATGTTGAAGGCCAGCGCCTCGGGCGCTTCGGTCAAGCCACTGGCGAGGAAGGTCCGCAGCCAAGAGGCACTGGGGCCGACGATGGCTCCAAACACTGGAAAGTCGGGGGGGATGTTGACAAAGCCGACAAATACGGCGAACACGGCCAGGACGACCAACGGGAAGGTCATGGACGGCACGCTCTCGACGGCGTGCTCAGCCGCCTCGGTGCGGGGTTTGCCCAGGAACACCAGTGCGATCTGACGGGCGGTGTAGAAGGCCGTCATCAATGCGCTAACGACCAAGAGCACAAACACGAGCGAGCCCAAGCCGTGCCCGCTGACAAAGCCTTGATGGTAGGCATCGGCAAAGATTTCATCCTTGCTCCAAAAGCCGGCGGTGATAAACGGGAAGCCAGCCAGAGCCAGCCCGCCGATCAAGAATGTCCAGAACGTGACTGGCATCCGAAGCCGTAACCCCCCCATGTTGCGCATATCTTGCGGGTCGAATTCGTCATGCGCGGGTTCGTGCGCATCATGGGCCGTCGCCAGCACCCCCGAGGGGGTCTGAGGGACATCGACACTTCCTGCTGCCGGGTGTCCGTGGGCTTCTTCAGCGTGCACGCCTGCACTCGCCAGGGTGCCTGTGCCCGCCAGGGTAGGCGTATTTGCATGTGCATCCCCGTGCGCATCCCCGTGGACATGATGATGCCCGTGCTCGACACCATGGATGACCGAGCCCGAACCAAGGAATAGGAGCGCCTTGAAGAAGGCGTGGGTCAGCAGGTGAAAGGCGGCCGCGACATACGCGCCAATGCCGACTGCCGCAACCATAAAGCCCAATTGCGAGATGGTCGAGAAGGCCAGCACGCGCTTGACGTCAAACTGCGCCAGCGCAATCGTCGCACCCATGAAGGCGGTAAAGGCGCCGATCAGCCCAATCACGGTAAAGGCGGTAGAGAATTCGCCCGTGGCATGGAGCAGCGGGAAGATGCGCAGGAGCATAAAGATACCGGCGCTCACCATCGCGGCCGCATGGATCATGGCGCTGACGGGTGTCGGGCCTTCCATCGCGTCAGGCAACCACACGTGTAGCGGCCACTGGGCGCTCTTGCCAACCGTGCCGCCAAAGATCAGGATGCCGATCAGCCCGGCGGCCGAGAGGCCCAGACTGAGCACAGCGGGTGTGGCCGCGAGCGCTGCCAGCGCCTGCTGGCTGTGCATGATGTCATGGAAGTTGAGCGTGCCGGTCTGGGCATACAGGTAGACCATCCCCAAGAGCAGCAGCATGTCGCCCACACGGGTGGTCATAAAGGCCTTGACAGCTGCCTTGTAGGCCGACGGCTTTTGATAGAAGAAGCCGATCAGCGAGTAGGAGCAAAAGCCCATCAACTCCCAGAAGATGAATAGCCCTAGCAAATTGTCGCTCACCACCAGGCCCATCATCGAGCCGGCGAACAGGCTCAGGTAGGTGAAGAACCGGCTGTAGCGCGGGTCGGCGGCCATATAACCGGTCGAGTAAATAAAGATGAGCGAGCAGGCCAGCGGCACCATAAACAGGAAGCAGGCGCCCAGTGGATCGACGAACACACCCAGCCGAAGCGTCGTCGTGCCGGTCGATAACCACGGGACCGAGCTGCCGATGGGTGCGTTGCCCAGGTCTTTATTCTGAAAGACGCTGAAGAAGATGATGAATGAGATCACGGCCGATGTGATCATCAGGGCCGTCGCCAGATACGCGCTGGTGCGTCGGTAGCGATTGAGAAACAGCGCGATGAGCGCAAAACCGGCCAGCGGTGGCAATGGCGCCAGCCACAGCAGGTTTGCGAGTGGGGAAGCGGGAGGTGGGATGGCTTCTGCAAATAGCATGATTTAGGTCTAAACGCGCGGACTCACTCACGTGGTGACAGTCCTGAGCGGTTGTGTATATCTCCTGCGGTCTTCTATAACTTGAGCTGATCGAGCGTCTCTGGGTCGATGCTCTGCATGCTGCGATACACGCTAATGATGAGCCCGAGTCCCACGGCCGCCTCAGCGGCAGCAATGACAAAAATAAAGGCGGCAAAGGCGGTGCCAGTTGCACTGTTGGGCGCGATATAGCGCCAGAACGCCAGCAAGTTGATGTTGACGGCGTTCAACATCAGCTCCACGCCCATGAGCATGGCGATGGCGTTCTTGCGGCCCAGCACGCCATACAGACCGATGCAAAATAGGGCCGAAGCCAGCACCAAAAACCACCAGAGTGGAATACCGTGGATCGCGTTTGCAAATAAGTTCATGTTCTGTCTCAAACCAACTCCCGCCACCCGGTCTCGACCTGAGATAGAGCGGCGCGAGCGGTGTCCTGAGTGGTGCACTTAGTGCTCCCCGTGCCCACCTGCCCCGTGCGCGATGGCTGTCTCCGGCAGGCCAGGCGCGGCTGGCACGGCCGGCACGCCTGTCGATGACGCGCCAGCCTTTGCGGCTTCGATACTGGCCTCTTCCTCTCTTTCTTCGGCCAGAATGTCGCGCCGGTCAGCCTGGACTTCGGCTACTTTGCGCTCACGCGCCACCCAGATGGCGCCAATCATGACCAGTAAGATCATGACCGATGCCAGCTCGAATGGCAGGGCGAACTGATTGACGTCGACGAGGGCTACGCCTAGGCTCGCGATATAGGTATCGGCCACGGCGGGCGCATTGCCGGTTGCGTCCTTAGCAAAGTTCCAGGCGATATTGCCAAATTCGCGGTTGTTGATCGTCACATGAAACGGGCCGAGCAAGAGCACCAGCACCCCAAAGATAATGGCCGCGACCACCGCCCCGCCCACGGCTTGGGTGTTGCGCGGCTCCATGCCCTGCATCCCGCGCGTCAGCATCACGCCGAAGATGATCAGGATCGAGATGGCACCGATATACACCAGCACTTGTGCCACGGCGAAGAAGCCCGCGTCGAGCAAGACATACAGGCCGGCGATGCCGAAGAACGACACGACCAGCATCAGCGCCGCCCGGAAGAGGTTGCGGGTGCTGACGACAAATAGCGCCGCAAGGACGATCACGGCCGCTAGCCCCAGGAAGATCAGTTGTTGTAAGGTCATGGTTACGCTTTTTGGCTTTTAGCTTACGCGCCGGCCGCCGCCATGTTCTCCATCCGCCGCTTGGCGAGCACTTCCTCTTCCGCCAGGCGGTTCATGCGTGCCCGACGGGCGGCGATGCCCAGGGCGACTAGGAGGGTCAGGGCACTTGCGACAAATAGGATGAGCATACGCGTGCCGGACGAGACCAAGATGCCGCCGGTGGCTTCGAGCTGAGAGGGGGTATCGGTGAACACTTTCAGCAAGACCATGCTGATCAGCAAGTGAATGATCGACACCGGCACAAAGAACTTCCAGTTCATGTCGTGCATTTGGTCGACCCGGATGCGCGGCAGCGTCCCGCGCAGCCACATAAAGATCGTAAACACCACCGCCGCCTTGAGCAGCAGCCAGATATAGGGCGGCAGAATCGGGCCGGCGTAACCACCCAAAAACAGCACGCAAAACATAAAGGCGACGGCCAGGGCGTTCACGTATTCGCCCAAGAAAAACAGCGCGAACTTCATGCCGCTGTATTCGACATGAAAGCCGGCCACGATTTCGCTTTCGGCCTCAAGCAGGTCAAACGGCGAGCGGGCCGTTTCGGCAATGCCGCTGATCAAAAAGACGACCGCGCTGAGCGGGAAATACAACAGGTTTGGGAGGCCGGCATTGCCATTTGCGAGCGTCTGGCGATTGATGATGTCGATCAAGCTCAGCGAGCCGCTGATCATGATGATCGGGAGCACGTTTAAGAGCATCGGCACTTCGTAGCCCACCAGCTGCGATACAGTTCGAAAGGCGCCCAGGAGCGCGTATTTGTTGTTGCTACCCCAGCCGGCCATCAAGATGGCGATGATCGAGCCAGATCCGATAGCGATGACATAGAACACACCCACGTTCAAATTTGTGCCGACGACGTTGGGCGCAAACGGCAAGACGGCGTAGGTCGTCAGCGCAAACACGGCGATAATCAGCGGGGCCAGGTTATACACCCAGCGGTCAGCCGCCGCAGGCGTCGTGTCCTCTTTGGTGAACATTTTGATGCCGTCGGCCAGCGGCTGTAATAGTCCTAGAGGCCCCGCCTGATTGGGACCGACGCGGTCTTGGATGCGGGCCACGATTTTGCGCTCGGCGTAGGTCAGGGCCATAAACGACAAGGCCGCAAAGGTGCACAGAATGATGGCGGCCAGGCCCATCACGATCGCGTCGGCGATAGAGGGGCTAAAACTGAAGATGCTGTGGATGATGTTCGAGATGAAGTCACCGATGAGGCTGAGGAGGTCGGTAAGAAAGTTCATAGGCTGGACAAACGGGACAAACGGGTCACTCCCACTTCAGCACGCCTTTGCGCCAGGCATACAACAGGCCGGCCAGCAGCAATAGGACGAACACAGCCGTCTCGAGGACGGCGAACAAGGGCACGGAGTTGAAGGCGACTGCAAATGGGAAGAGCAGCACGGCTTCCACATCAAACAGCACGAAGACGAGGGCGAAGATGTAATACTGGGACCGGAACTGCACCCAGGTATCCCCGACGGTTTCCATACCGCACTCATACGTGTCCAACTTCGTCTTAGAGGGTTTCTTGGGGCGAAGCAGCGACGCCGCAATGAGCGTGACGCCCATTAGTAACGCGGCTGTGACGATCATGACACCGACAAACGCAAAATCCGTTCTCATAGGCCTATGCACAATTTAGCCACAGCCCGCACGCGAGACTCAGTCCATTCATGCGTGGCTGTGGCTTGCTTTAGAAAATCTGCCTGGCTGGTGTGTGTACTTGCTTTCACGAGGCGGCTTCATTATAAAGGGCGGCAATTCTTAGCGTCAAGCATGGAAACACACTTTTTGCAAACACGTGCAATTAGATTACGGCGACCACCCCCGCAGCCACATTGCAAGGGTGCAAGGGCGCAACGGCTTCATTGCAAGGTTCGGTCAGGTTGAAAGCCCAGGCAATATCCATGCATGGTCCGATCGAAAACGGGTCATGTCCTGACAGCTTGGATAGATTTTGCCAAGAAACGAACAATGATGTAGTGTATGGCAGTCTCATTTGCCATACTCGTTGCGTTCTGCTATAACAAGTTTTCTAAGCGGCAGAATCGCAATTGATGAACGACTATTGAGCAAGATATGCGTAAGCCAGGGCAATCCGTGCGCCTCAGTCGTCGTCGCTTCCTCGCTGCCGCGCCCCTTGCGCTGGTTAGCCAAGCCGCCCTTTTCCAAACCGCGGCTGGCCAGACGGCCCCATTTCAGCCCAAGGTGCCCCAAGGCACTACGGCTGGCAAGGTTACCAAGACCGAGCGAACGGATGTAGTCGTGATCGGTGCTGGCATCAGCGGGTTGGCGCTGGCGCGCGCCGTTGCGGGCAAAGGCGCCAAGGTGATCGTGCTCGAGGCCCGCGACCGCATCGGTGGTCGGATTTGGACCCATGCCGGCTTGGGTGTGCCGCTTGACCTGGGCGCATCGACCATCCGCGGGGTATCCGCGAACCCCATTACCCAACTCGCCCGCGAATTCCGGTTGGAAGTGACGCCCATCAATACCAACAACCGCTGGCGTTTCCGGAACAACGGCAGCTACGTGCGTGGGGACGATGCCATCGACACCCAGTTCGAGACCCTGATCAACGCCGTCGTTGCCATTCGCGAGCGCCGCCAGAGCGAAGGCAAGCCAGATGCGCCCCTGCAGCAGGGCTTGGAAGCCGCGTATGGCAACAAAGCTATCCCCAGCGCCCTCAATTATGTCATCCACACCAACATCGAGCAGGAGTATGGTGCGGATACGAGCCAGCTCTCGCTGTATCACTATGATGACAACGAGACCTTTAACGGGGCAGATGTGGTGTTCCCGAAGGGACTGAGCCAAGTCGCAGCCAACGTTGGCTTGGGTCAGGATGTCCGCCTGAGCACCCCGGTCCAGCGGATCGAGCTCAAGCCCCATGGCGTGCGGGTGATCACCGCCAACGGTGACTTTGAAGCGCCGCACGTCGCGATCACATTGCCGCTGGGTGTGCTCAAGGCCAACACCGTGCCATTTAGCCCAGCGCTGCCCCCACGCAAACTGCAAGCGATCAAACTGCTGGGGACGGGCACCTTCAACAAGTGCTACCTGCACTTCCCGCGTTCGTTTTGGCCGCGTGAGCCGGATTTGATCGACTATATTTCGGATCGCAAAGGGGAGTGGGCCGAGTGGTTGAACGTGGAACGCTACCTTGGTGCGCCTTTTTTGGCCGGGGTAAGCGCGGCCGCTTTCGGTGTCCAGCTTGAGAAGCAGACCGATGCAGACATCGTCGCCTCGGCCATGCGCACCTTGCGCGGCATGTTTGGCACGAACATCCCCGACCCGGTCAATGCGCTCATCACCCGTTGGAATAGCGATCCATATGCCCGTGGCGCATTTTCATATATGGGTATCGGCGCCAGCGGCGAGGACAACGACGCCTTGGCCGAGCCCGTCGGCGGGCGTTTGTTCTTTGCGGGCGAGGCGACCTCGCGCGAGTATCCCGGCACGGTGCACGGCGCATATTTGTCAGGCCTGCATGCCGCCGAGCGCATCCTGGCCGCCTGATGCGCTTTTTCGAGCGTCTGTCACACGGCTTGCTACTACCCCCCACCTTCGGCGCTGTCTAATTGCCGCCTTGCAAGTATGCCCCCTAGCATGCCGATGAGCGAGCCCAGCGCCAAAGCGAACAACAAATAGCCAAACACATAGGCGACGTCCTGGGCTTTGAAATACTCAAGGCCAAATTGCATGTTGTTCTGGCGCGCGAACGCGACCTGATCGGGCGTCAGTTGCGCCATCCGCTCGGCCACCTTGCCCGGTGTGAGTGTCAGCCAGTCGATGAAGTTAAACACCATGAACGGCACGGCGTAGGCTAGCGTCGCATACATGCCACCGATCGTGCCCGCACGGCGGACTGAAGGGCGGTCGATTTGGCCAGCGGCGCGCGCGGCGGCGATCCCACCCGAGAGCGCGACCGCCATGGCCATGACACAATGCAGTTGCAGAAAAGCGCTCGACAAGCCGAGCATCACCACCCCGATCACGAGCGCCACGGCGGCCACCAGCAGCGCTCGTTTGCGCGCTAGTGCCGTGGCTTGAAGTTGCGCGGGTGTGTGAGGGGTTTTCATGGCACCTGTGTCCGAGACAAATAGGCCATCAGCACCTGGCGTGACGAAGCCGCGAGCGGCTGCCCAGCAAATGCAGCCTGTTCAACCGCCGAGCGTAACTCAAGGACTGAGAAGCGGCGGAAGGCTTGCCCTTCCGTGAGACGCGCACGGTCGATCAGGGCACCGGCTGGATAGATGTAGGTATAGAACATGCAGTCGGGGCGGACTTGAATGGCGTCAAACCAGATTTGGTGGGCAGCTTCGGCCGGCAAGGTCAATTCTTCACTCACTTCGCGCGCCGCCGCTTCGCACCATGTTTCACCTGGCTCGATG
>Ga0209068_10001394_pt1 | contig 12057 bp, 22 predicted proteins | sample ColStrG_CSR_2012_FD_187200 | JGI IMG/M metagenome (GOLD analysis project Ga0209068, IMG submission 187200) | Freshwater sediment microbial communities in response to fracking from Pennsylvania, USA - Cold Stream Run_MetaG_CSR_2012 (SPAdes)... | ecosystem: Environmental > Aquatic > Freshwater >... | reverse complement strand
GGCTTGTGCTTGCCCCGCAGGATGCGTGCCACCTCAGTGGCGACCCGGCCGAGGACGAGGCCTTCAGCGTCGATGACGAACCAGACGCGCTGGATCTCGCTGGCTTTGGGTGAGTACGTGCGCACGCGCAGACCTTTGTTCGTGGAAGGCAGATCGGGGCCCGGACGGCACGAAGGCACACCAGGGCGACTGACCACGATACGGGCATCAGTCCCCGACGGCAAACCGGGTGCCGGTCAATATTTGACCTCCCACAGGCACAAGCCATGGGGTGGAGCCAGTTGGCCGGCCTGCTGACGGTCATGCGAGCGCAGCACCGAGGCCAATTCCCCCACCACTCGTCGACCGGAACCGGCCTCCACCAACGTGCCCACGATGCTTCGCACCATCTGGTGACAGAACGCACTGGCCTCGATCTGGAAGCGAATCACGCCGTCGTCGAGTTCGTCCCACCGGGCGTCGATCACCCGTCTCACCAATGAGGCCGGGGGCCGACCCGGGGCCACCTTGGGGGCACGACAGAAGGCCGAGAAGTCGTGCGATCCAATGAACGGGTCGCAAGCCAATCGCAGGAGCCGGAGGTCCAGGGGCGCGGTGATATGCCACGACGTTCGGGCCAGGAATGGGTCCCCGACCGGGCGATTGAGGATGGTGTAGCGGTAGACGCGGGCTCGAGCAGAGAAGCGGGCGTCGAAATCCGGCGCGGCGACCACGGCGTCACGTACCACGATCGCCGGACCGCACAGCCGATTCACCGAGCGCTGGAGGTCGGCCAGGGCCAACGCCGACGACGGCGCGTCGAAACTGACCACTTGCCCCCAACCGTGTACGCCGGCGTCGGTCCGACCCGCGCACGTGAGCTCGATCCGATGGCCCAGCACCCGCTCTATCGCGTCGGTCAGAGTCCCACCGACGGTGGTGACCCCCCGGTTGGCGGCGAAGCCCCGGAACGCGGAGCCGTCATAGGCGACGGTCATCCGGACCCGCACCATGGGCTCCAGATCGAGGAGCGTCAGACCAGCTCGATCCGAGCCATCGGCGCGTTGTCGCCGTGACGGGGACCCAACTTGAGGATGCGGGTGTAGCCACCCGGTCGGTCCGCGTAGCGGGGCCCGATCTCGTCGAACAACTTCGAGGCCATGTCCTTGTCGCCGATGAACGCCACGACCTGGCGGTGATTGTGCAGACCGCCCTTCTTGGCCTTGGTGATCATTTTCTCGGCCACCGGTCGCAGGGCCTTGGCCTTGGCCTCGGTGGTGACGAGCCCTTCGGCGGCGATGAGCGACGCCACCAGGTTGGCCATCATCAGGCGCTGGTGTGAAGCGCTTCCGCCGAATCGGCGGCTCTTACGCGGAGTTGCCGGCATGGTCGATCAGTCCCTGCTTCGGAGCGACAGGCCCCGCTCGTCCAGCTTCTGGATGACCTCGTCGAGCGACTTCTGGCCGAAGTTGGTGATGGCCAGCAGATCGTCTTCGCTCTTTTCGAGCAGCTCGCCGACGCTGTTCACCTGGGCTCGCTTGAGGCAGTTACGGGGACGCTCCGACAGGTCGAGGTCCTCGATGGGGAGGTCGAGATCGGGTGAGCCGGCGCTGGTGCCGCTGACTTCACCGAGCTCGAGGCCCTGGGGCTCGTCGCTCATCTCCTCGACGAGCTGAACCAGCGTGCGCAACGTCGAACCGGCCGAGGCCAGTGCTTCGCGAGCGGTGATCGAACCGTCGGTCTCGATGTCGAGAACCAAGCGGTCAAACTCCGTGGACTGCTCGACGCGGGTGGGCTCCACCGAGAAGGTGACCCGACGCACCGGCGAGAAGATCGAGTCGACCGGGATCACACCGATGGTCGACGAGGTCTTGTTCCGGTCGGCCGAGACGTAGCCGCGCCCACGGTCGACGGTGATGTCGATGGCCAGGCGTCCTTTGCCGTTCAACGTGGCGATGGTCAGATCCTTGTTGAGGATCTCCACGTCGCTCGTCGTCTGGATGTCGGCGGCCGTGACGTCCTTCGGTCCGCGGGCGTCGAGGCGCAGGGTGACGGGCTCGTCCGAGTGGACCTGCATGACCAGGTCCTTGAGGTTCAAGATGATGTCGGTGACATCCTCCGTGACTCCCTCGATGGTGTCGAACTCGTGGAGGGCGTCGTCGAAGCGCACCTGCGTGACCGCCGCGCCGGGGATGGACGACAACAGGGTGCGGCGGAGCGAGTTCCCGAGCGTGTGGCCGAAGCCGGGCTCGAGAGGGCTGATAGCGAAGAGTTGACGATCGCCGTCAGCCTCGCTGAGAGCCTCGACCTTGGGGCGCTGAATGACCAGCATGGCTTTCTACCTCAGTGAATCGCGTGATTCCGTAGACCGAACAGGATGCGGTAGCCGTGGCGGGAGGTGGTGACCAATCCCCCGGGCGCCATGGCGGGGGATTACTTCGAGTAGAGCTCGACGATGAGCTGCTCGCGAACGGGCACATCGATGTGCTCGCGCAGCGGCAGGTCGCGGACGGTGACCGAGAAGCCGCCGTCACCTACTTCGAGCCAGGGTGGAGGCGTGCGGTCGAGCACGTCGGTGTTCCACTGCACGACGACCATCTCGCGGGATTTCTCCTTGAGCGTGATGATGTCGCCCTTACGGACCCGGTAGCTGGGGATGTTCACCCGCTTGCCGTTCACCTGGACATGACCGTGGCCCACGAACTGCCGGGCCTGGGGTCGTGTCGCAGCCCATCCGGCGCGGTAGGCCACGTTGTCGAGACGCAGCTCCAAGAAGCGGAGCATGATCTCGCCGGTGACGCCATCACGCCGGTTCGCCTCTTGGTAGAGGTTGCGGAACTGACGCTCCGTGAGGCCGTAGGTGAAGCGGGCCTTTTGCTTCTCCTGCATTTGCAGCAGATATTCGGAGACGTTGCCGCGGCGGCGGGTGCGGCCATGCTCACCAGGCGGGTACGGGCGCTTCTCCAGAGCGATGCTCTCGCCCTTGGTGCCCCAGATGTTGGTGCCGAGACGGCGGGAAATTCGGGCCTTGGGCCCGGTGTAGCGAGACATGTCAGACCCTCCGACGCTTGGGCGGGCGGCATCCGTTGTGCGGGACCGGCGTGACGTCCTTGATGCCCGTGACTTCGATCCCGGCGTTTTGGATCGACCGGATGGCGGTCTCGCGGCCGGAGCCGGGACCCTTGACCAGCACGTCGACCTTGCGCACGCCGTGTTCCATGGCTCGGCGGGCCGCCTGCTCGGCCGCCATCTGCGCGGCGAACGGGGTGCTCTTGCGCGAACCCTTGAACCCGACGTTGCCGGCCGAGGCCCACGACAACACGTTGCCGTCTTGATCGGTGATCGAGACGATGGTGTTGTTGAACGAGCTCTTGATGTGGGCGACGCCGTAGGTGACGTTCTTGCGTTCCTTGCGACGGGGGCGACGGCCCCCAGGGGTGGGCTTGGCCATTATCGGGCCACCTTCTTCTTGCCGGCGACCGTCTTCTTCGGGCCTTTGCGGGTACGGGCGTTGGTGTGGGTGCGCTGGCCACGGACCGGGAGGCCCTTGCGATGACGCAGACCCTGGTAGCAGCCGATCTCCATCTTGCGCTTGATGTCCTGGGACACCTCGCGGCGCAGATCGCCCTCGACCTTGAGGCCCTGATCGATGTAGGCCCGGATCCGACTCACCTCTTCGTCGGTGAGATCACGGACCCGGGTGTTGGGATCGATGTCGGTGGCCGCGCAGATCTTCTGCGAGGTCGTCCGGCCGATGCCGAAGATGTAGGTGAGGGAGATCTCCAGCCGCTTTTCGCGGGGGATGTCCACGCCTGAGATGCGGGCCATCTAGCCCTGCCTCTGCTTGTGGCGGGGGTTGGTGCAGATGACCTGGACCCGTCCATGACGGCGGATCACCTTGCATTTCTCACAGATGGGTTTCACGCTTGGTCGTACTTTCATAGGTCTCGCCTGAATCCTTGCTTCAGGTACACCGGGGCAACTTCCCCCCGGCGGGCCGACGCCCAGATGGCGGCGGCGCTCATGTGTAATGAACTACTTGTATCGATAGGTGATGCGGCCTCTGGTGAGGTCGTAGGGAGTGAGCTCCACCTGAACCCGATCACCGGGCAGGATGCGGATGTAGTGCATACGCATCTTCCCGGAAATATGGGCCAGCACCTTGTGCCCGTTCTCGAGTTCGACGCGGAACATGGCGTTCGGCAACGGCTCGGTCACAGTCCCTTCCAGGACGATCGCGTCTTCTTTGGGCTTCGGCAGCGTGCACTCCCTACAACGTGTCTGTCTTGTCGCCTGATCGGTTCCGTGCGCGCGAACGCAGACGTGCTTCAGAGGCGAAGGGAAACACTAGCGTCCTGCGCCCCACACTCCAACTCCGCCCCTCAACCGGGGAGGGTCAAAATCTCCGGACCGTCCTCGGTGACGGCAATGGAGTGCTCCCAATGGGCCGACAACGCTCCGTCGGCGGTGACCACGCCCCAATCGTCGTCGAGGAGGTAGGTCTCGGGCCCTCCGGCGTTGACCATGGGCTCCACGGCGAAGATATTGCCGACCTGAAGGCGCGGGCCCCGGCCGGGACGCCCGTAGTTGGGGACTTCGGGCAGTTCGTGCATGGCCTCGCCGATGGCGTGGCCCACGTATTCGCGAACCACGGTGAATCCCGCCGCTTCGGCCACCGATTGCACGGCATGGCCGATATCGCCGATGTGATTTCCGGGGACCATCTGGGCGATGCCAGCGTGGAGTGACGCTTCGGTCACCTCGATGAGTCGTGTGGCTTCTGGCGTGATCTCACCCACGCCGGCCGTGAAAGCGGCGTCGCCGTGCCAGCCGTCCACGATCGCTCCACAGTCGATGGAGATGACGTCTCCGTCGCTCAGCACATAGCCGTCGGGGATTCCATGCACGATCATGTTGTTGGGCGAGGCGCAGATCACCGCGGGAAACCCGTGGTAGCCGAGGAAGTTCGACTGGGCACCACGCCGCTCGAGCACCTCGCGCCCGATCTTGTCGAGGTCGAGCGTGGTGACGCCCGGCCGGAGGGCGGCGCGGATGCAATCGTGCATCTCCGCCACCACGCGCCCAGCGCGGCGCATGACCGCGATCTCGTCGGCGGTGCGCACGGTGGTTCCCGCTGATCGGGTCACCTTCACCGATCCACCGCCCTAGGAAATCGCCGTGTCGATGGCGACGATGAGTCGGGCCGATACGTCCTCGGGCCGTCCCAAGCCATCGACGCTCACCAACAAGGCGCGCTCGGCGAACACCGCGATCGCCGGCACCGTGTCGCGTTCGTAGGCCTCGAGTCGGGCGGTGATCGCCTCGGGCGTGTCGTCGGCGCGCTGGATGACCTCTCCCCCACAGACGTCACACACCCACGGCACCGTCGGGGGCACAGCGGTGGAGTAGATCGCCCCACAGTTGCCGCACACCCGGCGACTGGAAAGGCGCTCGAGGACGACGTCTTGGGGTACGTCGAGGTTGACGGCTAGATCGACCGCGGTGATGCCCAGGAGCGCCTCGGCCTGTCCCACGGTGCGGGGGAAACCGTCGAGCATGAACCCATCGGAGCGAACATCGTCGTGACCGAACCGTTCGGTGATGACGCCCAGCATGATCTCGTCGGGCAACAGCGCGCCCGACTCGATGAAGGTCTTGGCCTGGATCCCGAAGGACGTGCCCTCGGCCACGGCCTCGCGCAACATGTCGCCGGTGGAGATATGGGGCGCCCCGTAGTGCTTGGACAGCAGCACCGACTGGGTTCCCTTTCCCGCACCCTGCCTCCCGAACAGCACGAGCTTGATCGCCACTACTTCAGGAACCCTTCGTAGTTGCGCATCATCAGCTGGCTGTCGATCTGCTTCATGGTCTCGAGGGCGACGCCCACCGCGATCAAGATCGAGATACCGGAGAACGAAACGGTGTTGCCGGGCAGGTAGTGGGTCAACAGCAACGAGGGGATGAGGGCCACCGAGGCGATGAACAGTGCGCCCGGCAGGGTGATGCGCGAGAGTACCTTGGCCAGGTAGCGCTCCGTCTGAGGACCAGGCCGGATGCCAGGGATGAACCCTCCCTGCTTGCGCAAGTTGTCGGCTTGCTTGGCCGGGTCGAAGGTGATCGCCGTGTAGAAGTAGGCGAAGCCGATGATGAGCAGGCCGAAGACCACGATGTGCAGGAGGGAGTCCGGCTTGACGAGGTGGTTGTTGACGAACGACTGCACGCTGGCTCCCCAACCCTCGGCAGGCAGTACGAACGACAGCAACTGAGGCAGATACAGCACCGAGCTGGCGAAGATGATGGGGATGACGCCCGACTGGTTGACCTTCAACGGGATGTAGGTGCTCTGGCCGCCGTACATGCGCTTGCCCACAACCCGTTTGGCAAATTGCACGGGGATCCGACGCTGGCCCTGCTCGACGAAGACAATCGCCACCAAGATGACGAGGAAGACCACCAGAGTGAGCACGAGGACGAGCACCCCGGCCTCGACCTTGATCTTGCCCAGCTGCGACGGAAGCGTGGAGACCACGGAGGCGAAGATCAGCAGGGACATGCCGTTGCCGATGCCGCGCTGGGTGACCAGCTCGCCCATCCACATGAGCAGGGCCGTGCCCGTCGTCAGGGTCAACACGATGAGCGCCACGTGGCCAACGTCGTATTGCGGCACCAGGTCGAGTCCGGTGGTATTGCCCCCACGGAACCCGCCGCCACCTTTGTGGAACAGGTAGCTGAGCCCGGTCGACTGCACGACGGCGATCCCGATGGTCACATAGCGAGTCCACTGAGTGATCTTGCGCTGACCGACCGCACCCTGGTTCTGCCACTCCTCCAGCTTCGGAATCACCACGCCGAGGATCTGCATGATGATCGAGGCGGTGATGTAGGGCATGATCCCGAGCGCGAACACGGCGAACTGGGTGAGCGCTCCACCCGAGAAGAGCTGCAGGAAGGCCAGCGCTCCACCCTGGTCAGCCGACGCTTTCAGCGTCTTCAGAGCGGTCACATCAATGCCGGGGACCGGGATGTACGCGCCGAAGCGGTACAACACCAGAATCAGCAGCGTGAACAGGACCTTGTTGCGGAGGTCGGGAACCTTGAAGATGTTGCGCAGGCTCGAAAGCACCGGAATAGCTCCTGACGGCGACCGGGCGGAAGGGGGCTTGCGGGACTAGCGGTTGGTGAGGTGGTTGCCCTTGGCCGGGGGTCGGCGATCGCCCCATGGCAGCGGAAGAACGGTAACCGTACCCCCCGCAGCCACGATGGCCGCCTCGGCCGACTTCGAGAAACCGTGGGCCTGGACCTGCACGGCGCGCGTGATCTCGCCCCGCCCGAGCACCTTGATGAGCGCGCCCTTGTGGGTGAGGCCCAGTTCATGCAGCGCCTCGGGGGTGATGTCGGTCAACTCGCTGGCCTCGAGAACATCAAGGTTCAGTCCCTGGTACTCGACGCGGAACGGGTTCTTGAACCCCCGAAGCTTGGGGATGCGCATGTGCAGCGGCAACTGCCCACCCTCGAACCCTGCGGGGATGGTGTCGCGGGCGCCTTGGCCCTTGGTGCCGCGGCCGGCAGTCTTGCCGCCCTTGCCACCGATACCACGACCGACGCGCTTGCGATTCTTGGTGGAGCCGGCGGCGGGCTTGAGATCGTGGACCTTCACGATGCGTCCCCTTCGGTGGGCCCGTCGAGCTCGTCGACGGAGATGAGATGCGGCACCCGGGCGATCATCCCGCGGATCTCGGGTCGATCGGGAAGGGTGTTGGACTGGCCGATGCCGCGCAGGCCTAGCGCCCGCATGGTGCCTCGGGTCTTGGGCTTGGCGCCGATCGTGGAACGGATCTGGGTGACCTTGAGCTCGCTCATCACGCCACCTCGTCGGGCACGAGCGGGCCGCGCTCGCTCTCGCGGTACGCCTTGAGCAGACCGGCGGGCACGAACTCCTCGGCCGAGAGACCCCGGAGCCGGGCAATCTCGTCGGGACGCTTGAGGGCCTTGAGACCGGCGATCGTGGCCCGGGCCACGTTGATGTGGTTGGCGGAACCCAGCGACTTGCAGAGCACGTCATGGATACCGGCCTCTTCGAGAATGGCCCGAGCGGCGCCACCGGCGATGACCCCGGTACCCGGAGCGGCGGGCTTGAGCAGCACCCGACCGGCTCCCATCTCACCGATCACCGGATGCACGATGGTGCTCCCGGCCAGCGGGACGGAGAACAGGTTCTTGCGAGCCTCTTCGGTGCCCTTCTGAATGGCCAGGGGCACTTCCTTGGCCTTGCCATAGCCGAGACCCACGCGGCCCGCACCGTCACCGATCACCACGAGCGCAGTGAACGAGAACCGGCGGCCGCCCTTGACGACCTTGGCCACGCGGTTGATGTTGATGACGCGCGATTCACGCAGTTGCGCATCGCTCACATTGGTGGCCATTACAGCTCCAGTCCGGCTTCACGGGCCGCATCGGCCACGGCGGCAACGCGGCCGTGGTACAGGTTGCCGCCCCGGTCGAAAACGACCTGGGAGACGCCGGCGGATTTAGCCCGCTCGGCCAGCAGGGTCCCCACCTTCGTAGCGGCGGAGATGTTGCTCGTCGGGTCGGTACGAAGACCGGCCTCGGTGGACGACGCCGAAGCGACCGTCCGACCGGTGCGGTCGTCGATCACCTGCGCGCTGATATGACGGTTGGACCGGAAGACGGCGAGACGCGGCCGTTCGGCCGTGCCGCGGACCTTCTTGCGGACTCGGAGGTGGCGACGCACTCGGGCCGCCCGCTTCTCTTTGGCGCTGTAGCTCATGGTGCCTACTTCGCTGTCTTTCCGGCCTTGCGGGCCACGTACTCGTCGCGATAACGCACGCCCTTGCCCTTGTAAGGCTCAGGCTTACGGATCGCCCTGATGTTGGCGGCGACCTGACCGACGAGTTCCTTGTCGATGCCGATGACACCGATCGTCGTCGGTGAGGCCACTTCGAAACTGATTCCCTCGGGGGCAGAGACACTCACCGGATGGCTGAACCCGAGGGCCAGGTCCAGCTTGGCGGGATTAGGGGCGGCAGCTCGGTAGCCGACGCCGACGATGTCGAGATCCTTGCGGAAGCCGTCGGTGACGCCGACGACCATGTTGTTGACCAGCGACCGGACCAAGCCGTGCATGGCCCGGTTCTGGCGCTCGTCGTCGGGGCGCTCGACGAGGAGCTCGTCGCCCTCGCGTCGCACCGTGATCTCGCCGGGGATGTCGAGCTCGAGCGAGCCCTTGGGGCCCTTCACAGTGACGTGGCGGTCGGCAATGGTGACCTCCACCGACGAGGGGACAGGGATGGGCGAACGACCAATGCGGGACATGGTGGCCTCCTACCAGACGTAGCAAAGGACTTCGCCGCCCATGCGACGCTTACGCGCCTCACGGTCGGTCATCAGTCCCTGACTGGTGGACAGGACGGCAACACCGAGGCCACCGAGCACGCGGGGCACGCGGTCGGCCTTGGTGTAGACCCGCAGGCCGGGCTTGGACACGCGCTTGACTCCGGAGATCACGCGGGCCCGCTCGGGCGAGTACTTCATGGTGACGGTCAGCACCTTGCCGGGGCGACCTTCGTCGTCGGCCACGGTGTAGCCCTCGATGTAGCCCTCCTTGCGGAGCAGCTCGGCGAGGGATTCCTTCACCTTGGATGACGGCATGCGAACCTCGTCGTGCATCGCCACATTGGCGTTGCGGATCCGGGTGAGCATGTCGGCGATGGGATCAGTCATAGTCATAGTCGAATGCGTCCCTTCACCAGCTGGCCTTGGTAACGCCCGGCAGTTCACCGGCATGGGCCAGCTCACGCAGGCACACCCGGCACAGGCCGAACTTGCGGTAGACGGCACGGGGCCGCCCACAGCGGCGACAGCGCGTGTACGCCCTCACCTTGAACTTGGGAGTGCGCTGTTGCTTCTCGATGAGCGCTTTCTTGGCCATGGCTACTGCTGCCCCTCACGCTTGAAAGGGAAGCCGAAGGCATCAAGCAGGGCCTTGCCTTCGGCATTCGTATGGGCGGTGGTGACGATCGTGATGTCCATGCCCCGGGTCGTGTCGACCTGGTCGTAGTCGATCTCCGGGAAGATCAGCTGCTCGGTGACGCCGAAGGTGTAGTTCCCTCGACCGTCGAACGAGTTTGCGGGCAGACCACGGAAGTCTCGGATACGGGGAATGGCGAGGCTGATAAGCCGGTCGATGAACTCCCACATGCGGTCACCTCGCAGGGTGACCTTGGCGCCGATGGCATTGCCCTCGCGGAGCTTGAAGCCGGCGATCGACTTCTTGGCTCGGGTCGTCAGCGGCTTTTGTCCGGAGATGATCTCGAGGTCCTTGATGGCGCCGTCGAGCAGGCGGGCCTGATCGGTGGCGGCGCCGACACCCATGTTGATGACGATCTTTTCGAGCCTCGGCACCTGCATGATGTTGTCCAACTCGAGGGTTTCCTTGAGTTGGACCCGGATCTCGTCGTTGTACCGCAGCTTCAGACGCGGCAACTCGATAGTGGCGGTGCTCATGAGATATCGCTTTCGCACTTGCGGCAGATACGGACCTTGGTGCCGTCGGGCTCGAAGCGGTACCCGATCCGGGTCGGCTTGCCACACGAGGAACACACGATGGCGACGTTGGATACCGGCATCGGCATCTCTTTGTCGATGATCCCGGCCTGCATGGTGGCGCCCCGGGCCTTCTGGTGCTTTTTGGCCACGTTGAGGCCGTCGACGACGACCTTGCCCGTTGCCGGATAGGCGAACGTGATGGTGCCGGTCTTGCCCCGGTCCTTGCCCGCGAGCACCTGCACGCGGTCTCCCTTGCGGATCTTCACTAGAGCACCTCCGGTGCCAGCGACACGATGCGCATGAACTTCTTGTCGCGGAGCTCGCGCCCCACGGGACCGAAGATGCGCGTCCCACGCGGTTGCATCTGATCGGTGATGAGCACCGCAGCGTTCTCGTCGAACTTGATGTACGAGCCGTCCGGGCGGCGCTTCTCTTTCTTCACCCGAACGACGACGCACTTGACGACCTCGCCCTTCTTCACGGCGGCACCAGGAATGGCGTCCTTGACGGTGGCGACGAAGATGTCGCCGATCGAGGCGTAGCGACGGCGAGAGCCACCGAGCACCTTGATGCAGAGGACCTCTTTGGCGCCGCTGTTGTCGGCGATCCGGAGTCGTGTTTCCTGTTGGATCATCGGGCCCGCTCCAACACGTCCAGGATCCGCCAACGCTTGTTCTTCGACAGCGGCCGCGTTTCTTGCACACGGACCTTGTCGCCCACGTTGAGGTCGTTAGCCTCGTCGTGCACGAACAGCTTGGTGGTGCGCTGCACCGTCTTGTTGTAGCGGCGGTGCCGTACCCGGTCCACGACAACGACCACCGCGGTCTTGTCCATGGCACTCGACACGACAGTCCCCTCCCGCACCTTGCGGGTGTTGGAACGATCTTCGGTTGCGTTCTCGTCAGCCATCAGGCCGTCTCCTCATTCGTCGCGCTGGCCACCAGGGCATCAGCGGCGGCGATCTCACGGGCCCGCAGTTCGGTGTTGATGCGGGCCACGTCCTTGCGCAGTTGACCGAGCCGGGCCGAGTTGTCGAGCTGGCCGGTCACGTGCTGGAACCGCAGGTTGAACAACTCCTGCTTGGTCTCGCCCAGACGCCCGATCAGTTCGAGATCAGCGAGATCGCGGGGGTCAGCGTCAGTCGACTTCGCCATCAGAACGCCTCCTCACGAGCCACGAAGCGCGCCTTGATCGGCAGCTTCTGGATGGCCCGGTCGATGGCGGCGCGGGCGATGGCCGGGTCGTTGTAGGACAGCTCGAACATGATGCGGCCGGGCTTGACCACAGCCACCCAGCGCTCGACGTTGCCCTTGCCCGAACCCATGCGGGTCTCGGCGGGCTTCTCGGTCACGGGCTTGTCCGGGAAGATGTTGATCCACACCTTGCCGCCACGTTTGATGTGGCGGGTCATGGCGATACGGGCTGCCTCGATCTGGCGAGCGGTGATCCACCCGGGCTCGAGGGCCTGGATGCCGTAGTCGCCGAAGGTGACCTCGCTGGCTCCCTTGGCCT